>Ga0209633_10000153_pt1 | contig 81708 bp, 69 predicted proteins | sample Cruoilmetagenom1_FD_187290 | JGI IMG/M metagenome (GOLD analysis project Ga0209633, IMG submission 187290) | Oil polluted marine microbial communities from Coal Oil Point, Santa Barbara, California, USA - Sample 1 (SPAdes) (version 2) | ecosystem: Environmental > Aquatic > Marine > Oil seeps ... | reverse complement strand
CATCAATATTACTTATGAAGATAATGTGTTAGTTTTTACTAATACGGGTAATCCCATTGAGCAAGATCCGGAAAATCTTTTTAATCGGTTTAAAAAAGAGAGTAAATCGAAAGACTCTTTAGGATTAGGTCTTGCTATAGTTAAAAAAATAAGTGACGTTAACAATTGGCATATCACATATACTTTCCAGAATGACTTGCATAAAATTTCGGTTTTCTTTAAGGCTTAAGGTTTTCTTTAGATTCAGTTTTTACATTTGGACTATACAAACAAATTAATAACACGTAAAAACAAAAAAGTCATGAGAAAATTAAGTTTTTTATTAGCATTTGCAGTTTTAAGTTTAGTAAGTACAACAACCTTTGCGCAAGACATGAAAGAAGAAGTTAAAGAAGTTGTACAAGACAAGGTAGAAGTTCAAATAAGTGAATTACCGGCGGCGGTTACAAAAACACTAGGTGAGCAATTTGCAGAATATAGTGCAGCAAAAGCATTTAAATCTATTCAAGATGGTAAAGATGTTTACTATGTTAAATTGGTGAAAGATGAGGCGCATGAAATAGTTCTTATTGATGCAGAAGGTATTGTACTCGAACAATCAGAAAAAGGAAAAAAATCAAAATTATAAGCTGTAATAATTGAATTAATTGAGCAAATTGGGTTGATTGCTTTTAATTAGAAACAGCTTAAATACTTTACGTATTTTTAAGCTGTTTCATTATAAATTTAGTTATTTATCTTTAATCGAAAAACACGTTCAAATGAGCGTGTTTTTTTGGAAATAATATTAAGACTAAAATACAAATAATGAGTTCATTGATTTTCAAAAGTAATTATCCGTAATAAGAAGTAGTAATAAATAATTGTTTCAAACTTTCTTAATTTAAAATTAATGAATTTTTAGTATACTTTAAAACTTAAGAATTTCTTTAGATTCTATTGCTACATTTGAAATATCAAACAAACAAAAACTAAAATAATTGAGCAAATTGGGTTGATTGCTTTTAATTAGGGACAGCTTAAAATAACTACTTACTTTTAAGCTGTTCTATTTTTTAATTTTAAAAATTTATTCCGATAGTTGGTTGTCGGAGGCGCTAACACTCTAAATTTAATTACTTCTCTTTCAAAGAGAAACTTGTTAATAACTTCCGTTATTAAACACTCGAAAAAACACGTTCAAACGAGCGTGTTTTTTTATATTTGTATGTTTTAGAAAATACATAAAATAGAGCTATAAAAATATGAGCGAAGAGGCTAAAAAACAAGATTATTCAGCAGATAGTATTCAGGCGTTAGAAGGGATGGAGCATGTACGTAAACGTCCTTCAATGTATATTGGTGATGTAGGCGTTAGAGGGTTGCACCATTTGGTATATGAAGTTGTTGATAATTCGATTGATGAGGCAATGGCAGGGCATTGTGATGCCATAGATATTATCATTAATGAAGATAATTCAATCTCTGTAAAAGATAATGGTCGAGGTATTCCTGTTGGGATGCATAAAAAAGAAGGTGTTTCTGCACTAGAAGTGGTAATGACCAAGATAGGTGCCGGTGGTAAATTTGATAAAGATTCTTATAAAGTTTCTGGCGGTTTACATGGTGTTGGTGTTTCAGTAGTAAATGCATTGTCCTCAAATTTAAAAGCAACTGTTTACCGTGAAGGAAAAATTTGGGAGCAAGAATACTCAAGGGGGAAAACACAATATCCTGTAAAAGTTGTTGGCGATACCGATCAAAACGGGACGATGGTTACTTTTATGGCAGATAACCAAGTTTTTCAAACAGAAATAGATTATAATTACGATACGCTTTCAATGCGTATGCGAGAACTATCATTCTTAAACCAAGGCGTAACAGTTTCTATAACAGATAAGCGCAATAAAGATGATGAAGGGAATTTTATTCATGAAGAATTTTTAAGTACAGAGGGATTAAGTGAATTTGTTCGATATTTAGATGCGACTCGTGAACAATTAACATCGGCTGTTATAGCGATGGAGGGTGAGAAAAATGGTATTCCTGTTGAAGTAGCAATGGTTTATAATACTTCTTATACTGAAAATTTACATTCTTATGTAAATAATATCAATACGCATGAAGGAGGAACGCATCTTTCCGGATTTAGAAGAGGTTTAACACAAACCCTTAAAAAATATGCAGAAGGATCAGGATTATTGAAGAATTTAAAGTTTGACATCGCTGGTGATGATTTTCGTGAAGGATTAACAGCTATTATATCAGTAAAAGTTGCCGAACCACAATTTGAAGGGCAAACAAAGACTAAGTTAGGAAATCGTGAAGTTTCTGCCGCAGTAAGTCAAGCTGTTTCAGAAATGTTATCAGACTACTTGGAAGAACACCCGGATGATGCTAAAATTATAGTCCAGAAAGTAATTTTAGCGGCTCAGGCAAGACATGCTGCGAGTAAAGCACGTGAAATGGTGCAGCGAAAAACGGTAATGACAGGTGGTGGTTTACCGGGAAAATTATCAGATTGTGCTTGGACTGATCCTGAAAAATGTGAAATATTCTTAGTCGAGGGTGACTCGGCGGGTGGTACCGCGAAACAGGGTAGAGAGCGTAACTTTCAGGCGATTTTACCATTACGTGGTAAAATTTTAAATGTTGAAAAAGCAATGCCCCATAAGGTCTTTGAAAACGAAGAGATCAAAAGCATGTATACTGCACTAGGTGTAACTATTGGCACTGAAGAAGATAGTAAAGCGTTGAATCTAGAAAAGTTACGATACCATAAAATTGTAATTATGTGTGATGCGGATGTTGATGGTAGCCATATTGCTACATTAATTTTAACGTTCTTCTTTAGATATATGAAAGAACTGATAGAAGAAGGTTATGTTTATATAGCTGCACCACCATTGTATTTAATTAAAAAAGGAAAGAATAAAGAGTATGCCTGGAGTGATGAAGAGCGGGATGCATTATTAAAAAAATTCGATGGAGGAACCATCCAACGATATAAGGGTCTTGGGGAAATGAATGCCCAACAATTGTGGGATACTACGATGAATCCAGAATTCAGAACTATGCGCCGTGTCACAATTGATAATGGAACAGAAGCTGATAGAGTTTTCTCTATGTTAATGGGTGATGAAGTACCACCAAGAAGAGAATTTATTGAAAAAAATGCGATATACGCTAATATAGATATTTAATCAAGAACATAAATAAATTCAAATGAAAATAACAGTTGTAGGCGCTGGTGCAGTAGGCGCAAGTTGTGCAGAATATATTGCAATAAAAGATTTTGCATCAGAAGTAGTAATATTAGATATTAAAGAAGGCTATGCTGAAGGTAAGGCAATGGATTTAATGCAAACAGCTTCCTTAAACGGATTTGATACTAAAATAGTTGGAACAACAGGAGACTATTCTAAAACAGCAAATAGCGATATTTGTGTAATTACATCTGGTATTCCGCGTAAACCAGGGATGACGAGAGAAGAATTAATAGGTATTAATGCCGGTATTGTAAAGTCAGTTGCATCTGATTTGATCAAACAATCACCTAATACAATTATGATTGTTGTATCTAATCCGATGGATACCATGGCCTATTTAGTACACAAAACAACAGATTTACCCAGAACTAAAATAATTGGTATGGGTGGGGCCCTAGATTCGGCTCGTTTTAAATATAGACTTGCTGAAGCATTAGGAGCACCTATTTCTGATGTTGACGGTATGGTTGTTGGTGGCCATTCTGATAAAGGAATGATACCATTAACACGTTTAGCAGCAAGAAATAGTGTACCCGTAACTCAATTCTTATCAGATGAAAGAATAACTCAAATTGCTGAAGACACTAAAGTAGGTGGTGCAACATTGACAAAACTATTAGGTACTTCAGCATGGTATGCTCCTGGAGCTGCTGTGTCAGGATTAGTACAAGCAATCGCATGTGATCAACATAAAATGTTTCCCTGCTCTACTTTTTTAGAAGGTGAATATGACTTAAATGATATTTCAATAGGTGTACCTGTAATTTTAGGTAGAAACGGTATTGAAAAAATTGTTGAATTAGACCTTACAGATGCTGAAAAAGCCAAAATGCAAGAGAGTGTTGCCGGTGTTAGAAAAACAAATGAATTATTAGAATTTTAAAATAGTATTGAATTGTCGATACTTTATATTTTAAGAAAAAAACCATCTGCTTAAGTAGATGGTTTTTTTGTAGAAACCTACGTATCTTTATCATAAAAATATCAATATTGTCATTAATCTTAAACATAGAAACTGCTACTAAAAATTGTTCAGTAAGTCTTTCATATAAGGGAGAAATACTGGCAATAAAAGAATTAAATGATGGTAATTATTCTCATAGTGAAAATTTACATGTTTTTATCGAAGAGGTTTTAAGATCAAAGAGCAAATCATTTGAAGAAATTGATGCAATAGCTGTTAGTAAAGGCCCTGGTTCTTTTACAGGCTTGCGTATTGGTGTTTCCACAGCTAAAGGATTATGTTTTTCATTAGACAAACCATTAATTTCTATATCAACATTGGATTCTTTGGCGAACGCTATTGTGGTTGAAAATGACGCAATTATTGTCTCACTTTTAGACGCACGTAGAATGGAGGTTTATAGTGCCGTTTATGATGGTAACTACAACCAAATTAGAGAAGTAAAAGCTGAAATTATCAATAGTAATTCTTTCAAGGAATTTTTAGAAAAGGGGAAAGTATATTTTTTAGGTGATGGTGCAGAGAAGTGCAAGGAGCTTATCAAGCATAAAAACGCAATTTTCCTGGTTGACTATTTTCCTTCAGCTAAACAAATGACAAAATTATCATATGATAAATACAAAAAAAACGACATTGAAGATGTCGCTTATTTTGAACCTTATTATTTAAAGGATTTTATGATAACAAAAAAACAAAACTAATTAGTAGTAGAATAATAATTCAACAACCTAACTAAATCATTTTTTTTCTTTAAGTTAATCTTTTCCTTTTTGAAAAAGTTACTCAATTCGTTTTTCTTTTCTGGAAATTGTTTGAGAAAAGCTTTCTTTTTTTCAGGAATTAGGGTGAGAGAATTATTTATTTCAAAATAATATTCATTATAATCTTTAAAAGATGCAGGAACCTCACTTTCGTAAGGATTGGTTGCCTCTCGTTTGGGAACAAACTTTTTATTCTTCTTTAAATAAAGTCTATTTGTTCCTCTGGAAGAAATTAAGATAAAATAACCTGACTTTTGTTTACCTTCTCCATCTATATAGCCTCTAAAGTGATATCGATTATCATTTATTTTCACATAAATGTTTTCTGATTTAATTAGATCAATTGCATTTTTATCATACAAATTCTTTTTTGTTTCAATAGCGTCGTTATATATATTATACCTCATATAAAAATCACCAGTATTTTGGGCTAATATGTCATATGCCTTTCCAAGAACAAACTCTTCATCTCCATAGGGAGTACCATTTATAGTAGATAAATCAACTTTAGAATTTTTATCCTTATTATTATTAATGTAATTTAAATAACCATCAGATATTGGGTTTAGATTTTGTTGGTTCTGTAAAAATTGATTTTGACCATATATCCCTAACATATTAAATAAAAATAATACAAAAAACAATTTCTCAAGTTTCATAATTAAGTTTTTAAAAGTTACATCAAAACTACTCATTTTTTTTATTTAAAAGATACTTGTACAAGTTAAAACTAAAGCTAAAATTGCAGGTACAGATTGTATATAAAATAATCGGATCTTTTTTGTTGAATATGCACCATATATTCCAGCTATAATAACACAAATCAAAAAGAAAACAGTTACTTCTGCGTTTTTAGAAATGATCGACCAAATTAATCCTGCAGCTAAAAAACCATTGTATAATCCTTGATTGGCAGCTAATGTTTTAGACGCTTCAGCAAATTCTTTGGTCAAACCAAATGCTTTTAAACCTTTAGGTTGGGTCCAATAAAACATTTCTAGTATCAAAAAATAAACATGTAAAAAAGCAACCAGACTGACTAAAAATAATTGTAAAAATTTCATAACGTGATTAATTAGTTAGTTTAATTTTATATTAATTTGTTCTAATGCTTTTTCCGTTTCATTAACAGGTAATTTACAAGCACCATCTATGCAGACATAAATGGTAGTTTGATCTTCATTGTATTTATATGTTAATAATGGTAATTTACTCTCTTTTAAGCTACCAACGATCAATTTATTTGGAATATACGTTTGGTTGATCTCTTTTAATTTTTGATTGGCATCTTTTCCAACAATTGCTACTTCATAAAAATCACCCAATAAATTCGTATATAATATTGACCAATTGGAAGCACCAGCGCCATATTTTAGTACTCTATCTTTAACATTATGTAGCATTTGTTTTGCTGTAGCAGTATATTTTTTATTTGCATAATAATGTCCTAATTTAAATAAATTATTAGCCATTATTGAGTTTGAAGATGGAATTACATTGTCATCTGTATCAATTTTTCTAGCAATTAACCCTTTATCTTCGTCAGACGTAAAGAAAAACATATTGCTTTTATCATCAAAAAAATGGTCGAAACAATAATTGGTCAATTGTTTAGCACTATGCAACCATTTTTCATCTAATGTAACTTCATATAAATTTATAAAGGCATCAACTACTGTTGCATAATCTTCTAAATAAGCGTTAATTGTACTTTTGTTATTCTTGTAATTTCTATACAAACCACCATCTTCCTTTGATTGAATATGTAACAAAAAATTTGCATTTTTTAGAGCTCTTTTTAAAAAATGTTCATCATCAAAAACCCGATACGCATCAATATATCCTTTTAACATTAAAGCATTCCATGAAGTTAAAGTTTTATCATCTAAACGAGGCCTACTTTTTTTCTCCCTAGTTTTTAATAAAAGATCTTGCCAATGACTCACTTTTTGTGCCAAGGCTTCTTCGGTAATGCTGTGTTGTACAGAAATCTCTTTATCAGATTTTGTTCTGTGCAAGTTATATGTTTCATGTTCCCATTTCCAACTATCGACGATATTGTAATAATCAGAAAATAAAGTAAAATCATCCTTAATTAAATGCTTCAACTCTTCTTTTTTCCACACATAAAAAGCACCTTCTTCTAATTCGCCTTTTTCATTATCACTATCCGCATCAAGCGAAGAATAAAAAGCACCATTATTATTCATTAACTCACGTTCAATGAATGTAGTTGTACGATAAACAATATTTTTATACAAAGGGTTCTTTGTTACTAGATAGGCATTGGCATATAAACTTACCAATTGACCGTTATCATATAACATTTTTTCAAAGTGAGGGATATGCCATTTTGCATCAACCGAATAGCGCGCAAAACCTCCTCCTACTTGATCAAAAAGGCCTCCATAAGCCATTTTTGTAAGAGAAGTATTTACATAATTGAGTATTTTTTTATTATCGGTTTGTTTTGCATATCGCAATAGAAATTGATAATTATTTGGGATCATAAATTTAGGAGCACCTTTTCTACCTCCCATTTCTGTATCCATATGTTGTTCCCAATTCGATACTATTTGATCTAACTCAGCGATAGTAAAACTACTTTCAGTGGTATTTATAACAATCAGATCAGATTGTTTAACACCTTCTGTTAAGTTTGCAGCATATTCTTCCGCTTTTGCTGGATCTTCTTTGTACAATGTGGCTATTTGTTCTAAAGTATTAATCCAATTATCTTTAGGAAAATAAGTACCGCCCCAAAGTGGTCTGCCATCAGGTAAGGCAATACAATTTAATGGCCAACCACCTCGACCGGTCATCAATTGAACCGCATTCATATATACTTGGTCAACGTCTGGCCTTTCCTCCCTATCTACTTTAATATTGATGAAGTGTTGATTCATTATGTTGGCCACAGTGGTATCTTCAAAGCTTTCATGTTCCATAACATGACACCAGTGACAAGCTGCATAACCTACAGAAATTAGTATCAGTTTGTTTTCTCTTTTAGCTAATTCTAAAGATTCATCATTCCATGCATACCAATTTACAGGATTGTGAGCATGCTGCAATAGATAAGGACTAGACTCATTAATTAACGCATTGGTATAAGTATGATCTTTCATCTTTTTTTGTTTTGGACTATTACAATTTGTCAAAATTAACGATGTAATAAAAAGAAAAAAAATTCTATTCAGCATTTTTATTTTTTCTCAAAGATACATTTTTAGAATAGTCAGATAAAAAAAGCGTTTTGAAAACTTTCAAAACGCCTTATTATTTAACAAGTGAAGTTTTACTTTACTTCAAAAGTAATTTTTACATTTACACGAAACTCTTCAACATCATCGCCATTTACAACTGCACTCTGAGATTGTACAAATACCGATTTAATATATTTCACACTTTTTGAAGCATGCTTTACAGCTTTACGAGTGGCATCTTCCCAACTTTTTTCAGAATTGGCCATTACTTCAATTACTTTCATTACTGCCATAACTATATTTTTTTTAAGATTAATAATTCTGTTAGACGTAAAGGTACAATTTTTTGAATATAATATTAACCGTTTATAGCAATCACCTCTTCTATTTTGTTGGGTAATAATTGTTTTAATGTTGCTTCAATTCCATTTTTTAATGTTATTGTTGATGATGGGCAACCACTGCAAGCTCCTTGTAAAATTACATTTACAGTTTTACTTTTTGTATCATACGATTGAAACATGATATTACCACCATCAGAAGTTACAGCAGGTTTAATATATTCATCTAAAATAGTAACAATTTCTTTAGAAATATCGTCTAAATTTTCTGTTTCAACGGGGGTTTGATTTACCGTTTGTAGTTGAACCGGTTGGTAATTTTCATCAACAATTGGTTTGCCATCTTCTATATAATCTTTTAAAAAACTTCTTAGGTCATTAGTAATTTCGAACCAATCTATTTTTTCTGTTTTTGATATAGACACATAGTTTTCAGAAATAAATATTTCTTTTACAAATGATAAATTAAACAAATCATTGGCTAGTGGTACTCCTTTAGTTTGTTCAGCTGACAGGATCTCAATATTCTGAGTAGTCAATAATTTGTTTGTAACAAATTTTATTACATTCGGGTTAGGTGTATTTTCTGCATAAATTTGGACAGGTATTTTTTTGCTACTCTCTTCAACATTAAAAAGAGATGCATTATTATTCAAATAATTTTCAATTATTTGTCGTAGTTCTTCTTGTATGTCTTTCCAATCAACAATATTATATCGTTCTATGGCAATAAAGTTTGCTGTGATATATACTTTCTTAACAAAAGGTAAATGAAACAATTGTTGAACTAAATTAGAATTTGAAGCATCTTCAATGGTATTGTACTCAAAACTACTTTGCGTTAAAATTGAATTTGCTACAAATTTTAAAATATAATCGTTAGTGGTATTTTCGATATTGATACTAAATGATTGCATTATTGAATAATTTTGAGTGCAAAAATAATAAAACTATTTTGTTAGTTTAATTTTGAGCATTATGAGTTTAATTTAAGTCAAAAGTAATATATTATCTAATTTTGAGACACTTTATAAATATAAAAAAATGATAAAAGTTAAGATTACATATTTTATTTAACTTTAACATTAGTTTTGTTTTTATCCAAAAAGATGATTTGGATTTGTTTTTTAGCAAAAAGATGGAGGTAAAGATCTTTATAATAATCCATTTTTATATAAAAAGAATAACTAATTACTTAGCCATAGTTTTTAATTCTTCAGTTAAGAGTTCTATTGCTTTAAAATCTTCAATAGAAACAGAAAAGATATGATGTTTATCTAAATTATTCAATTTGTTATTCCCATCACTATCTTCAACAGTTTTAAAGAATACTTTTTTAAGCTCTGGAAAATATTCCCAACTATTTAAGTGATGATTTTTTGAAGATATTTTCTTAAAATTTTTGCCATCATTAACGCTTAAATATAAACTTGTTAAAGTAATAGCTTCGTCATCTTCCATAAAAGTGTCAATGACTTGATAAAGTACCACTTTTTCCATTTCATTTTTGTCATTGTACAACTGTTCATAAGAAACTATTTTTATTTTATCTAAGGTTAATACATTCGTTTGTTCAGTTTGAATGTTTTGAAATACTAGATTTCTTAGAGAATTATCATTATATCCTTTTCTTGAGCTATATGTTACTTTATTATATTCTTGATTATTTATATTTCTAATCTGGAAGACAATATGATCTGAGAGACTGTCTAGTTTTATTGGTAAATCAGCTATGACTTGATCATTATTATTTTCCATGTCAAGATCAACAACAACATTTAGGTCTTTGATTACTGATCTGTCATCTTGAGTTGGTTTGGTACAAGAAACCAACAGTATTCCGAAGAATACTGTTAGCATTAATTTTATTTTACCATTCATAGTTTTTCGTTTTAGCTTGTTTTTTAATTGCGTTGATCATAGCTTTGTCAATACTTTTTGTGTTATTTTCTTTTCTTTTTTCAGCTACAAAGTTATTTCTTTTGGAATTCAAGGTGTTAATTTTCTGTTGAATTTCAGTACGTTTTTTACGTTGTTGCGCAACATATTTTTTGAGTTCTTCAGAAGATTTATCCTTTAGGTTTTTAGGTAAACTTTTTTTGTCTAGTTTGTTATAACTAAATCCTTCCTCTTTTTCAGCATCGACTAGATCCCAAGTTGCATTTTTATATATTCTTGAACTCTTACTTACAGCTCTTTTCACAGCAACAACTTCATCTAATTCGGCAGCATTACCATCTTGCGCAGCTTGTAATTGCATTTTACTTCTGCCATGTGCACCGTAATAGATATAAGTGTCATTCAATTGGTTGTTTAACTGAATAATTATATCATCATAAGGTGAATTTATATGAACTATAGTTTCATTATGGTCAATTACCATATAATCGCCATGGGTCAATCTTGCTCCATCTTGCCATTTACCGGATACACCATTTTGATAATTTCCACAAAAAATAGTATTTACTGTAACATCTTGTTCATTAGCTTGAGCAGCAGCATCTTTATAATTAATTTTTCCCTGAGTGAAAGGTTCATTTCCGGCAATGAATATTAGTTTTAAATCATTTTTATTCTTTCCCCAATCTAATTGTTTTAATGAGGTTTGAATAACCTCTCCACAAAATTCATTTCCACCATTGGTATTTAGCGAGAATAATTTTTCCGAAATTTCATCCAGATCAGAACTAAATCCGATTACTTGACGGATATATCCTTCATTTGAAGATAAGTTGTCATTACCATATTCATAAAGTGATATCAATAGATCTGGATGTTGATTTTCGCATTTGGCATAAGAAAGTTCATTAACAATTTCCCATAATTGCGTTTTTGCCTGATTTATCAACCCGTCCATAGAGTTGCTAGTGTCTAATAATAATGCAACTTTAATGGTATTTTTTTTTGCCGGATGCGTTTCATTGGCAAATGTTGTAAAGGTGATTAAAGATAATATAATAATAATAATTTTATTTAGATTTTTACTCACCGTATTTCTGTTGAGGTATTTGTGTTTGTAATTTTTCTTTGAAAAGTTCATAATTTTTGTTTTAAATTCAGGGTAAAAATAGAACGATGTTTAAGTTTTAAAAAGTATAAATGAGTGATTAGTTCATTTCATTGAGTGAACCGTCCTTATTAAAAAGTTAACAATGATTTTTACCCTATTTTTATGCCTAAAAAGCTTGATTTTAGTATTGAGCCATTTTATAAAATGAATTTAAGTATGTAGCTTTACCCAGTTTAAAAATAAAATGAGACAGAAATTTAAAATATTTTTTTTCCTTTTTTGGCTGATCGTTTTTGGGCTTAATGCGCAAGAAACCAATGAAGTACTTGCTCCTAATAAGATCTATTCTGATAGAATTACTGATCAGAACGGTGTGCCTTTAAGTGGAATTCAAGTACGAGTTAGGGGTAAAGCCCTTACAACGTTTACTGATAATGATGGACAGTTTAGTATCGATGCAAAAAATGGAGATATCATTATTTTGACCAAAAATGGTAGAAGAATAAATACATATAGATTAGATGGAAGTGTTTATTATGAAGTGAAAGATGAATCTGAACAAGCGGTACCACAGAATAGTGAGAAAAGAAGAGCGTATTCGATTTCTAAAAAAGCTAGAATGGATAATTCGGCACAGTTTCAAGCGGAATTAGATTCAGCCGTTTTTTATATGAATGCTAATTCTATTCAGAGTGTAGATTTTGTTGGAAATGCATTAAAATTTGCCGGGAATAATAATCAAATTGCACAATCTTATAATGTGTTGGGTGATGTATATATGAAGCTAAAACAGTACGATTTGGCCGTAAGTAACTATAAAATAGCAGTTGATAATTCTAGTAATAAGGATTATCAGATAAAATTAGCAAAAGCATATTTTCTCAATCAAGAATATCAAAATAGCGAAAGTCAATATCAAATTATTTTAAAAAAGCAAGGAATTACCAGTGCTCAGAAAATTGAAATTTATGAAGGTTTGGGTGATGTATATTCAAAATTGAATCAACACGCTACTGCGTTGAATCAATATCAAACTGCACTTACATTGTCCAAGCGGCTTTCCAATGTTTCTAAAATTACAAATTTAAATGCTAAAATTTCTGGTGTACTCGAAGCTAAAGGAGAGACTAATAAAGCAGAAGGTTATTTGTTAAGCTCTCAAAGTTCAGCTATAAAAGAAAGCCCAAAAAAAGCGGTAATAGAAAGTCAGCGTACGGCAGATTTTTATAGTAGAAATAAAAATATAGATAAAGAAGTACAACATAGACAACAAACCTTAAAGAATTTAGAAGAGGCAGATTTGGAAGAGGTAGTTGTAGAGGATGAAGGGCTTACTTTAACAAAGTCTAAAGCAAAATTAGATCTAGGAAATGCCTATTTGAAACAACAGAATTTTAAGGAAGCAATTCCGATATTGGAGGAGAGTGCAGCCGAGGCTGAAAGTATAGATGATATAGAAACTCAAAAGAACGCAGTTCAAAAGCTTTCTGAAGCCTATGTGTTTCTGGGGAATGATAATAAGGCTTTGAGCAATTATAAGAAGTATGTTATACTAGTAGATGCTATTTACCAGCAAAAAGAAAAAGAAATTAGCGATGCGGTGAGCTTGAATAAGGATCTATCATCTAAACAAAACAGAATAACGAGTTTGGAAAAAGATAGAGAGCTTTCTGAAAGTAAGTTTCAATTATATCAAACAGAACAGCAATTGACTGTTGAAAATTACCGAAGACAAAAAATCATTATATATGCTTTAATTTTTGGGTTACTGTTAATGTTATTATCTCTTTTCTGGATGTTGCGAAGTAATAAGCAACGAAGATTAGCCAATAATCTGTTAGCTTTAAAATCGTTGAGAACTCAAATGAATCCGCATTTTATTTTTAATGCATTAAATTCAGTAAATAGTTTTATCGCTCAAAATGATGAACGTACGGCTAACAGGTATTTGACCGATTTTTCTACTTTGATGCGAAGTGTGTTAGAGAATTCTGAGGAGGATTTTATTTCCTTAGAAAAAGAAGTAGAATTATTAGACCTTTATTTAAAATTAGAGCATTCACGATTCAAAGATAAGTTTGATTATGAATTTTTGGTTGATGACGCTATTGAACAAAGTTTATTTCAAATTCCGCCAATGTTGTTACAACCTTACGTTGAAAATGCGGTTTGGCATGGATTACGTTACAAAAAAGAAAAAGGATTCTTAAAAGTACAATTGCTCAAAAAAGACAATGAAACCATTCAGATAGAAATTACAGATAATGGCATTGGTCGAAAAAATTCAAAAGCATTAAAAACGGATTATCAAAAAAAGAAAAAATCAAAAGGGATGCAAAATATCAAACAACGTATTGAAATTTTGAACAAAATGTATAAAGATAAAGTAGATGTTTTTATTGAAGATATGTATGATGATACCACCGGAACTAAAGTAATATTGACTATAAAAAAAGATTAATAGAAGTTTAATCTTTTATTTGTTTAACTGTGTATTTGAAAATCTCTGTAAAACTTTGTGAAATAGCCGTTATGCGAATATGTTCAGATAAATCACCGTGATACAAGTTTAGAATATCACACACAGCAAAATTGAAGTGTTCTAAAATTAATTATCACAATTACACAATTACACAAATAAACAAAAAAACATGAACCTGAAAACTATCATAGTAGAAGATGAACAAACAAGTAGAGAAATTCTAAAGAATTATCTTACCAAATATTGCCCTTCTGTTGAAGTTGTAGGTGAGGCTGAGAATATTGATGATGCACTGGTATTGATTAGAAATAACGAATTAGATATGGTATTTTTAGATGTTGAGATGCCATATGGTAGTGGTTTTGATTTATTGGAAAAATTAGGAAATACCAATTTTGAAGTTGTGTTTGTAACAGCCTATAATCAATATGCTATTGATGCCTTGAATAAACATGCCTCATATTACTTGTTAAAACCAATATCAATAGACGAATTGATTAAAGCAGTTGATTATGTTACTGAAATTAAAATTAAAGAAAATCAATTACAAAATTCTGTGCTTACACCTAAATCAAATCCGGTTGATCAAAAAATAACCATACCTACACAAGATGGATTTGAAGTATTGCAAATGAGAGATATTATTTATTGCAAGGCAGATGATAACTATACTGAATTGTATTTAAATAATAATCAAAAAAAGTTAGTTAGTAAAACTTTAAAATATTTTGAAGATTCGTTAAAGGAGAGTGGTTTCGCAAGAATTCACAAATCGTTTTTAGTAAATGTAGCGTATATTGCGTCTTATAAAAAAGGTAAAGGAGGTACTTTATACTTATCAAATGGAAAAGAGCTAAGTGTGTCTGCCTCTAAAAAAGCAACTTTATTATCATACTTTAAATGATTATAAAAAAATTAAACGGAAAAGAACCCCAATTTGGTAGCGATTGTTTCATTGCCGAAAATGCCGTTTTAGTCGGAGATGTGGTTATGGGCGATCAATGTAGTATTTGGTATAACGCAGTCTTGCGAGGTGATGTGCATTTTATAAAAATTGGCAATAAAGTTAACGTACAAGATGGGGCAGTAGTGCACTGTACTTATCAAAAAAGTCCGACTAATATTGGTAATAATGTGTCTATTGGGCATAATGCAATTGTACACGGATGTGATATTCACGATAATGTTTTAGTAGGTATGGGAAGTATTATTATGGATGATTGTATCGTTGAAAGTAATTCTATTATTGCAGCAGGTGCGGTGGTTACAAAGGGTACAGTGGTTGAATCTGGAAGTATTTATGCAGGCGTACCGGCTGTAAAAGTAAAAGATATTTCTGAAGAGTTAATTTCGGGTGAAATAGACCGAATAGCTAACAATTATATAAAATATGCCAGTTGGTACAAATAATAATTTATTGAATTATTACCAATTAGAGTCTAGTTCTACAAGAAGACTAAAAAATTATAAATACATGCAAAAACTTCTTTTAATTTTCTCATTATTTGTTATTGTTGGATGTGGAAGCACACGCAATAAGACAAGTAATAAATTACAACTTAAATTTTTAGACGAATATATCCTTCCAGAGAATAGTATTGTTGACGGCACGGCAGTTGGTGGTTTGTCTGGGATAGATTATCATGACGGCACATATTATTTGGTATGCGATGACGCCGGGAATCCCCGTTATTATGAAGCGAAAATAAAGATCAATAATGTTAATATATCTAAGGTTGATATCCAAAAAGTAATTCAATTAAATGATACTATACATTTTTTAGATCTTGAAGCTATTAGATACAATGCTATGTACAATCAGGTTTTTCTAACGAGTGAAGGACATATTAAAAGGCAAAGTGACCCTTTGTTTTTTAGTGTAAATACAACTGGTGAAATTGAGAATATATATGAAATCCCTCATGCATTTAAAGCAAATAGTATTCAAAAACCCAGACATAATGGTACCTTAGAAGGATTAAGTAGCAGTATTGATGGCAAAGGCTATTGGATTGCGATGGAATTGCCTTTAGAAGTTGATGGCCCTGAACCGAAATTGACAAGAACTAAATCTCCTGTAAGGATCACTTTTATTGACACTAAAACAGAGAAACCCGTCAAACAATTCTCATATTTATTAGATGCCATTACCAAACAACCCAAAGGCAATTTTGCGGTAAATGGTTTAACAGAAATACTTGAATATGATTCTAACAAATTTTTTATTATTGAACGTAGTTATTCCAGTGGATTAGGTGATCAGGGAAACGTAATTAAAATCTTTAATGTTGATGCAACTGAGGCAACAAATATTTTAAAGTTGAATACTCTTAAGGATACAAACTATGTATCGGCTAAAAAAGAAATAATATTTGATTTCGAAAATGTTAGGCATCTGTTGACTGATAATAGTGTTGATAATATTGAAGGAATTTCTTTCGGACCAATATTGACTAATGGAAATAAATCATTAATTCTAATCTCTGACAACAATTTTAATAAGCTTGGGAAACAACAAAATCAGTTCATTTTATTAGAAATTATTGATTAATAACAGGTTATTAAATAAATAATTATTAATTTAGCGGAAGAGAATAGGAAACTCCTATTAAAAAAGATTAGATATTTTATGTCTATCTTTCTTCAATTTCCTTTCTCCCCTATTTGCTTTAGGAGTGTGTATATAAGTGTTTAGCGACAAATTGATTACTCCAAAAATATTGCAAAAAAATAGCCAGGTTTTTACTTGGCTATTTTATTTTAGACACTTTCAGGAAGTTAAAAGTCTAAATAATTTATAGTATAGTTTTTTTGAAAATCTTTAACTATATCTTTCATAGCGTTAAGATCAGCATTGTTAAACAAGTGATGTTGAGGTTTGATATTAGCGAAGTTTAATAAGTTATATTGTTCTAATATTGCTTTTGTTTGTTTGGCTACTGCCTCACCAGAATCAATGATAATAACTTTATCTCCAACAAATTTTTTAATTTGCGGTATCAAAAAAGGGTAATGGCTACAACCCAACACCAAATAATCTATATTTTTATCAAGCATTGGCTGTAAATATTTATGAAGTAGTTTGTTCATTTCAACCGAATCAATTTTACCAGATTCGATTAATGGTACTAGTCCTTCACCAATTTTTTCTATAATATTAATTCCATTAGAAAATTTTTGAGAAGTACTATTAAATAATTCGCTACTCAATGTGCCTTTAGTGGCTAATATCCCTACGTTGTTCGTTTTAGTTTGTAAAGCTGCAGGCTTTATAGCGGGCTCTATTCCTATAAAAGGGACTTTATACTTTTCACGTAAATAATTAATAGCGTTTGTGGTTGCCGTATTACAGGCAACGACAATTAGTTTGCATTTTTTTTCTAATAATAACTCGGTATTTTTTATACTGAGTTCAATTATTCTTTCTTTGGACTTTTGTCCATAAGGAGCATTTTTACTATCTGCCAAATACAAAGTATCCTCGTCAGGTAAGAGTGTAACTATCTCTTTCCAAATAGAGAGTCCACCAATACCGGAATCGAAAATGCCAATAGGTTGCTTGAAGTCCATGAATTACAAAGGTAATACCATTTATTAATTTTCGTATTAATTAAAAAGTATAAAAAAATCCCATTCCTAATTATTGTCAGGAATGGGATCTTTAATTAAGAATCTCTTTTAATTAGATACCTAATTTAGTTTTTACAGCAGCTAATAAATCTTCGCCGGTATAGACTAATAATCCTTTGCCAGGAGATGAATCTAATACATATTGAATACCTTTAGATGTGGCTACTTCTTTTATAGCAGTTTGTGCCGTTTTTTCAATAGGGGCATATAAGTCAAACTGTTTTTTTTGTAGTTCCTGTTGAGCAGTTTGAGCGAATAATTGAAGTTTTTTCTGTAACTCACCAACTTCAATTCTGCGTTTTTCGTTTTCAGTATCAGTTTGTGTAGGAGCTTCAGCATCATACTTTTTCAATTTAGCCTGTAACTCATTTGTTTGAGTTTTATAATCAGTATCATAAGCTTGTGCTAATTTTTTTAACTCTTCTTCCATTTGTTTAGTTTGAGGCATAGCTGCAACTAACTCTTGCGTATTAATATGTGCTACTTTAGACTGAGCTTGTGTAGCAGTAAGTCCTAAAAATAATACACTTACTAATAATAGATTTTTAAATAGTTTCATTTGTTTTAAGTATTAATATTAATTGTTGTTTTTCTTTGCTTCTTTTTGAGCTTTTTTTCTTTTCTCTAATTCTTCTAATCTTTTTTTTCTTTTTTCTGCTGCTGCTTTTTTTAATTCTTCTTTTCGTTTTGCCTTTGCTGCATTTTGTTTTTCTAATCTATCTAACAATGCAGCTCTTTTATTATTTTTAATACTGTCAGTGGTCTTGGTCGATGCTTTTGACAATGAATCAGTAACTTTTAAATTTACAGAGTCTGTTGCAGTTTCAGCAGCTTTCCCTTTGTTTTGAATCAGTCTCTTTTTTCTGTTTTCAATTTCTTCTAAACGTTTCTTCCTTTTTTCTTCTGCTGCTTTTTTCTGATCGGCTCTTATTTTAGCTTTTGCTTCTTGTTGAGCTTTTAACCTTGCTTCTAATTGCTCTCTTTTTGAGGCCCTTTCATTTAATTTGTCTTGAGCATTTTCAATTGCATTATCAGCATCTGACTGTTGCTTTTCTTTCTTCTCGTCTAATTGAACTTTTTTTCTTCCTTTTACAATACTATTGAGTACCAACTCACTAACGTCAAATCTTTTATTAGCATAAAGCATTATTAGATCACTAGACTTGTCTAAAACAATATCATATTTTTTTCTTACTGCAATATTTTGTACAGCATTATATATTTGATCTTGTACTGGTTTTACCAGTTGTTTTCTCAATAAAAATAGGTCGCCCTTTGGACCAAAATAGGCTGCTTGTAATTTTCTAAGGTCTTCTTCTTTAATTTCAATATCTTCTTCACGCTCACTGATCAATTCTTGAGTAAGTAATGGCTTTTCATTACTTAAGTCTGTTTTCATTATTTCAATTTCACGTTTGATACCTTCTAAATTCTGTTGCCATGTGGCTACTTTAACATTTAATCTTGCCTGAGCATCATTATATTCCGGTACATTTTCTAAGATATATTCCATATCAATATACCCTATTCGCTGAGGTTTTTGTGCAACAACCAATGTGCTCATTACAACGGCTAAAAAAAATAGAACTTTACGTATCATCATTTTGTAGGTATTTTGAAATAATCGTGCCAAACTTCATACAGATGTGCAAATTTACTAAATTTACTTAGAATTGTTGTCCAATTATAAAATGTGTTTGCCAACCAGATTTTTGACCTGGTATACGAAGGTCATCATCAAATCCATGGCCAAAATCTATCCCTAATAACCCAAAGGCAGGCATAAATATTCTTATACCAAATCCAGCAGATCGTTTAAGATCAAATGGTCTAAAATTGCTAAAATCATCAAAAGAATTAGCTCCTTCTACAAATCCTAATGCGTAAATGGATGCTGATGGTTTTAACGTTAATGGGTATCTTAATTCAAATGAAAACTTGTTATATGTAGTACCACCACTATTTGATGATAAGCTATTATTTTCGTATCCACGTAGGCCTACAGTTTGTCTACCGTCAAATTGCCCTGTTGATAATCCGTCTCCACCAACATAAAAACGCTCAAAAGGTGAGATACCTAAATCATTATTATATGCCCTTAAAAAACCAAACTCTGCATTAGACATTAATACTAATTGACTACCAGGTTTACCGGCTAATGCGGTATACCATTTACCTGAGAAATTAAATTTATAAAATTCCAATAATTTGAAACGCTCTTCTGGTGATAGGTTTGTATAATCTTTATCATTAAATAAAGAATAAGGGGGTGTTACTTTTGCACCGATATTAAATTGTGATCCTGATGTTGGAAATATTGGGTTTGGCCCTGCAGAGCTTCTGCCAAAATTAACTGCTAATGATAAATTGTTAGAAATACCATTATTAAATCCAAATGAGTTTAAGAAGAAATTTTCCAAATTATAACGCTGATAACTTAAAACCGTAGAAAGTGTAAAGAAATCATCAGGCCATTTCAATCGTTGGCTAACGCCTATTGTAGCACCTAGAATATTTAATTTTTGATTCTTGTCAACATCTCTTGTAGCAAAATCAAAACTAAACTGACTAGAGCTAAAAATAGAAAATGACAAAGACCTAGGTCTTTTACCTCCTAACCAAGGCTCTGTGAATGACAAACTGTATGTGCTTGAAAATCGACTCGCCTGAGCTCTTAGTGCAACGCTTTGCCCATCACCTCTAGGTACAGGTTTATATGCTTTACCATTAAAAATATCTTTGACAGAAAAGTTGCTAAAAGACAAGCCTAAAGTACCCACGAAAGAACTACCACCAAAACCACCTTGTAATTCTATTTGACTGGCTCCTTTTTCGGCAACACTATATTCAAGATCTACTGTTTTGTCATTAAAATTAGGTTTTACATCTGGCACAATATTTTCTGCATCTATAAATGGTAATTGACCTACTTCACGAATTGTACGAATAATATCAGATCTACTGAATAGACTACCAGGTAGTGTACGAATCTCTCTTAGAATAACATGGTCATTTGTTACTTCGTTACCAATTAAAGTCACCTTTCTAATATTTGCAGGCTCATCTTCTCTAATTCTAATTTCAATATCTATCGTGTCATTTTCAACCTTAGTTTCAACAGGGGTTACAGAAGAGAATAAATAACCATTGTTCAAATAAATGTTAGTGATGTCTTGTGAATCTGGTGTACCGTCACCTTTAACACGTTCATTCAATAATTTACCATTATATATATCACCTTTACTAAGCCCTGAAACTTGCTGTAAAATAGTGTCAGAGAAAACAGAATTTCCTAAAAATTTAATATCTCCAAAATAATATTTATTCCCTTCATTTATTGTGATATCTAAATTAATAGTATTATCATCGTTCCAAGATATTGAATCTTTCAACACTTGTGCATCTCTAAACCCTTTTTCTCTATATTTTTCTACAAGTCTTTCTAAGTCTTCATTGTATTCTTTTTCTCTATATCTGGAAGGTTTAAATATATGAGCGATATTTTTTTGTTTGGTTTTTTTAAGGAGTTTTTTGAGACGTTTATTTTTAAATGACTCATTACCCTGAAATCGCAAATTTTTAATTTTTACTTTGTCACCTTTATCAATTACAATTAACGCTTTTTCTACGTTATTCCCAGTAGTATCAATTTTGGTATTAACAGTCACTTTTGTCTTTAAATATCCTTTGTCAACATATTTCTTTTTGATATAATTTTTAGTAGTCGTAATTAAATTTTCAGTTAGCATAGCACCTTTCTGAAATTCTGTATCTTTTTGAAGATCTTCAGCTTTATTTTTTTTCACTCCTTCAAAAGTTACTGAACTCAATTTTGAAAGTTCTTGTACTTCAAATTCAAGATAAATAGTATTGCCGTCAATTTTCACCACATAAACATCAACATTGCTAAATAATTTTGAGTTCCATAACTTCTTTATTGCAGCAGTCAATTTATCACCTGGTATTTTAATTGGTTGCCCAACAACCAATTCAGAAAAAACAGTAATAGATTGGTCTGTAAACTGTTGATTGCCTTTAGCGGTAATTCCACCAAGGATATAAGTATCTACTTTTCTAAAATTAATATCACTTAATGAAATTTGTTTTTTAGGGATTGAATCAGCGGGTTTGATAATACTGTCAATTTGTTGCCTTACAGCAGTAGAATCGATAGTTTTTTTAAGTGCTGGAATTGTATCTTGAGCGTTACTTATAAATACAAAAAGGGTAAGTACTAAGAGTAATAGGTTGACTTTTAGTTTATTCATTATCATTTTCAATTTGTTCACTAATTTTCCCAAAGCGTCTTTCACGTTGTTGGTAATTTAGAATAGCTTTAAAAAAATCTTCTTTTCTAAAATCTGGCCATAACACATCCGTAAAGTATAATTCGGCATATGCTATCTGCCATAATAAGAAATTACTAATGCGTTTTTCACCACTTGTACGTATCAAAAAATCAACGTCGGGCAAAGTAAATGTATATAAATGATTATTTATAATATTTTCATCAATTTCTTCTATTGAAAGCTCTTTATTAACAACTTTTTTAGAAATATTTTTAATAGTATTAACAATTTCTTCTCTCGAACCATAACTTAATGCTAAATTAAGCACCATTGAAGTATTTTTTTGTGTTAGATGAATAACCTCATTAAGTTCTTTTTGGGCTTTTTTTGGTAAGTTTTGAATTTGTCCAATAGCCTGAAGTTTAATGTTATTTTTTTGAAGATCTTGCAGTTCATCTTTTAATGAAGTCACCAAAAGACTCATTAAAATATCGACTTCTTTTTTTGGTCTTTTCCAATTTTCAGTAGAAAATGCATATAACGTAAGTACTTTTATGCCAATCTCACTTGCTGCTTCAATTGTTTCCCTAACTGCCTTTACACCATTTTTATGCCCAAACACTCTGGCCATGCCTTTTTGCTTAGCCCAACGACCATTACCATCCATTATAACGGCAACATGATTTGGAATTTTGAGGGGGTCTATATTATTCATCTACTTATCAAAATGAATTTTCTTTATAACAACCTGGTCTTCCGAAAGCGTAAACTACGGTTATACCCGTAAAAACATACCAATCATTGTTATTTGGGTTTCCAAAAGAGTACGTTGGAATTGTGTGGTTATTACCGTCAATAACATCTTTAAAAGTGTATCTAAAAGAAGTTTCTAATGCAATACCAACATTTTCGGCTAACTTCATTTTATAACCAACACCAAAAGGTAAAACTAATGACGTGACTCTTTTTAATTCAGCATTGTCTTCTCTTTTACTATAATTTACCGCACCAATTTGAGCAATAATATATGGGGTTTGTGCAAAACCAACTTTTGATAAACTATATTTGAAAAAGCTAAATTCAATTCCAACAGCACCTTCAAGAATATTATTTCTAAAATGACGAGGAGGTATTCGGCTACTTCTAAATGAACTTTCTGCCTTACTATCATCCCCTTCTAGCCTGGTATAGATCAAAGTTCCTCTAAACGTAATTCTAGGGGTGTAGTTGAATTTTGCAATACCACCTATTGCTGGAGCGTTTGGATTGATATATAAAGTTGAACCAATATCTCCAATATAATTACTGCCTCCAATAAATGCACCTACTTCATACAATTGAGCATAACTAACGGCCGTAAAAAATACGAATATGTAAATTAAAAATTGTTTTTTCATTTTTAAAAATGTTTGCAAATATAATTAAAACTATCAGGTTTAAAGGATTAAAATCCCCTTTTTTGATAAACAGTTTTTAAGATAAAATATTGTTGTAAAGAATCTTAACTTATAACAAGTTTTCAGATTAATTTCTCTTATCTTCTCCCCAAAGTAATTTCTCTCTCAATGTTTTAAGGAAAGTTTGTTGACTTAGCTGAATTGTTTTTAGTGTAAATGGCGTTTTTTTAATAAAAATTTCGGTGTTACTATCAACAGTAGTCATTCTTGAATCTAAAGAAAGCAATGCCTGTTTTTCTCGAGCAATAATTTTTAGTTTAATATTCGTACTATCTGGTATAACTAATGGCCTTGCATTCAAATTATGTGGAGCTATCGGGGTAAGAACCAAGCTTTTATTATTAGGTGTAATTACGGGTCCTCCACAACTTAAAGAATATCCAGTAGACCCGGTTGGAGTAGCAACAATGAGTCCATCAGCCCAATATGAGGTTAAATATTCATCGTCTAGATAAGTCTCAACGGTTACCATTGAAGTGGTATTTCTTCTACTAACTGAGATTTCGTTTAAGGCAAAATTAATATCAGATAATTCAGCGTTTTTTTTACTTGTTGTAACACTTAGTAGGCTTCGTTCATTAATTTCATATTGTTTGGTAAGCAATAAGTTGATAGCTTCTGAAATATTTTCTTTTTGAATAGTTGCTAAAAACCCTAACCTACCAATATTAATGCCTACTATTGGAATGTTCAAGTCTCTGACATAAGTAACTGCTCTTAAAAAAGTTCCATCACCACCTACGGTTAACATTACTTCAAATGTATCATCCAGATCAGAATAATCGCCAAAGGTTTGATATTCCTTTTCAGGAAAATTATTAATTTTAATCAAATTATAAAAATCTTCTTCAATAACAACCTCAATGTTTTTTTGAGCCAGTGTTTTAAGTAAAATTTCAATATAACTTACTGCCTCACCTTTATAATATTGTCCGTAAATTCCAACTTTCATAGTTATATGTTTAAATATTTTTGAAGGTATTCTGAACGTTCTTTCAAGGTATTTAGGTATTCATCAATATGGAAACTGGTTAAAATTGAATAGTTGTATCTTCTAAAAGTTTGAATAGTATTGTTAAGGTCATGATCACTTAACTTAATAGTTACTTCAATAAATTCGTCATTATCGTTTGAAATAAAAGCACCTAAAAGTTTCGCATCATTAGATTCAATGATTTGAGCTATTTCACTAAAAGAATATTCTTTAATTCCTTTAGAGACTACTAAAGTAGCACCGCTTTCATTTAAGAACGGTGTACTGTTAAAAACATGAAGGATATCGGTTAGCTCATAATAACCTAAATATTTTTGCTTTTTGTCTATTACCGGAATTATAGTTGTGTCATTTAAAGCAAATATTTTTAAGAGTTCAAACCAATTTGTCTTTTCATCAGTAAAAAACAAGTTGTATAAATAACTATAATCTTTTATAAGTTTATGATCGTCTTCTATTGTCTTTATATCTTCTTCGGAAACTAATCCTATAAGGAATCCTTTCTCAACTACAGGTAAATGTGTAAATGTAAGTTGATTAAATGATTTTTTTGCTTTCTCTACTTTATCAGAAGAAGAGAGTGCTTTTACATCCTTATTTATGTAATCTGTTGTTTGCATAATTAAGCTGCAAAATAACTAAAAATAAAATATAAAACGACATATTTTTATACATTGTAAATATCTTTTTATTCAATGTAAAAATTTGCATCAAGTTTACATCAGGCCATTAAAATAAATTATTTTTTTTACACGGGAAATAGACTAATTTTGCCAGTGAAAATGTATTTATTTAAGATTGAAAATTATTATTGATGACAAAATTGAGTGTAAACATAAATAAAATTGCGACTTTAAGAAATTCAAGAGGAGGCAATACCCCTAATTTAGTACAAACCGCTATTGATATTCAGGAATTTGGTGCTCAAGGGATTACTGTGCATCCTAGGCCAGATGAAAGACATATTAGATATCAAGATGTTTATGATTTAAAACCAATTGTTACCACTGAATTTAATATAGAAGGAAATCCTATAGAAAAATTTATCGATTTGGTCATAGACAACAAACCTGCTCAGGTTACTTTGGTTCCAGATGCTGTTGATGCCATTACATCAAACGCAGGTTGGGATACTATTACACATCAAGATTATCTAACTGAGATTATTGCTGAATTTAAAAGAAACGAGATTAGAACTTCTATTTTTATGGACTCAAACTTGTCGCTAATTGAAGCCGCTGCAAAAACAGGAGCTGATAGAATTGAATTGTATACTGAAGATTTTGCTAAACAATATGCCTTGGGTAATAAAGATGCTATTGAACCTTATGTTGAGAGTGCAAACTTAGCCACTAATCTGGGTTTAGGAATCAACGCTGGGCATGATTTGAATCTTGATAATATTGAATTCTTTGCTAAAAAAATTCCTAATTTGTTAGAAGTTTCTATCGGACATGCTTTAATTTCTGAATCATTATATTTAGGTCTACAGAATGTAGTAAGTATGTATTTACACAGATTGAAATGATGAAATTATTGCATTCAAAAATTGTTGGTTCAGGCGAACCTTTTTTTATCATTCACGGATTATTAGGGATAGGTGATAATTGGAAAACTCTTGCCGGAAAATTCTCTGATAAATATGAAGTGCATTTAATAGATCAACGTAATCATGGGCGTAGCTTCCATGCTGATGAGTTTAGTTATGAGGTGTTGGTAGATGACTTGTGGCAATATATCGATCATTATCAATTAGATAAGGTCAATATATTGGGACATTCTATGGGAGGAAAAACAGCCATGTTATTTGCAGTTACCTATCCTGAGAAAGTAAATAAATTAGCAGTAGCAGATATAAGCCCGAAATTCTACCCCGGACACCACGATCATATTTTTGAAGGACTGACCGCTGTTGATTTTACAAAACATCAGTCTCGAAAAGAAATAGAGGAAGTACTTGAAAAGTATATCCCGGAAATAAATATAAGGCAATTTTTACTAAAAAATGTATATTGGAAAACGAAAGAACAATTGGCATTTCGTTTTAATTTATCTAGTATACTGAAAAATATTGATAAAGTAGGTGTCGCCTTACCTTCTTTTGCAGTTTTTAACGGAGAAGTTTTGTTTTTAAAAGGTGAAAATTCAGGATATATTAATAATGACGATAAGGCATTGATCGAAGCCCATTTTCCTAATTCAGAAATTGTAACTGTCAAAAATGCAGGACATTGGCTGCATGCCGAGAATCCTATTGATTTTTATAACTATGTTGTCAGCTTTTTGGCCAAATAATATCTTGGCATAGTTATAGCAGACAAATATTTGATTGTTGAATTATTAACTTTTATTATACGAATAAACCAATCAACAAATAAACATTTATTACTATGAAACTTATATTAAAAATGCTATTAACCGCAGTGGCTGTTATAGTATTAGCACAACTTTTACCGGGAGTTCATGTAGATAGTTATACAACTGCTATTATCGTTGCAATTGTATTAGGTCTGTTACGGATTTTTGTCAAACCATTATTTATATTTTTTACATTACCATTAACTATTGTCACATTAGGCTTATTCTTGTTTGTAATAAATGCTGTAATTATAATTTTGGCAGGTAAATTGGTTGACGGATTTATAGTCGATGGATTTTGGTATGCGCTATTATTCAGTTTGTTACTATCATTTTTCCAATCTATTTTATATTCCTTTTTAAAAGACAAAAAACAAAAGCGTTCATAAGTCACGTTCAAGAAATTTTTATTAATTTTGCGCCCCCTTATGCAGGTAAGATTTAAGTTTAAGCTAAGAGAAACATATTGAAATGAATATTACTAAAGAAAACATCGACACGCTAAATGCTATTGTAAAAATTGATATTACACAAGATGATTATCAAAATAAAGTAGCTGAAATTTTACAAGATTATCGCAAAAAAGCGAATATTCCTGGTTTTAGAAAAGGACATGTACCAATGAGTTTGGTTAAAAAACAATACGAAAAACCAGTATTGATCGATGAAGTAAATAAATTACTACAAGAATCACTAAGCAAATTCTTAGTTGAAGAAAAGTTAGATATTCTAGGAAATCCGTTACCTAAAGTACAAGACGATTTCTCTTGGGATGCTGAAGCATTTTCTTTTGAGTTTGAAGTTGGTCTTGCTCCGGAATTTGAAGTGAACCTACAACCTAAAAAAGCAATTATACAATATAAAATTGTAGCTGATAAAAAGATGTTAGCCGATCAAACAGATAACATGCAAGAGAGTTATGGAAAAATTATCTCTCAAAGTGTAGTAGCTGAAAATTCTAATGTTACCGGAACCTTTTTTAATGAAGAAAAAGAAATTGAAAAGAAATCTACTTTTAAATTAGATAAAATAAAGGGTAAAGCAAACCTAAAAATGTTTGTTGGTGCTAAAGTTGGTGATGTAATTATGCTTAAAACAAAAAATTTATTTACCGATGATCATTTATTGCAAAACCACTTGGGCGTTGCTCATGATGATGCGCACGGATTGAACATAGAAGTTCAATTTACTGTTGAAGAAATTTCTATAACAGAACCTGCTGAATTGAATCAAGAGTTATTTGATAAATTATTTGGGAAGGATGTTGTAAAAACTGAAAAAGAATTTGAGGCACGTTTAAAAGAAGATGCAGAGAAACAATTTGAACAACAATCTGATCAACAATTATTAAACGCTGTTACAGAAAGTTTAATTGAGAATACAAAATTCGATTTACCTGCAGAATTTTTACAAAAATGGTTGGCTGTTGCAGGTCAGGAACCATTAACAGCAGAAGCTGCTGCCGAAGAATACAATCGTTCTGAAAAAGGACTACGTTATCAATTAATTGAGGGTAAAATTAGTAAAGAGCATAACTTACAAGTAACTTTTGATGAGTTAAAAGAATTTGCTAAAGGATTTATAAAAAGTCAAATGGCACAATATGGTAATCCTAATCCTGAGGAAAAGGAATTAGAAGATATTGCAGGTAGAATATTAGGTAACCAAGATGAAGCAAAACGCTTGTCAGAGCAATTAATGAGTCAAAAATTATTGTCCTTCTTTAAAGAAAATGTAAAGCTGAAAACCAAAGAAGTTTCGTTTGACGATTTTGTAAAAGAGGTGTATAAGTAAATAGCCAGAATAGAATATAATTAGTGTCATTCTGAGCCTACAGAGTATTCGGGAAGAGTTCTCGTAAAAATAATAAAACCCAAAATTGAAAAATTTTGGGTTTTTGGTCTAATAAGTTTAACAAATACCAATTCTAAAACTACATACATAATTAGTAATTAGTTAGTATATTTACCGTCTTAATAGATTTAAAAGCAATAACATGGATTACGGAAAAGAATTTGAAAAATTCGCTATAAAAGATCAAGGTATCAATAGCCTTTACTATAACCAAATTATCAGTAGTATGAACCCAATGGGTTTAACACCTAATATTATTGAAGAACGTCAAATGAATATTGCCATATTCGACGTATTTTCAAGATTAATGATGGATCGCATTATATTCCTTGGTACTGCAATAAATGACCAGGTAGCAAATATAGTACAAGCACAATTATTATTTTTAGAAAGTGTAGATGCTTCTAAAGATATTTCTATTTATATCAATTCACCTGGTGGTGGGGTATATGCAGGTTTAGGGATGTATGATACAATGCAGTTTATCAAACCGGATGTAGCAACTATTTGTACAGGCATGGCTGCTTCTATGGGCGCAGTGTTGATGTGCGCCGGGACAAAAGGAAAACGTTCTGCGTTGCCTCACTCTCGTATTATGATCCATCAACCTTTAGGAGGAGCTCAAGGGCAAGCTTCTGATATAGAAATTACTGCTCGCGAAATTTTAAAGTTGAAAGATGAATTGTACCAAATCATAGCAAAGCACTCTGGTCAAACTGTTAAAAAAGTTCATAATGACTCCGATAGAGATTACTGGATGAAAGCTGTTGAAGCTAAAAAGTACGGTATGATCGATGAAATTTTAACCAGAGAATAATAATAAAAGACGTTATTCAAAGTTTTAACATTATCTTTTGTTAGCATATAACAACCCAAAAGAAAGAAAATGGCAAAGAAAGAAGAACTAGAATGTTCGTTTTGCGGACGGAAAAAATCTGAAACCAATTTGTTGATAGCTGGTTTAGATGCGCATATATGTGATAAATGTATCGAGCAAGCACATGGTATTGTTTTAGATGAAATAACTGAAACTGCTACTAACGGACTATCAGCTGAATTAGCTTTAAAAAAACCCTTAGAAATTAAAAATTTCTTAGACGAATATATCATTGGCCAACATCAAGCTAAAAAGGTAATGTCTGTAGCCGTTTATAATCATTATAAACGCTTATTACAAAAGCCATCTAAGAATAATGATGATGTTGAAATTGAAAAAAGTAATATCATGCTGGTGGGTGAAACGGGTACAGGTAAAACATTATTAGCTAAAACAATTGCTAGAATGTTGAATGTTCCTTTTGCTATTGTTGATGCTACTGTATTGACCGAAGCAGGTTATGTTGGTGAAGATGTTGAGACCATTTTAACAAGATTATTACAAGCGGCAGATTATAATGTTCAAAAGGCTGAAAAAGGTATTGTTTTTATTGATGAGGTTGATAAAATAGCAAGAAAGAGTGATAACCCTTCTATTACCAGAGATGTTTCTGGTGAAGGTGTACAACAAGCCTTATTGAAATTATTAGAGGGTACAGTTGTTAATGTACCACCAAAAGGCGGAAGAAAACATCCTGATCAAAAATTTGTTGAAGTAGACACCAAAAATATTTTATTTATTGCCGGTGGTGCCTTTGATGGTATAGACAGAGTTATTAGTAAACGCTTAAATATGCAAGCCGTTGGTTATAGTGCTTCAATGAATAATGATAACAGAGTTGATGAGGATAATTTATTACAGTATATAGTGCCAAAAGATTTAAAAGATTTTGGGTTGATACCCGAAATTATTGGACGTCTACCGGTGTTAACTTATATGAATCCGTTAGATTCAGCTACACTAAGAGCTATTTTAACGGAACCTAAAAACGCTATTATCAAACAATATGAAAAGTTGTTTGAAATGGATGATATTAGTTTTTCAATTGATGAAAAAGCCTTAGAGTATATTGTAGATAAGGCAGTTGAATACAAATTAGGTGCTCGTGGTTTACGCTCGTTATGCGAAGCCGTTTTAACCGATGCTATGTTTGAATTACCAGGGACTGACGAAAAAACATTGAAAGTAAACCGTAAATATGCTGAAAATAAACTGACTAAATCTACATTAAGCCAGCTTAAAGCGGTATCATAATCCCTAAATATGATTACCAGAAACACCATAGACAAAGTTTTTGAAACAGCTCGTGTTGAAGAAGTTATTGGTGATTTTGTTCAGTTAAAAAAAGCAGGTAGTAATTTTAAAGGATTAAGTCCTTTTGCCGATGAAAAAACACCTTCTTTTATGGTGTCACCTGTCAAGCAGATCTGGAAAGATTTTAGTACTGGTAAGGGAGGAAATGCTATTTCGTTTTTAATGGAACATGAACATTATTCGTACCCTGAAGCCATCCGTTATTTAGCAAAAAAATACAATATTGAAATTGAAGAAACCGTTCAGTCTGATGAACAAAAACAACAGATGAATGAACGTGAAAGTATGTATTTGGTCTCAGATTTTGCAAGTAACTATTTCCACAATGTTCTAATAAATACAGAAAAAGGTAAAGCCATAGGTTTAAGCTATTTTAAAGAGCGTAATTTTACAGATGAAACCATTAAAAAGTTTGATCTGGGATACGCTTTAGATGAATGGAATGCATTTACAGATAAAGCACTGTCTAAAGGATACCAATTAGAATTTTTAGAAAAAACAGGGCTTACTATTGTTAAAGAAAACCTGCCTGACGGTAAGGCGGGCAAGCAGTTCGACCGATTTAAAGGAAGGGTCATTTTTCCTATTCACAGTATGGCTGGCCGCGTATTGGGATTTGGTGGTAGAATTTTAACCAGCGATAAAAAAGCGGCCAAATACGTAAACTCTCCCGAAAGTGATATTTACCATAAAAGTAAAGTGCTTTATGGAATATACCAGGCAAAAAAATCTATCGCCAAAGAAGATAATTGTTATCTCGTTGAGGGATATACAGATGTGATCTCTTTTCATCAATCTGGCATTGAAAATGTAGTAGCATCTTCAGGTACGGCCTTAACGCCAGATCAAATTCGTTTAATTAATAGGTTAACACCAAATATTACGGTATTATTTGATGGAGATGCTGCCGGAATAAGAGCATCACTTCGTGGGATTGACCTTATTCTTGAGCAAGGTATGAATGTGAAAGTGGTTACTTTCCCTGACGGGGAAGATCCTGATAGTTTTGCAAAACAAAATTCACCCGAAGCATTACAAACTTATTTAACAGAAAATGCCAAGGATTTTATTCGTTTTAAAGTAGCTACTTTAATGGATGAGGTTCAAGATGATCCTGTAAAAAAAGCTGGATTAATTCGTGATATTGTTGTGAGTATTTCTAAAATACCAAATAATATTCAACGGGAAATTTATGTACAAGAATGTGCCAAGATCATGGATATTTCTGAAAAGGTGTTATTTGATGAACTGGCACAGTTGTCAAAACGAGAATTAAGGGAAGCTGCTAAACGCCCGGCTGATAATCAGCAATCATCTTTTGAAGTTGTGAAAAATAAACCACAACAATTGGCTAAAGTTGATCAATTAAACAGATTAGAACAAAAATTGATAGAAATACTATTGTTATATGGTAATAAGGACGTTGATTTTGTTGATTATATTGAAGTTCAGGATGAAGAAGGTGTTGTTAAAATAGAAAAGGAGAATTATCAAAATACAGTGGCGAATGAAATTTATTTGCATTTGCAGGATGATGAAATTGAGTTTAGCAATGATATTTTTAAAAAGATCTATTATGATGTAATTCATCAGTTAAATCAAAACGAGCGTGTTGATATTGATTCGTTTATCAACCACGAAGATATTGAAATGGGAGCTGTCGTTACCAATATTTTAATGGATGATGAAAAGTATTCGTTAAGTGATTGGGAAAGTAAAGAAATTTATGTAAAAGCTAAGGATAAGAATTTATCTAAATTGGTAATGGATGCTATTTTAAATTTACGTAGAATACTTATTGAATTAAAAATTAAAGAATTACTAAACGATTCACTAGGTCAAAATGATCCTGAAAGTCCCGATAATATTCAGGAAGAAGATAAAAAGAATAATAACCAAGCCATGTTAGAAATGGTAGTCAATTATACTTCGCTTAAAAAATTATTGTATGAAAAACTGGATAGGGTGGTTTAGATAATAATTCCATTATATTTGTTCTTTTAATCGCTAAACCTCTCTATGAAAAAGACTTTTTTTCTCATACTTATTGCTTCCATTTCATTTCAATTATATTCTCAGGAAAAAGAAAGAATATATGTTGATGAAAATTATCAAAAAATTAATTTCCAAAAGTTTACTAAAAAATTGCAATCTAACTTATTCCATGTAGCAAAAGTTGAAAATGATACGGCTTTATTCAAAAAACTACGGTTTAAACAATATTTTGGTAATATAGGATTAAAAAAGAAATACCAGTTAAATAAACTATTTCATAAAAGATACGAAATTGACACGACTAAAACCTGGCTAATCCATTACTTAGATTCACTTCCAGATATTACTAAAATGCCTGTTGAATCTGGGGTGATATTTTTAGATTCAGTGGGTAATCAAGACGGTAAAATGTTAAGTAATAAACAATATAAAAATTCACTAGTGAGGAAATCTGGAAATGCAATTTACTTAAACACCCAGATAAACAATACAAGGCATAGGCATATTATTAGTCTTAGTGACTATAAAAAAATAATACCAAACGAAAAAAGAAAATACAATAAGGTAAAGGGCGTTGATTTATTACATTTCTATAATTATAATAAAGGGTATTTAAAAAACGATATTAGTAATAATTTGTATAAAGATCACAATTTAATATTGAAAAGAACTTTTACTGATGGAATGAGGATGTATAATACTATTATACTTTTTGCTAATGGAGATTTTTGTCTTAACCCAAATGGGATGGTTAAAAAATTACTTAATCCTGTGAAGTTCAAAAAAGAAGAAAAAAAATGGGTAAAGAAATTGAAAAATTCATCTAACCTTTAAATTCCTTTGGTATCTCACAAACCGGAATAGGGTTCAATATTTATTTTGTAGAAATGGTTGTCAATTATACTTCGCTTAAAAAATTATTGTATGAAAAACTGGATAGGGTAGTTTAGTTCAACAACTCCTTCGGAATCTCACAAACCGGAATAGGATCCATTTTATGTTTATTGGCGCTGTGTCGTTGGGTGTAAATTTCCATCACACGTTTTGTTCTACCTTCAAAATCAGCAACAGTTTTTCCTTGATCAATCATTAACATGGCCCATTCAAGCTCATCATAACTGGCGCCTATTTGGTCTTCGTCAGTTCTTGAATCTCCAAACAACCCATCGGTCGGTTTTGCTATCAAAATAGATTCCGGCACTTTTAAATAAGAACCTACTTTATATACATCAGATTTCATGAGATCAGCAATCGGACTTAAATCAACACCACCATCACCATATTTAGTAAAAAATCCGACACCAAAATCTTCTACTTTATTTCCGGTACCGCAAACCAGATAACCATGAATACCTGCAAAATAATATAAAGTGGTCATTCTAAGTCTGGCTCTGGTATTGGCTAAAGAAAGATCAACATTTTCAGATGCCGAATCCGGCATCGTATTTTTAAATTCTTCAAAAACAGTAGTCAAATTAATATTTATAGAACTCACATTATCATAGCGTTCTTTTAGTTGTGCAATATGCTCCTGTGCTCTGTTGACTTGGTTTTCACCTTGATGTATCGGCATTTCTAAACATAACAAAGGGAAACCTGTTTCGGCACACAATGTAGAAGAAACAGCAGAATCAATACCTCCTGAGACACCAATTAGAAAGCCTTTTACACCAGCATTAGTAGCGTAATTTTTTAACCAATTTACAATATGTTTTGTTATATTTTCTATCTGCATTCTGAAACAATTTAGTAGTTTTGTTGCTTTAAAAATGTGTTAAGCGAAATTACTAAAAAAAACAAAACTTTTACACCAATGTATAAATACCTCTATTTTTTGATTACACTTATTCTTTTAACCAGTTGTGCCAAAAAAAACAAATTAGAAGTAGATGTTTCTGATATAGAGGTTAATACTATAATTAAGCGATTTGATCAGGAATTCTATACAAGTGATGTTGCTAAATTATCAGAACTAAAAGAAAATTATCCCTATTTATTTCCGGTCCAAAATCCTGATAGCATTTGGGTTGGTAAAATGAAAGATAAAGATGAACAGGCGTTGTTTGCTGAAACCCAGAAAATATATAATGATTTCAGCGATCAAGAAGAACAGTTAACAGATCTATTTAAACATATCACTCATTATTATCCGAAATTCAAAGCACCAAAAGTTATCACATTATTAACCAATGTTGATTATGAAAACAGGATTATATATGCTGATAGTCTCTTGCTGGTTTCATTAGATCTGTATTTAGGAAAAGAGAGTGGTATCTATGAAGATTTCCCCGGGTATATAAAGAATAATTTTACGAAAGAGCATATGGTTGTAGATATAGCTTCAGAATTTGCGAAGGTTCAAGTGCCATTATTTTCAGACAGATCGTACATCTCGAAAATGATACAGGAAGGAAAAAAAATGTATGTTTTAGATGCCTATTTGCCTAAATTTTCAGATGCTGAAAAGATGGGGTACACGCAAGAACAGATTGATTGGGCCGACTTTAATGATGAGGAAATCTGGAAGTATTTTGTACAAAAGCAATTGTTGTTTAGTTCTGATCCCGAATTATCAAGAAGGTTTATTGATACAGCACCATTCTCCAAGTTCTATCAAGCCAATGATAATGAATCTCCCGGTAGAATAGGAGTGTGGATTGGCTGGCAGATTGTTAGAGCGTATATGCAAAATAATAATGCCTCTTTACAGGAATTATTAAACACTAATAACGAAGAGATCTTTAAAAGATCTAAATATAAACCGACAAAATAGTATTCAGTTTACAGTCCCGATAGCTATCGAGATCAGTCTTGGATTGAAAAGCAATAAATAAATGAAAGAAATAGTAAAAAGAAATATTCAAGGAGGGAAAGTTTTGATTCTTTTTATTTTGACGAACTTAGTTTATGCTTTTATGTTATTAGTATCAATTCCAAAAGTAATGGCTTTTTCTGACGGAATGAAATTGTTAGATATGCTACCGACAGGATATAATACTGAATATGTAAATTCTTTATTTAGCAAACTTGGAGAAAAAGGTAGAGAAACATATCTTTTTAATCAAATTCCTATAGATATGATCTATCCAGGTCTTTTTGGTATTAGTTATTGTTTGGTACTTGCTTTTTTCTTAAATGAATTAAGAAAATTGGATAGTTTTTTTATCTATTTATGTTTGCTCCCTATTTTGGCTGGATTTTTTGATTATTTGGAGAATTTTGGAATAATTAGCATGCTAAGTAATTATCCTGAAAATACAAATTTCCTGATTTCATCAACAAATATATTTACAGTATTAAAGAGTATTTTTACGTCAATATTCTTTGTAGTATTACTAGTGACAATGATTACTACTGGAATACAAAAATTGCGTAATAGAGACAATTAGGATATGTAAGTTGGTAAGATTTAGAATTAATGTTGAACGTTATTAAAATATTTAATGTATCATGACAAAACATACATCAGAAATAAAATTTACAGTAGGACTAGACGAAAATAAAATACCTGAAAAATTAACTTGGGATGCTAAAGATGGTGGTATATCAAACGAGGAAACCAAAGCCATTTTAATTTCTGTTTGGGACCCTAAAAAAAAGGAAACACTAAAAATGGATCTGTGGACCAAAGATATGCCTCTAGATGAGATGAAACAATTTTTCCATCAGACATTACTCTCAATGTCAGACACTTTTTATAAGGCTACCAATGATGAAAAGATGACAGCTACCATGCGTGATTTTTGTAATTATTTTGCTGAAAAGCTAGAATTGATAAAAAAGTAACATTATTACGGGCAATTGGTAATGCCATTTAAGAAATAGGTTTCGACAAGTTATATTTGCTATCTTCGAGGCAAAATGTATTTTACTTCTATATAATGCTCAACCAGACATTTAGTATGGTTTTTTATTTTGAAACGATTATGAATTCAATAACTCTGTCATTCCTGAGGAAGCAGGAATCTATTTTATTTAGAAAAGCTATAATCGTTAATAAGGCTTATAACAGTAGCATAATCTTTATTAGTATTTACAAAATCATATTCAGATACATCTATAATTAATGTGTTTAATTGCTGCTCTGTTTTAATAAAATTTGAATATCCCTGATGGATTTTTTCCAAATAATCCGGAGCAATATTTTGTTCGTAATCTCTACCTCTTTTTTTAATATTATCTAAGAGTCGTTCGGTATTTTGATATAAGTAAATATAAAGGTCAGGCTTGGTAATTTCTCTATACATAATATCAAACATACGTCTGTATAATGCATATTCTTCTTTAGATAAAGAAACTTGGGCAAATATCAACGATTTGAAAATATAGTAATCAGAAATTATAAAGTTTTTAAAAAGATCAAATTGCGCAAGATCATCTGTTAATTGCTGATAACGGTCTGCTAAAAAACTCATCTCTAACGGAAAGGCATAACGTTCCATATCGGCGTAGTATTTTGGCAAAAATGGATTGTCAGCGAAACGTTCTAAAACTAGCTTGGCATTAAAATCGTCACCGATCATTTTAGAAAGGGTTGTTTTACCCGCACCAATATTTCCTTCAATAGCAATATAATTATATTTTTCTACCAAAGAAACAGGCCGTTTTAATGGTAAATTAGTTTCTTCAATTTCTGAAGAATCATCACAAGCTTGCAAGCACATTAAAATAGTTTTTTTAACTATAGGATGCTTTACACTTGGTGCAATTTCTGTTAAAGGAACCAAAACAAATTTACGTTCTAACATTTTTGGATGGGGTACTTTCAAATTGTTATGAAAGATAATTTCATCGTCAAAAAGTAAAACGTCTATATCTATAATACGTGCTTTATAATCGGATGCTGTGTCTCGAATTCTTCCTAACGCTTCTTCAATTTTCAAAACCGTGTCTAATAAACTTTCAGGATTTAAATTGGTAGAGACTTCAATGCAAATATTGAGAAAATCTTCGCTTTTAAAACCCCATGATTTGGTTTTATATACAGCCGATATTTTCATAACTCTTCCAACCTTTTGTCCAATTAAGTCAATAGATTGCTGTAGGTTCGATAACTTATTCCCTAAGTTACTTCCAATAGATAAATATGTAGTTCGTTGGATCTTCATTTTAAGGATTACAAAGAAACTAAAATCAATAGATAAAAGCTTATATTTGGGCTCCAATTTATAAACATTTTTAGTGACGATTGTAACTTTTTTGAGTTTATTTAGTCCTATATACAAATAGTAAAATATGAATTTTTTAAGAGAATTATTGGCGGTTATATTAGGGGTTTTTATAGCTACCGGAATTATGTTTTTAATTTTAATGGCATTTGTTTCGGCTTCTGCTTCAGCTTTTGGTGATGATGGAAAAGTTGTAGTTAAAAGCAATTCTGTATTAGAATTAAAACTAGCCGATCAAATTAAAGATTATGCACCAAAAAGTGCTGATCCGATAGAAGAATTATTTGAATTAGATGATCCGAAACTAGGTCTAAGTCAGATTATCAATGCTATTGAAAATGCTAAAACAGATGACAATATTAAAGGCATTAGTATTAAAACGTTGTTCATTAAAGGAGGAATTGCACAAACTCAAGCTATAAGAGATAAACTGTTAGAGTTTAAAGAATCGGGTAAATTTGTAATGGCATATGCTGATTTTTATGACCAGAAGAATTATTACTTAAGTTCTGTGGCTGATTCTATTTTTATAAACCCTGTAGGACAAGTTGATTTTAAAGGATTGGCGAGTGAAATATTATATTTGAAAGATTTTGAGGATAAATATGGTGTTAAAATGGAAGTCATTCGTCATGGGAAATATAAAAGTGCAGTTGAACCATTTTTAGCCAATAAAATGAGTGATGCCAATAAAGAGCAAATGACCTCTTTTTTAAATTCAATTTGGGTAGAAATTATTACTGATATAGCGTCAAGTAGAGATAAAACTACAGATGAATTAAATGCTATAGCTGATGATCTATTAGCTCGAAACCCTGAATTGGCGATAGAAAATAATATGATTGATGGCGAATTATTTAATGACGAATATGAGGCAAAACTGAAATCGTTAGTTGCTATTGATGCAACAGAAAAATTGAACTCCATTACGCTTGAAGATTATATTGCTTCAGGTAAGGGAAGAATTAAATCTTCGGCTTCAGATAAAATAGCTGTTTTATATGCTCAAGGAGATATACGATACGGTAAGGGTGATGAAAATTATGTTGGGCAGGAAAAAATAATTGAAGCTTTACAGAAAATAAGAAAAGATGATAATATTAAAGCAATAGTGTTGCGTGTTAATTCTCCAGGGGGTAGTGCATTGGCATCAGATTTGATCTGGAGAGAATTAGAAATTACTAAAAAGGGGAAACCATTAGTAGTTTCTATGGGTAATTTAGCCGCTTCCGGAGGTTATTACATCGCATGTAATGCTGATAAAATTATTGCTGAACCAACTACTATTACAGGATCTATTGGCGTGTTTGGTATGATACCTAATGTGAGCACTTTAGCTACTAGAATGGGTATAAATGCAGAGCAAGTAGGTACCAATAAACGATCGTTGGGTTATAGTGTTTTTGAACCTATGTCTGAAGATTTTCACAATGTAGTAAAAGAAAGTATAGAAGATATATATGCCACTTTTGTCAATAGAGTTTCAAAAGGTCGGAATATGACATTTGCACAAGTTGATAGTATTGCTCAAGGTAGAGTATGGACAGGTGCTGAGGCTGTAAATAATGGACTTGTTGATCAGTTAGGTAATTTAGACGATGCAATTAAAATTGCAGCCGAATTGGCGGAAGTCACAGATTATAAAACGACCAATTATCCACGTTATAAGAGCGATTTTAAAGATGCTTTTAAACCATTTTCGGTTAGCGCAGTAGCTAAAGAAAATTTGTTAAAAGAAGAATTAGGTATTGAAAATTATACTATTTATAAAAATCTAAAGCGGTTTGCTAACCTTAAAGGAGTACAAGCAAGAATGCCTTTTGAAATTGAGATTAAATAATATAAACCTATAACTATTCTAAGGTTATTACTTTCTTTCAAAAGTAACAAAGCTGTATCCATATTGATGTTTCTCGTCAGCTTTAAAATCTTGACGGGCAGTTTCTTTCCAGATATCTTTGTCTATTTCAGGAAAAAAAGCATCTGCATCTAATATGGCATCCACCAATGTAAGGTCTAATTTATCGACAATTTTTATAGCCTGGTGGTAAATTTCAGCTCCTCCTAATATATATGGATTCGGATCAGCTTTGGCAGCTTCAATTGCAGCCTTGAGTGAATTAACAACAATACATCCTTTGGCTTGAAAATTATCATTTCTTGTGATGATAATATTTGTTCGATTTGGAAGCGGCTTGCCTAATGATTCAAAAGTTTTTCTCCCCATGATCACGTCATGACCAGAAGTAACCTGTTTAAATCGTTTTAGATCATTAGGTAGATGCCAAATCAAATCATTGTCCTTACCTAATGCCCTATTTTTTCCAATAGCGGCAATAATAGTGATCATAGGTCTAGACTTTTTTTTTCTGATTCTGGTAATTTATCTTTAGGAGTTACAACGCCTTTTTTTATAAGATGACGCTCAAGATCTTCTGATTTGTCCAAGTGTTTTTGTATCAATTTTTCGGTCTCAATACGTTCCCAATCTTTGCCAAAAAATCGTTTGGTAATAAATACATTTACAAAATGAAGTATCCATACAAATAACCATAAAGCTATGGCATATTTAAACCAATCTCCAAACTGATCACCAACTTTAAATAAAATATTTAGGGCTATTAAAAATACAGAGCCTATTAAAAAAAGAACAAAATGGTAATACAAACGCTTTTTTTGTTTTACGCGTTTACGAGCTTTTTCATAAAGTTCATGTTGTTCTTTAGATTCCAAATTAATGTAAAATTAATGAAAGATTTAGTTCAGAGACGTATTACATGTCTTTTAACCACTCCTTAATATAGCCCGAAAAATCTTCTGTTTCTAAAGCATTATTTACATCCTCTAAAGACAATTGCTCATTTTCTAACGTATTTAGTATTGTCAGAATAGCAGTTAACTTATTGAGATCATCAATTTGATTGATTCTTTCAAGAATGTTGTTTTTTAACTCTTCTTTTTGCATTTTTTTTTGTTTAGCTTAATTATGATACTAAATTATAACCTTAACAATTAATATCAAAGTTATTTTTGATAAAACTAAGTTAATTCTTAAATTGGAATTAAACAGCAACGATGCCTTTTATATGTGGATGAGGATTGTAATCTTCTAATCTGAAATCCTCAAAAGTAAAGTCTTCTATATTTTTTATTGCTGAATTTAAAACCATTTTTGGTAAAGGTCTTATTTCTCTTGATAATTGTAATTCAAACTGCTCTATATGATTATTGTATATATGAGCATCGCCAAGAGTATGAATAAAATCACCGGCTTCATAACCGCAAACTTGGGCTATCATCATAGTAAATAAAGCATAAGAAGCAATATTAAATGGTACCCCTAAGAATATATCTGCACTGCGTTGATATAGTTGGCACGACAATTTTCCATCCGAAACATAAAATTGGAAGAAGGCATGACAAGGTGGTAATGCGGCTTTACCATTAGCAACATTCTCGCTAAAGGATATAGAAGTATCAGGTAATACTGATGGATTCCATGCAGAAATTAACATTCTTCTACTGTCTGGATTGGTTTTAAGAGTTTCAATAACGTCGGTTAATTGGTCAATTTCATCACTGTTCCAATTGCGCCATTGATGTCCATAAACCGGACCTAAATCTCCATTTTCATCAGCCCAGTCATTCCAAATACGCACTCCGTTTTCTTGTAAATATTTGATATTAGTATCACCTTTTATAAACCATAAAAGCTCATAAATAATAGATTTTAAATGCAATTTTTTTGTAGTGACCATAGGGAAGCCATCACTCAAATCAAATCGCATTTGATAACCAAATACACTTTTGGTACCGGTTCCTGTTCTGTCTCCTTTTTCATTTCCGTTATCTATAACGTGTTTCACTAAGTCTAAATACTGCTTCATGTTATTGCATATTTGTTGATGTGTTTAATGGTGTAATTAAAACAGAAAATAAACACCTATCCTTTGATTTCATAATCTTTCTGTAAATAGTAAAATTAAGGATATAATTCTTTTGCGCAAATTTAAAAAAAGCTACTCATCCAAAAAATAAGTAGACAATAAATTATTAATAGGTTATTAACTAACCCTTGCTGTTTATTGAAGTGTGTATTTGTTAAAATTGATTGTGCGAATAAACAGATCAACAACAATTATCCTATAATCATTCCTGCAATTGTAGCAGAAATTAATGAAGCTAAAGAGCCTCCAATTAGTGCTTTCATCCCAAATTCTGACAATGTTTTTCTTTGACCTGGTGCTAATGAACCAATACCGCCAATTTGAATACCAATAGAGGCAAAATTTGCAAATCCACATAACATATAAGTAGCCATGATAATTGATTTGTTATAAGTTAAATGGGTGGCGCTGGCAGCATTTTTCAAATCTGCTAGTTGAATGTATCCAACAAATTCACTAGCCGCTAATTTTATTCCCAGTAATTGTCCCATTAACATCATATCTTCTTTTGCAATACCAATTAGCCACATTAACGGAGCGAAAATTGTTCCAAGAATAGCTTCTAAAGATAACTCAGGATAAGGGGTGTTTGCTGCCATCCAATTGTTAAAAGAAGTAATATCTCCTATCCAACCAAAGATACCATTTATCATGGCTATAAAAGCAATAAACACCAACAGCATTGCAGCAACATTAACTGCTAAGCGTAACCCTTCAGTTGTACCATTAGCAATAGCATCTAAAATATTTGTACCTATCTTTTCTTGAGATACTTTTACATCTGTGTTTACAGATTCGGTCTGCGGATATAATATTTTTGAAATTACGATGGCTCCTGGAGCCGCCATAACTGAAGCTGCCAATAAATGTTTAGCATAAACCAATCGTAAAATAGGATCATCTCCACCAAGGAAACCAATATAAGCTGCAAGTACCGAGCCTGCAACAGTGGCCATTCCACCAATCATAACTAATAACATTTCAGATTTATTCATTTTCTCTAAATATGCCTTAATCAATAAAGGAGCTTCGGTTTGACCGAGAAAAATATTACCTGCCACAGATAAACTTTCAGCTCCAGATATTCCTAAAACTTTGGTGAGTAATAATGCCAATAGTTTCACTATCTTTTGGATGATACCTAGATAAAATAATACAGAAGTTAAGGCAGAAAAGAATATAATCACTGGCAATACTTGAAATGCAAATATAAATCCGAAAGTAGTCATATCTGATACCAAACCTTTAAATAAAAACTCACTTCCAGCTCTAGTAAAATCTAAAAGATTCACAAAAATTTTACCTACAAAATCAAATCCTTTTTGAATAAAAGGAACTTTTAACACACCAATAGCAATGATTAATTGAAATGAAAGTCCAATACCAACAGTTTTCCAATTAATTGCTTTTTTGTTACTACTAAATAAAAAGGCTATAATTATTAAAGTTATCATTCCAAGAACGCCTCGCCACAAAGAATTTAGAGAAAAACCCTGACTGGGTATTATTGTTGATGCATTCTCAGATTTTGCTATCGGAGCTACTTCAGTTTCTGGGGCAAGATTATTTTCACTAATAACTTTTGTAGAATCTTCAGTAGAGAGGTTATCATCGTTTAGTTGTTTTTGAGCGATTTCAGTTATCTGATCATTTTTAATTTCCTGAGCTATAACTGTAAAATTTAAGCTAAATATAGCTAGGGCAACTAACAATAATTTTCTCATAATGTGGGTTGTTATTATTTTCTTTTAGAGATTTCGTCTCTTAATTTCGCAGCCAATTCATAATCTTCGTTCATTACTGCTTCATTTAACTGTTTGTGTAGATCTTGTAAAGAGACTTCATTGAATGAAAGGTCCTGAATAATATCGGCTGCTAGTTCTTCAACTTCAATTTTTGCTTGTGTTAATTTGGGTTCTTCTTTGATTTTTAAGAATATACCCGCCTTGTCTAAAATGTTTTCATAAGTAAATATTGGTGCATTAAAACGAGTGGCTAAGGCAATAGCATCAGAAGTTCTTGCATCAATGATCTCTTCAATCTTATCACGTTCACAAATTAAACTTGAATAAAAAACACCATCAACTAATTTATGAATGATAACTTGTTTCACAATAATATTAAATCTATCTGAAAAAGTCTTAAATAAGTCGTGAGTTAGCGGTCTTGGAGGTTTTATTTCTTTTTCTAGGGCAATAGCAATTGATTGTGCTTCAAAAGCCCCAATGATAATTGGTAAGGTACGTTCACCGTCTACTTCGCTTAAAACCAAAGCGTAAGCCCCACTTTGTGTTTGACTGTAAGAAATACCTTTTATGTTAAGGCGTACTAAACTCATAATTAAAATGCTATTATATAAAAGAAAAATCTTGAACTATTAAATACATAATTTGAAAAAGACTGAACCTTAAATAAAGATACAAAAAAACTGCATTATTTTAATGCTATACCTTGTTTCGCAATTTGCGAAAAAAAACTGTCTAGTTAAAAAGACATTATTGTCTAAATAACCAGACAGCCTTTCAAGGCACAATTTAATAAAATTATACGTTTTGAGCTTTAAATTCTTTTAACTTTTCAATTAATTGTGGTACAACCTCAAAAGCATCGCCAACTATACCATAATCAGCTGCTTTGAAGAATGGCGCTTCAGGATCTGTATTAATTACAACTTTTACTTTAGACGAATTGATACCCGCCAGATGCTGAATAGCGCCAGAAATGCCAATAGCGATGTACAAATTTGATGCAACGGGCTTACCAGTTTGACCAACATGTTCACTATGTGGTCTCCAGCCTAAATCTGAAACTGGTTTTGAACATGCTGTGGCAGCGCCTAAAACTTCAGCTAATTCTTCAACCATTCCCCAGTTTTCAGGGCCTTTTAAACCACGACCTCCAGATACAACAATATCAGCATCTGCAATGGTCACTGTACCGGTAGCCGTATCAACAGCTGTGGCTTTCATTCCAAAATCAGCGTCTTCGAACGTAGGAGAAAATGACTCTTCGTTTGTAGTTGTATTATTTTCAACTAAACCAAAAGAATTTTTAGCTAGTCCTATTATTTTTTTAGCAGTTGTTATTTCGGTAGTGTTAAATGCTTTATTAGAAAAGGCTTTTCGTTTTACCGTAAATGGAGTAATTGAACTTGGTGACGCAACAACATTAGAGGCAAATCCAGCTTCTAAATTTACCGCTACTATAGGCGCTAAGTATAAACCGTTTGCACTAGAGTCTATTATTATTACTTCAACATCTTCTTTTTCCGCTACTTGCTTAATAACATTAGCATATGCTTTAGCATTAAACGATTCAAGCTTAGCATCGCCTACTGTTATTATTTTTTCGGCTCCATAATTTGATAATACCGAAGTGTCTTTAGCATTAATAGTAAGTACTACTACATTGGTATTTAATTGTTCGGCAACTTTTTTGCCATAAGATGTGGCTTCTAAGGCTATTTTTTTAAATTTTCCTTCTGAAGATTCTGCAAAAACTAAAACTGACATATATATTTATTTTTAATCCTGAACTAGTTTCAGGATCTGTTATTTTATTCCATTATTATTCATAAGATTCCGAAACAAGTTCGGAATAATATAGTCTTTGACTAAATTACTTTCGCTTCGTTATGTAATAGATCAACCAACTCGCCAACATTAGCCGCATCGATTAATCTTACAGCCCCTTTAGCCTCAGGTTTTCCAAAGTTTACCGAAGTTGTAGAGGTATCAAAAGAAACCGGCTCAACAATAGTCAAAGGTTTTTTACGCGCCATCATAATTCCTCTCATATTAGGGATACGTAAATCTTTTTCTTCAACAACACCTTTTTGACCTCCAATAACCAAGGGTAAACTACAACTTAAAGATTCTTTTCCACCATCAATTTCTCTAGAAGCAGTAACGTTAGTACCATCAATCTCTATGGCAATACAAGCATTTATAAAATTGTAATTTAAGATAGAGGCTAACATACCAGGTACCATAGCTCCGTTATAGTCAATAGACTCTTTACCGGCTAGAATTAGATCATAATCACCATTTTTAGCGACTTCTGACAATTGTTTCGCAACAAAAAAACCATCAGTAGCTTCCGTATTTACTCTAATAGCATCATCAGCACCAATGGCCAATGCTTTACGAAGGGTAGGCTCTGTAGATACGTTACCAACATTTACAACGGTTACTGTTGCGCCTTGTTTTTCTTTAAACCACATGGCTCTGGTCAACACAAATTCATCATATGGATTGATCACAAACTGTACCCCATTGGTGTCAAATTTAGTATCATTATCCGTAAAATTAATTTTTGAAGTGGTGTCAGGGACGTGACTTATACATACTAATATTTTCATTTTTCTATATATTTTTTACTGTAAAATAAATGTATTATCTATTGAGAGCGAAGGTACTAATTTTTTTTCATTTTACTATGCACGCATAGTAAAATATTTATAAAATATATCTTATTAAATAGTTCGAATTTTCTACTTTTGTCGCTTATAAATTATATAAAATGAGAACTATCCAATTTAGAGAAGCTATATGTGAGGCAATGAGCGAAGAAATGCGTCGTGATGAGAGTATTTATTTGATGGGCGAAGAAGTTGCCGAGTATAATGGAGCCTACAAAGCATCTAAAGGAATGTTAGATGAATTTGGTGCTAAACGTGTTATTGACACGCCGATTGCTGAGTTAGGTTTTGCAGGTATTGCAATTGGCTCTACAATGACCGGGAATAGACCTATTGTAGAATATATGACCTTTAACTTTTCTTTGGTTGGTATAGATCAGATTATCAATAATGCTGCAAAAATTCGTCAAATGTCGGGTGGACAATTTAAATGTCCGATAGTATTTAGAGGGCCTACAGGTTCTGCAGGGCAGTTAGGAGCAACACATTCTCAGGCATTTGAGAATTGGTTTGCCAATACACCCGGATTAAAAGTGATTGTACCATCTAATCCTTATGACGCCAAAGGATTATTAAAAGCAGCAATAAGAGATGATGATCCGGTAATTTTTATGGAATCTGAGCAAATGTATGGAGATAAAGGAGAAATTCCTGAAGGAGAATATGTATTACCAATAGGTGTAGCAGATATTAAAAGAGAAGGTACAGACGTTACAATCGTGTCATTTGGAAAAATTATAAAAGAAGCTTATAAGGCTGCTGAAGTTTTAGAAAAGGAAGGTGTTTCTGTAGAAATTATCGATTTACGTACCGTAAGACCTATGGACCATGACGCTATAATTACTTCCGTTAAGAAAACAAATAGATTAGTAATACTCGAAGAAGCTTGGCCCTTTGCAAGTGTATCTTCAGAAATAACTTACCAAGTACAAGAACAAGCATTTGATTATTTAGATGCACCAATACAACGTATAACAACTGCCGATACACCTGCACCTTACTCTCCCGTTTTATTGGCAGAATGGTTACCAAATGCCGATGATGTTATTAAAGCCGTGAAAGCAGTAATGTATGTAAAATAATGGCATTAAAATTGCTATATAAAAACCTTTTACTAAAGCAATAGTAGAAGGTTTTTTTGTAACGAATATAATTTTAACCAAATTATTACAATAAATATAAATTTTAGAGTTTTAATATAGGTTGTAGCCTTATAATTTTTTAATTAATGAAGCATTTATATATATTATTTTTCATATTAACTTCAGCTGTTTTTTCTCAAGTTAAAGTGAGTGGAACGGTTGTTGACGAGTCAAATGAACCGGTACCTTTTGCTAATCTGACTTTTAAGGGCTCAACCGTGGGGACAGTTTCTGACGAAAATGGAAAATTTTACCTAGAATCTGATAAGACTTATACACAACTCATAATTTCTTTTTTAGGATTTGAAACGAAAACCATTCCACTTAAAGCGAGAAATTATGATCTTAAAATTGTATTAGAAGAGAATAGTGCCACATTAGACGAAGTAGTTGTGTATTCGGGGAAAATGAAAAAGAAAGGGAACCCTGCCATTGCAATTCTAAGAAAAATTTGGGCAAAGAAACGCCAAAATGGAATTCATTTATACAAACAATACGAGTATGACAAATATGAAAAGATAGAGTTTGATTTGAATAGTATTGATGAAAAATTTAAAAAGAAAAAGCTCTTTAAGGGTATGGAGTTTATTTTTGATCAAGTAGATACTTCTAATATAACCGGGAAATCATACCTGCCTATTTTTATCAATGAAGCTATGTACAAAACCTATGGTAAAAATAAACCAAAAAAGTTACGAGAAGAACTGGTTGCAAATAAAAACTCAGGTTTTGACAGTAATCAAGAGCTTATTGAATTTGTAAAACAGTTGTATGTTGACTATAATATTTATGATAATTATTTGAAGTTTTTCGACAAGAGTTTTACTAGCCCGATATCAAGAACCGGAGTTTCTGTATATAATTATGTATTGGCAGATAGTGCATATATAGATAATAAATGGTGTTATAATATTATTTTTTATCCAAGAAGGAAAAATGAATTGACTTTTAAAGGAGATTTTTGGGTGAACGATACCACTTTTGCAGTGAAACAAATTGAAATGAATGCTACCAAAAGTGCGAATATAAACTGGGTGAAAGAGATTTATGTTGAGCAAGAATTCAACGTATTAAACGATTCGGTTTTTCTTTTGAAACGCGATCATATGATGTCAGATTTTGCTTTTAGAAAGAAGGAAGAATCGAAAGGTGTTTACGGTAGGAGAACAACTTTGTTTAACAATTATGAGTTTGAGAAAGAAAGGGAAGACAAGTTTTACACCAACAGGGTAGATGCGTATAAAGAAGAAATATTTAATAAACCTGATGAATATTGGAAGGAAAATCGCTTTGAAAAATTAAACGAGGATGAGGTTGGAATTTATAAAATGCTTGACACTCTTAAAACAAACAGAAAGTTCAAACAACTTTATAATATTGGAGCAACCCTGGCTACAGGTTATTGGGGTGTGACAAAAGGTTTAGATTATGGCCCCATATTTTCTACTTTTGGTAGTAATGATGTAGAAGGTACTCGAGTTAGAGTTGGAGCCAGAACTTTTTTTAACCAGAATGATACCTGGCGATTGCAAGGATTTATGGCTTATGGTTTTAAAGATAAAAGAATAAAATATGGTGTTGGAGGGAAATGGATGATTGACAAAAAGAACAGGATAATAATTTCTGGCGGAAACCGACGAGATGTTGAACAAACTGGTGTAAGTTTAACTACTGCAAACGATGTGTTGAATAGAAGTTTTGCATCAGCGGCATTTTTTACCAGAGGGGAGAATTTTAGACTTACTAATTTAAACTTAACAAATCTCGCATTAGATATTGAGCCAATTCGTAATCTCAACTTCAGACTTGGCGCTACTTATAAAACTATGAGATCTGCTGCACCAGATTTATTCGATTTAACTTATCTGGATGAAAACGGAGATTTACAATCAGAGATAAAACAAGCAGAATTAGATATAGCCGTAAACTTTACACCGGGTCGAAAGAATGCTGGATTTGGTGTTGAGAGAAGTGTGAGTAATGAAGGAAGGCATCCAATACTTTATGGGAGTTATACAAAAGGGCTAAAAGGAGTGTCAAATCATGATTTTGATTACGATAAATTGCAATTGTTTTACAAGCATCGTATATTAATGGGTGGATTTGGTAAACTGAAATATGTGATGGAGGTTGGTAAAACTTTTGGTGACGTCCCTTTAACATTATTAGACGTGGTTCCGGGTAACCAGACACTAACTACCGCTCCTAGAACATTCGATCTACTAGATTATTATGAATTTGTGACAGATGAATATGCATCTCTTCATATTGAGCATAATTTTAACGGAAGGATATTTTCTAGATTACCGCTGTTACGTAAACTTAATTTACGAGAAATTGTTGGTGCTCGTGCAATTGTTGGTTCTTTATCTGCCAATAATCGTAATATGAGTACATTCTTTTCAGTCCCGGATGTAGACGGCAATCTACATATCGGTGCACCTACAAAACCTTACTATGAGTACCATATTGGTGTAGATAATATCTTTAAATTATTGAGAATAGATTTTGTCTTTAGAGGAAATTATTTAGACATGCCTGGGGCAACAAAATTCGGAATAAAAGGTGGTGTAGGTTTTTACTTTTAAAAGTGTATTTATTTTGACTTGGTTATTAGCACTTGTATTTTTTAACAAATTGATTAAGGATAATCATTGGAATGGCCACCGTGACATTTTTACTAGCCTTTATTAGTTTTTCAGCATCTTCAGGTGAAAAATAATCGTGATCTTTGTAAATATTTATCCGTATACAGATACCTTCTTCATCTAATTCCGTATGGAACTGTGTAGCGTAAATATTATTATTAAATCGTATCATTTGTACTGGACAATTGTTAGAACTAGCTAATAATGTTGCTTCTACCGGAAGTTTCTGACAAGCCTCTTTATGCCCTCCATAAGCTGTGAATACAATAGGAAGTCTTTTTGTGAGTTCATCCTTCATGCCTTCTTCCGTAAGATTTATCTTAACAACACCAACATCTTCTGCATACATTTCTTTTGATACTTTACCCTCTTGATGTTTTACTAGTGCTCCCATTCCATAACAGGTTCCTAAAAACGGAAAATCATTTTCAAATACTTTGTCTAGTAATTTGTTAAGATTTAATTCAAATTGTTTCTGGTAAGTATGTTTTTTATCTTCATCATCACTAACATTGCTTGGTCCACCACCTAAAATTATTCCTGAATAATCATTAAGGTTTATATCGGGTATCATTTCTTTTTCCATACGTATTCTCACAACTTCATCCCTAGAAAGTCTACCATAATTAAGGAAGGCTTCAAATTCATTATCGGAAGCTAAATCAATAGGCCGAAGTTGTAAGATTAAAAATGGTTTCATAATACAAAGATAATTTTTCTACCTAATTATTATTGAGATCTATATTTCACTAAGTAAAATTCAGATCAAAATAAACTAACGAGGATAAAAAGTAAGAAAATGCTTTGAAGTAATACCTGTAACAATGAACAATGTTTAAACAGTGTTGATGTTAAACTAAAGTATATAAACTTTCTTTAGAAGTGATTATAATGGAATACCAGATATAGTAAAAAAATTGGAATAAAAATTGGAATAGATTTTTGCTTTTAATTACTAAAAATCAAAATACCAATTAAATACATCGGTTCTTAATCCTATAGTAAACCAAGTATTGTTGTCTTTTGTAAAATTTGTAGTTTCAGTTGTTGGATCAAAATTTCTAAAAGTTAAACCTCCAAAAAACTGTAAATTGGTAGCAGGATTTACTACATAACCAGCTTGTAGATCAGCAATAAAAATACTGGTTTTATTTCCTTGTAATAATTCGACACCGGTATTGCTAATTCTATCATCATTACTTAGATAAATATTTCCACCATAATTTGATCCGTCTGAATCAAACCCTTTTTTTCCCAATGTTAATTTTGCATTACCAAACCATCTGTCTTTTTTATAGCGAGCTATTCCTATTGCTTCCCAGAAATTACTTCCCCAAAGATGTGCCAATGGTTGATTAAAATGTCCATAGTTTAATATTGGTTTTCTATGAGAATAAGTATAAGGTCTTGAAATATTGAGTTCTCCTTGTAAATATAAATTATCAATTTTAAATGCATTGTGGTATTTAGCACCCAATTGAAGTGCAAATTTATTAGCCCAATACCCAGAACCATCAAAAAATCGGCCAACGGTTAATTCATCCAACACAAATTGAGAATATGTTGAAATAGAATTTGTCAACTTATATTTAGCACTTAAACCAATCAGTGCATTACCACCTGCTGAGCCCCTTGTAAATTCAACAGCTCTATAAAAAATAATAGGATTAAAGAAATTAATATCAAAGCCTGTATTATTTTCATTTTCAGTAATTACAGCTTCAAATAGACCTATATTTAATCTTTTATTCACGTTCCAACTTAGATGGTGAATAGCGACAAATTTACGCGGACTTAAATCATTAACGCTTACCTCACGTCTAACATCATCTAACCACATCCATAAATTGGTATACTTAATTTTCCAGAAGTTAGTACTTATTTTTAAATGAGGATAGGGTGAGGCGACATCGGATAGCATCATTGACCTATAACCATCTCCAATAAAATTTTTACCATGACCAAATTGAAAGTTAAAAAATTTATTTGGTGTATACGATAAATAGGCCTCAGCTATAGGATAATCAAAACCACCTTCTTTAAGGCCTTTCCCTTTTCCTCTACCGGGAACAGTTCCTCCTGCACCTAAAGGAGCATTTGCTCTAATAAAATCATTGATATATTCAGAAAAACGCCCTTGACTTTCATAAAATGAGGTAGAAAAACTTAAATTTTTACCCAAACCGCCTTGTACTTGAAAGCCTCTTGTATTATTATAAGTGTAATCAACATCATCAGAACTATCTTTACCCAGTTGTAAATCAAAAATAGGATTCACGGTAAACCAATAATCTTCTTCTTGTACTTTAAAAAAGTGTTCATTCCAAAATTTTCGACCTGCCCATGACCGCTTATCCTTTAATAAGTCCGTTTTTTGATTATCTAAATCGACATATTTTTTGACTTCACTATATTGATACGGTTTAAAACTAGAATGTGTGTTCTCATTTGTTTGATAATAAAAACTTAATTGGTCATAGATCTGATGTGTAAACGGGATATTCAATTCACTGGAATGCTCAGGAAATTGACTTGAAATGGTAGTTTTTTTAAGATTTTTTTTAGGTGAATGATTAACAATTGATGGAGCAATTACAATTTCATTTACCTCTTTTTGTTTTTGCTCGGCTTGAGGAATAAGTTGTGAATCTAAAGGAATATTAAGAGGCATACCAAAGCGAATTTCAATTGAACGTCCGTTATAAGTTGCAGGTTTTGCTTTAGGTAACAGAGAAAAAACCCTTCTAACTTCATCTTCTAATTCTTTATAAGAAGATCTGACATATAATACCTCAAAAGTACCTTCTTTGGTAACAACAAAAATAATATTTAATGATCCTTTATAATTATCCGATTTAACATTTTCAGGAATATTAAATGCTTCTAAAACATCTTTAGTTAAATTTTGATTAAAGCAAGATGCTAACGTTATTTCATCAGTGCTATCACAGCCTTTATAAACTGGATAAACATCTTCTTGAGCTATAGAAATATTGGATATTAATAATACAAGAACAAGAGCAATAAGTTTTTTCATTTAGTAAATTTACTTAGGCAAAGGTAGAATTATAATTTTTCTACGTTATTATTTTTTAATTGATATTTTTCTTTACTTTCTGAACAAATGGCAATTCCGTTTTCATTAAAATCTAAACGATGTCCAAATTCACTTATCCAACCAATTTGTTTTGATGGGTTGCCCACAACTAAAGCATAAGGTTTTACTTCTTTAACTACAACAGTTCCCGCTCCTATAAAAGCAAATTTTCCAATATCATTTCCACAAACTATGGTAGCATTCGCTCCTATACTTACTCCTCTTTTTACCGTAGTTCTCATGTATTCATCTTTACGATTTACTGCACTTCTAGGATTGATAACATTGGTAAACACCATTGAAGGTCCTAAAAACACATCGTCTTCACAAATAACTCCCGTATAAATAGAAACATTGTTTTGTACTTTAACATTGTTGCCTAATACTACCTGAGGTGAGACAACCACATTTTGGCCAATATTACAATTTTCACCAATAGTACAGTTTGGCATTATATGGCTAAAATGCCAAATTTTAGTACCCTTTCCTATATTGCAATTATCATCAATAACCGCAGTTTCATGAGCGAAATAGTTTTTAGTAGTCATCTATTATGTTATATTTTTGTTGGGTGCCATGTAGTTTTTACCTCCTGAGTTTTTTCAATAAAATAAGGAGATTGTGAGTTGTCGCTGTCCCAATTTGATTTTTTGTAAAAAACAGTTCTTTTTACATTATTACTTGCTAATTCACTAATGGTTTTGATCTGCTCTTCATCTTTTCCACAATATACAATTGTATTTACGTCCATATGTGAAGCCATATGATTTATCAATTCACTTTTCTTTCCTGTAAGAATATTAACTACACCACCTGGAACATCAGAAGAGTTTAGAACTTCTGCAAATGAAATTGCACTTAAAGCATTGTTTTCAGAAGCCAAAACAATAACAGTATTACCGCCAACAATTGCAGGAGCTATCATAGAGATTAATCCGAGAAGGCCTTGTTGTTCAGGCGCAATTATTGAAATTACACCGACTGGCTCAAGATTGGAAAAGTTAAAATGAGAACTTGATACGGGGTTTACAGTACTGAAAAATTGTTGATACTTGTCGCTCCATCCTGCATAATATACCAGCCTATCAATAGCAGTATCCACTTCCTTTTGAGCCGCTATTTTTGTCTCGCCTTGAGTAATTAATTCGGTAATGAATTGCTCTTTTCTACCTTCAAGCATTTCTGCAATTCGATATAATATTTGTCCTTTGTTTAGGGCTGTAGCATTTGACCATGAGCTTTGTGCTTTGCGTGCAACAACAACAGCGTTTCTAAAATCTTTACGCGAAGCGAGACACATGTTGGCAATCAAATCTCCGTTCTTATTATTAATTTCATAATATCTTCCAGATTCTGTACGTGGAAACTTACCGCCTATATATAATTTGTAGGTTTTATGGATATCTAATCTGTTCATATATTGATCTTAAAATAATTTAAATAGTCATTTATTTTACTCAAATTTTACATATGGTTTTAGACCATGTAAACCACCTTCTCTTCCAAAACCACTTTCCTTATATCCGCCAAATGGTGAGGTTGGATCAAATTTGTTAAAAGTATTTGCCCAAATAACACCCGCATTTAATTTTTGAGTGAGATGAAATATTTTTGATCCTTTTTCGGTCCAAACTCCTGCTGACAATCCGTAAGGAGTATTATTTGCTTTTTCAATTACTTCTTCAATAGTTCTAAAAGTTTGGACAGTTAATACAGGTCCGAATATTTCTTCTTGAACGATACGATGCGATTGAGAAACATTTAAAAATAGCGTAGGAGCACACCAATTACCTTGTTTAGGTAATTTGCATTTAGGTTGATATATTTCGCCACCTTCATTTAATCCTATTTTAATATAATTATCAATTGTTTGCAATTGTTTTTTAGAGTTGATGGCACCTATATCTGTATTTTTATCTAATGGTTCTCCTACTATTAAAGTTTCCATTCTATCTTTTAGTTTTCTAATAACTAAATCAGCCACAGATTCTTGAACGAACAAACGAGATCCGGCGCAGCACACATGTCCTTGATTGAAAAATATTGCATTGACAATGCCTTCAACAGCTTGGTCAATAGCAGCATCATCAAAGATGATATTTGCACCTTTACCTCCTAATTCTAAGGTTAATTTTTTATGAGTACCTGCTGTTACTTTTAGAATATATTTGCCAACACCAGTAGAGCCCGTAAATGCAATTTTATCTATATCAGGATGGTTCACAATAGCAGCACCTGTTTCACCTGCGCCAGTAATTATATTAACTACTCCTTTAGGAATGCCACTTTCTTGTATTATTTCTGCTAATTTTAAGGCGGTTAAGGGTGTAGTCTCTGCAGGTTTTAAAACAATTGTGTTTCCTGTGGCTAATGCAGGTGCAATTTTCCATGCCGCCATTAAAAGTGGAAAGTTCCAAGGAATAATTTGACCAACTACGCCTAGAGGTTTTGCATTTCTATTAGGAAAAGCATATGTTAATTTATCTGCCCATCCGGCATAATAAAAGAAATGATTAGCTGCCAATGGAATATCAATATCTCTAGACTCTCTTATAGGCTTACCTCCATCTAAACTTTCAATTACAGCAAATTCACGAGCACGTTCCTGGATTAATCGTGCAATTCTGAAAATGTATTTACCACGCTCTTTCCCTGTTAAAGTCGACCAGCCTTTAAATGCTTTCCGAGCGGCACTAACTGCTTTGTCAACATCTTTATCTGAAGCTTCGGCAACACCAGCTATCTTTTTATTGTCTGATGGGTTAATAGTATCAAAATATTTAGCACTAATAGGTTTAGTAAATTTCCCATCAATGAATAAATCATATTGCTTTTTTATTTGGATGTGGTCAGTACTTTCAGGAGCTTTGTCATAAGTCCATGAAGCTTTGAATATATCTTTATTTTTTACTTTATGCATAATTAGTCTTTTGAAAAATAATTAATAGATTGATAAATACCTGTTTCAGATTTTACCAGTTGCATTAAAACATCATTTGCCAAACTACTGGCTCCAAAGCGAAAATATTCTTTATTCATCCACTTTTCACCTAAAACTTCATTGAGCATCACTAAATAATGCAATGCAAGTTTTGAATTTGAAATCCCTCCTGCGGGTTTCATACCAATCATTTTCCCTGTTTTTAAGTAATACTCCTTAATGGCGTCTAACATAACATAAGTAACCTGCATAGTTGCAGCGGGTTGTATTTTACCTGTAGAGGTCTTAATAAAATCAGCTCCGGCATACATAGCTATTTCACTGGCCTTCCTTACATTATCAAGAGTGTCTAATTCTCCGGTTTCCAAAATCACTTTTAGATGTGCCTTACCACAAGCTTCTTTAACCGCAGCAATTTCATCAAATACATATTGGTAATTACCTGCTAGAAACTGGCCGCGAGATATAACCATGTCAATTTCATCAGCACCCTGTTCTACAGCAAATTTAGTATCACTTAATTTAACTTCTAAATTAGATTGACCACTAGGAAAAGCTGTTGCGACTGAAGCTACTTGAATATCACTTCCTTGCAATGCCTTTTTTGCCGTACTTACGTGTGATGGGTAAACACAAACTGCTGCAACAGTTGGAATATTTTGTAGCGAGTCATGAGGATGCATCGCCTTATAGCATAATTGTTGGACTTTTCCTTTAGTATCTTTACCTTCCAATGTAGTAAGATCAATCATACTCAAAGCTAATTTCAAACCTTCAACTTTCGAGGCTTTTTTAATGCTTCTTTTACAAAATCTTTCTACACGTTCATTTACTCCAACCGTGTCGTAAGTTGTTAAATTATTTAGATTCGGAATCATTTAAATTGTTTATGATTGTCAAATTTACAAATTAAATTACGAATTTTTAGTAACAAAATTGGGTTAAACTATTAATACCTCACTGGATATGGAAACCAGTGAGGTATTATAAAATATAATTTAAAGAGTTATTATTTGATAGAAAACACAATAGGTAATGTGTATTTTACAGCTACCGGTCTTTTACGTTGTTTTCCCGGAGTCATTTGAGGTAATTTTTGTACCACACGAATCGCTTCTTTCTCTAAACTTTTATGAGGTGAATTAGCGACTATATCGCTAACATTCCCATTTTTATCAATTTTAAATTGTACCCAAATTCTTTGTTTTCCAGACACCTGCAATCCTTCCGCTAAACCGGTATTAAATTTTTTATTTACAAATTTTGAAATTTTGCTTGTAAAACATTGTTTAGAGGCTAAATTGTCTAAGCCGTCACAACCCGGAAAAATTGGAGCATCTTCAATTATATAAAAAGGTAATGGTTCACCATCATCAATAAATTCAGGTGCTTCAGAAATTGAATCAAAATTAACGTGAGTATCATCATCTATAGGTGGGTCTAACACTACTGTTTCAATAGGAGTGCCATTGGGTACGGTTTTTATTTCAATTATCGGAGTTAATTTTTTGACTATTGGTTGCTTCTTGACTGCATTCTTTTTTTCAATGTACACTTCTGGGATATCATAATCTAAAAAAGCTATTTCATCATCCGGGATTACTTCGTGAGGTATAGTAATCTCTTTTATGGTTGTATATTCTAAGGCCAAATAAACTATTAAAAGCGCAAGGACTAAGCCTAATTGCGTAAAAAGTATTGAACTTTTTTGTAACTTGTCAAAACGGTGTTGTTTTTTTTTGTTCATGATATTTGATTTAAGACGTTAAAATTATGTTAACATCAATAAACATACCAAACCCCTAACCTAGGTTAGGGGTCCTTTTTATAAACAAGTATTTGATTTATAGCTTAATTACCTTACTTCTAAAGTTATTGGTAATGTGTATTTAATATTTACCGGTTTACCGCGCTGTTTAGCAGGGATCATTTTGGGCAAGAGTTGTACTACTCTAACAGCTTCTTTTTCTAATCTCTTATGAGGTCCACGTGCTCTTACATCGGTAATATTTCCTTTATGATCAATTTTAAATAGTACATATACTTTCTTTTTCCCTGCTTCAAGACCTAATTCTTCAGCAAGTCCTACATTATATTTTTTATTAACGTGTTCTCTAATTTTCTTTTGTAAACATTGTTTACGTTCTGATTTAGAACCCTTACAACCAGGATAAATTGGAGCGTCTTCAATAACTGCAAATGGCACTTCTTCTATTATATCTTCTTCTTCAACCACTTCGTTAATATCACTAATATCAACAACCTCTATTGCTTCGGTTTCATCAGTTTCTGTAGATTCTAATACTGTTTCTTCTATCTCAGCTTGATCTTCAACGATTTCTATAACTTCAGGTGCCGGCGGAGGTGGAGGTGGCGGTTTTATAAGCTCTACACGCTCAGTAATAGGTATGATTTCTTCTATTTCCTCTTCATTAATATTACCTATGATATCGCTTATATTACGTTCATACACTTTATACTCAAGAGAAAAATATACAATCAATAAAGCAAGCACTAATCCTAATTGTATAAATAGCTTGCTATAATTCTCTAATTTGACATTTTCGTTCTTTTTGATTTCCATTTGTAAAAAATTTAATTAAACTACTACATGCATCAAAGTCTATTATACTTGATTTTATTCTATACAAAGTTCCCATTTTCATAGGATAGAAAAAATGATATTTATCATGCAAATATTACCGTTAGTAAATGGCAATTTTGAAGATTATGAGAAAAATAAACTCAACTTTATAAATTGAGATCTTATTTAATTATTAATAAGTTGTTATTCTACAAGTAATGTAATGGGTAATGTATATTTTACCCCAACAGCTCTACCTCTTTGTCTTCCAGGTATCATATTTGGTAAGAGTTCAACTACTCTCATTGCTTCTTTCTCTAATCTTTTATGTGGTCCGCGAGCTCTCACATCTGTAATTGAGCCAGATTTGCTAATTTTAAATTGTACATATACTTTCTTTTTACCAGTTTCAAGACCAAGTTCTTCAACGAGACCTACATTATATTTTTTGTTGACGTGTTCTTTTATTTTCGTTTGTAAGCATTGTTTACGTTCCGCTTTAGAACCTTTACAACCAGGAAAAATGGGAGCTTCTTCAATAATAGCAAATGGTACTTCTTCTGTTATAACTTCTTCTTCAACTACTTCATCTATATCAGAAATATCAACTGCTTCTATTGCTTCACTTTCATCTGTCTCTGTTGATTCTAAAACTGTTTCTTCAATTTCAGTTTGATCTGCAACAATTTCAATTACTTCAGGTGCAGGAGGCGGAGGAGGCGGAGGTTTTATCTGTTCAATATGTTCTGTAATAGGTATAATTTCTTCTATAGCTTCTTCTTTTATATTGCCTATAAGATCTTTAACAGTGCGTTCATATACCTTATACTCAAGAGAAAAATATACAATTAATAAGGAAAGAACAAGACCCAACTGTATAAATAATCTACTATAATTCTCTAATTTGACTTTGTCATTTTTTTTAATTTCCATAATAAAAAATTTAATTTACCAATTGAAATCATTCGCTTAGGAAAAGGTCTATTATTTATTAAAGAAATTTTGAAGACTTTGTTTTAAACTATTTGATAATACACAATTAAAATTCTTTAAGAAAATCATAATAGACTATTCTTAAGAGATTGGGATAAGGTATTGTATTTTTGAATTAAAAAAAATGACAATGGTCATGTGGGTATTGAAGACAAATTATAGGTAATTAAAAAGGCTCAACCTATATAAAGTTGAGCCTATTAAAATTATTTATAGTTATGTTGTTACTCAACAAGTAATGTTATAGGAAGTGTATATTTTACACCTACGGCTCTACCTCTTTGTTTACCAGGAATCATTTTTGGTAAGAGTTTAACTACTCTAATTGCTTCTTTCTCTAGTCTTTTATGAGGCCCACGCGCTCTCACATCTGTAATTGAGCCCGTTTTGCTAATTTTAAATTGTACATACACTTTCTTTTTACCCGCATCTAAACCTAAATCGCCAGCTAAACCAGTATTGTATTTTCTGTTAACGTGTTTTTTAATTTTATCTTGAAGACATTGTTTTTTTTGTGATTTACTACCTTTACAACCAGGAAATACAGGAGCATCTTCAATGATAGCAAATGGTACATCTTCAAGGACTTCTTCTTCTTCAACTACTTCTTCAATTTCCTCAACTTCGACGGCTTCGTTTTCATCTGTCTCAGTAGATTCTAGAACAGTTTCTTCAACTTCCTTCTCATCTTCAACTACTTCTATTTTTTCAGGAGCTGGGGGTGGGGGTGGGGGTGGTTTGATCTGCTCAATACGCTCTGTTATTGGAATATCTTCTTCAATTTCTTCTTGAAGATTCGCATCACCTAAATTACTAATATCACGTTCAAAGGTCTTATGTTCTATGCCTAAGTATATAACCAATAGTGCCAATACTAAGCCAAGTTGCAGAAACAACTTGCTATAATTTTCTAAATTTGATTTAGGATTTTTTTTAATTTCCATCTGAAAAAATGATTTATTTGTTTGCTAATTTAATAAATAATATGATTAATGCAAGTATTTTTTTTCACACTATAAAATCCTATTTATTTTACTAAATAGTATAACGGCAAAAAGAACACCAGCAGAATTTGCAATAATATCGTAAATATCTGCCTGTCTATAGGAAGTTAATACACCTTGTAATACCTCAATAATAATGCCGTAACTAATTAAAAAAAAAACAATTAGGTATTCCTTGAATTTTTTTCTAGGGAAATTTCTTAAGGCATATAACCAACTAAAAGATAATAAAAAATATGCAATAAAGTGTCCGTACTTATCTGAGTTACTAACTTTAATAATGTGGACTCCTTTTATAGAAATTAAACTAACAACTGTAATAAAGATGGTAAAAATAATAGCAATAGTTAGTGCATTACGCTCCAATAACTTCTTTATAGGCATTTGCATCAAGTAAGTTTTCCATTTCAGAAGTATCGCTCATTTTTATTTTAATCATCCACCCTTCACCATAAGGGTCAGTATTTACTTTTTCGGGATTGCTCTCTAAATCTTCGTTAAATTCAATTACTTCTCCTGTTAAAGGCATAAACAAATCAGATACGGTTTTAACAGCTTCAACTGAGCCAAAAACGTCATCTCTATCTACGGTTTCATCTAACGTCTCAACATCTACATACACAATGTCGCCTAATTCACTCTGTGCAAAATTAGTGATGCCTACTGTTGCAATATCACCTTCTATTTTAACCCATTCATGATCTTTGGTATATTTTAATTCTTCTGGAATGTTCATTTTTATAAAATTAGTTAGGCGAAATTAAAGTTTATATTTTTAATTTCCAATTGTGTAACGAAAACTTATTCCGGCATTGACCGAGTTTCGAGGAAACGTAGTAGAAATCAAGAAGCGTGATGAATTTTGATCGTAGAAAAACGAAGCTAATAAGTTTTTATTCAAAGCATAATCGGCAGTGAATTTGATAGATGTCAATCTTTGACCGCCAGTAACTTGATTGTTATCAATATCGATTGATCTTATTACAGTAGAATTATCTCGCAGACCAAAATCGGCTTTTAAATTAATATCTCCTTTAAATGTTGTAGTAGTATTACCGGTTTTCATTTTTAGTTTAACATCTTTAAACCGATAACCTAAACCCACAATATATTCCTTCCCTCTTATTTCAGTTACCGTATTATTATTCATATTTAGGTTTAAAGTCTTATCTCTTTTTACCTGAGCACTTACTGAAAATGAATTTTTCATACGCATATCAACTTTTAGGAGAGGTGAAAATTCTTCTATTAAATTGATGCCGGTAAATATTTTTTCAGGTTGGTAATTTTCATTTAGATCTGGATTAGAATAAGGAGCTTCTGCATCAAATAGTAAGTTATTGTTAAAACCAATAATTGAATAAGTTGAACGATATCTATGCTCTAAAGTAAAACTTCTAAAATGTTTCTTGAACCATTTGTATTTCATTAAACCCTTATAATTAACCCGCCAGTTAGGAATAGGGATATCTCTAAAAGCTCCTAACCTTACAGATCCTGCATTTTTTCCCGAATAGGCAGCTAAAAAGGCCGGTAATAATACTTGCTGACTGTTAAGGCCAAAACCTTGTGTATCACTCTGACCAGCTAGAGCAGCCAATCTATTTGCAATTATAATTCTATTATCCTTAAATTTTTCAAATGTTGCATCACCATTACCGTCAAAGGCATTTTTCAACATAAAATAACTAATACTAAAATTGCCAATTTCACTAATCGGTAAATCTGGATTAAATTCGCCGTTTATTACGTCAAGTTGTTGTGATTGGTTTTTTGTGAATACTCTATTGGCAGATAATTCAATGTTTAAATTTTTTATAGGTTTTACATCCGCATTTATATCGAGTTTATTAAAATGGGTAGTACTGTAATTTTTGCTAAAAAATGCACTGTCTATATGAGGTCTTGACACTAACCAGTTGTTTGCAATAGCAGTACTTCTTATATCTCTTTGACTTCCAAAAACAAAACCTAAACTTGGCGCCAGACTCCCTTGATAATTGTCACGGCCTAAAAAGCCTACTTCCGGCAAATAACCAGGTAACACCGTACCATTATTTTCAGCATATGCTATTTTTATTTTTTTAACAGAAGTTACTAAGTCTACCAAACCTTGCACTACTTTTTGACCGGTAGTTTTATTTTTGCTATTTATAACCCTTGATCTTGGTTTTTTGATTTTATTATTTTTTGCATCTGCTTTTTCTTTCTTGGTTATTTTACGTTTCTTTTTAGCTAGATCAAGTATGCCGGTTTTTTTGTATAATTTAGTCATATCAAAATCTGCTGCCAACGTATGTGTATTCGCATTTTGTACCGTATTGCCAATAGAGTTAACTAAAGATGTTGAAGTAGCTTGCCAATCAAAATCGGCAGTATAACTATAGGTTGAATTGATAAAATCAAACCAAGAAATTTTATTAAGAGGCAATTTATATGTTGCATCTAAAGTTTGATGATATTGATTTGGTCTGCCTATTTTGAAAAAATCTGTAAATAGCGTAGTGTTTTGAGGGTCATCAAATTCATCGTAAATATAGTTATTAGAGGCTCTAAAAGTAAATTGTAATGATTTGGTCAAATTATAGGCAATATTATAATCCCAGTCAAACATAAAACGTCTTTGAGTTAGTTTTGGTAATGGAGGAAGATCATCTCGTAATGCTCTGGAAAGTTGTTGATTGTAACTTCTTATAATATTAGAATTCACAGAAATTGAGGTAGGTAATAAATTGATATTAAAATCTTTAATGAATTTAAAGAAACCATTTTTATCTAAAAATTTTGAATTCTTAAAAGGCTCAACCGATTTAGGTTTAAAACTGTAGTTATAAGTAGCTGATGCTCTAACATTTTGATCAATAAATTTTTCTACATTATAATCTTTGTGGAAGGTTTCATTATAGGCATAAGAGACTGATACATTTTCTATATCATATACACGTTGTTTTTTTTCAGGATTGGTTCTTTCTTTCCTAACATTGATAAAGTTGATACTTTTACGCTTGGTATAATCTCTGGAATTTTTACTGTTTGGATTTGCATCTTTGGCATCTTCGAAAAGTACATCTTGAAAAAGAGGATCCCATTTAGGATCTCTAAATTCTTCTGCAATACTATAATTAAATGGAATTTTAATACCTGCTTTTTTTGGTAATAGTTGGCCTATATTAATATTGGTAACAACATCATACTGCTTAACATCTTCGAGGCTTCTTTCATTTACACCTTGATCTATAGATCCGAAACCTTTAGAACTGGCTCTACCGGAAATGGATACATCTGCAAAATCTGCAAAATTTGCATCGGCATTCACTACTGCGGCCCAACCACCTTCATTATCAAAATCTGTAACTCGAAGTTCATTAAACCACAATTCAGCACTTTTTTCAAAGTCACTATCATTTCTAACTCCTAACATTAAGGTTCTTAAATTTGATAGGTTAGGATTGCCTTTGACTCTTATTATAGCATCGGGATTTGCAACTAAACTAGGATATAGATCAATATTAGACGGATTAGTAACATCATTTAATCTTTCTAATTTTAATTGACCAAGGTCTTTTAATTTTGCGTCTAATTTATTTTTCCAAATGCTGTCAGGTAAGGTTTGACCTGCTTCAGTAATTTTTAATGGCAATTCTAATTGATAGTAATTATCGCTAATGTCACTTCCTAAACGTATGATAGCTGTGAGGTCATTATCATCTGTACTACTCGGGTTAGTAATAAGGTTAGCTGCATGTATAAACATTTTTAAATTATTAAACATGCGCATATCAAAACTGGTGTTTTTAAATACGATTCTGGTTTGATCTTTTGGAAGATCAGTTACTCTTACTAATAAAGATTGTTCATTCTGTGCCTGAACTGTAGTTTGACCTTGTAAACGCTCTCTTTCTAAACCTGGAGGTAATCTATATGGAACCGGACTTTTTGCTTCATTCTCTTCAATATTTACAACACCAACTTCAAAATTTCTATTTTCTGCTTCACTTAATTCTACAGGAAGACTGGTGGCGTCACTATCATCTATTGTTGTAGTAAACCTTCGCCAATCACCTCGTACTAATTCAAGTTCGCCAAAACGCAAGACAACAGGCACTTTGAATTGAGTTAAAAATATGCGCATAAAACGGATAGAATTGAAATCAGAAATACCACCTATGGTTTCGTCAGGTGTATTGATTGGAATTCTAAATTGATACCATACAGCCTGTTCTGATGAACCGTTGGCTAAAGTAACAGGCACCTCTTTTCTATCAATAATATTATTTTGACCAACTATTAAATCGGTAGGATTTAAAGAGACTTTATATTGAAAATAACTCTCAACGGCACTCATTGTCTGATCTTTATTAATATCTTCAATATCCGGAAATGAAGTAGCGCCAGTAGGAAAAGATTCTGTTGAGTTATTAATGGTTGGTGAGTTACCTTGGGTTCTGTTGAAATTTCTATACCTTGTTAATATTGAGGCATCAGCAGCATCAAGTTCACCTCCTCTAAAAAAGTTATAATTATCACCTGCAGGATCATTAGCATCTAGTTTATCTAAATCTAAAGCTGTAAACCCAAGGTCAATTAATCTCTCTCTTTCTTCAGTGTCAGTCAAACCATCTAAACCGATATCTTGATTTGGCCGTTCAGCATCTTCTTCTGTAAATGCATAAATTAAAGATTGATTAATTGGTACGTCAAAGAATGGTGTAGCGTCAATATTTGTTCCAGGAATTTTTATTCCATCTCTAGGTAAACCATTCTCATACATACGTCTATCATCTTTCAAGATGTCCTCAGAAATGTTTCCTAAATTAAAATATAATTCACCGCCAAAATCAGCTGGATTAATAATTTGAGCACCACCTTCAGCTTCATTAATTGAATAATTTTGATAAGGATCCATCATCCAAAATTGAATATATTCAACATTTGCTTGTTGAAAATCAGTAGTATTTAAGGAGCGCATAATACCACCCCAACGAGCTTCTGGATCAGTAAATTTATTTGTATTTTGATCAAAATTATCTAAGTCAAAATTGTATGAACCTCTTTCTTGCGGATAATAGGCAAGATCAAAAGTATTGACAATAGTTGACTGTATATTGTCAAGCTCAATTTCAGGAAATAATTCACTAAAATTAACTTGCCTGACTTCAGCCCTGGAAAGTTCAGTATCATCAATATTATTGGGTTTTAGAGAATTTCCATAAAATAGTCTATCAATTGTGTACCAGGCCAATTTTGACCTTTTTTCACCAAAAGATAAAGAACTGCTTTCATCATCAAATAGTAAATTTGGTTGAATCTGTTTTTGAGGTACACTTGCTAAAAACCATTGTCTTGGAGAGCTTATGTCTAATGGTATTTGAGAACCTTCAAAATCATCTATATAGGATGCAACTTCATTGATGACTCCACCATTTTTATTTTTTGAAGCTCCGGGTAATAAATAAGCTGCTTCCGCTCTGATAGAAAAATTAGAGGCGACATCAGTATCTATATTAGGCAATTTATTTACCCATTTGGTAAATTTAGGGACTTCTGTTTGATAATTTAAATTAAAACCAGCTATGGTGTTATTCACTGCCTCAGAACCAAATTGCATTTTACCAAAAGACCTTTCTCTTAAACTTAAGAGCGTTCCGCCAATTGCAAAGTCATCAGAAAAAATATGCTGTACATCAATGCCCATAAAACGACGTTGTTGCTGACTAAAACCATTATTATTTTCTACAGAAACATTGATAGGTGCATTTGAAGCAACAAGGTTTGGGTTGATAATTTGCACATTACCTATTTGATAATCTACTACATAATCAACACCTTCTACCAATTCTCTTCCTCCTGTGGTTACTGTAACCGATCCTCTGGGTACATTAAAAGCACCTAATGGGATTCCACCTCTTGATTCAGACTTGAAATAACCTCTTAACAAATATTTATCTTTACTTTGAAATTCATTTTGGGCCTGTGCTTTGGTATTATTATAAAGTTCATTAAAAACAAAAAGATCATCAGATGGATCTAAAATATTGTCTAAGGTGGATCCAAAAGGTTGCACCGTAGGGAATATGACATAACCATTTTGAGAATCAATAGTTATACTCTCTATATAATCAAAAAAGCCATCACCATCAGTAATTTCATTATTAAATTGATCTAATCTGTCAAGGCTTAAAATATTTAGTAATGTTTTATTTGAAACATCGCTGGTTACAGCATTTTGTAATATATTTAACGGTACACCGGCGGCATCGTCTTGATACATTACTTCCAATCGAAATCCATCTGCTTGTAGTTGAAAAGCACCTATATCATATACGTTTTTCATCATTAAATTCCAAAGAGGAATATTGGTATTAACAATTTCACTACGTAATAATTTTACGACTAAATTGTCTGGAGCTGTTACACCATCGCTAGACAATTCACCTACTCTAAACACATTATCACCGGCTACATTACTATCGGTATATTCATAAGCTACAGCTAAAATATCACTATCAGCCAAACGTCTGTTCAGCGTTATATAACCTAGTTGGGCATTTATAGTAAAGTCAACGCCTAGAACTAATTTTCTAGCATTTTCTAACACAGAATAATCTGTACCTTGGGCGTATCCTGCCATAGCAGTACTTAAACTGGAAATATTTCTAATTCCACTATTTGCGGTTAAAAATCCATCCAAATTATTAGCTTCGTTAGCAGGATCAACGGTTCCAACATTTGGTGAAACTAGTATCGAATTTATGTTTATAGGATCACGCTCACCTAAATCTGCAAGGGCAACTATATTCCTAACATTTTCTGTAGTATTATTTCTGTTGGTAGTCCAAATCTCAATTTTAGTTATATATTTAGAACTATTAATTAATGGAAACTTATTCAGGGCATTGTTAAAATCATCTCTAAAACTTTGTGATAAAAAGAAGTGTCTGTTGTCATCATAATCACTTGCTCTAAGATCAAATTCTGTAATAGTGGCTCCGCCTTGAGCAGCAACAGAACGGGTTTGAGAATTTTGTTTAGCGAAAACACCGGTTACAGTTGTCTTTCCAAATTGTAGCTGTGTTTTAACACCAAATAAATTTTGAGCACCTGAAATTAAAGAGCTCTGAATAGGCATACTTACGTTACCAACTTCTATTTTTCTTATAATATCATCTTCTGTAGGTGTATACTCTAACTTAACTTGATTTTGGAAATTGAAAGTTGACTGTGTATCAAAATTGATATTAACACGTAGTCTATTACCAACTTTTGCATTTAAACTGGCATTAATTTCCTGATCAAAATCAAAAGTTGTGCTTTGTCTATTACGTTCTGATAATTGAGGATTTTCAACTTTTTGATAAAGGATACCCATCTTAACCAAAACCGATCCCTGTGGATTTACCTCAATGTTATTTCCACCAAAAATATTCTGAAAAAAACTGGAATTCACATAATATTTTGGCAATAAATTCTTTTGCGCTAGCTCACTATTTTTTTTCTTACCACCAACAGCACTTAATTTTTCTTTGAAATAATCTAGTATATCATGTTTTAGACGATATTCTTCATATTCCTTTTGAGACATGTAAAATGGATGTTTTACATAATAATCACCTACTTTTTCAACAAACATATATTGTTTGGATTCTGCATCATAAATTACTTCAAATTTTGAAGCATCGTTTAAGAATAAACTTCCTTTTTGATGATTTCTAAAAGCATAAGGCAATTTAGAAATAGAATCTAATTTTAATGAGTCTACTTGCTTGATTATTGGTTTAACCGTATCCTTTTTTTGTGGTGATGATGGCGGTATTTGAGCATTTAAAGATGCCGATGTAAAAAATAGAGTAAATAGTAAAAAACTATATGTTATTAACGCTCTAGTATTCAAATTTTTACAAAATTTTAAGTGCTTTTTTTATAATATTTTCAAGAGTAGTGTCAGGGGTTTCTTGAACTATTTTCTGCACTAGTTTCTCGACCTGCTTACGCGAAAACCCAAGAACTTCTAAAGCAGATAACGCTTCTTCTTTAATAGTATTGTCAGGTTGAATAGAATCTTCAGATAATTGATAAGTTTTAATAATTTTGTCTTTTAAATCGATGATTACACGTTGTGCAGTTTTAGCACCAATTCCTTTAACAGATTGTATGGTAGCAACATCTTCTGAGGCTATGGCATGCTGAATTTGTTCTGGATCCATAGATGATAACATGGTTCTTGCTATACTAGTACCAACACCGGAAACAGAAATTAATAACTTAAAAATTTCTCTTTCAACTTTATCTGAAAATCCGAAAAGGGTATGTGAATCTTCTTTTATAGAAAGATAGGTGTAAAGCTTAACAGCTTCAGAATCAGGAATTTTCGAGTAAGTATGTAATGAGATATTTAAAAAATATCCAATACCATTACATTCAATAATAGCAAATGTTGGGTTTTTTTCTATTAATTTTCCTCTTATATGAGTAATCATTTATCACTAAATTTAACGGCCAAAACTACATAAATTTTTTAATAATAATCTATATCGAATTGACACAAGATACAAGAGTAATTTTATACCATATTTTTATTTTGGATTATATAAATACAAATAAACAAATTTTAATTAAACTTTAGCTTTTTCTTGAGCATCAATTACGGCAACCGCTGCCATATTTACCATTTCATCAACACTAGCTCCTAATTGTAAAATGTGCACGGGTTTTTTCATACCCAACATGATTGGCCCTATTGATTCTGCATTGTACAATTCTTTCATCAATTTATAAGTAATATTTGCTGAATCTAAATTTGGAAAGATCAATACATTCACTTTTTTATCCACCAATTTTGAAAAAGGGAATTCCTTTTTTAGCAATTCAGGATTCAAAGCAAAATCTGCCTGAACCTCACCATCAATAATTACATTAGGTAAAAAGCGATGAATATATTTAATGGCTTGTGCAATTTTCTTAGAATTCTCAGATTGTGATGCTCCAAAGTTAGAATAAGACAGCACTGCTATATTTGGCTGAATGTTAAACATTTTTGCTAATGAAGCAGTAAGCTGAGATATTTTTGCAAGTTGCTTTGCTGTAGGGTTAACATTAATAGTTGTATCTGCTAAAAACATGGGTCCTCTTTTGGTGAGCATCAAGTTAGTAGCCGCTATTCTATTTACACCTTTGGCCGTGCCAATCAATTCTAACATAGGTTTTATTACCGTTGCATAATTACGAGTTTGACCTGTAATTAAAGCGTCAGCTTCTCCTTCATTAACCATCATTGCGGCAAAATAATTACGTTCACGCATCCATTTTTGGGCATCTAATAATTTAATACCTTTACGTTGACGGGTTTTCCAGTACTTTTCAGCAAAACGATATCTTCTTTCTTTTTCTTCAGGAGTTTTTGGGTCAATAATTGGAACTTCACTATCAAATCCTATTTCATCTTTCAACTCTAAAATAGTTTCTTTATCACCCAATAATATAGGGTAGCCAATTCCTGTATCACTAACTATATGAGCTGCCTTTAGCACGTCTAAATGATCGGCTTCGGCAAAAACGATTCGTTTAGGATTATTTTTAGCTCTATCATGTAATAATCGAACAACTTTGCTTCCCGTTCCTAAGCGTTCCATCAATACATCTCTATATTTATCCCAATCGGTTATAGGTTCAGTGGCGACACCAGAATCCATTGCAGCTTTCGCTATGGCAGGAGGAATTTCATAGATCAATCTAGGGTCAAATGGCTTCGGAATGATATATTCTTTGCCAAAAGTAAGATTTACTTCATCGTAAACAATATTTACTTGTTCTGGTACCGGGGTTTTAGCCAAGTCGGCTAAAGCATGAACCGCGGCTAATTTCATTTCTTCATTGATTTTTGTGGCACGAACGTCAAGAGCTCCTCTAAAAATAAAAGGAAATCCGAGTACATTATTTACTTGATTAGGATGGTCAGACCTTCCTGTAGCCATAATAATATCTTTACGTGTTTTAACTGCTAGGTCATATTCTATCTCGGGATCTGGATTTGCCATTGCAAAAACAATAGGGTTTTTTGCCATTGATTTTACCATTGATGGCGATACGATTCCTCCTTTTGATAATCCTATAAAGACATCAGCATCTTTCATGGCATCTTCTAAGGTATTTATATTTCTGGAAGTTGCAAATTCAGATTTTTGAGATGATAGATTCTTGATATCTTTTCTAATAACTCCTTTGCTATCTAACATGACTATATTTTTAGGGTTTGCACCTAATTTAATATATAATCGGGTACAAGAAATTGCGGCAGCACCGGCACCGCTTACCACAATATTTACTTTAGCAATGTCTTTTTTAGCAACCTCACAGGCATTTTTTAATGCCGCAGTTGAGATAATGGCAGTACCATGTTGATCATCATGCATTACAGGAATGTCTAACTCATCCTTTAAACGACGTTCAATTTCAAACGCTTCTGGTGCTTTGATATCTTCTAAATTAATACCTCCAAAAGTAGGTGCAATTGCTTTTACAGTCTCTACAAATTTATCGACATCGGTAGCATCAACTTCTATATCAAATACATCTATGTCGGCAAAGATTTTAAAAAGTAAACCTTTACCCTCCATTACTGGTTTAGAAGCTTCTGGACCAATATCACCTAATCCTAAAACAGCCGTTCCGTTTGAGATAACTGCTACTAAATTACCCTTAGATGTATATTTATAAACATCATTTTTATTTTTGGCTATTTCTAAACAAGGCACAGCTACACCGGGTGAATATGCTAATGATAGATCACGTTGTGTAGTATATTTTTTTGTTGGGGTTACCTCAATTTTACCGGGTTTAGGTTTTGAATGATAATTTAAAGCTTCACGTTTTTCTTTGCTATTGCTCATAAAAATAAGTTAGAGTTGAAGCTACAAAGTTACTAGGTTTACCACTAATGACCTTAAAAATTTTACTATTCTTTTAAAAATTTAATATTGCGTTCTAATCCAGAAAATTTAGTACGCTTTACCGCAGATTTTTGAAAAATTTTGTTGAATACATCTTCGGTAATTTCTTCCCAATCTTTTTTTGTCATTGATAACAATTCAGCACGCGGATTAAAAAGAGGTTCATTATGCGGTTTAGAAAATCGATTCCAAGGGCAAACATCTTGACAAATATCACAGCCAAACATCCAATTATCAAATTGTCCTTTTACAGATGCAGGTATTTCATTTTTTAATTCTATGGTAAAATAGGAAATACATTTGCTGCCATCAACTACATAAGGTTCAACAATGGCTTGTGTAGGACAAGCATCTATACATGAGGTACATGAGCCACAATGATCAGTAACAGGGTTATCATAGGCTAATTCTAAATCTACTATAAGTTCTGCAATAAAATAAAAAGAGCCTACTTTTTGTGTGAGTAAATTACTGTGTTTGCCAATCCAACCCAACCCACTTTTAGCCGCCCATGCCTTATCTAATACGGGGGCAGAGTCAACAAATGCCCTCCCTTGTACTTCACCTATTTCATCTTGAATAAAATTGAGTAGATTTTTAAGTTTTTCCTTGATTACAAAATGATAATCGATTCCATAGGCATATTTCGATATTTTTGGAGCTGAGGGCTCTTTTTGAATTTCAGGAGGGTAGTAATTTAATAGTAAGGAGATAACTGATTTTGAGCCCTCCACCAATTTTGTAGGATCTAAACGTTTGTCAAAATAATTTTCCATATACTGCATTTCACCATGCATATTTTGGTTGAGCCAATTTTCTAAACGAGGTGCTTCTTCTTCTAAAAATTGAGCTTTAGAAATACCACATGACAAAAAACCGAGGCGTTTGGCTTCGGTTTTGATAAGCTGCGTATGTTTTTCTATTGTATTCAAATAAACAATTGATACTGCTAATGTACAATTATCTTATAAAAATAGTACTGAATATTATTACTTGATTATTTAACTATACTTTGAGCCAAGTAACAACTAATACCCCTATAAGGTATATAATAGGAAAAAGAAAAGTACAAGTCACACAAATTAATATCTTTTCTATTTTAGACTTTGTTTTCAAGTGCTATACAGGTTTTGTAGTTAATTTTTACAGATCAACTAGTTGATAAAACAAATATAGTTTATTGATAATCAGAAGTCAACAGGATTTTCCCCCTTTTTTTGAGGGCGATTTTCCCCTTCAAACAAAAAATCGAGACTTTTGGCTTCGGTTTTTATAAGTTGTGTGTATTTTGTACCTAGTATTTGTTTGATGAATCAAAGTGATAAGATTTGCGAATAGATATAAGATACAATTAAAAAGGAAACTGAAGTTCTCAGCTCCCTTTTTATTTACTTAAGACGGTTACTCTAATTCTAATTTACCGGAGCATGAATTGAAAATTCAATATCGCCACATTCACCAACCGCATCGGGGATTTCAGTAAAAGGCAAGAAACCATATGGGGGAGATTGAGGGCAGCCACCAAGATATCCTCCTATTTGCTCATCAACTATTTCTGGAATTGCCGGACCGTGACTTCTTAACACCAAATGTACTTCTGCAGGAAAAGTATTCCCTTTTTGAAGACCTCCAGCAGGAGGTAGGCCGAATAAATGGTTAACTGACTCGGAATCATCACCAGTTTTTAAGCGTCCATAAAAAGTACCTTTTCCGTTCCTTCCAATAACACGTCCTGAGCCCGCAAATAACACTTCAACTTCAACATTTGGATTTGGAAAATCAGTATCAGCACATTCTTCAGGAATTGCACAATTTCCAGGTCTATTCCAAATTACCCACCATAATGTATATGCATGACCCGGAGTTAGATTATTGGATCTATATCTTGAATAGATACCTTTTCTACCTCTTATTAATTTAGATTTACCTGTTGTTAAACCAAGTATTGGATTAATTACATCGGCTTTTGAAAAGGAAAAATACCTTCTATGATTTTCGTGTTTTTCACTAATTTCAATTGCTTCAATTGCTTCAAAATCTTTGGCTTCAAAGTCGCTTTCGAAGTTTTCGATTTCTATTGCAGATGGTTCTAGTACAATATCTTCTGTAGATTCTGTATTACAGGAAATAGATACCATTAGCAAAAGTAGAATTACAATTTTAGTGAGTGTTTTCATAATAATAGATTTAAGTTTAGTTTGATATTATATTATCTCAAGAAACCTTTTTGGTTCCAGGTATATCATTTTCTGTTTGGAAAGATGAAAAGTTCAAAAGCTAGGTTACAATTCAAAATTAAGACAATAGCTCGTGGAACGATAGTTTAATTAGTTCAAATACTGGTAAAAATAGACCAAGTATATATTTAGTTATGTAAAAATGCAGTCGGTTGGAGTCCAAACCGTTTATGAAAGCATTTTGTAAAGTAAGAAGCACTACTAAATCCGCTATCAAATGCAGTTTCGGCAATGCTATTGTTATTTTCTAATAATTCTAACGATTTCTGTAGTCTATACTCACGGAGTAGTCCATTAATAGACATTCCGGTCACCGTTTTACTTTTTCGATATAATTCTGATTTACTCATCGCCATATTCAAACAAAAATCGTCTATTCCAAAAATAGGATTACGCCAATTATTTAGTAAAGTAGTCATTAATAATTCTAAAAATGTTTCTTCTGAAGAATTAATAGGTCTAATGGTATTAACAGTATCTGTAAATTTTTGATATTCTTTTTTGTATAAATCACGAACAATAGGAGATATTAGTATTTGATTCACTTTACAAATTGTGCATAAATACTTACCTAACCGTACAACATCCCCAAAGAAAACTTGATTTTGTGCTACCGGCATACCTGCGTGAATGCTTATTCGTAGATTCATTTGCATAGCTAAACCCGATAAATCTTCCTGTATACTTAATGCGCATTGCACTGCTTGAAATACAGACTTGAAAGATGCCAAATATCGTTCACCTTTAATCTCTCTACCTTTATGTTTTTTTAATTGTTCTTTAACTTTATCTTTATATGTCGATAATAATTGCTCTGTTTTTTTAGAACCAAAAGTTAATTGTAATAAACGGTCATTCATGATTTGAGTTACTACAATAACTCGAAATGCAGGATCATCAAAAATTTTTAAATCACTATAAACAGTATCGTCGAAAGATTGAACAATTTTTGGATCTTGAACTCTTCCTAAAAAAGATTTTACTGCATCACGATTAACTTCAACTATTTCTAAAGGTTGAACCCCTAAAGTTTTTTTGTGTAATTTGTTAATTGCATCTTTATTTGGTGCATCTATTAAACAAAAAGCCCGACCTCTGTCTACGTCAACCCAATATGTTATACAATTACAATTAAAATCTTCCTGAGATTTCAAATCTTCACGATGCGCTTTTGCAACAGCTTCTGCAGTAGCACCAGGAACAACATGCAAATCCATATATAAAGGCATATAAACTAAGTTTAAAAGTTTATAATAGAATAACTAATTATTAAGCAAATTTATTTTGATAAAGAAAAGCAACTTTAAGATTTTAGAATGAAAAATTTGATTCAAATTCTTGTACAAATCATTCATACTAAAAATTGTCGATTTCTATTCAAAAAACACTTAATAAAGTAAAGTTAAACGTTTTAATATTATGAGTCAAGGGGTTTTTCCCCTTTTTTAAAGGGGTTTTATCCCTTTTTATTATAAAGATGCATTATGTAAAAGTTTGTGAATAGAATTGGTCTTGTAGTGGGAATTGAATTTGTAAATCAATCAGGTAAATAGTTTTTAAAACAAGCCTCCTTGAATACTCCCTTTAATTTTTCCTAAATGCTTGTAAGCTTGTTCAGTAACTTCTCTTCCTCTTGGAGTACGCATGATAAATCCTTGTTGTATTAAAAAAGGTTCATAGACTTCTTCAATTGTTTCAGCACTTTCACTAACTGCAGTTGCCAACGTAGTTAATCCAACAGGTCCACCTTTAAATTTATCAATAATGGTTACCAGAATTTTATTATCCATTTCATCTAAACCATGAGCATCAACATTTAAGGCTTTTAATGCAAATTTTGCAATTGCGATATCAATGTCTCCGTTTCCTTTAATTTGTGCAAAATCTCTCACTCTTCGCAATAATGCATTCGCAATTCTTGGAGTACCTCGACTTCTACCAGCAACTTCAATGGCAGCTTCCATTGAAATAGGAACGTCTAATATTTGAGCACTTCGCTGTACGATGGTGGTCAAAAGATCGGTTTTATAATATTCTAATCTACTGTTAATTCCGAATCTGGCTCGCATTGGTGCCGTCAATAATCCTGAACGTGTAGTGGCGCCAACTAAAGTAAAAGGTTCAAGATTTATTTGTACTGTTCTGGCATTAGGACCAGATTCTATCATTATATCGATCTTATAATCTTCCATTGCAGAGTAGAGGTATTCTTCTACTATCGGACTTAATCTATGAATCTCATCAATAAATAACACATCACGTTCTCCTAAATTGGTCAATAATCCGGCTAGATCACCGGGCTTATCCAAAACAGGTCCGGAAGTAACTTTTATATTAGCATTTAACTCATTGGCTAAAATATAAGCGAGTGTGGTTTTTCCCAATCCCGGTGGGCCATGAAATAACGTGTGATCTAGAGCTTCATCACGTTGATTTGCAGCTTCAACAAATATTTTAAGGTTTTCTAATATTTGTTCTTGTCCTGTAAAATCATCAAACTCTAAGGGCCGTAACTTCTTTTCAATATCTAATTCCTCATTAGAGAGATGATCACTTGATGGGTCTAGATTTTCGTTCATAAAAACAAAGATATACTAAAAATGAAAAGAGACAATCTGAAAAGTATAATTTTGGTAAATTACTACATTAAAAATAAACAAGACCTTTAATTTTTTATTTCAGTAGCAAAAACAAAAGCATTGAAGGAAGCCTCTTTTATTTCTTGGAGTGCAAAATCGGCTTCTAATTTTGTTTTGTAAGCACCAACCCAAACTTTCCATTCGGGTGAAAAGAATTTGATTTCAGTTGTAATATCAGGAAATTCTTCGGTAAATTTATCTCGAACTTCATATGCGCCTTGTTCGTTTCCGTAAAATAATTGAATTTTATAGCCCTTAATTTTTTTCTGATTCTTATTGTAAGCTCTCTTTTTTGCAATAATAAATTTAATGTTCTGACTACTTTCAACATGAACAGTACCTTCTTCTTGTGCAGTTACATTTGTAGTGATTAATAATGATAATACGGCAACTAAAAGGGTATATTTATTTAATAATGTTCTCATTTTGTAACTAAATTTAGGCAAATTTAAAATTTTGTTTTTAGCTTTAAGTATCATATCGTTATTTAGAATGAATATAAATTACATTGAAGGTTATTTTTAGATTTTGCTTCTATCATATAAATACTATTTTTGTCAAATCTTTTTTGAAAAGTAAGTCTATCGCTATAGTTTATTTTTTAAATAGAAAAAATCGTACCAAACAAGATAGATAATATACTTTATAATATGAAAAGTGTACTTCAATACAATACAATCAAAAGGATTTTCCTATTAAGTCTTACCTTCATTTTACTCTTTACTGTTCAATTATTAGCGCAAGAGGGGGATGCAAATCGTGGTAAAGGTATATTCAATGCTAACTGTGCTGCTTGTCATAAATTGGATAAGAAATTAATTGGACCAGCATTAGAAGGAATTAGTGAAAAAAGAACTAAAGAATGGTTGCATTTATGGATTAAGGATAATAATGCCTTAAGAGCGAGTGGTGATGCAGATGCCATTGCCATTTATGAAGAGTTCAATAAGATGCCAATGACTGCTTATCCTCAATTATCTGATCAGGATATTGACGATATATTGGCATATACCGATAATAAACCGGCAGCAGAAACACAGAAAGGCGCAGGAGTACAGAATGCTGCTGCGTTAGGTATTGATTCTTTAGAAGTTGTAAAAGGTAAGAATATATTTAATGCCAATTGTGCTGCTTGTCATAAATTAGATACTAAATTAATTGGTCCTGCATTATCCAATATTTCTGATAAGAGAAGTGCAGATTGGTTAAAAGCATGGATTAAAGATAATGGAGCTTTAAGAGCTAGCGGTGACGCAGATGCAATTGCAATTTATGATGAATTTAATGGGTCTCCAATGACAGCTTTTCCGCAGTTGTCTGATCAAGATATTGAAGCTATTATAGCGTATACTTCTCATGCTGATATTTTAACTGCTAAACCTGCGGCTGTTGCAGGAGCCGATGACGGATTAGCAAAATTACCTAAGTCAACTGCATGGATGACTTATTTAGTGTTGTTCATAATATTATTGTTGATTATTTGGGTTTATTTTATGAGTAAAAATGAGTTCCTGAAACTGGTAACTACAATAGCTTTATTATTGGCTGTAGGATATTATGGATACTTAGGAATGATGAGTATAGGTATAGATCAGGGATATAAACCTATTCAACCAATTGCTTTTTCTCATAAAATACATGCCGGTGATAATAAAATAGATTGTGAATATTGTCATTCCTCTGCTAAGCACAGTAAAACATCGGGTATTCCATCTGCTAATGTATGTATGAATTGTCATAAAAGTATTTCGGAATATAATGGGCCTGTTACATCAGAAAGAGATAAAGCTTTTTATGATGCTGAAATTCAAAAAATATATGATGCTGTTGGATGGGATAGTGAAAAATTAGCATATAAAGAAAATTATGAAGAGAAGCCTATTCAGTGGATACGTATTCACAACTTGGCTGATTTTGCTTACTATAATCATTCTCAACATGTTACCGTAGGTGGGCTTAAATGTCAAACTTGTCACGGCCCTGTTGAAGAAATGGAAGAAGTTGAGCAATTTGCTCCGTTAACAATGGGATGGTGTATTGAATGTCATAAAACGACAGATCTTAAAGTTGAAAGTAATGAATATTATGCTAAAATACACGAAGAATTATCGAAAAAATATGGCGTAGAAAAAGTGACTGTAGCCCAAATGGGTGGTAGAGAATGTGGTAAATGTCACTATTAGTGAGACATTGATTTATTTGTTATTAAATCAATTGGGGCGAACCAATCCCGCAGAATTTCGGGATATTAAAAAATGAATTTAGAATTAAATAAAAATTATAAATGGCATCAAACAAGAAATACTGGAAAAGTGTTGAGGAACTAAATGAAGATAGTTCTATTGTTGCAAATCTAAGACAAAATGAGTTTGTTGAAGAAGTACCTACTGATGAGTTTCTAGGAGACAAAGAAACCTTAGAATCGTCTTCCACTTCTCGAAGAGACTTTTTAAAATATGTTGGTTTTACAACTGCTGCAGCTTCTTTAGCTGCCTGTGAAGGTCCAGTTATTAAATCGATACCTTACGTAGTTAAACCTGATGATGTAACTCCGGGTGTTGCCGACTTTTATGCAACTTCTATAGCCGATGGTTATGATTTTGCAAATATATTGGTAAAAGTACGTGAAGGTCGTCCTATAAAAATTGAACCAAATAAGCTTGCTAAAATTAATGGTTCTACAAACGCCAGAGTTCAAGCTTCAGTTTTATCTCTATATGATGCCAACAGATTAAAAGGGCCAAAAGCGAATGGTGAAGCTGTAACTTGGGGAGCTTTTGATAAAGACATAAGTACAAAATTAAATGAGCTAAAAGCAAGTGGTGAAGCAATTGTTTTCTTAACGGGAACAAATGCAAGTCCATCTACACATAAAGTAATCCAAGATTTTACTGCTTTATATGGTAATGTAGAGCATGTTGCCTACGATGCTGTTTCAGAATCAGGTGCTTTAGATGCTTTTGAAGCTATGTATGGTGAAAGAGCTTTACCGGATTATGATTTTAGTAAGGCAGATGTAATTGTTTCAATAGATGCAGATTTCTTGGCAGATTGGCAAGGTGGTGGATTTGAAGTTGGTTATGCTAAAGGACGAGTTCCAAATCATGGTAAGATGTCACGTCATGTTCAGTTTGAGTCTAATATGACTTTAACCGGAGCAAATGCTGATAAGCGTTTTATGGTTAAACCCTCAGAACAAGCTCAGGTTTTATTAAACATTTACAATGCCTTAACAGGTAATGGTACAGCCAAAGCGACTACAGTTGATGCAGGGATAGAAAATGTTGTTAAACAATTAAAAGCTGCAGGTTCTAAAGCAGTAGTTGTTACCGGCTTACAAGATAAAAATGCACAGCTAATCGCATTAGCAATAAACAAAGCAATTCAAAGTGAAGTTTTAAATTCTGCGTCTCCTAAATATATAAGAAGTGGTAGTGATGCGAAAGTTTCGCAATTATTGACCAATATGAAAGCTGGTAAAGTAGCTGCATTATTTATGTATGATATTAATCCTGCTTATACCTTAAACGGATTTTCTGATGCTTTAAAAAAAGTAAAACTTTCAGTTGCTTTTGCTATGACGGAAGACGAAACAGCTTCTGAATCACATTATGTAGCAGCCATACCACATTATTTAGAATCGTGGGGTGATGTTAGTATTAAAAAAGGTCAATTCGGATTGGTACAACCAACTATAAAACCATTATTTGATACACGTCAATTTCAAGATGTTGTACTAAAATGGATCGGTAGTAACCAATCGTATTATGACTATGTAAAGGCTAATTGGAATAGTACTATTTTAAATGGTACTTCATGGAATCAAGCATTGCATGATGGTGTTCATACAAATACCTCAACTAGTACTGTTACTGCTAATGAAGTAAATATTGCAGCATCAGCATCAGCTTTAGCTGCGTCAATAAAAGGATCGGCTTTAGAATTATCGCTATATACAAAAGTAAGCTTAGGTAATGGTCAAATGGCAAATAATCCTTGGTTACAAGAATTACCAGATCCTATTACAAGAACTACTTGGGATAATTACTTGTTAATTTCTAGAGTAGATGCCGAAGCAAATGGGTTAACTAACAGAACGGTAGCAAATGGTGCCTTAAATGGCGATAAAGTTAATGTAACTGTTAATGGTGTAACGGTAAAAAATGTCCCTGTTTATATTCAGCCTGGGCAGGCTCCAGGAAGTGTTGGTTTAGCGTTAGGTTATGGAAGATCAAAAGGGATCAATGAGAATATGAATATTGGTGTTGATGCCTATCCGTTATATCAAAATTTCAGCGCACATCAAGCTGTTACGATTGAAAAAACTGAAGGAGAACATGAATTCGCATGTGTACAGTTGCAACATACGATCATGGGTAGAGAGGATGAAATTATTAAGGAAACTACCTTAGCTGATTTTGTTTCTAAGCCGAAAGGAGAATGGAATGCCAAAGCACATGTATCTCAAGATCATCAATTAGTTGAAATTGATAAAGTTGATCTTTGGGAAAAATTTGATGATAGTATTGGAACGAAATTCAACTTATCAATAGATTTAGCATCCTGTACAGGTTGTGCCGCTTGTGTGATTGCATGTCATGCCGAGAATAACGTACCGGTAGTTGGTAAACATGAGATTAGAGTAAGTAGAGATATGCATTGGTTGCGAATAGACAGATATTACACTTCTGATATGACCGTTAAAAAAGGTAAAGACGAAGGTATTTATGGTAGCGCAGGATTTTTTGATGCACAAATACAACCATCTGATGATCCTGAGGTAGCATTCCAACCTGTAATGTGTCAACATTGTGACCATGCACCATGTGAAACTGTTTGTCCGGTTGCGGCAACTTCTCACGGTCGTCAAGGTCAAAATCAAATGGCATATAACCGTTGTATTGGTACAAGATACTGTGCAAACAACTGTCCTTATAAAGTAAGAAGATTTAACTGGTTTAAATATTTCGATAATAATGAGTTTGATTTTAACATGAATAATGACTTGGGTAGAATGGTATTAAACCCAGATGTGGTTGTACGGTCTCGTGGAGTTATGGAAAAATGTTCTATGTGTATTCAAATGACTCAAGCAACAATATTAAAAGCTAAAAAAGAAGGTAGACCTGTAAAAGATGGTGAATTCCAAACTGCATGTTCTA
>Ga0209633_10000152_pt1 | contig 81798 bp, 68 predicted proteins | sample Cruoilmetagenom1_FD_187290 | JGI IMG/M metagenome (GOLD analysis project Ga0209633, IMG submission 187290) | Oil polluted marine microbial communities from Coal Oil Point, Santa Barbara, California, USA - Sample 1 (SPAdes) (version 2) | ecosystem: Environmental > Aquatic > Marine > Oil seeps ... | reverse complement strand
AAAATATTTGCAATTATATCTAAATGAGTTTGTTTATAAGCTAAATCGTAGGTATTTTGGTGAGCGAATCTTCGATAGGCTAGTTATAGCTAATATTACAGGATTATGAATAATAACGGATATACAATTTAATTTTATGCAAAATAAAGTCTTACCAGTATTAATAAATAAAAGGAATATTTTTCCATTCCAAGATAAAAGTCAATTTTTGAATCAAATTCAAGATTATGATGGATTATTAATAGCAATTGGAGCTGAGAAATTATTAGTTGATAATGAAGATTTAATTTCAATAATTAACGATAATATTGCTTATTGTGATGGTTTTGGAGCTGTATATGCCTTAAAAAGAAAAGGTGTTACAGCGGCAAAAATACCTGGTGCCTATTTTTGGTTAGATGTTGTAAAAGAGTTTTATAAAACAAAAACATTTTATCTATTAGGTGCAAAACAAGACATATTAGATAAAACGCTTGAAAAATTAAGAACCGAATTTCCTAATATTAATATTGTAGGAGCACAGAACGGATATTACAGTGATGAAGACGCTGTTTGTAAAGATATAATTTCTAAAAAACCTGATATAGTTTTTGCTGCTTTAGGCTCGCCGAAGCAAGAGTATTTAATGAGTAAAATACACAAGGAGCATCCTGTACTTTATATGGGTTTAGGAGGAAGTTTTGATTTATACACAGGTAAAGCGAAACCCGTACCAGAATGGTGGAATAAAATTTTTAAATGGGAAGGACTTTATAGATTATTTGATGATATCACTAATATTAAAAGAATAAAGAGGCAGAAAATAATTTTTAAATATTTTGGCTATATTATTAACGGAAAACTATAAATAAAATGGATTATTTAATAAATAAGAATGATTGTTCCAATTTGGATGAGTTAATAACCTTATCCAAATCATATTATTCTACTGGCGATATTATTAACAATAGTTATTTAACTTGGCAATATTTAGATAATCCTGCTGGCGCTCCATTTCTTTTTACCTCTAAAGAGAATGCAGCTAGTAAGCTAGCTGGTCAGTATTTAGTTTTACCAATGGGTTATCAAATAATGGGTGAGACTGTTTCTGGTTCTCTGTCTTTAAATACTCTTACACATCCAGACCATCAACGTAAAGGGCTCTTTACAAAAATGGCAAATGCAGCTTATGCGGACTGTGCAGAGAATAATAACTATTTTACTATTGGTTTTCCCAACCCACTTTCTTATCCTGGTTTTGTGCGCAAATTAGATTTTGAACACCTAGGAGATATACCATTGCTTATTAAACCGTTAAAACCATTAAGTATGGTTATGTCTTATTTTCAAAAAGAGAAAGAAAAACATGGTGGTGAGATTGAATTTAAAGCTGTTAAAACTAGTGATGAAATTAAAAAGTTTGATTTTAATAGTGAGCAAGACCAAAATAAATATAACCGTTTTTGGGATAAAGTAAAAGATAATTATCCAGTATCATCAAACAAAAATTTTCAGTTTTTAAAGTGGAGATACAACGATCATCCTACAAAAACATACAGTGTGTTTTACAAACATAGCAACGACGAGATTACAAGTATTGTGGTAATGCGAGCTGAACACGTCTGGGGTTTTAATGTTGGGATTTTAATGGATTTTATGCAGTTGGACTTAAATAACAAAACACTATTAAAATTTGCTTCAAAATGTTTTAAGAATATGAATTTAGATTTTGTAGCTGCATTACATTCAAATGTACATGAATATAAAACCTTGAAGAAAAGTAGTTTTTATAAAATTCCTGAAAAAATATTACCTCAAAAGATTCATTTTATTGTTCGAAAGAACAAAGCATTTGATACTGATAGTAAAATTATAAAGCTAGAAAACTGGAAATTAACTTTTGGTGACTATGACATATTCTAAAATGAATATATTAACATTTGATATAGAAGAATGGTTTCATATTCTAGATAACGAATCTACCCAATCAGAAAAGGAGTGGTCTAATTATGAGAGTAGAATTCATCAAAACATGGATAGAATTTATAAAATTCTAGATGTGAATGATGTAAAAGGAACATTTTTTTGCGTGGGTTGGATTGCAGAAAAATATCCAGAAGTGATAAAAGAAATTAGTAAGAGAGGTTATGAAGTTGCTTCGCACACAAGAATGCATCAACTTGTATATTCACAAACTCCAAGTCAATTTAAAGCAGATGTGGAACATTCAATTCACACTTTAGAAGACCTTACAGGTAAGAAGGTGAAATATTTTAGAGCACCTGGGTTTTCCTTGACTGAGGAAACAAAATGGGCTTTTGAAATATTGGTGGAATTAGGAATTGAAATAGATTGCTCTATTTTTCCGGCAGCGAGAAGTCATGGAGGATTCCCAAGTTACGGAAGTTCTAAACCTTCGATATTAGAATATAATGGTATTCAAATTAAAGAATTACCTATCAATTATTCGCATATACTTTCTAAACCGTTAATATTTTCTGGAGGTGGTTATTTTAGAATTCTGCCTTATAGATTGATAAAAAAATGGACACGACAATCGGATTATGTGATGACCTATTTTCATCCAAGAGACTTTGATAAAGATCAACCTGTTATAAAAGAATTATCTAGATCTAGGAAGTTTAAATCTTACGTAGGTATTGATAAGGCGGAAAGCAAGTTGAACAATTGGCTGAATGATTTTAATTTTATCGATATTCAAACAGCAAATAATCAAATTGATTGGGAACAAGTACCTAAAGTGAAATTATAAAGAAAGCTATCAAAAATATAATACAATGTTAAAAATTACAATCATTGCGGGTGCAAGACCAAACTTTATGAAAATTGCACCAATTATTCACGCGATTCAAAAAGCAAAACAAGAGAATTTTGATATAGATTATCGATTGGTACATACAGGTCAGCATTACGATAAAAATATGTCTGACAGTTTTTTTGAACAATTGGAAATTCCTGAACCACATGTTAACTTAGAATGTAGTGGAGGTACTCAAGCCGAACAAACCGCAGCAATTATGATTAATTTTGAAAAGGAGTTAATGGCAAATCCTGCGAGTTTAGTACTTGTTGTAGGAGATGTAACTTCTACAATGGCTTGTGCTTTGGTGGCTCAAAAGTTGCATACCAAAGTGGCACATGTTGAAGGTGGTATTCGTTCAGACGATTGGTCAATGCCAGAAGAAATTAACCGATTGGTAACTGATAGCATTACAAATTGCTTTTTTACAACGTCTGAAACTGCAAATACCAATTTGAAACAGAGTGGAGTAAAAGACGAACAGATTTTTTTCGTTGGAAATACCATGATAGATACCTTGTTAAAACAGCACCCTAATTTTAAACAACCTAAAGTTTGGAAGGAACTAGACCTTAATGAAGGAAATTATATAGTGATGACATTGCATCGACCAGCAAATGTTGATGAAGAGTCTCAGCTAAAGGATATGATTGATGAAATTATTACAAATACTCAAGATTTACCTTTGATTTTTCCTGTGCATCCAAGAACAGCGAAGATTTTAGAACGACTAAATGTGAGTTATTCAAGATTACATATGGTGGCGCCATTGAGCTATTTAGAATTCAATTATTTAGTAGAAAAAGCAAAAGCTGTAATTACAGATTCTGGAGGAATTACCGAAGAAGCATCAATAATGAGAGTGCCATGTTTAACATTAAGAGATAACACAGAAAGACCAGAAACAATAACTTTAGGGACAAATGAATTAGTTGGTACTAATCCAAAACATCTTAAACCTTATCTCAATAAATTATTTGATGGAAATTGGAAACAAGGTCAAGATATTCCGTTGTGGGATGGTAAAACGGCAAATCGTATTATTAAAGCTTTATTAGAGATAGAAAATTAGTTTATAGAAGGTTTAATTTCTTTTTGTCTAATTAAAACTGAAACTTAGAGTCTTAGTAATAAAATTGTATCTTGCGCCAGCTATTAATAAGATATAATTAAATTATATCACTTCTTTTATGATTAAAATACTAGTAGAAAACTTTAATCCAGAAAATAGACCATTTGTTTGGTTGGTTTCTGCGTTTATTTTGGCATTTATTATTGCTTATCAAACGTTTCCGACTATATTATATGTAGCTAAAGAGAAACATTTAATGGATGAGCCAGGAAGTAGAAGTGTACACTCTAATAGAACACCTACTTTAGGAGGTATTGGAATATTTTTTAGCTTAGTTGTAGTAATGACTATTGTTGGAGCAATGTTAAATACTAAGGTTTTATTGCTAGTTATGGGTGGTTTAACCATACTTTTTTTTCTAGGATTAAAAGACGATTTAACTATACTCTCTGCGCGGAAAAAATTTATTGGCCAATTATTAGCGGCACTACTTTTAATTGTATTTACGGATACTAGAATTATTGGGTTTTCTAAGATTCTAGATGTTGATACTTTACCTTATTGGGTATCTATATTTTTTACTTTGTTTGTTTATATCTTAATAATTAATGCGTTTAATTTAATTGATGGAGTAGATGGTCTAGCAGGTAGCATAGCTCTATTAATAAGCGTAGTATTTAGCGTGATTTTTTACAAACTTGGGGCTCTTAGTTTGGCGACAATTTCAGTAGCTTTAATTGGCGCATTACTTGCTTTTCTGAGATTCAATTTTTCAATAAAGAAGAAGATTTTCATGGGAGATACAGGTTCAATGATTGTAGGTTTTCTCTTGGCTTTTTTTACAATAAGTTTTATATCACAGTCTCAAATTGATATAGACTCAAGTTATTTTAAAGCTTCTCCAGCTTTAGCTTTGGCTTTGTTATTTTACCCATTATTAGATACGTTTAGAATCTTCTTTATTAGAATTTTTATTTTAAGAAAAAGCCCGTTTGAAGCGGATAGAAATCATGTACATCATCGTTTTATTGATTACGGCTTCACTCATGTTCAAACAACTGCTACTATCGTTTTAATAAATTTAATTGTAATTATTATAGCATTTAATATGCTGCATTTAAATTTGAATACTCAAATAATCTTATTACTTATATATGGACCAATTTTATTCTATATTCCATTCCTATTGAAAAGACGGATTAAAAAGTGAAATAAATAAGATTACCTATTTTGCCCTTTGTTAAGATTACCAATATCAAGTATTGTTTTGTGATTATTATAAATACTTTATATTTGCCGATTCAATAATGAATAGAAATATGAAAATTAGGATTTTAGCAGTGCTAGCACTAATAATGATGTCATCATGTGCTTCTAAGACAGACATTTTATATCTACAAGATGCAAATTCAAATAACACATCAAATATTACCTATCAAAATTCAACAATTCAGCCTAATGACATTTTAAAGATAACAGTAGAGACTCTTGTGCCTGAAGCTGCATTGCCATATAATAGAGGTGCTAGTAGTGGAGCAGTAGTGAATTCAATTGAGTTAATTAAATTAAATGGCTATTTAGTTTCTAATGAAGGTACTATAAATTTTCCGATTTTAGGGCTATTAAAGGTCTCTAACCTTACCACTTTTGAGATTGAAAGTAAGATAAAAAAATTATTAATTGACGGAGGTCATTTAAAAAACCCTTCACTAGATGTGCGCCTACTGAACGCTAAAATCACAATCTTGGGTGAAGTGAAAGCACCTGGTACTTATACCTTTACAGAGCAAAATATTACCATATTACAAGCCTTAGGTTATGCCGGCGATTTAACTATTAATGGAAAACGAGATGACATTATAATTACTAGAGATATTAATGGAGTCCGTAAAATATCTCATATTGATTTAACCTCTACAGATTTTATGAATAGTGAGTATTATTTTGTAAAGCCAAATGATAATATTATTGTTAACCAAAACAACCCTAGAGTCAAAGAATCTGGTTTTATTGGTAACATTGGTACCGTTCTAACGATTGCTTCTTTGGCACTTAGTATAACAATTTTATTATCAAGATAAATATGGACAACTCATTTGACAATATAAATACGTTTGATAATGATGATAACGTAGATTTAAAACAAGAAGTCAGTAAGTTTCTAAGATATTGGCCTTGGTTTATAGTGACATTAGTTTTAGCATTGACAGCATCTTACATTTATTTGAGATATACGCCAAGAATTTATCAGACTTCAGCGACTATGAAAATATTAGATGAGTCAGATGGTTTAGAATTGCCAACTTCTGCTTTTGTTTTTAAACGATCCAATATTAATTTAGAAAATGAGATTGAAATCCTTACATCCTATCTTATTTTAGAAAAAGTAGCGAAGCAATTAAAATTAAACACTCGTTTTTATGAAGAAGGGACTATACAGACCTATCAAATATCTGAACTTCCATTCATTTACGAGCAAATAATAGCAACAGATAGCGTTTTTAATCCAAGATCTTATACTATAGACGTTAAGAGCAATGGATTTGAGATTACAAACATGAATACTGAAAAAGCATTTGTAATTTCTAACCACAATAGTTTTGATGCTGACCACAATTTACCATTTCAATTAAAAATTGAAAATAAAGCGCTTTTAGAGCGAATAATGGGAAAACGTTATATAATAAAATATGTACCTCTGAAGAGCTCCACTTTAAATTTAAAATCTCGCGTAAATGTTGAAGCGATTGGAGAGCAAAGTGATTTATTAAAAATGACGATAAAAGGACAAAGTCGAGAGAATTCGGAAGATATCTTAGATACACTAATGGATGTATTTAACCAAGATGGTATTAATGATCGTCAATCCGTTTCACAACGTACAATAGATTTTATTGATGCTCGTTTTGAATTTTTGGCTTATGAGTTAGATTCGATAGAAGTAAGCTATCGCGATTTTAAACAAAAAAATAATGTTGTAGATATTATCACAGATGCTGAGCTAGGTTTGCAGGAAAGATCTAGATCTGATGAGGAAGTTTTTCAAATAGAAAAACAACTCGCTATAGAAGAGATGTTAACTAAGGCCTTAACTACTAATTCTGAAAGTGAACTTCTTCCTAATAATATAGGTCTTGAAAGCGGAAATGTCAATACTCTTATAAACGATTATAATATAGCAATTCTTGAAAGAGACAAATTGATAAATAGTGCTGGTGAAAATAACCCAATAGTACAAATCGCACAAACCAAAATAAATGGTTTAAGATCTAATATCAGCAGGTCACTTAATTCATATCATCAACAATTAAAAGTGTCTCAGCGTCAATTACAAGTACGAAAAAGAAAGTTTGTTGGTCAGGTAGCTCAAATACCTCAAAAGGAAAAATTATTAAAGGCTATTGAGCGTCAACAATTGATTAAGCAAAGTTTATATTTACTTTTATTGACCAAACGAGAAGAGGCTGCAATTAATTTAGCAATTACAGAGCCATCTATTAAAGTGGTTGATTATGCTTTATCTGGATCAGGACCTATTTCGCCAAAGTCAAATATTGTTTATGCAAGTGCTATTTTAGGTGGATTGTTAATTCCATTTGGGATACTGTATCTTATCTTTATGTTAGATACTAAATTACATAGTAAAGAAGATATCACAAGAATAAACTCTAAAATTCCTGTGATTGGAGAAATTCCAGATGTTAAAAAGAAAGAAGATATTATTTTTAAAGACCCTAATGACCGAACAGCCTTGGCTGAATCCTTTAGGATATTAAGTTCTAATGTAGATTATATTTTACCAGTAACTAACGATAAAAAAGGTAAAGTGATTTATTGTACATCTACAATTAAAGGAGAAGGAAAAACATATATAAGCCTTAATTTATCTTTAGCGCTATCTAGTATTAATAAAAAAGTATTGTTGATTGGCGCAGATTTAAGAAATCCGCAGATCCATACACATATACAAGAAGAGAAACACAAACCAGGATTGTCTAATTACCTTCATGACATTAACTATAATTGGCAAGATGCCATAATTAACGGTTTTGAAAAACATCCTAACCATCATATCATTTTATCTGGTAGTATTCCTCCAAATCCTGCACATTTGTTAACTAATGGTCGTTTTAAGAAGCTTATTGAAGAAGCTAAAGAACATTACGACTATATAGTGGTTGATACCGCACCAACAATTTTAGTTACTGATACCATGTTGATTTCACAATTAGCGGATGCAACCATTTATTTAGCACGCGCTAATTACACAGAGAAAAACCTATTAAAATTCTCTAAAGATCTATCTGAAACTGGTAAACTTAAGAACGTGGCTTATGTTGTTAATAGTGTTGGAGCAAGTAAATCTTATGGTTATGGTTACAATTATGGCTATAATTACGGTTATGGAAGTGAGAAATAAGTAGGAATAAATATCTACGTATTTTCTGATTTTTTGTAACGTGATATTTGTCATAATTTTTAGAGGTTTTATAAAGTACTTTTAGTATGAATTATAAAAACTAGAAGTCATGAGAAATATCGCACCAATTTCCACAATAATGTCAACCAATATCATTGCGCTCAATAGAGACGATGATCTTGAAACGGCAGAAATGCTATTTAAATGCCATAAAATTAGACATATTCCTGTAGTTAAGGAAGAAACAGTTATAGGTATGTTAAGCTATACAGATTTGTTAAGGATTAGCTTTGCTGATGCAGTAGATGAAACCGAAACGGAAGTTGATACGTTAGTCTATAACATGTTTAGCATAGATCAAGTGATGGCAAAAAATGTGGTTACAGTATCTTCTGATGCAACTATAAAAGACGTTGCTAAAATATTGGCAACCAAAGAGTTTCATGCATTGCCTATTGTAGATAGTGGCTGTTTGGTTGGAATAGTTACTACAACAGATTTAATTAACTATCTTTTAAAACAGTTATAAAAAGCTTGTCTGAAGAGTTTATCATATACTTTTCAGACAGCCTTATTTTTTAAGAATTAGCTAAGTCCTTTAAAGCTTTAATAGTAACTATTGGATTATTACTTTTAAAAACGTGGCTACCAGCTACAAATGTATCAGCTCCAGCTTCCACTAATTTCTTAATGTTTTTATCAGTAACTCCACCATCAATTTCGATTCTTGTTTCTAAATGTTGATCATCTATCATTTTACGAAGATTTTTTACTCTTTTATAAGTGATTTCTTCAAATTTTTGTCCACCAAACCCTGGGTTTATTGACATTAGTAAAATCATATAGCATTCTGGTAGAATGTCTTCTAAAACAGTAAGTGGAGTTGTAATATTGAGTACAATACCAGCTTTGCAACCTGCATCTTTAATTTGTCTTAAAGTTCTATGTAAATGAACGGTAGATTCATAATGAACCGTAATAATATCTGCACCAACCTTTGCAAATTCTTCAATGTAGCGTTCAGGTTTTTCAATCATTAAATGCACATCTAATGGCTTAGTAGCATGTTTTTTAATAGCTGAAATTACAGGCATTCCATAAGAAATATTTGGTACAAAGTGACCATCCATAACATCAATATGAAACCAATCTGCATCACTATTGTTTACAAGTTCTGTATCACGTTGAAGATTGCCAAAATCGGCAGCTAACATTGATGGAGCAATAAATTTTGAAGCCATTATAAGAGATTCTTTTAAGTTTCATCAAAGGTAATTAAAAATGAAGAATAATTGAGTCTTTTGACAGATGACGGATGACAGATGACTGAAAGAAAAATGAAAGAGGAAATATGAAAAAAGTGAACCCACGGTAATCAGCCGTGGGTTCTTTCATCAATCAAAAAACGAACAGTTATGTTTGTAACTGTTGTTGCCTTAATAAGGTTGGTCGTCAAATATACGAAATACTAACCTAAATATGTCTTTAATATTTTACTTCTAGATGTATGTTTTAATCGTCTAATCGCTTTTTCTTTTATTTGTCTTACGCGCTCGCGAGTTAATTCGAATGTTTCACCAATTTCTTCAAGTGTCATTGGATGCTGACTTGCTAAACCAAAGTACAGACGAACAACGTCTGCTTCACGAGGTGTTAATGTTTCTAAAGCACGTTCAATCTCAGTACGTAAAGATTCATGTAATAAATCTCTATCCGGATTTGGAGATTCTCCACTTCGTAATACATCGTATAAGTTAGAATCTTCACCTTCAACTAAAGGTGCATCCATACTAACGTGACGACCAGAATTTTTCATAGACTCTTTAACGTCGTTAATCGTCATATCTAATTCTTTTGCGATTTCTTCTGCAGAAGGTGGTCTTTCATGACTTTGCTCTAAAAAAGCAAATGTCTTATTAATTTTATTTATAGATCCAATCTTATTTAAAGGCAAGCGTACAATACGAGACTGTTCAGCTAAGGCTTGAAGAATCGATTGTCTAATCCACCAAACCGCATAAGATATAAATTTAAATCCACGTGTTTCATCAAAACGTTGTGCAGCTTTTATTAAACCCAAGTTACCTTCATTTATTAAATCTGGTAATGTTAAACCTTGATTTTGGTATTGTTTCGCTACAGAAACAACAAAACGTAGGTTGGCTTTTGTTAACTCCTCTAAAGCGAGTTGGTCGCCAGCTTTAATTCGCTGTGCTAATTCTACCTCTTCGTCTGCAGTGATAAGATCTACCTTACCAATTTCTTGTAAATATTTATCTAACGATGCAGTTTCCCTATTGGTAACCTGCTTGGTAATTTTAAGTTGTCTCATTTTAATTTTAAGATTTGCGCAATTTTTTACAATAATGTGTTGCAACTATTATTTATACGTAAAAAAGCATATAAATGTTACACAATAATAAGAAAAATTTTAAATTTTAAGCAGTTTATCGATAAAAAGTTTAACATCGTCGATGATTTTGCTGGTAATTTTGTAATTCACGAGTAGTAACTAGTCTAATTTTAAATAATAATTTAGATTTTTGCGACTAGAACTTTGTCTAGTAGTATCATAACTTGTTAGAAAAATATCAAATATTATTTCTTCTCTGCCAACCCACGTGTTAGCCAGCCTCTTCTGTTTGCAGTTGCAATTGCGTATGGTGTAATCCAGAATAAACCGAATGTAAACAAGATACTATAAGTGTATGCCCAAAATCCTTCTGTAGTTTTATACTGACTAGCAAAAAATAAAACGGAAAATGTTGAAGCTATTAAAATACTAACCATTGTAGATCCTAGAAATAATAATGGATGCACCATTACAAAAAACAACATAGACATCAATAAAGGATAACACATTAGTATCTTTAAAAACTGACTAATAAATAAGACTCTGGTTCTCGCTTTACCTTTAGCTCTAAAATTTGTAAATACGAATTTTGCCATTTCAACATTCTCGCGTACGTTACTTCTTCCCCAACGAATAAACATTTTATATAACCCTAAATATTCTTCAGGTACATTAGTGTAAGCTACTGCGTTTTTTTGAAATAACACATGTTTCCCTTGTTTTAAAATCATATTAGTCATAGCTCTATCTTCACCAATATCAGACGGTTGTCCCATAAAAGTCTGATTAATCCATTGCGGTAAACAGTTGTGGACAGCAGTACTTCTGTACGCAGCTAAAGCTCCAGGTGTACACATTACGGAGTTCAAATTACTTTCTGCAGAACGTACAAATTCAAAACTCATTACAAAACTAATATCTAGCATTTTAGGAAGCATTTCCTTTTTATTGTTTAAAACTCTAATGTTTCCTGCAACTGCACCACATTGTTTGTCTTTTATGAAAGGACTTACTAAGTTTCTAAGTGTATTTTTTGTAACAATAGAGTCGCTATCTACAGTGACATAAACATCTCCTGTTCCTAAGTTAAAACCACGATAAAGCGCATGACGCTTACCTTGATTTTCTGGTTGTTGGTAAATTTCTAAACGATCTCCGAGTTTTGTTTTAGCATCAAGCATCCAATCCCAAGTGTTGTCCATACTACCATCATCAACAGAAATAAGTTGAATTTTATGTTTTGGGTAATTGCTATTGTCTAAACTCATTAAAGTATCCCAAACTTGTTTACCTTCATTATAAGCAGGTACAATAACAGTTACTGTTGGTAATTCTTTATCCGAAACCGAATCAATTGGTTTGTATTTATAGTAGTTGTAGGCTTTGTATAGGAAAAATAAGGCTTTAAAAGTGAATAAGGTTGTGGCTAAAACTATAAAGCTAAGACCTATGGTAGATTTCATTCGGTCTGCGTTAAACTGTTCAAAATCACTATAAAAAACAGAGAAAAAGTAAATACCTATAATAAGAAGTAAAAATGTACTTAATAGTACAATTTTGTTATAAGGGCTTTCTATTTTGGATTTACTGGTTAAAAACAAATTGAAATCATTTGATAGTTTTTTTGTTTTATTTCTTGTGTTGAATAGAATGTTATTTGAGGATGATTTTTTTGATGCCATGTATCTTTATCGTAGATTGATTAACTAAAATATATGTACGTTGGCGTTTTATGTTTAGATTCTTTTTTGTTTTTATTTAACAGTGTAAGAATTGACTTTAACATCTCTGTAAACGAGATTTTGGTTAAAAAAAAGACTTGATAGCTTTACTTCAAAATATCTCATGATTTTATTGCTTTCAGTTTAATCACAATCGTTACCAAGAACAATGGTCTTATCCGTTTTCCAATAATTAATTAACTTCTGATTTGAATAGAGTTGCCCATCATAATCTATATAATACTTTTCAAGAAAAATGCCATTAGGTAAATTTCCGTCTCTTTTCCATACTTTATAGGCTGTTGAGCGATTGAAAATTGGCAGATGAAATGCCGTTCTGTTTTTAATGATATAATATGCGGTTCCCAATTTTTGCCTCTTAACAATTTTAGGCTTAATTGATTTTAACGTAAATATTTTATGAACTTCACCGTTGATTAATGTATCTGAAAGTTTATTAAAAACATAATTTTTTGTTTGATCTGCATAGCGATTTGAATAACGCAGTATATGATTACAATGAATATTTAAAATATCTGCCTTATTCAAATCCGATTTTAAGAATGTTACGCTAGACGCTAATCCGTTTTTTTCATCTCTCAACTTAAGTTTGTAGCTCAAACTATCTAATTCAAATATTACAGCTATATAATCACTATTTTTGGAGTTTGTCAAATAATATTTTGTTAGTACTGTATCTATTTGTCTGTATTGGTGATTTTTAATTCTAATAGAATCTTTATAAAATGTATGTTCAGTTTCTATTAGGTAATCAAATACATATTGTTTTTGAGAAAAGCTGTACGTTGAAAATAATAGGAGTGTAACTAAAAGTAGTTTCATTAAATATTTATAAAGTTTATGAGGAAGGACAGTTGCCAAATTATGCAAGAAAGTTAATAAAAAAAATCGAACCTATCGACAAGTGGTTATTTTCAATATTTTTCCACAAAATAATCACTTCTATATTCTGAAGTATAAAAAAAAGCCCAACACTACTGTTAGGCTTTCTAATATATTAAGATTCAAAAAGAAATTAATCCTCCTTCTTATCTTCTCTAGGTTTACGATCATCACGTCTGTTATCACGTCCACGATTATCTCTTCCTCTGTTGTTATCGCGTCCACGACTGTTATTATCTCTTGGTGGTCTAGCTACATAACCTTCTGGTTTTGGTAATATTGCTTTACGAGATACTTTTTCTTTACGCGTTCTTGGATCTTGTCCAAAATACTTCACATCAAATACATCTCCCATGTTTACAACATCAGATACATTTTCTGTGCGTTCCCAAGCCAATTCTGATACGTGTAATAAAACTTCGTTTCCTGGTGCATCCATATACTCAACAACAGCACCAAAATCTAACATCTTGATAACTTTTACTTCGTATACGCTACCAACTGTAGGTTTAAATAAGATAGCATCTATTTTCGCCATAACAGCATCAATACCTGTTCTGCCAACACCTAAAATTTCAACAATACCTTCTTCAGTGACTGGATCTTCGTTAATAACGATAGTTGTCTCAGTTTCTTTTTGCATTTCTTGAATCACTTTTCCACCAGGTCCAATTAAGGCTCCAATAAATTCATTAGGCACACGTCTTGTAACCATTGTAGGAGCATGATCTTTCACATCTGCATTTGGTGCAGCAATTGTATCCGTCAATTTACCTAAGATATGTAAACGACCTTCACGAGCTTGTTTTAGTGCATTCACTAAAATCTCGTAACTTAATCCTTTTACTTTAATATCCATTTGGCAAGCAGTAATTCCTTCGGCGGTACCTGTTACTTTAAAATCCATATCTCCTAAGTGATCTTCATCACCTAAAATATCAGACAATACAGCATATTTTCCAGACTCAGCATCAGAAATTAATCCCATTGCTATACCAGAAACTGGTCTTATCATTTTTACACCTGCATCCATTAATGCCATTGTACCAGCACAAACAGTCGCCATAGAAGATGAACCATTAGATTCTAATACTTCAGACACTACACGTACTGTGTATGGGCAATCAGCAGGAATCATCCCTTTTAAACCACGTTGCGCTAAGTTTCCGTGACCAACTTCTCTACGAGATGTTCCTCTCAACGGTCTTGCTTCACCAGTACAAAAAGGAGGGAAGTTATAATGTAAATAGAAATTTTCTTCACCTTCGTAAGATGGCATATCTATTTTGTTCGCATCTCTAGATGTTCCTAGAGTAACTGTTGCTAATGCTTGCGTTTCTCCACGTGTAAATACAGAAGAACCATGAGTTGATGGTAAGTAATCTACCTCACACCAAATTGGTCTAATTTCATCTGTTTTACGACCATCTAAACGCAAACCTTCATCTAAGGTTAAGTTTCTAATCGCAGCTTTTTCAGCTTTGTAATAATATTTAGAAACTAAATCACCAAAATCTTCTAATTCTTCTTCAGAAAAAGTGGCTTTAATTTCTTCTTTTATTTCAGAAAAGGCGGTACTTCTTTCATGTTTAGCAGATCCAGCTTTTGCAATAGCATATACTTTATCGTATGCCATATCGTAAATTTTCTTTGCTAAATCTTCATCTTCTCTTTCTCCTTCGTACTCACGTACTTCTTTTTTACCGAAAGCTTCTGCTAATTTTACTTGAGCGGCACATTGAATTTTAATTGCCTCGTGCGCAAACTTAATGGCGTCTGCCATTTCTTCTTCAGAAATTTCATCCATTTCACCTTCAACCATCATTACAGAATCAGCTGATGCTCCAATCATCATATCGATGTCAGATTCTGCTAATTGTGCTCTAGTTGGGTTGATTACAAATTCTCCGTTTACACGTGCAACTCTAGCTTCAGAGATAGGGCATTCAAAAGGGAAATCTGATAATTGAATAGCTGCTGATGCTGCTAAACCGGCCATCGCATCTGGCATCACGTTTTCGTCATGAGACATTAACTGAATCATAACTTGTACTTCAGAATGATAATCTTTCGGGAATAATGGACGTAAAACACGATCCACTAAACGCATAGTTAACACTTCACCATCACTAGGTCTTGCTTCTCTTTTGAAGAAACCACCAGGATAACGGCCTGCAGCTGCAAATTTTTCGCGGTAATCTACCGTTAATGGTAAAAAATCAACAGGTGATTGTTTGTAATTGGAAACGACTGTACATAATAGCATACATTTTCCTGATTGTACTACTACCGAGCCATGAGCTTGTTTTGCTAATTTTCCGGTTTCGATGGAAATTTCTCTTCCATCACCAAGGTCAATGACCTCTCTAAATACTTTTGGAATCATAAATTTTTTTAATTCTTGTTCAAGACAATAACGTCAGAACTTTGTTAAACAATGGTCGCTGTGTTGTTGTGTGTAGCTGTTGTGTGACCAATGAAAAACCGTTAGTCCCAAACTCTATTCGGGATCTAGCTTCTTCTATAATGTGTCATTGCGAAGCAAATTTTTTAATTTGCTGTGGCAATCTGCTTCTTTAGGAAGGGATTACCACATCGTTACAATACTCGTAATGACATGTAACATTTTTAATTTGGGCGTTACCCTTAATACCTACCAGGTTAAAAAACCTTGCAGGAAACGGGTCAGGCTTTTCGCTATATCTTTTTTGAAGAAAAATCAAAAAAGGATGCCGCTTCAATCCTTAACGCAAAACAAAAAACCACGCTGTTAAGCGTGGTTTTTTTATTGAGATTATTTTCTTAATCCTAATTCTTTTACTATTGCACGATATCTTAAGACATCTTTCTTAGTTAAGTAATCTAGTAAACTTCTTCTTTTACCTACTAATTTTACTAAAGAACGCTCAGTATTATAATCTTTACGATTGTTTTTTAAGTGCCCTGTTAAGTAATTAATTCTGTAAGTGAACAACGCAATCTGTCCTTCTGCAGAACCAGTGTCTTTTGCACTTTTGCCATGTTTCTTAAAGATGGCTTCTTTTTCTTTTGGATCTAAATACATTCTAATATTATTGTAAATGATTGTTATGTATACGAAAGCTCTTCTTTCGAGCGGCAAATATACTATTTTTTTGTGATTTGGTATTTTTTCCGTAACTTTTTGATGTTGAAAATGAAATTTACTTCATTTAATTCAGCACATCCCTTTACTAGACTATAGCTTTCAATAATTAATCCCTTTAAATTAAATGAATGAAAGTGTCAAATCATCTTCGGAATTTCTCTAACGCCTACGACGTTTTAGATCGTGTTTTTAATAATACTTATAATGGTATTGCTATCGTAAATTTAGATGGAAATTGGTTAAAAGTCAATGAAAGTGTCTGTGATATTTTTGGTTATACCAGATGGGAACTCTTTAATATGGACATTAATAACATTATTTATGCGCAAGATCTTGGTGTGCATGAAGGGAAATTTGAAAAACTAATTAGTGGTAAGATAGATAAATATCGTGTTAAACAACGCTATTTTCATAAAGATGGTTCAATTATTTGGATTTTAATCTACGTGTCTTTAGTTTATTTTAAGGAAGGGAGACCACACATGATTTGGCAATTTTCAGATATTACCAAACGTCAAAAAAATCAAGATAAACTTAAAGAGATGCTTAGTGTTGCAGAAGAGCAAAATGAAAGATTACGCTCTTTTGCCAATATTGTAACTCATAATCTACGTTCCCATTCTGGCAATTTATCTACACTTACCGACTTTTTAGAAGAAGATTTTGCTAATTTGAATGAAAATGAGAATTATAAACTATTAAAGCAAGCTGTTGAAAATCTTCAAGAAACCGTATCTCATTTAACTGAGGTTGCTAAGATTAAAGAAATTGAGGATTCTAAAATGAATACCCTTAATTTATATGATTTTGCAGAAAAAGCAACCTATAATATTATTGCTTTAGCTCAAAATGCTGAAGCCACAATTTATAACGAAATTGATGAGGATATTTGCATAAAAGGCATACCAGCTTATCTAGACAGTATAATTCTTAACTTTCTTACCAATGCCATTAAGTATAAATCGGAAAAAAGACTGCCTATTATAGAATTAACCTCTCAAATAGAAGATGATTATGTTGTATTAACAATTAAGGATAATGGTCTTGGTATTGATTTAGAAAAGTTTGGTGATGCGCTTTTTCAAATGTATAAAACCTTTCATTGTAATCAAGATGCTATTGGAATTGGACTTTTTATTACTAAGAATCACATTGAATCTTTAGGTGGTAAAATTACCGTGACTAGTACTGTAGATGTTGGTACAGAATTTTCAATTTATTTCAAAAATGCATAAATATTTTTTTTACAGATTAAACCATTTGTCAATGTATTGGTCTTAACAATATATTAACAATAAGCGCTTCTTGTTTTTCGTTATTAATAGAAAGAATAAGATAAGTTTTACAAAAAAAAAGTAATTATGAATTTATTAAATCACAAAGTCAAAAAAATCAGTGAAAATGCACTGAGTAAAAATTTAAAAGCATTTAAAAACGGAATTTTAAGCCTTATGGTTTTAGGTTTAGTCTTTACTTCTTGTAGCAGCAACGATGAAGCTACGGAAACAGAAAATCAATTAGAAGATACATTAGAAGTCCAACGCTCTGCGGAGATTGACCAAATTGACAATGTTTTAGGCGATCTCATAATTGATGCTTATGAGGAAGAAGAAACTAGTTTGGCTGATAGACCTTTGTATTCTAGAGATGTCCCAGAATGTGTTACTGTTACTATTGTTGCTCAACAAAATTATAGACAAGTAACTTTAGATTTTGGCGAAGATGGCTGTATGGTAAATGGGCATTTAATTAAAGGACAAATTGTGTTTGATTATACAAGAAATCCGGAAGCACAACAGATTATGATTAACTACAACCTCGTTGATTTTTATTTTGATGCTAAAAATGTGATAGGTAGTCGATCTATTTTAAAAGAACGATCAAACGAAAACGGAAATCCTCAGTTTACACATAATTTAAGTGTTACTGTAATTTGGCCAAACGGAGCGCAAGCATCGCGAGAAGGTACTAGGATTAGAGAATGGGTAGAGGGCTTTGGTAGTGGTGTTTTTAGTGATAATGTATTTGAAATTACTGGAGATTGGACAGCGACTTTTGTTAACGGAAATACGCATACATACCAAGTGTTAACACCATTACGCAGAGAAGTAATTTGTGCTTATTTTGTTAGCGGAACGTTTGATGTGCAACGTACTAATTTTGGAGGCGTATTTAATTATGGAGATGGTAGTTGTGATACTCAAGCTACATTTACTTTTAACAATGGTACAGAAATACCAATTACATTAAATTAGCAAGTGCGTAGTTAAATCCGATTTTAAAAAAAATAAAAGAGCAATCCCAATTAAAAATAGGATGGCTCTTTTTATATCCTGTTTCACTTTAATTATAAAACATCAATTGTTGCTGTAACATCTAAATTTACTATAAGATCAAATACTACTGGAGTAGCATTTACAGTTCCTGTTACAGAAGCACCAACTGTTATATTATTTTCTAAAGCATCAGCAATTGCATTTAGCAAATTGGTATCAGCTATTTCATAAATAGTATTATCAATATCAGATTGTTGAAGATTTATATCTGATAATGTAACCGAAATAGTTCCAAAATTTAAAGTGGCTTCAGTCAATGTTGCGCCTTCAGCACCAGAGAAATTAGAAATTTCATAGGTTAAAGAATTAAGTGTAACATCTTGTAATAAATCTATATTACTTTGAATCTCTTCATTCTCAGCAATATTTACCATTGCGGTTTCTGAAAAACTTTGTGGCATACCTTCTGAATCTTCAGGGACAGAAATGTTGTAAGTGGTGGAAAAATCTTCGGTAATATCGAATTCTGTTAATTCATCGAGTTCTTCGCAAGAAAATGCGGTAATCATTACTAGTAATAAAACACTAAGTTTTGTTCTAATTTTCATCGGTTTGGGTTTTTTTTAAGTTTATTATTAATGTTTGGGAACATTAATAGGTCAACAAGGTTAAGGCTGGCAATATATAATTTTTATTTTAAAGCACAAAAAAAGAGGAGATTAGCCTCTTTTTGTATTCATTTTAACCAAGTTAATTTTAAAATTTTCTACGATAAAATAGAAGTTTATTTGGTGCTAATTCCGTATAGGTTGATTCTTTATTAAATCTATATACAAGTTAACCTTACTTTTTAAATCTTTCCTATGAGTTATAAAATCAAGGAATCCGTGTTCTAATAAAAATTCGGAGGTTTGAAAACCTTCTGGTAATTCTTTACCAGTAGTATCTCTTACAATTCTTGGACCTGCAAAACCAATTAATGCTCCAGGTTCTGCAATATTAATATCTCCTAACATGGCAAAAGAAGCTGTTGTGCCACCAGTTGTTGGATCTGTACATAAAGATATATAAGGAATGCCAGCATCTGCTAATTGTGCTAGTTTAACAGAAGTTTTAGCTAACTGCATTAAAGATAATGCCGCTTCCATCATACGTGCTCCACCAGATTTACTAATAATCATTAAAGGTGTTTTCTTTTTAATGGCATAATCTGCAGCTCTAGCTATTTTTTCACCTACAACGCTTCCCATTGAGCCACCAATAAAAGTAAAATCCATACAAGCAATAACCAAATCTTGTCCATTAGATTTACCTACAGCAGTTCGCACTGCATCTTTAAGTTTGGTTTTTGCTTGTGCAGCTTTTAAACGATCTGGATATTTTTTTGTGTCTTCAAATTTAAGAGGATCTTTAGATGCTAAGTTAGCATCTAATTCCTTAAACTTATTGTCGTCAAATAGAATTTCAAAATACTCTTTACTACCAATTCTTACGTGGTAACCATCTTCTGGACTCACATAAAAATTTTGTTCTAGTTCTTTAGTATCTATTATTTTTCCTGTTGGAGATTTGTACCAAAGTCCTTTAGGTGTATCTTTTTTTTCTTCAGTTGAGGTTTGAATACCTTTATCTTTTCTTTTAAACCAAGCCATATCGATTTACGATTTACGATTTATGATTTACGATTTTAGATTTTATCAATCTTAAATCGGTACCTTTAGTTAGTAGTTTTTTGCAAATGCAAAGTGTACAAAATTACTGTTTTATTAAATATAACTCAAAATTTGGGTTAGGTATCTTAAATTTTGAATTTTGTACACAAATAAAAACCCATTAAAACTCTGATTTAGAGTTCTAATGGGTTATTTAAGTTGTTATACTTTTTTATAAAGTATCTACATTATTTAAATCTTCGAATGCTTTTTTAAGTCTTTCCACAAAAGCATCTTCTCCTTTACGTAACCAAACACGCGGATCGTAGTACTTTTTGTTAGGTATATCATTACCGTCAGGATTTCCAATCTGAGACTGTAAATAGTCTTTCTTATCTTGCACGTAATCTCTAACACCACTTAAAAACGCATATTGCATATCTGTATCAATGTTCATTTTAATAACACCATAACTAATACCTTCTCTAATTTCTTCAACAGTGGAACCAGACCCACCATGAAATACAAAATCAATATGATTATGTTCAACTCCATACTTTTTAGAAATATGATCTTGAGAATTTTTTAAAATTTTTGGCGTTAACTTTACATTACCAGGTTTGTAAACACCATGTACGTTCCCAAAAGCGGCTGCAATAGTAAATTGGTCACTTACTTTGCTTAATTCTTCATAGGCATAAGCAACTTCTTCTGGTTGTGTATATAATTTAGAATCATCAACATCTGTATTGTCAACACCATCTTCTTCTCCACCAGTAATTCCTAATTCTATTTCTAAAGTCATACCCATTTTGCTCATTCGAGTTAGATATTGCTTACAGATTTCAATATTTTCTTCAATAGGTTCTTCAGATAAATCAATCATATGAGAACTATAAAGCGATTTCCCTGTTGCTGCAAAATGTTGTTCACTAGCATCCAATAAACCATCAATCCAAGGCAATAATTTTTTAGCACAATGGTCTGTATGTAAAATTACAGGTACTCCATAAGCTTCTGCCATTTCGTGTACATGTTTTGCACCAGCAATAGAACCAGCAATAGCTGCTTTTTGATCTTCGTTACTTAAACCTTTACCTGCATTAAATTGAGCTCCACCATTTGAAAATTGAATAATCACTGGAGCATTTAATGCTTTTGCAGTTTCTAAAACACCGTTTATAGTGTTAGAACCAATAACATTTACAGCTGGTAAGGCAAAGCCTTTTTCTTTAGCGTAATTGAAAATATTTTGAACTTCTTTTCCTGTAGCAACACCAGGTTTAATATTATGACTCATAATTTTAGTATTGAAAATTTAGATATCAAAAATACATAATTTTTGAGTATTTATTATATCTAAACTGTTATATAATACCGAAAACGTTGTAGTTTTTAAGATGAATTATATTTCCGAATTAGTAATAAAGATAATTTCAATTAAAACTTAATCAAAACTGTTAAGTAAAGCTATTATAATTAAAATGGGTAGTTAATACCAATGTTATAAACAGCATTTCTAAAGTTGTAACTTTTAAACCAACGATTACCTTCGTCTAGCGATGGCTCATAGGTTTTAAAACCAACATCGAGGCGTAGAACAAAGAAATCAAAATCGTAACGCAAACCAAAACCAGAGCCCATAGCTATATCTTTTAGAGAGTTTAAATCGGTTAATGTTGCTGCATCTTCTTCAACATTATCTAAAACATTCCAAATATTACCAGCATCTACAAAAATAGCGCCTCTAAACGCTCCAAACAAGTTAAAACGTTGTTCTGCACTTAGGTGAAGCTTAAAGTTAGCTTCGTTAAATTCATTAGTAGTTTTAGATCTTCCAGGTCCTAAGTTATATGCCGTCCAAGCTCTATTGTCATTTGGTCCACCTGCAAAGAAACTTTCGGAAAATGGAATACTGTTAGAGTTTCCGTAAGGGATAGCAATACCAGCATAACTACGGAATGCAAATACATTTTTTCTACCCAAATCTATATATTTTATATAGTCTATTTCGGTTTTAACGTATTGTGAAAATGCAACGCCTAAGACTTCGTAATTATCAGTTTCGTTTTTAGACCTTCCCAAAATACTAGAAAAGCTAGAGAGTAAATTCCCAGCAAGTTCAATTCGCCATTTAAATACAGAGAAATTGTTGTCAAATATATTTTTCCGCTTGTCTTTTTTATAATCAAAACTTGTAGAAAAAATTAGATTGTCTTCCGTAAGTCGTTCTTTTCGTTCTTCAATATTATTTACGGTTGCAAAATCTGTATCATTAGAAGTTAAACTGGTATTACCACTTAAAACATCATTAATAAATTGATTTGCTGGTGAAAATTTATTTGGTAGATCATCGTTTTCTAAGCTTCCATCATCAGGTATGTAATTTATGGCTTTTGCAATATTATTTAATCTTACAAAAGAATTGGTGTAAACGCCAAAATAATTGCTAGGACTTAAATTCTTTACATAATTAACGTTGAATAATTCTAAAGTATTGGTAACTGTTTTAGACGGAAACCAATTATAACTATACATGCCCGAAAAAGCTTCCTTATCTAAGCCAATATTTTGCTGGCTCGTTGCAGACAGGTTTATAGCCGTACTTGGAGACATATATTTAGGAATAATCTTATCCGTATTAAAAGGGCTCAATAACCTTGGAATAGTTAAGCGAATATTACCACCAAATTCATTAATATCAAAAAAAGCATCTTCAGGATCGTTTGGATTTTTGGATGATCCGATGGCAGCAATTCCTGTAAGCTCTAAGGTTTCTGCACCTCTAAAAATATTTCTAATTTTTAAGCCTGTACTAAATGAAAATCCAATGGTTTGAATGTTACTTGTATTAATTTCTGGATCAAAACTTAAGTCATATTTCTTTTTTGGTTCTAAACGTATATTCGCGGTAAGGGTTGTGTCTTCATGGTTTTCAACAAAATCTATATCTGGATATCTAAACATTTGTAAATCGTTAAGATAACGCTGTGTTCTGCTTCCTGCTAATTCACTATAAGTATCACCTTTATTAATAAAAATAGCATCGGTTAATGCCTTAGGTCTAAATCTTAATTTTTCCTTACTGTATAGGTTAAAATCCTTGTAGATTGTAGTGTCTGAGATTTCTTTGAACTGATTGTTAAAATTGTCATCTGTAAAAATATTAACTTCTCTTATTTTATAGATTTTAAAAGGTTCTATTGTTGTAGAGTCATCACCTCTAATAGTACGATTGGCAATAATTAATTCTGTATTTACTTTGTGGTTGGTATCTATAGTATCAGTTACAAAACGAATATATTCTTGTCCAAAATGGTAGAAACCAGTGTTACGTAAGTAACTATCGATGCGTTTACGTTCGTTTTCAAAGTTTTGCTCGTCATATTGTTCTCCTTTTATAAGAAGTGACTCTTTATTGAATTTATTGTAAAGTGAATCAATCTCAGGACTACTAATGATGGGAGTAATAGAGTCTAAAATGTAAGGTTTGTTTTTTTTGACTTTATAAGTCACTTGAGCTAATTTATTACTATCCTTTTCTACGTCATAGGTTATCTCATTATTAAACCATCCTTTACTGTAATAGTATTTCCTTAAGTTACTGGCTGTTTTAATGGTTTTGTCTTCATTGTAAATTACAGGAGCTTCGCCTGTACGTTTTAACCAAGCATTAAAATTACGTTGTGACGTTATGAGTTTATCAAATTGTTTTTTTGAAAGTAGAGCAGTTTTTCGTTTCACTTTGGCAGAGTCACTTAAAACATTGGCATATAAAATAGAATCTATATTAGGTCTTGCAAGATTATAAATATGAAGTTTTAGCGGAAAACCCAAAAATCTTCGCATACCAGAATTGGTTCTTTGAACAATTATATTGTTAATACGCTCGCTTGTAACTTTACTGCTATCTTCTACAATTGTATTGTTAGTAATAAGGTGTTCATTAGCTTTTACGCGTTTTACAACATTACAAGAATTTAATATCAAAACACAAAACAAGAGCAGCATATTGCTACGCAGTGATTTGTAGTTGGTAAATGATATTAGCGCGAAATGTTGTGAGCTCAAATGTGATATCTTATTTATAGATTATGTTATAGAAACAAAAATAATACCATTTATCTTTCAAATTTAGAAATGCTATTAAAACAGAAAAAAGATTACTTTGTAACTTTACGGTTTTATCTAACAAATGTAAAGACATTTTAATGGTTACAAAGCATCAAATAAAGTTAATTAAAAGTTTAAGTCAAAAAAAAGCCAGACAGCAAAATAGTTTGTTTATAGTTGAAGGCATAAAAGGAATTTCAGAATTTCTAAAGTCAGATTATAAGTTGAAGAATCTTTTCACTACGAAACCAATTTTTGATGCTCCGAGTGATTCAATTTTTGAAATTACGGAAGTCGAATTAAAAAAAATATCAGCACTTAAAAACCCAAATACAGCTTTAGCCATTTTTGAAATTCCTGAACAAAAGCCATCGCAACAAAACGGTTTAATTGTAGCTTTAGACGATGTAAGAGATCCAGGGAACTTAGGAACTATAATTCGTCTTTGCGATTGGTACGATATTAAAGATTTGGTATGCAGTCTCAATACTGTAGATTGCTATAATGCTAAAGTAGTACAAGCAACTATGGGTTCTTTAACACGTGTTAATGTTCAGTATATAGACTTACAAGGGTATTTAGAAACAAAAAGTACTGCAATTCTCGGAGCATTTTTAGATGGTGAAAACATCTATAATACAGACTTACCAACAGAAGGTATTATTGTATTAGGAAATGAAGCCAATGGAATTTCTGAAGCTATTGAAGCAAAAGTGAATAGAAAAGTAACCATTCCGCAATTTGGTATAGCTAAAGCAACAGAAAGTTTAAATGTTGCTAATGCTACTGCAATAGTATTAAGTGAGTTTAGAAGACGGATTATTGAAACGTAAAATTGATAAAAAATCCTCTAGTTTGCATTTTAGAGACATTACCTGTCCAAGGGCTGTTTGGGTCAACATCTTTAATAAGTTCATCATTCATAGCAAAAATACCACGAATTGAAGGCGTAAATTTAAAGTAGAGCAGATAAAGGTCTATTCCAAAACCAAGTTCATAGAAATACGTATTCTTGGTCATCCTAAATTCCCCAGAACTATTATCATTAGGGTTGTCTTGATTGCTAGAAAGATTTAAAGCAGTAGATACTCCGCCAACAATAAACGGTTTAAAATTATTAATACGTTTTGTTGAGACTTTTAACAAAAGCGGTATATGAACGTAAGTAGATTTCACTTCTCTAAGCAAATCAGAATCGTTAAATTCCATGCCTTCAAAATAACTTTCGTCATATCGTATATTTCTAGTGGTAAAGAAAACGCCAGGTTCTAATCTTAAATTCAAATAATCATTGATGCGCATATCACCAACAAGTCCTAAATGAAACCCACCAGACTTATCGACAAGGATATCTTTTAAATCTTCATTGTAATCAAATTTAAAGTCGTATTGGTTAAAGCCAATAAAATAACCCCATTTTAAAAACGTTTCATCCTTGGGTTCAGGATGATTAGTGACTTTTTCTTTGGTGAATAGCTGTGCTGTGATACTTTGAAATGTTACTAAAAATGCAATAAAAATTATTATATTCTTCATGTTATGCTTTAGATGCTGAGTAAATTGTAGCCACTCCCATGGTTTGTGGTAGGTCTTTGACATTTATAAACCCAATTTTTCTTAAAATATTGTTTAAAGCCTCACCATAAGGGAAAACAGAAGCTGATTCGCTTAAATAACTATAGGCAACTTTATCTTTAGAGAATAATTTACCAATAATAGGAAGAATGAGTTTTGTGTGTACTTTATAACCAGCTTTATAAATAGGGTTTGTTGGTACTGAAGTTTCAAGAATTACAAAAACACCATTAGGTTTTAGGACTCTTAAAATTTCTGCTAATCCTTTTTCTAAATGCTCAAAATTACGCACACCAAATGCTACAGTTATGGCATCAAAGGTGTTATCCTTAAAAGGTAAGTCTTCAGAATCACCAATTATCATAGAAATGATACCGTCTAATTTTTTAGCACTAATTTTTTGGCGTCCAACCTCTAACATGCCATCACTAATATCTAATCCAATAATTTCTTTAGCATTAGTAGAGGTTAAGCTAATGGCTAAATCACCTGTTCCGGTTGCAATGTCAAGAATATTTTTAGGATTATTTTTAGCCACCATTTTTACAACCTTGTTTCTCCACTTTACATCAATTCCAAAAGAAATCACACGGTTTAAACCATCATATTCTTTAGAAATAGTATCGAACATTTTTGTAACTTGAACCTTTTTAGATTGGTCACTGTCCTTATATGGATTTACTTTTTCAGCCATAGAAATTTTTGGCAAATATACTAAGAAGTTCTAACTCCTTATAACTTTAACGACTTTAGGCACTTATTAACTTACAACTTTTAGTTGCACTTATAACTTCTTAGTATATTTGCATGTTTATTTCAAGGATATACAATGAAAATAATTATTGCAGGTGCAGGTGAAGTAGGATTTCATTTGGCAAAACTGCTTTCTTACGAGTCACAGGAGATTACTTTAATTGACACTAAAAAAGATAGTTTAGGATATGCTGGTGAGCATTTAGATATTAGAACTATCAAAGGAGATGCAACATCTATTTCCATATTAAGAGATGCACGTATAGATACTGCAGGTCTTTTTATAGCAGTTACTTCATCAGAAACTACAAACATTACGGCTTGTGTTTTAGCAAAGCAGTTAGGTGCCAAACGCACAATTGCGCGTATTTCTAATACTGAATTTATAGACAATAAAGAAACTGTTGGGTTTTCAAAATTTGGAATCGATGAATTAATTTCACCAGAATCTTTAGCAGCAGCAGAAATTGAGCTATTATTAAATCAATATGGATTTAATGACACTTACGAGTTTGAAGAAGGTGCATTAACCATGTTGGGTTTGCGTTTGTCTAGAACCGCAACTTTTGTTGGTAAAACGGTTAAAGAGGCAGCAGAGATATATCCAGAGTTGCACTTTATTCCCATTGCGATTCAACGATTAGGAACACAATATACTATTATTCCAAGAGGAGATACTATTTTTAAAGAAGGAGATAAGGTTGTTTTTATGACCTCTAAAGGTGGTGATGATGAATTGTTTGAGTTATCCGGAAAAGTTAAGGTAGATATTAAGGATGTAATGATTCTTGGTGGCAGTCAAATTGGTTTTAAAACCGCTAAAGATCTTTGTGTAAGTAAGTTTAATGTGAAAATTGTAGAAAATCGAAGAAGTAGAGCAGAAGATTTAGCTGAAGAATTGCCAGGTGCTTTGGTTATTTGTGGAGATGGCAGAAATGTTGAAATATTAGATGAAGAAAATATTTCGGATATGGATGCTTTTATTGCAGTAACTGGCAATTCTGAAACCAATATTATGTCTTGTCTTTTAGCAAAATCTAAAGGAGTTAAGAAAACCATTGCTTTGGTAGAGAATATGGATTATTACCAATTATCACAGTCCATTGGAATCGATACCTTAATCAATAAAAAATTATTAGCAGCAAATAACATCTTTAGATACATTAGAAAAGGTGAGGTGGTTGCCATGACCAAATTAACCAACATGAATGCTGAGCTTTTAGAGTTTGTGGTAAAACCAAACTCTAAAATCACCAATAAATTGATTAAAGATTTAAAGTTTCCGCGATCTGCTATTTTTGGTGGTGTTATTAGAGACGGAAAAGGATTAATTCCATTAGGAAGCTTTAAAATTGAAGCAGGAGATCGCGTAGTGGTTTGTTGTTTACCTCGTTCTATCTCTGAGGTTGAAGCTTTTTTCTCATAATTAATTATTATGTCTCGTATAAAACTCAATTATAAAATCATCTTCCATTTTTTTGGATTGCTATTATTGTTTAATGGTGGTTTTATGCTCATCGCAACATTAATCAGTTTTATTTATAAAGACGGAGTAACCTTACAATTGTTTTTAGCAGGTCTTGCAACACTTATTGTTGGCGCATTAGTAATGTATAGAACAAAAGACCATCGCAAGGAAATGAACAAACGCGAAGGTTACATTGTGGTTGCCTTTGGTTGGGTAGTAATGACACTTTCTGGTGCGATTCCTTATGTAGTAACAGGTTCAATTCCCTCATTTACAAATGCTTTTTTTGAAACGATGTCTGGTTATACCACAACGGGAGCGAGTATTTTAAATGATATCGAAATAATTCCTAACGGTGTTTTATTTTGGAGAAGTATAACCCATTGGATTGGAGGAATGGGAATTATTGTATTAGCAATTGCTATTTTACCTTTACTAGGTGTTGGTGGAATGCAATTATTTGCAGCAGAAGCTCCAGGTCCTGGAGGTGATAAATTGCATCCCAGAATTACAGATACTGCAAAACGATTATGGTTAATTTATGTTGGTTATACAGCAGCAGAAACCATTCTTTTACAAATTGCAGGAATGTCTTTTTTCGATGCTATAAATCATGCGATGAGCACTTTATCCACAGGTGGTTTTTCTACTAAAAATGCAAGCGTTGCTCATTGGAATGATAATCCTGCGATACAATACATTATTATATTCTTTATGTTTTTGGCTGGTACTAACTTTGTATTGAGTTATTACATGTTTAAAGGCAAGGTTTCTAAAATTTTAGAAGATGAAGAGTTTAAACTTTACTTTAAATTTATTGCCATATTCACTGCTATTGCTGCAGCTTTAATTTATTTTAGAGCAGATGTGTCGCAATCTTCAATCTTTCATCCAATGGTTTTAGGTGAAGGTGAAAGCGCAATTAGACATGCACTATTTCAAGTTTTGGCGATAGTGACCACAACAGGTTTCGTCACGGCAGATTATACATTATGGACTCCTTTTTTAACGGTTTTCTTTTTTGGGTTAATGTTTTTAGGTGGTTCTGCTGGTAGTACTTCTGGTGGTGTAAAAGTGGTGCGTCAGCTAATTTTAATTAAAAATAGTTTTATAGAATTTAAACGCGCCTTACATCCAAACGCTATTTTACCTGTGCGCTATAACGGAAAAACGGTTTCTAAAGATATTGTATTTAATGTTTTAGGTTTCTTTATCCTTTATATGCTATCTTTTATTATTGGTGCTTTGGTGTTTTCTATGTTTCAAATAGATTTTACTTCGGCAATTGGACTTTCGGCATCTAGTTTAGGAAACGTTGGACCTGCTTTGGGTGATTTTGGACCTGTAAATAATTATGCTGCATTACCACCTTTAGGAAAATGGTGGGCTTCTTTTTTAATGCTTATTGGTAGATTAGAATTATTTACGGTTTTGATATTATTAACACCTTTCTTTTGGAGGAATAGGTAATTCTAAGTTAAAATATGATTTCTTTTTTTTCTCTTTTATTAAGTTAATATTGGAATCTTTAGTATTACCAAACATATTTTTTAGTTTTACTTTGTTCTCAATCGCTCTAAATAGAGGTATGTAGTAAATTTGGTAGGTCTTTGATTTTTTATTCCCACAACCTGAATTCGATTTAATATTTGTTTTTTATTAACCTCCTTCGTGGGTTTCTTGTCATAATTTTTAAAATTAACTAGTTAGTCATTCAAAATGATAACTGCGAATTGAATAAAAATTCATTAATAAAAAACAAATATTAAATCGAATTCAAGTTCATAGATAAATAGTACAATATTTCCCTAGCTACTTTATCAATGATATACCCATTTACCTTAAAAACATTAACGCAAATATGCGATTGTTGTACATTGATTGGTGATAGTTTAAAATATATAACGGTAATTACTAAAGTGTTTTAACCATTCATAGAAATCAAAAACTCCTCATTATTTCTAGTCTGCTTGAAACGATCATTAATAAATTCCATAGCTTCAACCGGATTCATATCTGCAAGATATTTTCGCATTACCCACATACGTTGTATTGTAACTGCGTCTAATAAAATATCATCGCGTCTTGTACTCGATGATGTTAAATCTATAGCTGGAAAAATACGACGGTTAGAAATTTTACGATCTAATTGTAGTTCCATATTACCAGTTCCTTTAAATTCTTCGAAAATTACTTCGTCCATTTTAGAACCTGTTTCTGTTAATGCTGTAGCAATAATGGTAAGTGATCCACCATTTTCAATGTTACGTGCAGCACCAAAGAAACGTTTTGGTTTATGCAATGCGTTGGCATCAACACCTCCAGAAAGAATTTTTCCAGATGCAGGTTGTACAGAGTTATAAGCTCTTGCTAATCGTGTAATAGAATCTAAAAGAATTACTACATCGTGTCCGCATTCTACCAAACGTTTAGCTTTTTCTAAAACGATATTTGCAATTTTCACATGTTCGTGTGCTTCTTTATCAAAGGTAGAAGCGATGACTTCTCCACGCACATTACGTTGCATGTCAGTAACTTCTTCTGGTCGTTCATCAATTAATAAAATCATTTGATAAACTTCAGGATGATTAGCTGCAATTCCATTCGCAACATCCTTTAGTAACATGGTTTTACCCGTTTTTGGTTGTGATACAATCATACCACGTTGTCCTTTACCAATTGGTGCGAACAAATCCATTATACGTGTAGATATCGTTGCTTGCTTTTCAGCAATATTAAATTTTTCTTGTGGAAATAAAGGTGTCAAATGCTCAAAAGCAACTCTGTCTCTAACAACATTTGGGCTTTGACCGTTAATTCTACTCACCTTAATTAAAGGGAAATATTTCTCACCTTCTTTTGGTGGACGTACTTGTCCTAATACGGTATCACCAACTTTTAGTCCAAATAACCTAATTTGAGATTGAGATACGTATATATCATCTGGTGATGATAGGTAGTTGTAATCCGAGGATCTTAAAAACCCATAACCATCTTGCATAATGTCTAAAACACCTTCACTTTCAATAATAGCATCAAACTCAAAATCTGGCTCACGGTAACGGTTTCTGCTATCCTTATTACCATTGTTTTTAGAGTTGTTACCATGCGTATTACCATCTTTAGAACGTGGTTGCCTGTTATCGTTGTTTTGAGGACGTCTTTTGTCGTCTTTACGAGGATTAGGTTTCTTTTGCTCTCTAGGTTTAGTATTAGCTTTATCGTTTTCCAATTTATCAGAATTCGATTTATCCTCTCTTGCTTTATTTTCCTGTGGCTTACGCTCTTGTGGTTTACGAGGATTAGGTGTTTTGCGCTCTTGAGATTCAGGTTTAGATTCCTCTATTTTATCAGCGAACTCTAAAGTCTTTTGTTCTTTGTTTTCTTTTGGCTTTTGCGGAACTCTAGCACGTTTTTGAGGTGGTTTACTTTCTTGCTTTGGTTCTGATGGAGCTTCAGTAACCACCTTAGCTTTAACAGCGTCAGGATTGGTGGCTTGATAATCTAAAATTTGATAAACCAAGTCTAATTTTTTTTGTGTACGGTATTTAGGTACGTTTAGTTGTTTAGCTATCTCCTGCAATTCAGGAAGTTTTTTAGCTTTTAACTGAGAAATTTCAAACATTCGTATGTTGTATATGTATTATAATTTGATATTATTAATTCAATATTTTCTAAATGAAATTTAAAAAGAAAAAAAGTGAGATTAATTTGGAAGATTAGAAGGATGCAACTCAGTACGTTACTACTTTCTATTGCAATAATACGATTTTATTTTAAAACATTTTCTATCTTTTTAAAAAATAAACTGCTAATTTTGCAGAGCTTTTTTAGTAAATGATATGATTCAACGCATTCAAACCTTATATTTATTTTTAGCTACTGTAATTTCAGCAGGCTTAATATTTGTGTTTCATTTGTGGACAAACAACAACGGAGTAAAAGTTTTTGCACTAGATGATTATTTGTATTTAGGCTTATTTTTAGGCTCTGCTTTGTTGTCGTTGATTTCAATATTTAGATTTAAAAATAGGAAATCTCAATTTGTTTTGGGACGACTTAATATAATATTAAACTTTATTTTACTAGGAATCTTTGTATATCAATCTCTAAACTTATCTGGAGAAATTAACGTTTCTGAGAAAGGTATTGGGATTCTTCTTCCTATTTTTTCTATTGTGTGTTTAGTCTTGGCTAACAAGGCTATTAAAAAGGATGAAGATCTCGTGAAATCTGTAGATCGATTACGATAGACCTAAAATCTTAGTAGTATTAGTGTGAAAAACCCAAACGCTGCCGTTTGGGTTTTTTTTGTTCCGATCCTAACCCTTCCAAAGGAAAGGACTTCTTATTCGAATGAAAGAGAATGACTAGAAAAAAAATGAGTGTATTTTATATGAGTGTAACTGCAAAGCGGAGAGTTTCTTCCTTTTGAGAAGGCTAGGATGGGAATTCTATTACTTCTAAGTCTTTGATGTTTTTACCATCAATTTTAAAACGCAACATCGTCCTAACTGTATGATTACCATATTTTCCAACAGCACCAGGATTCATATGTAATAAATCCAATTTTTTATCTGGCATTACTTTTAATATATGTGAATGACCTGTGATAAAAACATCTGGCGGCTTTGCAGTTAAAGCGTCTCGTACACGATTATTATATTTTGGAGTATAACCACCAATATGAGTAATCCAAATATCCATGTCTTCGCACATAAATCTATTGTGAAGTGGAAATTCAGTTCTTGCTTTAGCATCATCTATATTGCCGTAAACGGCTCTTAGAGGTTTTAAGTTTTTTATTTGGTCAGTCACTGTTAAATCGCCAATATCACCTGCGTGCCAGACTTCATCTGCTTGTTTTACGTGTTTAAGAATAGCTTCGTCTATATAGCTATGTGTGTCTGATAAGAGTAATATTTTTTTCAAGATTTGAAACTTAGAGCATAAAACTTCAAAGGTTTTAAAACCTTTGAAGTTTTAAATGTGGTTATAATATTCTGTTAACTCTATTCCTACGTTCACAGGAATAGAGTTACCTTTGCAATTCAACAAAAGTAAGATTTCTATTGCGATATTTCATTGAACTTTCATATAATGGTAAAGCTTATCATGGTTGGCAAATTCAGCCAAATGCTATTTCTGTACAAGAAGTATTAGAAAATGCATTATCTACCATATTGAAAACTAAAATTTCAACAATGGGAGCAGGCAGAACTGATGCTGGAGTACATGCATCCCAAATGTTTGCGCATTTTGATTTTGAAAATAAAATTGAATCAAAGGATTTAGTCTATAAACTGAATTCTTTTTTACCAAAAGATATTGCAGTGACTTCTATTTTTGAGGTTAAGCCAGAAATACACGCAAGATTTTATGCAACAAGTAGAACGTATCATTATAAAATTTCAACTTCTAAAAATGTGTTTGATTACGATTTGGCATATGAAGTACAATTACCTTTAGATGTTGATGCTATGGATGAAGCTTGTAAAATCTTATTTCAATATAAAGATTTTCAATGTTTTTCAAAGAGTAATACAGATGTAAAAACGTATAATTGTGATATTAAGGAAGCGTATTGGACTAAAAATGAAAATCAACTTATATTTACAATTACAGCAGATCGTTTTTTAAGAAACATGGTTAGAGCAATTGTTGGAACGATGATAAACATTGGTTTAGGGAAATTGAAGTCAAAAGATTTGCATAAAATTATTACTTCAAAAAACAGAAGTGAAGCTGGATTTTCAGTTCCTGCTCATGGTTTGTATTTGGTAGAAATAGTTTATCCAAATACGATAAAAATAGATAAATGATTTGATGAGATTTCAGATTTAATAATTTAGAAAATAATGATAAGATTCCCGATTTCTCGGGAAATGAATATGGCAGAAAAAGAAAAAAGCAAAAAAATATTTGATGTATCGTTGTTTACACGATTATTACAGTACATAAAACCTTATCGTACGGTTTTTGTGATTTCACTGTTTTGTGTCATTGGTTTGGCTTTATTCGGAGCATTTAGACCTTATGTTTTAAAACAAGCCATTGACGTTAAAATTACGAATAAGCAATACGATGGTTTTGTAATGTACATGCTTATTATGCTTGCTTTATTGGTGTTAGAAGTGATTTCGCAATTACTTTTCATCTATTATGCAAGTTGGCTAGGACAATCTGTAGTTAGAGATATTAGAGTGAAATTATTTAAGCATATGCTTAAATTCAAAATGACTTATTTTGATAAATCCTCTGTTGGCGTTTTAATTACAAGAACTGTTACTGACATGGAGCGTATTGCAGACATATTTGGTCAAGGACTTTTTATGATTTTTAGTGATGTACTAAAAATGTTGGTAGTAGCTGGTTTTATGGCATTTATAAATTTAAAATTGAGCCTTATTGTATTTGTAACCATGCCAATTGTTTTATTTGCTACTAAGATTTTTCAAAAGTATATGAAACGTGCTTTTGAAGATGTACGTAATGAGGTTTCTAATCTTAATTCCTTTGTTCAAGAACGTGTTACTGGAATGAAAATTCTACAGTTATTCACGCGTGAAGACACAGAATATAAAAATTTTAAAGCAATTAATGAACGTCATAAAAAAGGTTGGCTAAAAACAGTTTGGTACAATTCAATCTTCTTTCCTATTGCAGAATTTTTAGCCTCATTAACTTTAGCAATGGTTGTTTTGGTTGGTGGATTTAATGCTGTTTCTGAAAATGCAGGAACAACATTAGGAGATTTAATATCCTTTACCATGTTTATTCCAATGTTGTTTAGACCTTTAAATCAGATTGCGAATAAATTTAACACGCTGCAAATGGGAATGGTAGCTGCAGACCGAGTCTTTAAAGTATTAGATACAACATCTAATATTGATGATTCTGGTACTACTGAAGCAAATCATTTTACCGGTCGTATTTCATTTGAAGATGTACGATTCTCTTATGTTAAAGATGAAGAAGTACTAAAAGGAATTTCATTTAATGTTGAAGCTGGTGATACCATTGCTATTGTTGGTGCAACAGGAGCAGGGAAATCTACCATTATTAATCTATTGAATCGTTTTTATGATATTAATTCAGGAACTATTAAGGTTGATGATATAGATATTAAAGACATGACTTTAAGTTCACTAAGAAGTCAGATTGCGGTTGTGTTGCAAGATGTGTTTTTATTTGCAGATACAATTCTGAATAATATTACATTAAATAATGATGATATCACAGAAAACGATGTTGTGAATGCTGCAAAAGCGATTGGAATTCATGAGTTTATTTCAAGTTTGCCAAACGGTTATCATTATAATGTGAAAGAGCGTGGTGTGATGTTATCTTCTGGTCAGCGTCAATTAATTTCGTTTTTAAGAGCTTATGTAACTAATCCAAGTATTTTAATTTTGGATGAAGCAACCTCTTCTGTAGATTCGTATTCAGAGCAGTTAATACAAGATGCAACAGATAAAATAACAAAAGGACAAACCTCTATTGTTATTGCGCACAGATTAGCAACCATACAACAAGCAGATAAAATTATTGTTATGAATGCTGGTGAGATTGTAGAAATTGGTACGCACAAATCACTTCTAAAAAATGAAAGTGGGTATTACAAAAATCTGTATGAGATTCAGTTTTTAAAGACTGAAGCGGTTTAATTAATCGAATCTTTAATTATTTTTTGGGCTTCTATCGCTGCTCTTTTTGCTTTAATCATTTCATCAAACATTCCTGATTTAATTGCAAATACAGAAAATATAGCTGTAAATATAACAGCCAAAACAATCAGTACACCAAAGAAAATTAAGGTTCTTAATATAAAATTAGACCAATCCAAATCAAAAATCCGTTTTAAGCAATAGCCAGAATATATAATTTGAATTGGACCAAAAACCATTGATAATACTCCTATAGACAACCCAAAACTTGCTCCTATCAGAATTAAAAATACGTTTAAAATAGACATTTGGGCAAGTATATACATAAAGATTACTAAGTGCTCAGTATAATTATATCTATACTTTTTTTCTTTAATAAAAACTAACCAAGAAATCAATGCATAGAAAGGTACATTAAGCATCATAGCAATGGACTGATATTCTTGTACAAAATCAAAAATACCTTTATTAAATGCCTCAGTTCCTTTTTGCGAAATTGCTGAGACATCAAAAGCATCTGGAAAGAATTTTTGCAAAAGAAACATTTGAATTCCAGATAAGGTTACGGCAATAGCAAAGTAACTAATAACGTTAACGTATTTTTTGCGTGTCCCACTAATATAACTTCTTACAACAATTTCTGGCTTAGTCCATAGGCTAATAAATGTCTTTAGGAACTTGTTATCGTAATTTAGAAAGGTTTCGCTAAAATGTGCGAACAGATTTTTGGGACTTAAGCGATTCCTAATCACTTTACCACCACAACTTTTGCAATAGTCGTCTTGTGCTTGTAATTCGGTATGGCAGTTTTTACAATTCATTTATGTGTAATAACTAAATATAGTGCTACGATTATTCCACCAATAATTACAAGAACTATCATTGAGCCAATATAGATCGTCATTACTAATATAAACCTAGCTAACGTTTCCCAAAAACTATTATTAAATACGCGTTTAAGCACATAAAATAAATAAATAAATGTGGGTAAAGTTACTAGAGTTGAAATAATTAGGTAATCGAGCCCAAGTATTAAAAATAGAATACTTAAAACTGCTGTGATAATTATTACTTGAGCAGAATAATATAAATTAAGAACCATATGTTCCGTAAAGTTATAAGTTCTCTCGCCTAGTAGATAATAAGCGAGCCAACTTCCTAAGGCAGAAAATGGAACAGTAATAATATATATTAAACCTTGAAACTGGTTGAAAGCATTAAAATCTAAATTTTTAAATGGAATATCTTTTTGAGAGGAAGCAGTGTTAAAACCTTCCATAAATCCTGTGCTAAAATCTAAAGATTCTTTAAAAAACGTGGTCATTAAAAACACCTGAATACCAGTAAAAGTTAACGCTATAGTAAAATACTGAAGAACATCAATATACTTTTTTCGTGTTCCGTGGATATAGCCATCAATTACAGCTTCTGGTTTTTTGAAGAGATCAACAAATGTGCTTAAGAACTTATTATCAATAGAAATAAACTGTTCGTTAACTTGTGCAGCAAGTACCTTTGGTGTCAATCGATTCTGAATCACTTTCGCACCACATTCATCACAAAATTTTTGGGCATCTTTAAGTACGCTATTACAATTTTTACAATTCACTAACCTAAATCGTTTTTAATTTTTTCAGTAAGCTCATCTGTGTTTTTAAATATTACAAATTCACCACCTTTTATATAAGAGATTTGTCCTGTTTCTTCACTCACGCAAAGGGCTAAGGCATCTGTTTTTTCTGTAATACCAATTGCAGCTCTATGTCTTAATCCAAAACGTTCAGGAATGTTCTTTTCATTATTAACAGGAAGTATAACACGCGTTGCCTTTACAATGTTATTGTCTATAATTACGGCTCCATCATGCAACGGACTGTTTTTAAAAAAGATACTTTCTATAATGGGTTGTGATACCAAAATATTCATTTCATCACCTGTGTCAGTTAGAAAATCTAAGTTATTGTTGCGTTCAATAACAATTAATGCTCCTGTATTTGTAGCTCCCATTTTATTACAAGCATTGATAATAGCATCGACATCTGTTGTGGTTTGGTCGTCGTTTTTAAGGAATTTAAAATTTTTAAAAAGATTCCGTTTTCCGCCAATATTGGTTGAGCCTACCATTAAAAGGAATTTTCTAATTTCTGGTTGAAACACAACAATTAACGCAATAATACCAACTTTCATAAACCCATCAAAAATGCTGTACAGCATATACATATTGAGATAATCTGTTAATTGCCATGCAAAATAAATAATAAGAATTCCAATAAAAATATTGATAGCAACTGTGCCTTTTACAAGTTTGTAGATGTAATAAAGCAGAATGGCAACGAGGAAGACATCCACAAAGTCAATAAATCTAAAATCCCAAAGTTGTAAGTTTTCCAAATGGTTAGTCTTTTTGCTAATTTAGTAATTTAAGTTAATAAATGAATTCATTGGTGTCAATAATGATTTTATCTAATTTAAGTTTTGATAATTTTGATTTAACTGAAATGTAATCTTTAAAACTAAGATTTTCATCAAAATAGAGACGTATTAAAAATTCTGTAATTCTCTCGTTTTTAGTAACTGTAGTTGTGAATTTTACCATTTCTCTTATCTCATTTTCAATTTTAGTTTTATTGTTATTGTTTATCTGAATTGGAAGAATTAAGAGATTATCAGATGCGACACCATCATCGGTTAATTGTTTTGGAATAAGTGTTTTCAGATTTATAGTTTTGTCACCTGAGTCTGTAAATTCATAATTTATATCTGTAAACTCCAAAAACCCTAAATTACTAATACTCGTATCATTACAAGTAAAGTAATTCTTCGCATCTTTATTCTTATGCAATTCTGAATTTCGTTTTTTATCTTGTAAGAATTTAATATGTGGTATGGCTTGTCGCAACGTTAATCGTTTATCTACATTAACCAACCAATTGGTAGTGATTATTAAATTTTTTCGGTTGAGTAATGTGGAATCTGGTTGCGTTTTATCATAAAAAATGTAAGCAGGAGACACATCTAAAACTTCCGTGACATCTGCATTTTTAATTTCTGGTAAATGTAAAATACGTTCGTTGTTACAATTAAAGCAGCTTAAAATTATGAATAAATAAATATAGCGCATTGATTTTTTATAGTTTTTAATTACCTAAATGTTAGTCGCTGAGCGTAGTCTAAGCGACTTATAAATTTCAAATTTTCAGACCTGTCAGGTTTTAGAAACCAAACAGGTCTCCAACTGATTAAATAGCGTCACACATTCCATAGCTTCTTTTACATCGTGAGCACGTAAAATTTTGGCTCCTTTTTGTAAAGCGACCATGTGCAAAGCTGTGGTGCCGTTTAAAGCTTGGTCTGATGTTATATTTAAGGTTTTATAAATCATAGATTTTCTAGAAATACCAGCAAGCATTGGTTTATCTAATATTTGAAGCAATTCTAACGTATTCAATAATTCATAATTCTGTTCTGTAGTTTTAGCAAAACCAAAACCAGAATCAATAATAATGTCATTAATTTTTGCGGTATGTGCTGCGGTAATACGTTCTGCGAAGTATGAAATTATCTCTTTAACTAAATCTTTATAACCTGTCTGTTGTTGCATAGTTTTTGGATTACCTTTCATATGCATCATAATGTAGGGAACTCTTAATTTTCCTATAGTTGGCAACATAGCATCATCAAGCTTTCCAGCAGAAATATCATTAATTAGTGCTGCACCTACTTCAATACTTTGCTTTGCGACCTTACTTCTAAATGTATCAATAGAAATTAATGTTTCAGGAAAACGTTTCAAAATAAGTTCCACAACAGGAACAACACGCTTCAATTCTTCATCCAAACTAACATCATTAGCATTTGGTCGCGAACTATAGCCACCAATATCAATAAAAGTAGCATCATCTTTCAACATGGTTTCAACCTGATTCAAAATTTCAGTTTCATCAGTATATTTTCCACCATCAAAGAACGAATCTGGAGTCACGTTAAGAATTCCCATCACTTTTGGTGCGGTTAAATCAATGAGTTTGCCTTTACAATTTATAGTCATCATGTTAAAAAATTCCAAAATAAAAAATCCAAAATTCCAATTCAAAATTATGGTAAGATTAATGATTGTAGTATCAATTTTAACGCGTCACACTTTGCACCTTAAAACCACAATTTTTAGCACGTCTTAAATTTTAATTTACAAGATAAGAACGTCCAGCTTTGCTCCTTTGCGACTTCGCGTGAAACAAAATAACCACAAACCTTGAACTTCTAACTTATTTGTCCGAAATTTACGCAAATTATTACGTAATAAATGCAAGATACTTCAAAACAATACGATGCAGTTGTCGCTAAATGTAGAGCACTTTTTATGAATAAAATGAGTGATTACGGCAGTGCATGGCGAATTTTAAGATTACCATCATTAACCGATCAGATTTTTATAAAAGCGCAACGCATAAGAGGATTGCAACAAAATGCGGTTAGAAAAGTAGATGAAGGCGAAGTTAGTGAGTTCATTGGTATTATAAATTATTGTTTAATGGCTTTAATTCAGTTAGAAAAAGGAGTTGTAGAACAACCCGATTTAAATACCGAAGAAGCTACTGAATTGTATGATGAAAAAATTGCAACCACAAAGCAATTAATGTTAGATAAAAATCACGATTATGGTGAAGCTTGGAGAGATATGCGTGTGAGTTCTTTAACAGATTTAATTTTGCAGAAGTTATTACGTGTAAAACAGATTGAAGATAATGCAGGCAAAACAATTGTTAGTGAAGGAATTGATGCGAATTATCAGGATATGATAAATTATGCTGTATTTGCGATGATTCATTTGGGGGAATCAAATTAACTATCATTCCGAACTTGATACAGAACCCAATATATTATTAAGTTTCAATTAAAAATAATGCGACCTCACTTCGACTACGCTCAGTGACCAACAGGAATAAAGGTAAGTATGAAATACATAGTAAATATAAGTAGAATATTAGTCGGAGTCCTTTTTATCATTTCAGGATTTATAAAACTGAATGATCCTCTTGGTTTTTCATATAAATTACAAGAATACTTTGGTGCAGATGTTTTAAATCTAGAGTTTTTAATTCCTTATGCGCTTGGAATTTCAGTTATTGTTGTGGTGTTTGAAGTCGTTTTAGGAGTGTTTTTATTAATTGGTTACAAACCAAAATTTACAGTTTGGAGTTTGTTGTTAATGATTGTGTTCTTTACGTTCTTAACGTTTTACTCAGCATATTTCGATAAAGTAAAAGACTGCGGTTGTTTTGGTGATGCCTTAAAATTAACACCTTGGGAAAGCTTTACAAAAGATTTGATTCTATTAGTGTTTATTTTAATCCTATTCATTGGTTTAAAACATATCAAACCCATATTTGCAAAATTACCAACAACCATAATCGCTTTATTGAGTTTTGTATTATCACTTTGGTTTGGCTATCATGTATTAATGCATTTACCTTCAATAGATTTTAGAGCTTATTCCATTGGTAATAATTTTCAAGAAGGCATGGTAACTCCAGATAATGCTCCAAAAGCAATTTCAGAATATACTTGGGCCTTCAATATTAATGGAGAAGAACAAGAATTTGTAACCAATGGAAGTTACCCAAAAGTAGATGGAGAGTATGTTGGCGTAGAAACTAAAGTTATAGATGAAGGTTATGTGCCACCAATTCAAGATTTCTCAATAGAATCTGATGATGAAGATTTAACAGATTATTTCTTAGAAAAAGAGAATTTAGTAATGATTACCATGTATTCTATTCCTAAAGGAGAAGCTGAAGGCAAGTTAAAGCTAAAGTCTTTTACAGATGAAGCTCTCAAAAAAGGATATACTGTAATTGGTTTAACTTCTTCTGGATCTGAAGATAAAACACAAATAAAAGCAGACTACAATCTTAATTTCGATTTTTATTTATGTGATGAAAAAGTGATAAAAACTATTGTGCGCGCAAATCCAGGAATCGTAGTGTTGCATAAAGGAACTGTTGCTAATAAGGCACATTGGAACGATATTGAAGATATAGAACTTTAGTTTGCAGTCTCAGTCTCAGTCTCAGTCTCAGTTTTTAGAATTTGAAATTGAACTCGAATTTAAACTGAAATAAAATTTTGGAATTTTGAGTTTGAAATTTGGAATTTTGACCATTGGATTTCTAAAGATTAATTAACAACTAACATTTAATTGATAAGATACCTTTTAAATAAACTACTCTACGCTTTCATCACCTTAATAGGTGTAATAACTGTCATTTTCTTTTTGTTTAATATTCTGCCAGGCGATCCTGCAAAAATGATGCTTGGGCAAAACCAAACTGCAGAACAAGTACAAGCCGTAAAGCACAAATACGGTTTCGATAAACCCATAGGAACACAATTTTTATACTATTTGAATGATTTATCACCAATATCATTTCATTCAAATACACCAAAAGATTACACGTATTTAAGCTCTAATAAATATACAGCAACAGAACTCTTTAGTATTAGAAATACCACAACGGTTATCAAAACACCATATTTACGAGAATCCTTCACCAAACAAGGTAAAAAAGTCACGCAAGTTATTTGGGAAACCATTCCAAATACTTTTGTATTAGCAGTTTCTGCAATTGTTATTGCCATTATATTAGGTGTAATTTTCGGAATCATTTCAGCATTGTATAAAGACACTTGGATAGATAAAACCATTCAGATTCTAAGTACATTTGGTATGAGTGTACCTTCATTTTTTAGCGCCATATTATTTGCTTGGTTATTTGGTTTTGTATTGCACAAATACACCAATTTAGAAATGACAGGAAGTTTATACGAGCTCGATAATTTTGGAGAAAAAATGACCATCAAATGGAAAAACCTAATTCTTCCAGCCATAGTTTTAGGTATTAGACCATTAGCAGTTGTAATTCAATTAATGCGAAATTCATTGCTAGAAGTGATGAATCAAGACTATATAAGAACAGCAAGAGCCAAAGGACTGAGTGAGTTTCAAGTGATAAAGAATCATGCCGTTAAAAACGCATTGAATCCCGTAGTTACAGCAATTTCAGGTTGGTTTGCATCTATGCTAGCAGGAGCAGTTTTTGTAGAATACATTTTTGGGTGGAATGGCTTAGGCAAGGAAATCGTAAATGCACTTAATACTTTAGATTTACCAGTAATTATGGGAGCTGTTTTGGTTATCGCTATCATTTTTATAACCATCAATATTTTTGTAGATATTATTTATGCTTGGTTAGATCCACGGGTTAAGTTGTCTTAGTAATTACATGACAATTATCAATTGTCTTTCTTCTTTAATATCTTATTTTTGTATGAATAATTCTCCTGCGAGGTTTTTAAAACCTTGTAGGTAATTAAAAAATGAAGTTTAATTAAATAGATATCCCGTTTTACGGGACATTAGTATGAGAAAAAATATAGTAGCAGGTAACTGGAAAATGAATAATGATTTAAAAGCCACTAAAAAGTTGGTAAAACAAATCAAAAAATCAATAAAGAAAGCCGAATTAAATAATACAAGAGTTATTGTTGCTCCAACTTATGTTAATCTAGCTACAGCAGTTAAGCGTGTTAAAAAATCTAAGATAGAAGTTGCAGCTCAAAACATGCATCAAGCTAGTAATGGTGCATTTACAGGCGAAATTTCAGCTTCCATGTTAAAAGGTGTTGGTGTAAAAATAGTTATTTTGGGTCACTCAGAAAGACGCGCTTATTTTGGAGAAACAGATGCTTTATTAGCAGAAAAAGTAAATGTAGCTTTGTCTAATAAATTAGAAGTGATTTTCTGTTTTGGTGAAGAATTAGCAGACAGAAAAGCAGGAAAAGAAGAATCCGTTGTAGAAAGCCAAATTAAAAATGCATTATTTCATTTAGGTGCAGATGCTTTCAAAAATATCGTTTTAGCTTACGAGCCTGTTTGGGCAATTGGTACAGGAGAAACAGCAAGTCCTGAGCAAGCACAAGATATGCATGCATTTATTAGAAAAACCTTGGCAGATAAATATGGCAATGTTGTTGCTAATAATGTTTCTATTCTTTATGGAGGAAGTGTAAAACCAGCAAACGCAAAAGAAATTTTTTCTAAGGCAGACGTAGATGGTGGACTTATTGGTGGTGCCGCTTTAAAAGCAGAGGATTTTTATGCAATTGTTACGGCATTTTAGATGAGTAATAATTTGGGCGTTACCACAAGGGTCGCGCTTTCACTACTCGCTCTCTGCGAGGAGCTCAAACAAACCGTTCAATCGCTAACGCATACAGACCTTAATGGTTTTTAAAACATATGAGGTCTTGTAATAAATTTAGAACTTGATGTCTAATACAATATACATAGGTTACAGCTTTAAAGTAAAACCCTTACAACCAGCAACCGAAATTCTAATTGCAGAACTCGGTTATGCAGGTTTTGAAAGTTTTGTAGAAACTGAAGAAGGTGTCACGGCATATATTCAAAAAGAGGAGTGGAATGACAATATCCTTGATGATATTTATATTTTAAGTTCAGATGAATTTGAAATCACATTCGATTTCAACGAAATAGAACAAACCAACTGGAACGAAGAATGGGAGAAAAATTTTAATCCCATAATTGTAAATAATTTAGTTTCTGTACGTGCACCATTTCATGTGAAACCAGATACCAAATTCGATTTAATTATAGAACCTAAAATGAGTTTCGGTACAGGACATCATGAAACCACACACATGATGATTCAGCATATTCTAAAAAATCAATTTATAGATAAATCGGTCTTGGATATGGGTTGTGGTACAGGTGTTTTGGCAATCTTGGCTGAAAAAGTAGGAGCAACCCAACTCGATGCTATTGATATAGATAATTGGTGTTACCTTAACAGTTTAGAAAATGTAGAACGAAACGATTGTAAAAATATTTCGGTTTATGAAGGAGATGTAATACTCTTGGAAGGCAAAAAATACGACAGCATTATTGCAAACATTAATAGAAACATTCTGTTAGCAGATATTGCTACTTATGCCAAATGTTTAAATAAAAATGGAACACTCTTTTTAAGCGGATTTTACGCAGAAGACATCCCGATTATAGAAGCAGAATGTAATAAACAGATGTTAAAATTGACCGAAACTATACAAAAAGGGCTGTGGGTTTCGTTAAAATTTATAAATTAGTACTGTGAAATGTAATGAATCTGTCACACTGAGCGCAGTCGAAGTGAGTTATATTTATTTACACTGTTATAAAACGAGAAATTCTCAAATCCGTTAAAGCAATGACAAAAGAAAAACATTCCGTAGAGCTACTTCTACAAGAAGAAAAATTAAGACAAAACGAAATCGTATTATTTAATGACGAAGTCAATACATTCGATCATGTTATTGATACACTAATTTACGCTTGCGATCACATGCCAGAGCAAGCCGAACAATGTGCTTTATTAGTGCATTACAAAGGAAAGTGTACTGTGAAAACTGGCTCTTACGACGATTTAGAACCACGATGTTCCAAGCTTTTAGAGGCAGGACTTAGTGCTGAAATAGTTTAATAAAAAAAAACCACTCTCAGTGGGATTTTTATTTGATGGTTTTTAAAATTCAATAGTTATAACGCTTATTTCGTCATTCTCCCAATAGCACAGCTTACAAAAGATTTCGTCTTTTTTGGTAAAGAATTGGCATCGCCAACAATAGGATAACCTAAATGAGATAATTTGTTTTTTACAGATTCAATTTCTATTTTTTGAATTCGTATTAAAGCTTACTTCATCAGTTTCATTTTCTACGATAACTTCAGAAATACCATCCAATTTAGATAATTGTGTTATGATTGTGTTTGCACAACCACCACATTTTAGGTTTTGTATGTTTAGTATGTTTTTCATTTTTATTATAATTGTCAAAATGAGCGCAGTTCAAATTCTTGAGTGCAAAAAATTATATGAGTTTCGACTGCGCTCAACCTGATAACATGGCTAATTTTATTTATAAAGTAGAAGGACAAACAAAATCCGTAGTCTTTAAATCTGTATTTTTAATTGCGCCAAATCCACCAGCAATGTCTATGAGATTATTAAATCCTCTGGCTTTTAAAATTGATGCAGCAATCACTGAGCGATAACCTCCAGCACAATGTATATAATAGGTTTTGTCTTTACTGACTTCATTCATTTTATCATTAATAAAATCTAATGATAAGTGTTGTGCATTTTCAAGATGCGACGATTTGTATTCCCCATCCTTACGCACATCTAAAATATTTATATCTGAAGCTTTTGCTCTGTTGGCAAATTTTTCAGCAGAAATAGAGTCTAAAGTATCAATTTCTTTTCCAGCTTTTTGCCAAGCCTCCATGCCACCTTCAAGATAACCTAAAGTATTATCGTAACCAACACGTGAGAGCCTTGTAATGGCTTCTTCAGATTTTCCTTCTGGAACCACTAAAACGATAGGTTGTTTAATATCTTTAATTAAAGCACCAACCCAAGGAGCAAAACTACCATTTAATCCAATAAAAATAGAATTAGGAACATGACCTATTATATAATCAGCTTGTGTTCTAACATCTAAAACTAAAGCAGACTCATGATTCGATAAAGCTTCAAATTCATCTGGATTAAGCCCAACATCACCAGTTTTTAAAACGGTTTCAAAAGTGTCATATCCCATTTTGTTCATCATAGCATTTTTAGCAAAATATTGTGGAGGTGGAGCTATACCATCAAGCACTTCCTCAATAAATTCAGCTTTGGTCATATTTGCACGTAAGGCATAATTTGTTTTTTTCTGTTCACCTAAAACACCGACTGTTTCCTTGCTTAAATTTTTTCCGCAAGCAGAGCCAGCACCATGAGCAGGATAAACAATAACATCATCTGCTAAAGGCATAATTTTATTTCGAAGCGAGTCGTATAGCATTCCTGCTAAATCTTCTTTGGTTAAATCAGATTTAATTGCCAGATCTGGTCTGCCAACATCACCTAAAAATAAGGTGTCACCAGAAAATAAGGCATAATCTTTTCCTTTTTCATCAATTAATAGATAGGAAACTGACTCTAGCGTATGACCTGGCGTATGTAAAATCTTAATCGTTATTTTTCCAACTTTTAACTTTTCATCATCTTTTGCAGCATGAATATCATATTCTGTTGTAGCGCCTGGACCAAAAACAATAGTTGCACCAGTTTCTTTTGCTAAATCTAGATGACCAGAAACAAAATCTGCATGAAAATGTGTTTCTAAAATGTATTTGATTGTTGCATTATTGCTTTTTGCTTTATCAATATATTGTTGAATTTCTCTAAGCGGATCAATTATAGCAACCTCCCCTTCCGATTCAATATAGTAAGCGCCTTGTGCTAAACATCCTGTATATAATTGCTCTATTTTCATTCTTAAATAATTTATAATGCAAATCTACAAAACCCTATTTTTTTGAAATATGATATTTGTCACAAAGTGTGTTAAAAGAGCTCTTTGTAAATGATATATATTGCCATTATTATAGTAAAATATCCAAATCCTCTTTTTAATCGTTTTGGACTAATTTTTTTAGATAGTGCCAAACCAATAAAAATTCCAATAATTGAAATTGTTGTAAACGTAAGTAAGAACTTCCAGTCTATAGTCAACGTTTTTACATCACCTAAAAAACCAATTAAGGATTGGATAGCAATGATGAATAAGGATGTGCTAATTGCTTTTTTTATAGGAAGCTTTACTAATAGAACTAGTGCAGGAACAATAAGAAATCCACCTCCAGCACCTACTAATCCTGCTAAAACACCAATACCAATGGCTTGTGTGCTAATGGCAAAATAGTGAGAATTGTCAAATTTTTTAATTTCAGAATCACTAGGAATTGTTTTAGATTTTATCATAGACCAACCAGCTAGAAGCATAATTAATGCAAATAATAGCATAATAAAAAGCGAGTTAGTAAGAGAGAAATTACCTAGAGAAAATATAACGTCTGGTAGGTTAGGAATGACTAAACTCCGAACCATGAACACAGTTATTATAGAAGGTATAGCAAATATAATTGCGGTTTTAAAATCTATTTGATTTTGTTTTATATTTCTTAGTGTGCCAACTAGCGCTGTACTACCAACAACAAAAAGCGAATAAGCGGTTGCAACTATTGGAGTAAATCCTATGAAATAAACCAAAATCGGGACGGTTAAAATAGAACCACCTCCACCAATTAATCCTAAGACAAGTCCAACAATTAAAGCACCAACATATCCTAAAATTTCAACTAGCTCCATTTAGTGTGGTAATTTATCTTTTATTAAACCGTAAACAAATGTGCCTAATAATGCAGCTGCAATAACGATGATTATTGAAGAAATACCTGTGCCAATCAAAATATACATTGGTCCTGGGCAAGCTCCACAAAGTGCCCAACCCAATCCAAAAATAGTTCCGCCAATAATATAACGTGTAAAACCACTTTCTTTTAAAGGTACTTTTAATGAAGAGCCTTCTGTAGTTTTTATTCTGCTCATTTTAGAAAACAATAGTAAAATAATACCAGTGCCAACGGCAGTTCCTATGATACCATACATGTGAAAGGATTGAAACTTAAACATTTCGAATATACGATACCAAGACACAGCTTCAGATTTTACAAGAACAATTCCAAAGAAAACACCAACGACAAAGAATTTTATATACTTACTCATAATTAAAATAATATTGGAAAAATAAGATGAATCATAATTAAACCTCCTAAGAAAAAGCCGATAACAGCTATTAATGAAGGCAGTTGTAAACTACTTAATCCAGTTATGGCATGTCCAGAGGTGCAACCACCTGCATAACGTGTACCGAAACCAACCAAAAATCCGCCAATAACCAGAATTAAGATACCTTTAATACTAAAGACAGTGTCCCAACTAAATAATTCTGGAGGTAATAAACTTTGACCAACATCAGTAAAACCCATTGTTGTTAAGTCCGTAACTGTTGCTTCACTAAGATCTATATTTATAGGATTGGATAAATAATTATGAGCAATAAAACCGCCAATAATAGCTCCAAGTACAACAACGAGGTTCCATCTTTGGCTTTTCCAATCAAACTTAAAGAACTCTGCATGTTTTCCTGCTCCTCCAATGGCACAAAGCGTTCTGAGGTTAGATGACATCCCGAAAGTTCTGCCAAAATATAGTAGAGCAAACATGATGATTGCGATGCAAGGTCCTGAAACATACCATGGCCAAGGTTGTAAAATATTTTCCATAAAATTCAATATTGATGTAAAAATAGAGTTCTAGAATTTAGACTGAGTTACAAAAGTGACTAAAAGTCTAATACAGTAATTTTGTTTCTGCCGAGTTCAATTTTGTTTTCTCTTTCTAGTTGTTTTAAAAGTCGAGAAACAACCACTCTTGATGTATTTAAATCTTCAGCAATTTCTTGATGTGTTACTTCTAAATTTGTTGAAGCAGACAATTTAACTTGATCTATTAGATATTTGAATAAGCGTTGATCCATTTTTAGAAACGCAAGCGTGTCTATGGTTTCGAGCATTTCGTCAAAACGAACTTGATAGCTCTGTAGTATAAAGTTTCTCCAACTTTCGTTAGAGTTAAACCACAATTTCATGTTTTCTATTGGTATCATTATAACAGTTGCCTCTTCATCTGCAATGGCTCGTATTTTACTTATGGATTTAACCATACAACAAGTTAATGACATGGCACAAGTGTCTCCAGACTCTAAAACATATAGTAATAGTTCATCACCATTATTATCTTCTCTTAAAACTTTAATGTTTCCTTTGATTAGTAATGGAATATAATTTAGATCTTGACCAATATCTATAATGATATCGGCTTTGTTGAATGTTTTTAGGAAGGCAACATTAGCAATAGTGTCTATTAATTCGGAATCGAATAAATAATTGAAAGGTTGGAGTAATTCTTTAGAAATCATACCACAAAAATAAGAATTAGAATTTTGAAATAAATAGTTTGGCTATGATTTAATAAATGTATTATATTTGCATCCACTTAAAACGGCCTCGTGGCGCAACTGAATAGCGCACTTGATTACGGCTCAAGAGGTTACTGGTTTGAATCCAGTCGAGGTCACAAAAAAAAAATCCGCATACAACTGTTAGTCAGATTGTTGTGGATTTTTAATTTTGGCATGTGTCATAATACGTGTCACTTAGTGTTCAAAACATTACTTTTTGGATTACGGTGCGGATATACCACTAATAAAGGTCTCAATGAATTTTAAGATTTTTGAAGTCACTCTTTCAGATTTTACTTTTCTTTCCTTTAAGCTTGGTCTTTGATTCATTAAATCGACAATATCATCACGTAAAGGTTTCTTTTCTGTAAATAAATAGTCTCCTATAACTTTCTCTAGTTTAATGGAATCTAGGTCTTCTTTGTCACTTAGCTCCTTAATTGCTATTAATTTCTCTTTGATAATGAAATTTGAACTAATCTAAAATTGGAAGAAATTGCATATGAGTTTATCTACTTTTAAACGTCACTTAATAAAAGAATATAAAGTGTCTCTAGGAAAATGGCTTCAAGATAAACGTCTTCAAAAAGCAAAAGAAACTTTAGAACAAGGAAAATTAAAACCTTCAGATATCTATTTAGATTTTGGCTATAATAACCTTTCAAACTTTAGTGTAGCATTTAAAAATAAATTTGGATTTAGTCCAAATCAGACTTCTAGTTAAAATTCTATTTTTAAAATTGACCTGTTTTCATAAGTCATTGACCTGTTTTAGTAACTTGATAAGATGACTCTCGTAGTACATTTACATCAGATTAATAACAATTCTCAAACAAAAAATTATGAATATTACATTAGAACAGGCAGAAAAAGCAATCGTAGCAGCAAAACAAAAATCTATAGCAATAGACACAAAAATGAATATAGCAATTGTAGATGCAGGAGCGAATTTAGTAGCATTTGGTCGTATGAATGGAGCTTGGTTAGGCTCGTTAGACATCTCTATTAAAAAAGCAAAAACGGCTCGTTATTTTGATATGAATTCAGGGATTATTGGAGAGTTATCTCAACCAGGAGGTTCTTTATATAACATCGAGCATTCAAATAATGGATTAATTACTTTTCCGGGTGGTGTGCCAATTAAAAATGGATCAGGAGAAATTATTGGTGCTATTGGTGTAAGTGGAAGCTCGGTTGAAAACGACCATGCAGTAGCAGAAGCTGGAGCATCAGTAATCTAATAACTCCAACTGATTAATGTAGAGTAGAGGCTGTCTAAAACGACAGTCTTTTTTATTTTTGGTATTTTGAACAAAGTGCTAATTTTCTTATCAGAGCATCATTCAAAAGATATTAAATTAAGTCGTCATTTTCTTAGCAGAGCAAGCTATTTCCTTAGTTTTGCTTACACACTTTATTTAGGGATTATTTATGTGTTTTAGTTAGTTTCTGTAATTGTTAACTTTTTATCTGAGAATACTCCTTGTAATAATAAACTGTGACCAAACTGATAGGTGGCGAATTATATGCCATTTAGAGCTCTTAGCCATATACTACATTTGATAAAAATGCTAGTCGCTTATCTCCAAGTTGACATTAGATGGAAATTAAAATTTTATTAGATTATAAATTGGTAATCTTACATCATTTCTATTAGAATGCGATTTGATTTAGATATAGTAAAGAATACTTTTTTGTATTTAAGTGTTTTCTTTTTTTAATGAAATTATTAAAAAAATCTATTATCTAAAAGTCTTCGCGTGAATTTAAGTCTTAACAATGAAAAAAGATTCAATAATTTCTTTAGTGCTAATAAAGTTATCACTATTTCCTTTTCATTATTGATTTAGGGGTTTCATTACTTACTTTTGTAAAGTAATTAGAAGTATTAATTATGTTTTTTAAATTAATTTAAACTTGAAAAATTATACCTATAAGGTCAATAAAATTAGAAATCATAGTTTAATTCTCAATGGAATGGGTAATGACAAAGCCTGGAGCAATTCTAACTTACTAACCGATTTTGTTTCACCTTGGGATTCTAAATCACCTAATAATACAGAGTTTAGGTCACTTTGGGATGAAAACAATTTATATTTTTTGTTTAAAGTTTATGATGAAAATATCCATATAAATCAAGAAGATAACGGTATAGAGAGCATCGGTAGTTCTGATAGGGTTGAGCTTTTTTTTAGAACAGATGAAAGTATGAGCCCATATTACTGTTTAGAAATTGATCCGGTCTCGAGAATTATGGATTTTAAAGCATATCCAAATAGAGATTTTGATTTCGATTGGAAATGGCCTTCAAACGAAATAGCTATTAAATCCCTTATTAAAAATGATTATTTTATTGTTGAAGGTATGATAAGTTTGTCTTCGATTAGGAAACTTAAATTAGTAAAAGACAATATAATTGAAACAGGAATTTTTAGGGCCAAGTATAATAAATGTAAAAATGGAATTTATATACCTACTTGGGTTACTTGGGTTAATCCAAAATCTGAAACTCCAAACTTCCATATAGCGTCTTCTTTTGGTAGCTTGCTTTTGGTTGAATAAAAAATTATAAAATATATGATTTTACATTCTCGGAATTTATAATATCAATTGGTAAAAGCTTTTGTAAAGGAATTTCTTTGCTAAAAAGAAAGTGCTCAACTAAATATGTTAGACTAATGTAGGTTTGCATTTTAGGGTTTTGATTAATCAAGAACTTTATAATATTATTTTCTAGGTAATTAATGTTTTTAGGTAATAAATCATAGCCTATTATATTAATATTATTATAGTTAATGTTTTTAAGTGTTTCAACAATTTTGTAAGCTTTTGATGTAGTAACGAATATTCCAGAAACATTTTTCTGCATATTCAAAAAAGCAGGAAGTAATGTGTTTAGTTCTGATTGTATAACATTAAAGGTTGTTAACTCATAGTTCTCATTTTCTAATTCTTCAAAATAATTTCTAAACCCTTTCTCTTTTTTTTGCATATGAAGGGCATTATGAATAACTTCATCTATGTGAACAATTAGGATTTTAGAACCGTCTTTAGTGATAGTATTCATTAATTTGGCAGCCACTCTGCCACTTTGATACAAATTTTGCCCAACGAAGCTACCAATTTGTTCGGAATCAATTTGATTATTAAACGAACTAACAATTATACTTGCTGCTGTATATTGCTTAGCAGCGTCTATGCTCTCTTTATAAAACAATGGAGATAAAAGAACGGCATCAGGCGAGATTTGTATAATTTCCTTATTAACATTTATAAAAGACTCTGTGCTACTTGGGCTATAAAAATAAGGTTGTATTGAAATGCCAAAAGCTTTAAACTCTTCAATTGCTTCATTAACAGCATCAATACATGGTTGCCAAAAAACATCTTCATTAGGATTGGGAATAACAACACATATTTGATAAATTTTATTGTTTTTTAAGTTTCGAGCGATAGGATTGGGCTGAAAATCAATTTCTTTTAATATTTTATTTACTTTATCTAAAGCTTTTTTAGATACTTTCCCCCTTTTGTGTAAAACTCTGTCAACTGTTCCTTTAGAAACACCAGCAAGTTTGGCAATGTCCTTTATGGTATATTTCTTCATATAGTACAAATATATAATCTTATTGACATATAACATAATGTTATCGAGCACAAAAATTTAGTGTGTTCGAGAACATTTTTGCAATTTTCCTTTTTTTATCAAAAAAAAAAAGATACATTCGCTTAACATAGATTTAACAAAACAATTGCGTTAAGGTGTGTAATTTGTATAAAACGCTAATTGATAGAGTGTTGTATTCTGATTAAAAAATGAAAAAAATAATATCTATAGCTCCTGGCAGAACATGTTTATTCGGCGACCATCAAGATTATTTAGGGCTACCAATAATAGCGTGTGCAATAAGCCGTAATATTAAGTTAACGGCAGTTGAAAATGGCTTACGAGTTTTAAATATTAATAAACCAGACATAAACGTAAAAAGAGTTATAAATATTGATGACCCTATTGAGAGTATAGAAAAAGGGGATCATCTATTATATGCTTTAAAGGTTTTAAAAAGATATGGTTGTATTCCAAATAAAGGCTACGATGTTAAATTCATAGGAAATCTTCCGATAAATGCAGGTACATCAAGCTCCTCTGCAGTTGTTGTGTCTTGGGTTAATTTTTTAATAGAGGCTTTTGGTGTTGATGTTAAAGTCACTCCAGAGTTTGTGTCGCAGGTTGCTTATGAATCTGAGGTTTTAGAGCAAGGAGCACCTGGAGGGAAAATGGATCAATATAGCATTGGCTTTGGTAATATTGTTTACTTAGAGACAGGTGATGAATTTTCTTATAAAATAATAGACACTCCATTAGAAGGAATTATTATAGGTGAATCTGGCATTCCTAAAGAAACAGTTGGTCTTCTGACTGAATTAAGAGAGAAAACATGGTTTGCTATTGAAGAAGTGAAGTTTAAAATAAAAGATTTTAATATCAAAGATGCTAAAATAGAGGATTTACGTAAGTATTTAAATTGTGTCTCTGATAAGTCGCAGGAATATCTTTATGCTGCTATTACAAATCACGATATAACAAAAAAAGCTTTAAAGGAATTTGAAAACGAAAGTCCTGATTTTAGAAAAATTGGCTTGTTGATGAATGACCATCATAATGTTTTGAAAAATGTTTTAAAGATAACAGTACCAAGAATTGATGATATGATACGAGCTGCGTTAAGTGCAGGTGCTTTAGGAGCTAAAATAGTTGGTTCAGGTGGAGGTGGAAGTATAGTTGTTCTTGCTTCAATAGGGAAAGAGCAACTTATTATAAATGCAATCAAAAGAGCAGGAGCAAAAGATGCTTATCAAGTAGCGGTAGATCCTGGGGCTAGAATAAGTTATACATCAAACATAACGAACGTAAAACATGCATAGTAATCTAATCATATTAGCAGGAGGTGCTTCATCAAGAATGAAGAAGGAAGCCCAAACGAGTAATTTAACGGATGCAGAAATAGCGGAAGCTAACGAAAGGAGCAAAGGGCTTATAGGAGTAGGACCTAACGGAAGACCTTTGATGGACTATTTACTGTACAATGCTAAACAAGCGGGATATAAAAATGTGTTTATAATTATAAGCGAACATGGCGCTCTATTTAGAGAGTTCTATGGAAACAAACAAAAAGATAACAATTTCAACGGATTAAATATATCCTTTGCAGTTCAATTTATACCAAAAAATAGAGTAAAACCATTTGGAACCGCAGACGCATTGTTTCAGGCAGTTGAGCAATACCCAGAACTAAATAATGTGTTTTATACGGTTTGTAATAGCGACAATTTATATTCATCAAAAGCTCTTTTCTCTCTTAGAACAACAAAAAGTCCAAACGCCTTTATTAGTTACGACCGCGACGCTATGGAGTTTCCTTCTGAACGCATTTCTCGTTTTGCTGTGGCCAAATTAGATGTTAATAATTGCCTGATGGATATTGTAGAAAAGCCATCAAAAGAAGTTATTGGTAATCATAAAGACATTGCTGGAAAAATAAGAGTAAGTATGAATGCTTTTAAGTTCAATGGAAAAGTTATATATCCATATTTGAAAAATTGCCCTGTACATCCAGAAAGAAATGAAAAAGAATTACCAACAGTACTTCTAAATATGATTAAGGATTACCCAAAAACAGCATTAGGGATTCCTTTCTCAGAGCATGTGCCAGACTTAACAGCAAAAGAAGATATCGTGGAAGTAAAGGAATATTTAAAAAGAAATTACACGGGTTTGAGTTGGGGTAATATGAATAACTTAAAAAAGCAGTAAGCAAATGAAAAAATATGTGATTACAGGAGGTGTGGGTTTTATAGGAAGTCATATTGCTGAATTCTTAACAAGTTTAGGACATCAAGTGATAGTTCTAGATAATTTACGTACTGGTTTTGAGTCTAATCTAAAAGGTATAGATATTGAGTTTACAAAAGGTGATATTAGAAACAAAGAATTAGTTAAAGATATATCTGAAAATGCCAATGCAATTTTTCATTTAGCAGCTATGGTGAGTGTACCCGAGTCGTTGTTAAATGTTGAAGAGTGTATAGATATTAATGCTTTAGGCACTATTAATATTCTAGAAGCTGCTAAAGAAAATAAAAGTTGTAAAGTGGTTTTGTCTAGCTCAGCTGCTAATTATGGTGATAATCCTATTTTGCCTAAGATAGAAACTATGAGTCCTGAACCAAAAACTCCCTATTCAGTAACAAAATTAGATGGAGAATTTTATCTTAAAATGTATAGTGATCAATGGCAAGTGCCAACTGTTTCTTTAAGATACTTTAATGTATTTGGGCCAAGACAGAATCCAGCATCTGCTTACGCGGCAGCTGTTCCCATTTTTATAAATAAAGCATTGAAAAATGAACCAATAACGATTTTTGGTAATGGTTTGCAAACTAGAGATTTTATTTATGTCAAAGATGTCGTAAAAGCTAATGTTTTGGCTTCACAAGTAGGTGGTGGTACTTATAATGTTGCCTTAGGACAAAGTATGACCATATTACAATTGGCAGAAAAAATTATTGATATTACCAATTCTAATTCTAAAATTCAATTTTTAGAGGAGCGCCTTGGAGATATTAAACATTCTGTAGCGAATACAGAAAAGTTTAATGCTTTAGGGTTTAAGCCAGATTATTCAATTGATGTGGCTTTATTAGAAACGATAGAATATTATCATAATCAATTATTAATAAAATAATAGAAAGTAGAGTATGGTATCATTAAGCACATTAGATTATGTATTAATTGTAGTGTTTTTTACAATCACACTTTCTATTGGTATATATGTTTCAAAAAAATCTGGAAAAAATACATCAGAATTTTTTCTGTCAGGTCGTACTATGCCGTGGTGGTTATTGGGTGTTTCAATGGTTGCTACTACGTTTTCAACTGACACTCCTAATTTAGTAACAGATATTGTGAGAACGAATGGTGTTTCAGGAAACTGGGTTTGGTGGGCATTTCTATTAACAGGGCTTTTAACGGTTTTTGTATATGCAAAACTTTGGAGAAAGTCTAACGTCAACACAGACATAGAGTTTTATGAATTTAGATATGGAGGAGCACCAGCTAGATTTTTGAGAAAATTTAGAGCAATATATCTAGGTGTCATATTTAACGTTATCACCATGTCTGCAGTAACACTTGCTGCTATTAAAATAGGTGGTATTATGTTAGGACTAGAGCCTTGGGTTACTGTTGTTAGTGCCGGACTTATTACAGTTGTGTTTAGTGCTTTAGGGGGTTTTAAAGGAGTAGTTTATACGGATTTCGTACTATTCTTTGTAGCCATGGGAGGCGCTATTGGTGCTGCCTATTATTTGGTGAACCTACCCGAAGTTGGTGGTATACAAGCAATGATGGCAAATGAAAATGTAGCAGACAAATTATCGATATTACCAGATTTCACGGATAAGCAGGCATTAATTACTTTATTTGTTATTCCGCTTGCAGTACAATGGTGGAGTTCTTGGTATCCAGGTGCAGAGCCAGGTGGTGGTGGTTACATAGCACAACGTATGTTGGCTGCAAAAGACGAAAATCATGCTATAGGAGCAACATTTTTCTTTAATATTATGCATTATGCATTGCGTCCATGGCCATGGATTTTGGTAGCACTGGCATCATTAGTTGTGTTTCCAGACTTAGCGAGTATACAGGAAGCTTTTCCAAATATAGCAGATGATAAGTTAGGGCACGATTTAGCATACTCTGCCATGCTTACTAAGCTGCCGAGCGGATTGCTTGGTTTAGTCTTAGCGTCTTTAATTGCAGCATATATGAGTACTATTTCAACACAATTAAATTGGGGTTCATCATACATTGTTTATGATTTTTATAAACAACAAATAAATCCAGAAGCTTCAGAAAAAAAATTAGTCGCAGTTGGTAGACTATCTACTGTTTTATTAATGGTATTTAGTGCAACATTAGCATTGTTATTGCAAAATGCACTCCAATTATTTGAACTTTTATTAGTATTTGGAGCTGGAACAGGACTCATATTTATTTTACGTTGGTTTTGGTGGCGTATCAATGCATGGAGTGAAATTACAGCAATGTTCGCTTCGGGTATTATATCAATATTATTAAAGTTAACTCCACTTGGTGATTATTTATTCAATTCTGAAACAGGCATTTTTGAAGATTACTTAGAATATCCTATAGTGGTTTTAGTTACAACAGTAATATGGTTAATAGCAACCTATATCACACAACCAGAGAGTAAACAAGTTTTACAAAGTTTCTACAAAAAAATTCAACCTGGAGGACCAGGTTGGGTAAAAGTATTAGAGGACGCGAAAGCGGATAATATTACTTTAAAAGATTCTGAAGAAACTTGGAGTGTTCCTTCAGGGATACTAGCAATGCTTCTTGGTTGTGTGTTAATATACAGTTGCATGTTTGCCACAGGTTACTGGATTTATGGAGATTACAATTATGCAATTGCAATAACCATTTTAGCAGTTGTATCGGGTCTTTTATTAAAGACCGTTTGGAAGAAAATTAAGACAACAATTTTATAAAAAAGATATAAAATAAAAATGTTAAAGAGTAGTATAGATAGAGCAACAGGATTTGAAAAGCGGTTTGAAAACATAGGAACTGTTGTTTTCGAAAATTCAGTATCTGGCTCAAAGAAAGTAGCTAAAGAAATAGCAGACTTAATTAGAGTAAAACAAGCTCAAAAGCAGCCATGCATATTAGGCCTAGCCACTGGTTCTTCCCCAAAAGGATTATATACAGAATTAGTTCGTTTACATAAAGAAGAAGGTTTAAGCTTTAAAAATGTAGTGTCTTTTAACTTGGATGAATACTATCGAATGGAGCCAGATTCTGTGAATAGTTATGTGAGGTTTATGAAGGAGCTTTTATTTAATCATATAGATATTTTACCTGAAAATTATCACATACCTAATGGATTACTATCAAAAGAAGAAATAGCTGATTACTGTAATGCTTATGAAGCTAAAATAGATGCTTTAGGAGGTATAGATTTACAGATATTAGGTATTGGAGGTAATGGTCATATTGGTTTTAATGAATCAGGATCTTTACAGAATTCTAAAACAAGGTTAGTAGCATTAGATCATATCACAAGAGTGGCTGCAAGTAATGATTTTTTAGGATTAAATAATACGCCTAGAACAGCAATAACCTTAGGTGTAAAAAAGATAATGGAAGCCAAAAGGGTTATTCTAATGGCTTGGGGAGAAAGAAAATCGAATATTATAAAAGCTTCGGTTGAAGGTCCAGTAACAAATCAGGTTCCAGCATCCTTTTTACAGGAGCATAATAATGCCACTTTTGTTTTAGATACAGAATCAGCATCTAAATTAACTAGGGTCAATACTCCTTGGTTAGTTGAGAAAGTAACTTGGTCAGACAAACTTATTAGAAAAGCAGTGTTAGGTTTGGCACTTCATTTACGTAAGCCAATTTTAATGCTTACTGATGCAGATTATATAGAAAATGGCATGAGCGATTTACTAGCTGATTCTGGACCAGCTTATGATATTAATATTAAAATATTCAATAAACTGCAACATACTATAACAGGGTGGCCAGGAGGTAAACCCAATGCAGATGATAGTAATCGTCCAGAACGTGCAGAACCTGCTAGTAAGCGTGTACTTATTTTTAGTCCTCACCCTGATGATGATATTATTAGTATGGGAGGCACTTTTAAGCGTCTTCAACAACAAGGACACGAAGTACATGTTGGGTATCAAACTTCAGGCAATATAGCAGTTGCAGATGATGAAGCTTTAAGGTTTGCAAGTTTTGTCTGTGATTATAATTTAAAATTTAGCATAGATAATAAGGAAGCCCATAATATTTTTGAGAAAGCAAAAACTTTTTTAAAAAATAAAAAGTCTAGTGAAATCGATATCGCTGAGGTTAGATACATAAAAGGATTGATAAGAAAAGGTGAAGCAAGATCTACATGTCTATATGTTGGTGTTCCTAATAGTCAAATTCATTTTATGGAATTGCCATTTTATGAAACAGGAAGTATTGAAAAAAAACCACTAGGAGAAAAGGATATAGAAATTACTATGAGTCTCATTGAAAAAGTGAAACCACATCAAATATATGCCGCAGGTGATTTAGCAGATCCTCACGGTACACATAAAGTGTGTTTAGATGCCGTATTTGAAGCTGTAAAGCGATTAAAAGCTAAAAAATTCATGAAGGATTGTTGGGTTTGGTTATACCGCGGAGCATGGCAAGAATGGAATATAGATGAAATTGAGATGGCGGTACCTATGGGCCCTGATCAGGTGTTAGAAAAAAGAAAAGGAATTTTTAAACACCAATCACAAAAAGATGGAGTTGTTTTTCAAGGGGCAGATAGCAGAGAATTCTGGCAACGTGCAGAAGATAGAAATAAAGAAACATCAGAATTATATGACCAGTTAGGAATGTCTCACTATGCGGCAATGGAAGCTTTTGTAAGATGGAAATTCTAATTTATTAAGATAATAACTAAAAAAATCAAAATATGAAGTATGACAAAGATAGACCAGTAGACACAAAATTAAAAACCGAAAAATGCGAGAACATTTTCTGTTATAAGAGTGACTTATTTTTAATATCTAATTACTAAATCACAAACAAAAATATGAAAAAATTAAGGACGCTACTCGGCATAAAGAGCAATGAATTAAAATCTAGTTTAAAAATGAAACTAATTATTACTACAGTATTAGTCACTTTAGTTCAAACTAACATAGAAGTTTATTCTCTTAACTCGAATCATTCTATAGAATTATCCGCAGTTGACTATCAACTAACTGAGATTACTGGAAAGGTTACCGATGACGCAGGTATGCCATTACCAGGCGCAACCGTACAAGTAAAGAGTACCTCGATTGGAGTAATTACAGATTTTGATGGTAACTATACTATATCAGTACCTCAGGATGGAATCACTTTGATTTTTTCATATTTAGGTTTTATTAAACAAGAAATTTTAATAGATGGGCAATCCAATATTAATGTAGTGATGCAAGCAGATAGTGAAAGTTTAGATGAGATTGTTGTAGTTGGGTATGGAACTCAGAGAAGAAAAGATGTGGCTGGTGCGATTTCTACAGTAGAGACAAAAGAGCTGGTCTTATCATCGTCTTCTTCAATTGGAGATGTGCTTCGCGGTAAAGTTTCGGGATTACAGATTACACAAAATAGTGCGCAACCTGGTGGTGGTTTAGACCTTCAAATCCGAGGAGCAGGATCAATCAACGCTAGTAATCAACCTTTAATAGTCATAGATGGTTTTCCAATTACAGATTTTCAACAACCAGGTACAGGAAATAGATATGATGGTGGAACTCAGAGTATATTAAATTCTTTTAATCCTAATGATTTTGAGACAATCACCGTTTTAAAAGATGCAAGTGCAACATCTATTTATGGAGCCCGAGCTGCAAATGGGGTCATCTTATTGACGACTAAAAAAGGTGTAACAGGTAAAGTTCAAGTTGAATATTCATCGTCATTATCTTTTCAATCTTATAATGACAGTTTTGAAGTGTTGAGTTTACAAGAGTGGATGGAATTGCGAAACGATGCTTCTTATGAGAATTGGGCATTTATAAATAAGATAGCTCCTTACAGTGATAGAACACTAGAACAAGCTATTGCAGATCCTGTTAATGGTATTCCGTTTACTAGATATTATTCTGATGATCAAATAGCCAATGCAAGTGAAGGTACAAATTGGTTAGATCTGGTGACTAGAGATGGAATGATACAACAGCATAATTTATCAGTAAGAGGAGGATCAGCTTCCACTAAATATTATTTATCAGGTAACTTATTTGAGCAACAAGGAGTTTTAAAGAATTCAGCTTTCGAAAGAGCGTCTTTACGATTCAATTTAGATCAGAAGATTAATGATTACGTTAGTTTTGGTATGAATCTTACAAAGAGTAGAATCAATAATGATAATAGTCAATTGGGTGGTGATCAATTTGAAAACTCAGGTATTATAAGATCGGCATTGCAGTATGGTCCTCATATACAGTCTGTTGATGAGTTTGGTGGATATCCAATTAATTCAGACAACGCTTTAGAGCCTAATCCTTTGTCTTTATTAACAATTACGGATGAGGGAGTTATTGACCGAACACTTACAAACTTTTTTATGGAAATAAGACCATTAAAAGGTCTTGTGGCTAGAGCCCAAGTGGGAATAGATCAGGGTAATACAAGTAGAAACACATACTTGCCAAGAACTACGTTATGGGGAGCATTAGAAAATGGTAAAGCATCTATAGCAAACGAGAAAAAAGATGATCAGTTATTTGATTTTACACTTAATTATTCAAAAACTTTTAATGATAATCATAACATAAATGTTTTAGCTGGTTACTCTAGACAAAAATACAGATCCGAAAGTTCTTTTCTAGGTAACAGTGATTTTATAACAGATGCTTTTTTATGGAATAATATTAATGCTGGAGCAGGAACTAAAGTATTAAGTTCTACAAAAAGTGAAGATAACATTGCGTCCTTTTTTGGTCGTTTAAATTATGTCTTTAAAGAACGTTACATCCTAACGACTACTGTTAGAAGAGATGGGTCAAGTGTTTTTTCTAAAAATAATAAATTCGCTACTTTTCCATCAGTAGCTGTTGGTTGGGATATTGCTGCAGAACCTTTTATGGAGAGTACTAAAGATAAAATTTCGCAATTCAAATTAAGAGTTGGATATGGAGAAACGGGAAATGCAGATATAGGTTCTAATGCGTATGCAGCTTACTATGCTCAGCCTGCTTATTTAAACCCAGACGAATCTATATTAATTGGTGTATTTCCTTCGAGATTAGAAAATCCTGATTTGAAATGGGAAACAACAAGAGAAACAAATATTGGTTTAGATTTTGAACTTTTTAAAGGAAGATTATCTGGATCTTTAGAAGTTTACAATAAAAACATTTCAGACCTTTTACAATTAACACCAATAAATTCATATAATGAAGTGAATACAGTTTGGGCTAATGTTGGAACCACGCAAAGTAAAGGGGTTGAGTTAACTTTAAATTCCATTAATGTACAATCAGAAGATTTTAGCTGGAGAAGTACATTGACATTTTCAAAATTTGAAGATAGTTGGAAAGAAAGAGCTCCAGATTGGAAACCAGCAATATACCAAAATGATGATGATCCTGTACGTTCGCAGTATTCATACGTGTCTGATGGTGTGATGCAAATTGGTGAGGTTGTGTCTGCACAACCAGATTTATATCCAGGGCAAATAAAAATAAAAGATGTTAATGGATTTTCTAGAGATGTTAGTGGTGAACCAATTGTAGATGAAAGAGGGCGTTTTATTGCTACTGGCGAGGCAGATGGAATTATAGATGAAGCAGATATTGTATTACTAGGATCTTCAGATCCAGACTTTATTGCTGGTTTTTCTAATACTATTAGCTACAAAAACTTTGATTTAAATTTTCACTTTAACGGTATGTTTGGAAGACAAATAGTAGATCAGACAGATTTTGCACTAGGAGTTACAGCTATTGGAGTTGCAACAAATGGACGTAATGCGTTAAGAAGCGTTTATGACAGGTGGACTCCTGATAACCCAACAAATACGAGACCAGCATCTCATTTTGGTTTTTCTCAATATGGCTCTGGTGATTTCTTTTTGCAAGATGCGTGGTTTATTAGATTACAAAACTTATCAGTAGCTTATCGATTGCCTTCTAATTCCCTTGGCGGTTTCCTTGATAGTGCAGCAATTAGACTGGATGCTCAGAATTTATTTGTTATAACTCCTTATGAAGGTGTAGACCCAGAAACAGATGCCTATGTCGCTGCATATCCTAACGTTACAACTTTTACATTAGGTATTGATTTAAAATTTTAAAAAAAAAAAATAGATTATGAAAACAATAAACTTTTATTTACTAGGAATAGTCCTATTAATTTCTACGTCTTGTAGTCCAGATCTAGAATCAATAAATTTTGATGAAATAAACCCTTCAATTTTTCCTACATCGGAAGCAGATGTTGAAGCATTGGTAGTTTCTGCATATTATCCACTAAGAGGTGCTTATGGTAATGGTATTCATTCTACCTCAGAAAATGGATTAATGTTTGTTCTAGATGCTACGACAGAAATTTTACAAGGACCTTATGGTATACAACAACAAGCGACATTACATAGTTATAATCCAACGCTCACAAATTTTACGCGATACTATGATGAGTTTTATAACAAAATAAGTTCTATGACATTAAATATAGATCGAATTCAAAATTCCATCGTTAATGAGAATGTAAAACAGAATGGTATTGCAGAAATTAAATGTGCAAGAGCATTTTTAGCTTATGAATTATTTGATATGTATGGCCCTTTAGTAGTAGCTCCTTTAGAGGTTTTACAAAATCCTTTAATTGAAACGCCATTAGCGCGATTAGAATATGATCAAATGGTGAGCTTTATAGAACAAGATTTACTTGATGCTGCTGCAGATTTACCATCACCCAATGATGCGGTTTATGGAAGATTTAGTCAGGGTTTTGCAAGAATGTTGTTAATACGATTATACCTTCATGAAAAAAGATGGGCAGATGTAGAGACTCAGGCTAATGCAATTATGGCAATGAATTACTACGAATTAGATAGCGATTATGTTGGGTTATGGGACATTGAAGCTCCTTTAGATAGTAAGGAAGTTATGTTTTCAGTACCAGCAGATTATGCTGGAACGAGTGAAAATCAGTGGCAATTGATGGTCTTGCCTGCTAATTACCCAGAGCGAGGTGGTTTTGGTACCATACAAAGTTCTTGGCAGTTTTATGATTCATTTGAAAACGATGATGTTCGTAAAACGAACTTAATAGCAGAGTTTACAGGGACTGATGATGTTGTTTATAATCGAAATAATCCTGGATCTTACATGCAACTAGGACCATTGCCATTAAAAATTTCTGAAGATGCAGCTAGAAATACAGGGCTAACAACAGTTGATATTATTCTTTATAGATATGCGGATGTATTATTATCTAAAGCAGAGGCGCTTTCCAATAAAACAGGTGTGCCAACACAAGAATCTATAGACCTAATAAATATTGTGAGAGCAAGAGCAGGTTTAGATCCAATACTGCTTAGCAATTTTGCAGATATTGATACATTTAATACAATGATTTTATTAGAAAGATCACATGAGTATTGGTGTGAAAATGGTCAATACCGTTCAGATTTAATAAGACACGGAAAATATACAGAATATGCTAATTCACTAAATGGTGTAGCTAGTCAAAGTGAACTCTATAAAGCATTATTTCCTTTTTCTTTGGCAAGAATCAGTGAAGGAAGAGGTGCATTTATACAAAACCCTGGTTACAATTAGATTGATTAGTTTAGTTAAAAGGGTTGTTTTGTGTAACAATAAATTTCAAATAACCCTTTTTTTAGTATTCAATAAGAACACATAAAAAGTTTAGAAAATATAATGGACTCTAGAAGAAATTTTATAAAAAAAGCAGCCATATTAGGAGCAGGAGTCTCTATTCTTCCAAGCTTCGCATTTGGTTTAAGCGGTAATGAAGAAAAGTTAAATATAGCATTAATTGGTGTTGGTCTAAGAGGTACTAATCATCTAAAGAATCTTTTGCTAAGAGATGATATCACAATTACCGCAATATGCGATATAGATCCAAAACGAATAGATATAGCTGTTGGTGAAATTACAAGTAAGGGTAATAAGAAGCCTTTAACTTTTGGTAAAGACGATTATGATTATAGAAATCTTTTAGCCTTAGAAAATGTAGATGCTGTTGTTATTTCAACACCTTGGTTATGGCATACACTTATGGCAAAAGACGCCATGAAAGCCGGTAAATATACTGGTTTAGAAGTATCAGCTGCAAATACGATGGAGGAATGTTGGGATCTTGTAAACACACACGAGCAAACTGGAACGCATTTAATGATTCTCGAAAATGTAAACTATAGAAGAGACATTATGGCTGTATTAAATATGGTAAAGCAAAATGTTTTCGGAGAGTTATTACATTTTAGATGTGGTTATCAACACGATTTAAGACATGTAAAATTTAACGATGGTAAGACTGCCTATGGAAAAGGAGTAGAGTTTGGAGAAAAGGGTATTTCAGAATCAGTTTGGAGAACACAACATTCGTTATTAAGAAATGCTGATGTTTACCCAACGCATGGTATTGGTCCAGTTGCTGCTATGAGTGATATCAATAAAGGTAATCGATTTATGTCTTTAACTTCTCATGCAACAAAAGGAGTTGGCTTAAATAGGTACATAGTAAAAAATGGTGGTGAAAATCATCCCAATGCTAAACTGAAATTTAAACTAGGTGATGTTATAACGTCTACAATAGAAACTGCAAACGGTGAAACAATTATTGTTACACACGATACTAACTCACCAAGACCGTATTCATTAGGTTTTAGAGTTCAAGGCGCAGATGGTTTATGGGAAGTTGATGGAAATAGAATTCATATCGATGGTGAAACAGAAGCCCATCAATGGGATGTTGCAGATGAGTGGTTAAAAAAATATGATCATCCATTATGGAAAAAATATGGTGAGTTAGCTAATGGTGCTGGTCATGGAGGTATGGATTTTTTTGTAATTCACGCATTTGTTGAAGCTGCGAAACAAAATGTAGCTCCACCGATGGATGCTTATGATGCAGCTGCTTGGAGTGCTATTACACCATTATCAGAAGCTTCTATAGAGAATAATGGTGAACCACAAGATTTTCCTGATTTTACAAGAGGTAATTGGGTAAAAAGAAAACCTTATAATTGGATTAAGGATACTTATTAACAGTGCTTAATTAAAAAAATAATATGAAAAATAAATATTTAATACTTGTATGCTTGAGTATGCTTGTCTGCTGTTGTAGCAGCAGCTCCGATTCAAGTGACTATGGCGATGGAGTTGATGATACTATAAGTGAAATAACTTATACTGCATCATCTGAAGTTATTTCAAACCCAGAACGTGGTTTTATGCATAGCTGGAGTGTAGCTTCAGAAGGACAACCATTAAATTTGGTGACACTTCAGAGTTTAAAAAACGAAAATGTTACTATAATACTTCGTCTGTATAATTTAGCATCATTTAAAAATTCAGATTTAAGTGCCGCACAACTCAATTTAATTACTACAGATTTCGAAAGATTAAGAACCGCTGGTGTAAAATGTGTACTGAGATTTGCATACAATGAAGACCAAAATGAAAGTGATGCGCCTTTAAATATTATTGAAGGGCATTTAAATCAGTTAAAACCAATCTTTACAGCTAATGCTGATGTTATTGCATTTGTACAGGCCGGTTTTATAGGGGCTTGGGGAGAATGGTATTACACAACTAATAACCTTACTACAACTGAAAATAAACGCGCTGTTGTGAATAAGTTGTTGGAAGCTTTTCCTCCAGAAATAAAAATACAATTAAGAGCGCCTCTTTATAAACAAGACGTGTTTGATTATACAACAGCAATGGATGCTAGTGTAGGTTATGGGACTACAGATATTGCACGTGTTGGATTTCATAATGATTGCTTTTTAGCAAGTGATACCGATTATGGAACATATCAAAATGTTGAAGTAGAGAAAAATTATATTAGTGACGAAGCGTTGTTTGTACCAACTGGAGGTGAAACTTGCCCTCCTAGTGGTATACCATCAGCGAGTTGCGCGACTGCCGATACGGAAATGTCATTATTAAAATGGACCTATCTAAATCTAGATTACTATGGACCTGTACTTAATATTTGGAGAAATAATAACTGTTTTGTTGATTTTCAGAAAGAGTTAGGATACAGGCTTTTACTTAAATCTGCTGCTCTTAAAATAGAAGTTGCTGTTAATACTAGTTTTGAATTAAATGCAGTAATTGATAATGTAGGTTTCGCGCCTGTATATAATAAGAAAAACACATTTTTAATCTTTAAATCTGTTAGTGATGGCTCTACTTATAAAAAGGCACTAAGCTTTGATGTAAGAAAAGTTATTCCTGCAATAAATTATGAATTAACGGAAACGGTTAATCTTACAGGTATTCCGGCAGGAAACTATGAACTCCTCTTAAAGATTGAAGATCAATTTTCTACAATAGCAGATAGACCAGAGTACGCTATACGTTTTGCAAATGGCGGTACATGGGAAGCTGACAATGGCTATAATAGTTTATCACACACATTAATAATAAATTAAAATTAAAAGTTATGAAAAAATTAAAATTATTCTATTATCTGATGACTGTTTCACTTATTGTGAGTTGTGGGCCAGATGATGAAGCGAGTTCTAATGATGCTCTAGCAGCTGACTTTTCATTTACAAATGATGAAAGCTTATTTGTATTTACAAATCTTTCTGAGGGAGCTACATCTTACAGATGGGATTTTGGTGACTTAAGTTTTTACTGTGAAAGAGAGAATCCAACTTATAGATATGTAACAGTTGGAGGTGAAATAGAAGTAACTCTAACTGCAATGGATGGCAATGGAAATGAAACTTACATAACAAAAACGGTTATTGCTCCAGAAATTTTAGATGTAGAAATTGAAATTGATGGTAATTTTGATGATTGGCAAGAAGTGGATTTTTTATATGAAGAACCAGATGCAGTATCTATGCAGAAAATTAAAATTTGGGGTAAAGGTGATAATATAAGTGTGTATTTAGAAGGGAATACTGCAATGCAGATGGAGTTGGTAGATATGTATATCAATTCTGATGGTGATTCATCTACGGGTTTTTTAAGCTGGCAATGGCCTGAAGGTTCTGGTGGTGATTTTCTATTTGAAGGTCCATTATTAAGTGCTTCATGGGGATCTTTTTATCAGCACACAGATCCAGCAGGAGGTTGGGGATGGTCAGCATTAGCTGGTTCTGCAACAAATATGTACTCTTCAGGTATTGTAAGTGTAGATTCAGAAACAAATGCTATTGAATTTAGTATTCCTAAAACACAATTTGGTTCTCTTGGCAGCACAATTGGTTTTGCTTTTTCAGAATTAACATCTGGTTGGGCTGCGGTAGGAGCTTTTCCAACGGTGACAGGTACAAGTAAATATGTGAATTATGAATTACCAATAGAGAATATAGGTCTTTGTCAATAATTATATCAATTTATTGTATTGTGCTACTACGTTAAAATAGGAGCTCAATACACTTAATTGTATCAATATAAAGTGTGCTCTGTACAGTGTTATTTTTAGTATTTAAAAGAGTAGTAATAAATACCCCAATTTACAAAGAAGTGAATATACTTACTTGAAAATGTGTTATAGTATTAACTAAAATATTAATAAAATGAAAACAAAATTACTTAGTGCTATTTTTATAGCAGGCAGCGTATTTAGTTATGCGCAAACAGTGACATCTGGTGTTACAGGCAGGGTGTGGTCGGACAAAAATTTAGGAGCTACCCAAGTTGCTACAACTATTGATGATGTAGATGCAATGGGAGGTTTATACCAATGGGGAAGAGATACTGATGGTCATCAAGATAGGACAAGTACTGCCGTTTCTGCGGCGGCTGGTGTAACTGCAGGAACAGAAGGGTCTGATTTTATATATACAGAATGGGCTCTTAATAGTTGGTTAGATGTTGTTGATGATACACGTTGGTTGGATACTGGAGGTGCACATAACCCATGTATATCAGAAGGTGCTGGTTTTAGAGTGCCAACAACTGGAGAATGGGTATCAGAATTTCTTACTACTACTTTTAGTGACGTTGATGCTTTTAATAGCTTCCTTAAATTACCACATACAGGATATCGGTCTGCTGGTGATGGAGTAATATATGATTTAGCAGTTACAAGTTATTACTGGACGAGTACTGCTCCGGCTATTCAAAAATATTTTTACGGAAGCGGACATCCTGATGGTGAAGGGAATAATGACTGGGGAAGTTGGCGTCCACATGGTATGGCAGTACGCTGTATTTATGATGCTTCATTAAGTGTTGAAAATGTTGACGTTTTAGATTTTAAAATGTATCCAAACCCAGCAAATAGTAATGGGGTAATTAACTTTACAGTTTCTAATGCTGTTAAAAATGTAAAAGTATTTGTTTACGATTTCACAGGGAAAGAAATACATAAGCAGGATAGTGAGCTTAGAACAATAAATTTATCAGGTACATCAAAAGGTATCTATTTAGTAAAGTTTGTTTTAGATAATGAAGCTACAGTGGTTAAAGAGTTAATTATTAAATAAAACCTTAAAACTATAAATGTGTTTTCTATAGATTAAAAGTAAAAAATGAAAAAACAATTTTTAATAATTTTTCTATTAACTATAGTAAATGGACAAGCGCAAATAAAAGGAAATTTTAAATTCCTTGCTGGTCAAGAATTAGAACTTATAGGTTATAATAATTTTAGAACAGAAGTTTTAAGTGTTACTAGTGTAGATAGTTTAGGTAATTTTACCTTAGTATATCCTAATACCTACAAAGGTATGGCAATATTAAAAGCCAAAGACAAATCGTCTTTGGCTTTTATATTAACAGAAACTGGATTAAAAATCACAGGACTAAATTTAAAATTAAAAGACAGTATAGAGTTTGTAAATAGTAAGGAAAATAATGATTTCGTTCAATATTTTGAAGATTATAAACAACGACAAAAAGCCTTGTTTTCCTGGCATTATTTAAAGGATAAATATCAAAACTATGAGGTTTTAAAAAAACAAAATTCAATTTTAAAAAACATAAATGAGGAATCAAATCGTATTGAAAAAGAGGATACTAATTATTTAAACGCATTAGATAAGGAAACTTATGTCTCGTGGTTTTTACCATTAAAGAAGTTGGTAAGCGATATGCCAATCATAACGAGACATAAAAAAGAACAAATCCCAAATGTTATTGAACAATTTAGACGTATAGATTTTAATAATCCCAAATTTAAAACAAGTGGACTTTTAAAAGATTTAATAGATGGGCATTACCTGTTGTTGGAAAACTCTAGTCAGTCATTGGATAGTATTTATATTCAAATGAATAAAAGCACAGATTTTCTACTTGATAATTTAACCAAAAATGAAACGCTATTAAATGAGGCAGGAGATTACCTTTTTAATTATTTAGAAAAAAGAAGTCTATTTAAAAGTTCAGAATACTTAGCCGTCCAATTATTATCAATTAATGGCTGTGTTTTAGAAGATAAATTAGCAAATAAATTAGAGGCATATCGTAAATTAAAACTTGGTAATACAGCACCAGATATTATTTTTTCTGATAGAACAAAGTTAAGTAGTATAGCTTCAGCCAAACTGTTAGTTTTTGGAGCATCATGGTGTTCAAAATGTAAAGAAGATGCTTTAAAATTGAAAGCTTATTATAATTCTTGGAAACAAAAAGGAGTCAGTGTTGTTTATGTGTCTATAGATACAGATAAAACAGATTTTGAAAATACATATAGTAATGTGCCATGGAAAACCGATTGCGATTTTAAAGGTTGGGACTCACAAGTAGTAAAAAATTACCATGTATTTGCTACACCAACCTATTTTATGTTGGATAAAGATTTAAAAATAATATTACGTCCAAAATCTGTAGAGCAAGCCAATAGTTGGATAAACTCTAAACATAAATTATGAATAAAGTATCAACTCAAAATAACAGGCTTCTATCAATAGATGTTTTGAGAGGTTTTGATATGCTCATGATTATTTTTGCAGACCGTTTTTTTGCTAATTTACATGAAGGGTCGCAAACAGAATTAACAGGTTTCTTTGCAACTCAATTTGAGCATCCAGAATGGTTTGGCTATCATTTTTATGATATTATTATGCCGCTTTTCCTATTTCTAGTTGGTGTGGTTATTCCTTTTTCAATGGAAAGACGCGTTAAAGAAATAGATAGTAAAGCAAAACTCTATCCTCATATTATTAAAAGATTTGTAATACTATTTGTTCTAGGATGGATTGTTCAGGGTAATTTATTGCATTTAGATATTAATAAATTTCAAATTTTTAGTAATACGCTTCAAGCTATAGCAGTTGGCTATCTATTTTCATGCATTGCTTTTATACATTTTAGTAAGAAATCAAGATATTTGTTTTTTGCAGCTTGTCTAGTCATTTATGGGTTATTACTAGAATTTGCAATAATTCCAGGAATTGGTAGTAGTGAATTGCTGCCAGATAAAAATATAGCCATTTATGTAGATAGATTAGTTTTTGGAGATTTTGATGACGGTTATCAATATACATGGTTATTAAGTGGTTTAGGATTTATAGCAACTACATTATCTGGCTTATTTGCAGGTGAGATGCTTAAGTCTAAATTGCCAAGAGAAAAAACAGCTCGAAATATTCTTTTAGTTGGAATTGGATTTATAGTAGTTGGATTGATTCTAAATTCTTTCCACCAAAGTGTAAAGAAAATTTGGAATAGCACGTTTGTAATGCTATCATCAGGAATATGTTTTGCTTTATTAGCATTATTCTATTGGGTTATAGATGTAAAAGGATTTACAAAATGGGGCTTTCCGTTAAAAGTTATTGGTATAAATGCCATTACAGCTTATGTACTTTCTCATGTTATAGGTTTTCCAGAAATAGCCAAATATTTTTTGTTTGGATGCGAACAGTTTTTAGGAGGGTATTATGATGCGTTTATAACCATTGGTGGTTTTAGCATTTTATATTTGTTGTTATGGTACATGAATAAAAACAAAACTTTTATAAAAATTTAGAAAATAGCTAAAGATGAAAAAAATATTATCAATACTATTAATAAATTGTATTTCCTTTATAGGATTTGCTCAAACAAATTATTATGTTTCCAATAGCGGGAATAATTCAAATAATGGAAGCATAAATTCTCCTTTTTTAAATATACAAAACGCACTGTGGGCGACTACCGCAGGCGATAATATATTTTTAAGAGCTGGTAGTTATGCAGAAAAGTTATGGTGGACAAACTCTGGTACATCGGGTAACCCTATAACCCTTTCAAACTATAATGATGAGGTGGTTACAATTTCTGGAACAAATGCGAGTAATCCTTCCCAAGGCGCACTAATCCAAATAAGCAGTAAAAGTTACATTAGAATTGATGGAATTAAATTTGCTGACAATATTATGAATAATGCAGATGGTATTAATGTAACCGGTTCTGGAACCGATATTGAGATTATTAATTGCGAATTTAGTAATATCGGCTGGACTTCAAGTAAAACAACATTGCCATCGCCAAGTAACAGCGCCCATGCTATTATTTTTCTTGGCAATACTGCAAACTCGTACAACAATATTTTAGTAGGAGATAATTATGTTCATGATTGTATTACAGGATATAGCGAAAGCATTACAATGGTTGGGAATATAGACTCATTTGTGATACAAAATAACATACTTAATTTTAATACAAATATTGGTATAGATGCCGCTGGACATTTTTCATGGACTGGCGCACCTGCAAATGTAAATTATTCACGCAACGGAAGTATTAAAAACAATGTAGTTAGTGATTATGATGGCCCTTCGGGTTTAGATGCAGCAGGTGGTATTTATATTGATGGTGGGAGTTTTATAACCGTTGAAAACAATACTGTTTTTAATTACAAGGTAGGATTTTCAGTAGGTTGTGAGGTAGCAGGAAAATCGAATGAAGGTAATATTGTACAAAATAATTTGGCCTATAATTGTAGTCTTTCTGGTTTGTTTGTTGGTTCTAATACAACAAGCGTTGTAAATAACACAAAAGTATATAATAACACCTTTTACAAATGTGGTTTTGGAACTTTTGATAATGGACAAATAGGATTACAAAACAATGTTGGAAGTGATATAAGAAATAATATTATGTACCCTACAGATTCGAGATATGCCATGGTTCAATTTAATGGAACAACATCTTCAAGTCTTTCAATCGACTACAATCTCTTCTGGAGAGACAATGCTAATACTGCTAACTTTTTCTATAATATTATTACTGGTGCTCAAAATTCGGTAATTTCAAATCCGTTATTTGTAAACACTTCTAGCAATGACTTTCATTTATCGACTTCTTCTCCAGCTATTGATGCAGGTGACCCAAGCTATAGTCCTGCTGTATATGTTTTTGATATAGATGGAGAAACAAGAGTTTATAATGGAAATGTTGATATTGGCGTTGACGAGTACAGCTCTACCTTAGGCATCATTAACCTTATTGAGAATAAAATTTCTGTCTATCCAAATCCAACAAAAGGCGTCATATTTATTAAGAATATTTCTAATTATAGCTATAAAATGTTTACGTTAACAGGACAGGTTGTTAAGTTAAAAAATTACGGCTTAGGAGCTATTAATATTAGTATGCAACAAGATGGTATTTATATTCTGAAATTAACAAAAAATAACACTTTAAAAGATTACTATATTAAAATATTAAAACACAAATAATGAAAAAATTTCTATACCTCTTTTGCTTTATTATATTATATAATTGTGCAGAATACAAACAGCCATCAAGTGAGGTTTTTTATGAAATGGATATGGACGAGTTTATAAACCCAGAGCGTGGATTTTATAGGCCATTTAGTACTTTAGCTAGTAATTTTGTTCCTTTAAACAAAGAAGTTTTATTAAATTTAAGAAACCCAAATCCAGCAGCAGGCGAATTTAATGTAGCGAGTTCACTTACATACAGGTCTTATCAATTCGATATTTTTAGAGATAAAGACATAACTGAAAGTATGTTAGGGAACATTCAAAAAGATATGGATATTATTCGTAGTGTTGGTAATAAAATAGTACTTCGATTTGCTTATAGCAATACTTGTTGCGACCCTCCTTTTAAAGATGCTCCAAAAGATATTATATTAAAACATTTAGATCAAGTAAAACCTCTATTAGAAAAGAATAAAGATGTAATCGCTGTTGTTCAAATGGGGTTAATTGGCTCTTGGGGAGAACAATATTATTCCGATTATTTTGGAGATTTAGAACATGGGCCAGTAACAGATCAACATTGGTTAGATAGGTCTATAGTTATTGATAAATTACTTGAAGTTGTACCAAAATCTAGAATGATTCAAATACGTGCACCATATTATAAATTGCGATATATTAATGGTAAAGAAGCGCATCCAGAAAATGCAAAACCAATAACTAAAGAAAATGCTTTTGACGGTTCACCAATTTCAAGACTTGCACATCATAACGATTGTATTTTAGCTAATTATGATGATTATTGGACTTATAATTCTTTTCATAAATTTCCCGCAATATGTGATACACTAAATTTAAAAAAATACATAGCATCAGAAACCAAATTTCTGGTTTTTGGAGGTGAAACTTGCCCTGGCGGCAATAATGGCGAAGACGTTTATAGTCCATACAACGATTGTGCCTCTGAAGGAGGTGGTGCACAAAACTACCTAAAGCGCTTTCATACATCATTTTTAAATACCGCATGGTCTGGAGCTGTAAATGGTGATTGGGCCAATAAATGTATTGATGAGATAAAGCGAAATTTAGGTTACAGATTTGTATTAAAACGAGGTGTTTTTCCAACTGAAATAAAGAATGGAAAAAAAATGATAATAGAGCTTGATATTACTAATGAAGGCTACGCATCAATCTATAACTATAGGTTGGTTGAACTGGTTTTGCGACATAAAGACACTAAAAAAACATACAAAACAAAAATTGATTCTGATCCGCGTTATTGGTTTACAGGTGAATTACAATCTATTAAACTTAATTTTGAATGGACAGAAAAGTTGCCTAAAGGAAATTATGAATTGTTTATAAATCTTCCTGACCCAGAACCAAGTATTTACGATAGACCAGAATATGCTATTCGATTAGCGGGTAAACTACACTCAAAATCTTTATGGGAAGCTTCAACAGGTTGGAATCTGCTATTCTCTGATATTAAAGTTGAATAAATCAGGGTAGATAAATAGAAGTAAAACCTAAACAAAAATTAAATAAATTAATTGATATTTCAAAATCAAAATTTTTGTATAGCAGTTGCAGATTATAAAAGCTCATAATTTTCTACGCAAAGTATAATATTTTTAATTAAAAAAGTATAGGAGAAGTAAAAATAATCTATTATGATTACTCTACTTATATATTGAAGGATTAATGTTAAAAATAATAGTTGTATAAAAAAAATGTGCTCGTGCACATTTTTTTTATATATTTACATAAAATCAATATGCTCGTGCACAATTATTATATATTATAATTTTTTAGATTGAATTAAATAAAAACAGAGAGGCAAGAAAAATTAAAAACCAATACTATGAAAAGCATTATTAATTATTTAAAAACTAACTTAGTTCTACAATTAAATTCGTGTAATCAGAAAACAACTAAGTCACCAAATTTATTTCTGATAATCTTTTTTTCTATATTATTTTTTGGACAAGCAGAAAATAGTGAAGCCCAAACAAGACCAACTACTTTATATGTTGATGTAAGCTATACAGGTACTACATCTAATGGTACTGAAGAATTTCCATATAAGAAAATTCATGAGGCTGTAAACCAAAGACGAGATAATGCCGTTTGGGCTAATTTACCTATGGTTTCAGATGAGGAAATTATTGTAAAATCAGGAACATACACGCCAACAGGAGTAGGCGAACAGATTTTTATAGATCTAGATAAAAGTGGAGAGGGAAATTATTGGTTTACGCTTAAAGCAGAGGGTAATGTTGTTATTGATGGATCTGGTCTTTTCGGTGTTAAATTTGCTGCAATGATTGGCGTTTCCCAAAACGCCAGAAATGTAAGGATTGAAGGTTTTAAACTAAAGAGTCTCAGGGATAACCCTGCTTTGACAACTGATTTGTTAGATGAAAATGGCAACCCTGTTTTAGATGAAAATGGTAATGTTATAAAATCAAAAGATGTAAAATTTGGTATTCAATTAGCGCAAACATTAACAAATATAGAGGTCATAAATAACGAAATTTATGATTTTTCTTGGAATGTAAATGTAGACCCAATGAAAAACAGAGCAGAATTTACTAGTGCAGAAATTGATACTCTAAAAACGGCTCAAGGATTGGACAATATTGGAGCCATAAGTATAGTAGGAAATCAATTAGCAGAAATGTCTAATATAAAAGTAATAAATAATTATATACATCATATAATTCCAGGTTATACCGAAGGTATTCAGGTAAATGGTAATATTAATGGCTTTTTAGTTGAAAATAACATAGTAGAAGAGGTACAAAATATTGGTATTGTTGCTGCAGGACATTATGGATGGGTTGTAACAATGCAAGGCGCTACTGTAACACCTGCTTTAAATCAATCTAGAAATGGTATAATTAGAAACAATACGGTAAGAAGCTGTAGATCGCCAATAGCAATTGCAGGTGGTATTTATTGCGATGGTCCCCAAAATATAATTGTTGAGAATAATATTTGTTCTGATGGACAAGTAGGTTTTTCAATAGGAAACGAAAATGAAAATGTGTCTTCTGGTGGGCATATCGTAAGAAATAATATTGCTTTTGGTAACTCTTCGTCTGGAATTATGGTAGGAGTTGCAGGTCATGGAAGTGGTAGTACTATGGATAATGTTCTTGTTACAGGGAATACGTTTTATGGGAATGGAGTTGGTAATGATACTTACTTATTAATTGTGCCCCAAGCAGAATGTATTATCAATAACAACATTGAAAACTTATCTATAAAAAGCAATATATTTTACACCGTTCACCAAGATAATAAACTAGTGACTTTTTCTCCACTAGTTACGGGTAATACGAATTCTTTTGCAAATTCAATATCTTTTGACTATAATCTGTATTATACTAATTCCACAGCATCTCCACCTGCAGGCTATTTTGATTGGTCGCAACTTGGAACAGATTATGATAATTATGGTACATTCAATTGGTATAGACAAAGTATTACAAATCAAGATGTGCACTCAAGTTTTGCAAATCCAAATTTTAAAGATATCACATCTTCACCAATAGATTTAAGCTTACAAGCTAATTCACTGGCAATAAATGCTGGAGACCCCAACTATGTAGTTGCAACTGGTGAAACTGATTTTTATGGAAATGATAGGATTGATCATTCTATAATAGATATAGGAGCTTATGAATCTGGTGCAGCAGCAGCAGGCGATCAAGCCGCTGCCATTGACGGTGTTAAAAGTATAGGCGAAGGTTATATAGCATTACAAACAGGAGTTACCCAAGGTGTTTGGAAGAATATTTATGCCTATGATGACAATCATTTTATTTATGTATATGCAGAATATGATGGTGCTTTATCCGAATATTCTATATTCGTAAATACTGATTCCAGTACTGGTTACCAAGAAACCTGGACAGATAAGACCAATTACTATGTAGATGGGACACTCAATTTGTTGAACCGATATAACGCAAGTTCGAATAACCAGCAATGGCCTTTTACAGTAGATAATGATGTTATGAATATTAGGTTTGTTAAAACCACAACAACCATTGAAGGGCGTATACCAAAAGATGCGCTTGGATTTGGTGATTCTGGCACTATTGGCTTAGGTTTAATAGGTTATTCTGCAAATTGGGCCAGCACTATAGGTAGTATTCCATTAGAGACAAATTCTATGGTTTATTTAACACTTAATGGAGGTTCAGAAGCAGGAAGCCTTTCTGTAGATGGATATAAAAGTCCTGTTGAAGATTATGAAGCTTTAATAACTGGTGTAACTGGTAGCTCTTTCAGTAGTATTTATGGTTATACCGATAGTGAATATATTTATTTGTACGCAGAAATTGATGCAACCAATTTAGATGAATATGAAGTTTACTTCAATACGGATAGTGCCACTGGTTTTCAATACTTATGGACAGATAAATCAAATTATTTTATCGATGCAAACTATAATGTGTTAAATACATATGATGGAGGTGCATCGGGTTGGCCATTTATAGAGTCTTCTAATTGTACTGGAATTGAATTTATAATGACACCACAGACCATAGAAGGTAAAATTTTAAAATCTCTACTCGGGCTCGGTAATTCCGGAACCATAGGAATTGGATTAGAAGGGCATACCCAAAATTGGAATAGTAGCCTAGGTGGAGTGCCTGTAAGCGGCAATATGGTGTATTTATCTCTTGGAGAAACTAGCTCTAGTAGATCATTATCTACAATCGAAGAGGCTCTAAAAGAAGATAAGCTAAAAGTATACCCAAATCCAGCAGCTAAAGAGTTAAAAATAAATTACACAACCTCTGAAGCTAAAAAAGTTTTAATAGAATTAATTGGAATAGATGGTCGAAGCTATTTCTCTAAAGAGATATATTCAAAATCCGGAACCTATGAGCAGACAATATCAGTTGGTAATTTAAGAAGAGGAATGTTTATTCTAAAGGTTATAACCGGTGATAAAGTTGAAACAAAGAAAGTTATACTTAAATAAAACTAGTATTAATTAGTAAACCATTGATTAATTGTAGGTTGATGGTCTTTTGTAGAGAAGACCATCTAGGAGTTTAAAAAGAACGATAAACAGTTATAGTTTAATCTATTTAGCGATTTCAGAACCAATTTGAAATTTAAAAAAAAAACATGAAGAAAATAATATTAAATACTTTAATTATTGTATGTTTATTTATGGCTTGTGGAGGAGGAGACGATGACATGGGGTCAAATAGTGATGATGATCCACAACAGATGGAACCTGTTTTAAATGAAGGTGGTGTATCTAGCTTTACAAAAGTGCAGCCTATGACAGGCATTGTCGTTTGGGATACTAATTTTAGCGCAAATCCCGAAGCACATTCTTTAGAATACTCGTATATGCTATATGAAGATATTGTAACTAATGAAGGTGTTTATGATTGGACAGTAGTAGAAAATAAACTTAATGATATAGCTTCAAGGAATCATCAAGCTATATTAAGGTTTAGATTCACTTATGTTGGTGAGTTAACTTCAGTTCCTCAATACATTAAAGACTTGCCCGATTATAATGAAACAATGAGCTTAAGTGAAAATCAAGAAACTTGGTTTCCAGATTGGTCTCATCATGAGCTAATGGATTTTACACTAGAATTTTATGAGAAATTTGCAGAACAGTATGACGAGGATACAAGATTAGCATTTTTACAAGTTGGTTTTGGTTTATGGGCAGAATATCATATTTATGATGGTCCTTTTATCTTGGGTCAAACATTTCCATCAAAAGAATTCCAAACTACTTTTCTAAATACACTAGACACACAATTTAATGAATTACATTGGTCTATTTCCATTGATGCAGAAGATAGTAATGCAACACCTTTAAGTAGTGAGCCTTCATTATTAGCACTTTCTTTTGGGTTGTTTGATGATTCATTTATGAGCGAAGAACACGCTTCATATAATGAACCAAGATTTGTTTTTTTCGGTTCTAACCGCTACCAAACCTCACCAATTGGTGGGGAGTTTAATTATTATACGACTTACGATCAACAAAATGTTTTATCACCTAATGGTCCACATGATGAATCTTACGAATCATTTGCAGGTAGATTTAATATTAGCTATATGATTGGTAACGATCAGTATCAATATCAAACTTTAGCGCGTATAAAAGAAGCAAGTATTAATACAGGATATAAATTTGAAGTCACAAATTTTGAAAAATTAGATGGAAATTCATTTTTAACAGTAAAAAATATTGGCACTGCACCAATTTATTATGATGCTTATTTTTCAATTAATGGTAATAAATCGTTCATATCTCTAAAAACTTTGTTGCCAAATCAAGAATCGATTTTCACAATAAATTATGATGGTAATGAAGATTTAATAATAGTCTGTAATAGATTAATAGACGGACAAGTTATAGATTTTAAAAGATCATTTTAAACTAAAAAATTGATTATGGCTATTGCTGTGAACATTAAAGCAAATAAAACTTCAACTGATATAGCATATCATGAATGGTTACATAAGGACAGTTTTAAAAACTCAAAAACATATAAAAAATTTTTAAACTGGGTTAGTTGTGAATTTATTCTTAATCTTCAAGATGATACGGATGGTTTAATCATATTTTTTCCAAATGGCTCATTCATCATAAAAGAAATCATATCGAAGAGAAATGCGGTAAACTTTAAAATTGAAGTAAAAAGTAAATGTTCAAAAAATGGCATCTCCACATTTGAAAAAATAATTAGAGTATTAAATCATGTTAAAACCTTTCAGAAGTGATTTTTTGATTGTACTTAAAGCTAATCTTGATTTTAGAAGGGAATATTACTACAGCTTCCAGATTATAAAGTTTGTGTTTTAGAGTGCAGTAAAATAATTCTTAATAAGTCTGAGAATAGGGTTAGGTTGTTGAAAAATCGCGATTTTTTTCAATTAAAATAGCTACTATTAATAGAAATAGTATTTTTTTAAACTTAAATGCTAAGTACATGACAAAAATTGAATTATGTTAGTATTGTATTGATTTTTAGGATTTAACAAGGCGTTTGCTATAAAAGAAAGCCCATATTTAAAGATACTTTTGGATTTTTTTCCATGTTTTTTAATTTGTATAGGACGTATTTTATGCAAATAGATGCCTACTTTATAACACCAAACAAAAGCAATCATAACTAATAACACCAGTTTTTCTATTCTTTGAATATCCTGCAAGTGTGTATTTTCTATATCAAATCCGCTAGATTTCATGGCCTTAAAAGACATTTCTATCTGCCAACGCTTCTTGTAATCTTGTTGTGCATTTTCTGGCTTATTAAATGATACAATAATCAAAAAGTCCTGTTTTGTTTTTCTGTTGTTAAGCTTACAACCGCTAAGGTAACAGAGCTGTCCATTAACGCGTACTATTTTGTTGTAATACACAAATTCATTGTTCCTAAATCTATTAAATAAGTGAGAGACCTTAACCTCTTTGTTTTTAT
>Ga0209633_10000151_pt1 | contig 82269 bp, 69 predicted proteins | sample Cruoilmetagenom1_FD_187290 | JGI IMG/M metagenome (GOLD analysis project Ga0209633, IMG submission 187290) | Oil polluted marine microbial communities from Coal Oil Point, Santa Barbara, California, USA - Sample 1 (SPAdes) (version 2) | ecosystem: Environmental > Aquatic > Marine > Oil seeps ... | reverse complement strand
CATTAAGTCTTTGTAACTCTTGTAACGTTTCATTAAGTAAACTTGGTTGACTCCATGGTTTATTTATAAAGATGGATTCTTCCATTTTAGATAAGCCAATAAGATAATAACCTCCATCTTCTGCTGGTCCAAAAACCACTTCATTTTCATTCAAAGCTTTAACTCCTTTTCTTATGTGAGTTTCATTTATATCTGGTAAATCCGAGCCAATCAGTACTATTTTTTTATAGCCAGCATCAAAGCCATCTTTAAAAGCATTTAACATTCGTTCTCCTAAATCAACTCCTTCTTGAACTGTTTTGAAATCATTTTTCCACTTGCTATCGACTACTGCATTAGAAAAATAAATACGTTTATCTATGTCTAATTGCTCAGTGGCTTGTTCTGTTATTTTCACTAATTCTGAATAAACCTCAAAAGCACCAAAATCACCAATAGTTTTAGCAAGTCTTGTTTTTACAGTTCCTAATTTTATGTTTTTCACAAACACAATTACAAGTGTATCAGTCATATATTTTATTTCCTTTTAAAAGCCATTGACTCCATTCCTTAGAAAATGTATGTACATTTTCTGTAGGTTCTTCATCTTTGTTATATACAGTAAAGTCCTTGTTTTTCCATTGAAAAATACCGCCAAATAAATTGTAAATATTAGTATATCCAGCCTTTTTGAGCCGTTCGGCAATGTCTTCAGAACGAATACCTAATGAGCAATACACAACAATTTTTGATGATTTATCGGTTATAGTTTCTGTAACTGTTGAAATCTTGAAATTATCGTATCCAACATGAATTCCATTTTTAAGATGACTCACTTCAAATTCAGAAAGCTCTCTTGTATCTAAAAGAATAACTTCAGTTTTTGGCATCGCTAATTCTTGAACTGTAATGTATGGAATGCTTTCAGAATTGTACTTTTTTAGTAATTCCGAAATGGATTCTTGAGCAAAACTAATGCTCGAAAGAAATATGAATATGTATAAAATTATTTTTTTCATAATAATGAGATTACTTCCCGATACCTATCGGGATTTGCAGAAATTTGTTAAGCAACTACACCTTGGCAACTACTGCCTGCACCTGCTGTACAGCCATAGCAATGTTGTGAAATGACAATATTTCGACCTTCAAGAAGTTCTTCATTATATTCTGATATATGCTTCACTTTACTATTTACAGGTAATTCTAGCATCTGATTAAAATCGCAATCAAATAAATAACCATCCCAACTAATAGATAGTGTATTGGTACACATCACATTTTCAACTGCAGCAGGATTATAGGCTTCAACCAATGAATACATATAATCTTCATAATTTTCTGAAGCGATTAAATAATCTAAGAAGCGCGCTATTGGTAAATTGGTAATAGCAAATAGATTATGAAATTGAATACCAAAATCTTCGAGTAAGGCCTTTTTGAAATCCTTTTCCATAGACGCTTGGTCACCTGGTAAAAATGCACCTGATGGATTATAAACCAAATCTAGCCTTAGATTACTATTAGGCATTCCATAACCAACAGCATTTAGTTCTTGTAAGGCTTTAATGGACTTGTCAAAAACTCCTTCACCACGTTGTTTGTCTGTCTTTCCTCTAGTCCAGTGTGGCATTGAACTCACCACATGTACATTGTGTTTTTTAAAAAATTCAGGTAAGTCGTAATATTTTTTGTTTGCACGAATGATAGTAAGGTTTGAGCGGACAATAAAATCTTTGATACCTGCTTTGGCAGCTTCCTCAACAAACCACCTAAAATCTGGATTCATTTCTGGTGCACCTCCAGTTAAATCTAAAGTATGGGCTCCAGTATTTTTAATGACTTCAAGACATTCTCTCATGGTGTCTCTAGTCATAATTTCCTTTCTATCAGGACCAGCATCTACATGACAATGATCACAAACTTGATTACACATGTAACCAACATTAATTTGAAGGATTTCTAATTTTTTAGCTTTTAACGGAAATTGACTCGTTTCAGAAATCTTAGCTTTAAACGTAGGTAATTCTCCACTTTGAAAAATTCCATTAGATAGAATTTCTAATTGTCTATTGCTTTGCGCTAAATCGCTTCCAAGTTTTTTAAGGGACTTTGTTGCCATTAATTCAATTGTCTGTTTGAAATATTTACTTAATTAAGTCCAAGTCGGTTTTTCTCCTTAGGGGAAATGTCCGCAGGACAATGGGGATTTTATCCATCCAGTTTATTAACCTTATTCATCATTTGTACACCATGTACCAAAGTTGCTCCGCTTTTTATAGCAGCACCAACATGAATGGCTTCCATCATCTCTTCTTTTGTTACTCCACGTTGCAAAGTGTCTTTGGTGTAAGCATCTATACAGTAAGGACATTGTTCTGTGTGAGATACAGCTAAAGCGATTAGTGATTTTTCGCGTGCTGTTAAAGCACCATCTTCAAAAACTTTTCCATAATATTCGAAAAACTTGTTCCCAAGTTCTTCATCCCATTCTGTTATATTTCCGAATTTTCTTAGATCCGCTGGATCATAATAAGTCTTAGACATGTGTAATTAGTTATATATTTTTCTAAAAATCAATATAGTACTTTTTGTCGAAGTTAAATCTTAAAGATTACAGAAAAGAGTAAAAATTTTAAACTGAATCTAGTTTTAATAAGTGAATCTGTTTTTTACTAAAAAGTCTTACTTTTAAACTCTTTATTCTTGTAAAATGCAAAATTGGCTTAAATTATTATCAGCTTTCAAACAAAAGCAAGAACGTATTGCTTTTATTACGGTTACAAAATGTTTAGGGTCAACACCATGTGTAGTTGGGTCACGAATGATAGTGACTAAAGAAAAAGAAATTCATGGAACAATAGGAGGTGGAAAATTAGAGTTTAAAGCCATTGATGAAGCAATAATTGCAATAAACGAAAATAGAATTATTGAATCTTCTTATACTTTAGGTCCAGAATTTGAGCAATGCTGTGGAGGAAAAGTTGAATTTATTATAGAACCTATGAATCAAACACCAGAATTATTTTTATTTGGCGCAGGACATATTGGTGTTGAAATTGCCAAACTATTAGTAGATACACCTTTTAAAGTAAACCTTATAGATTCTCGCGAAGACTGGTTTTCTAATTTAGAATTAGATGAAAGTGTTACCGCACATCAAGTCAACGAAACTAATTTTAAAACATTTAAAGACGTTGTGAAATGGGGAGGTAACAGTTATATTTTAGTACTGACACACAATCATGCGATAGATTTTGATATTATCTCAATGGCATTGCAAAACGAAACTAAATTTCTAGGTTTAATAGGAAGCAAAACCAAAAAAGCACGTTTTAATAATATGCTCATAAACGAAATGAAAATTAAAGATGGAATGAAGAATGTGATATGCCCAATAGGATTACCAATTGGTGGTGATACACCAAAAGAAATAGCTATTAGTGTTGTGGCGCAGTTACTACAGGTGCATTATCAAACTGTTATTAAGTAATAAAGTCAATTGCTTAGAATTGTCCCTTGAGTGGACTTTAGGGGCGTTTTAAAAATTAGTAATAATGAGATTCCTGCCTTCGCAGGAAGTAAACATGAAAAATAATAAATCCATTATTGATAAATTAACAGCGCTTTGGGCGCTAAATGAGTCTGGCTTAGGTGGATTTCTGCATGTATTTAGCACACCTTTTACAGGATTGATTGTTGGTGGAATTGCAATTTTATTGATTAGTCTTATTGCTTATTATGCTGAAAATAAATGGCAAACCATTTTTAAAGCGCTAGTCATTGTATTGATCATAAAAATGGCAGTAAGTCCGTATTCGCCTTTTGGTGCTTATGTTGCAGTTAGCTTTCAAGCACTTTTTGGTGCTTTGCTATTCTCTAAGTTTTCTTGGAAAGGTGCAACGCTTATGATCTTAGGAATCGTAACATTTTTAGAATCAGCATTACAGAAATTATTAATACTCACTATTGTTTATGGAACAGAATTCTGGGAGGCTATAAATATTTATGGTGATTGGGTTCAGAAAAAAATGAATTTTGTTTCAGAATCATCAACGACCTCAGTTTTAGTAACCGTTTATTTAGTGATTTATGGTATTGCTGGTTTACTTGCAGGATTATTTATTAGAAGTGTTATAAAAATAATAGCAGATAGAAAGGAAGCTGTTTTTTATCTCGAATCAGACGAAGTATTATCAACTGGCGAGAAATCTAAAGTCTCATTTAAAACCAAGGTCATTTGGGTTTGGTTAATTACAGCCGCCATTATTGTATTAGCCTTCTCATTTTTCGGTGGAAACTTATTTGGTTGGCAAAAAGCCATTTATATCTTATTGCGTAGCTTTTTAATTTTGATGCTTTGGTATTTGGTTTTAGGACCTTTTTTATTGAAATTGGTTCGTAAATATTTAAACAAAAAAGAATCGCAATATAGAGAGGATATCACCAATGCGATGGATTTGTTTCCTTATTTTAGACAGATATTGTCTCATACATGGAAAGAAACATCACACTTAAAAGGCTATACGCGTTTCAAGTATTTTATGGCAAATAGTATTTCTAATTGTATTCATTTTAAAATTGAACGCAGATAATGCTGATTTGGCAGGTTTTCACAGATAAAAATCATTTTTAATCATATAAAATCAGCGTCATCTGCGTTCCAAAATATTTTAAGCCAAAAAAATGATTTATATTCTAACAGGAGATATACGAACAGGAAAGACAACAGCGCTTTTAGAATGGATTAACACTTCGGCTGCGCTCAGTGGGACAAATAGAAATGATGTTGATGGTGTGTTATGTCCTGATGATGACAAAGGGAAACGCTATTTCTTAAATATTAAATCGAAAGACAAGTATCCTCTTGCAGCTAATTCTGATACTGAAGACCATAATATAATCTCAATAGGACCATTTCAGTTTTTAAAATCATCGTTTCAGAATGCAAATGATTATTTACTTCAAAGTAATGACAAAAGAGAATATTTATACTTAGTTGTTGATGAGCTTGGTAAGCTCGAACTTAAAAATATTGGTTTACACGATTCAGCTAAAAGCATAATTGCTCAGCATGAAAATAGTAAAACTCATCATCTTATTTTAGTTGTTCGCGAATCTTTATTGAATGACATTATTGAGCATTATGATATTTCTCAATACTCCGTTTTAAGGAAGGAAGATTTAGATACGCTAAATTAGACCTAGCAGGTTTTAAAAACCTGTCAAGTATGAAAGCGAAAAGCATTTAGTTCCTATTTATGAGATTCCTGCTTTCGCAGGAATTTGATTACTTCAATTTAGCACGTCTATCCTTCAATATTTTTGCAAATGAACGTGTTCTAATTTCATCTAATGTTAATCCAGTAGCTAAGACTTCGTCAATAGTAATGGCTCCACTATTTAAGGCTTTTAAGAAGTAATTCAACAAGCCTTGACCAGTTGCCGCATCATCAAACGTATCACCAATTAAAGTGGCTTGTGCTGCTTTTTCAACAAAGGTTTTTAAACGCAACACGGCGTCATCATAACTTTCTAAAAAGAAGGCGTAAACTGCAGTGTATCGCATTGGTAATTGCGCAGGATTTAAATCCCAACCTTGGTATAAGCCTTTATATAATGAATGACGAATATGCTCATAACCTTTTAACCAAGCACGATGAACAACTTTTTTGTTTTCTTGCTCTTGTTTTTCTGTTAAATCACCACGATGTGGTCCAATTGGCATAGTGTTCGTTGCTCCATCTGACAACCAAATTCCTGTGTGTGCTAATGCTACCTTAGTCGTATAATGCGCAAAATCACAAACATCATGATCCATTTCTTGATAAGATGCTGTAATGTTATTAGAAGCAGTGTAATCGTAAGTTCCAAAATGAGTTGCAATACAACGTCCTTTACTTGCTGCTATAAATCTGAATAATGGATTGGTCCCATTATGATCCATGATGGATTGTGTGGTCTCTACCATCATTTCCATTTTGAGTGTTCCAGATTCTAAATTGAATTTTTCTTCAATTACTTCAAAAAAGGAAACCAAAGCAATAATTTGTTCTGGAATGGTTACTTTAGGTAACATTACAATAAAATTGTCCGGTAGTTTTCCGTTAGATTCAGTTAGTAATGTCGTTAAGAACAAATCGAGTGTTCTTTGTCCACGATGTTTTAATTCTTCAGTAAAGGGTTTGATACGAATTCCAATGAATGGAGAAAGCGTTTGGTCTTTAATTCCAAGAGCGACTTGTTTTGCAGCAAAAACTGCGGTTTCATCTTCTTCTTTATCTGAACGGTTTCCGAATCCATCTTCAAAATCTATTCTAAAATCTTCAACACCTTCTGTTTCTAATTTTGCAATTACTTTTTGGTAGATGTTATATGAAAAGCCAGCTGGATGATTTTTTAAATCTTCCTTAGATAAGCCTTCTAATTCTTTTATAAGCTTTAGTTGCTTTTTGCTTTTTGAAGGTAATTTTTTGCTTCCTTTTAATTTAAAAGCTTTACCAAATTCAATAAAATTTGGGGCATAATGCAACAATGATTTTAAAGCAATATTCCCTAATACATCTGTTGTATTAGATTTGAAAAGGTTGGCTCCACCATAAACCGTATGAATAGGTTGTCTGTCTTCTCTGTCTCCTCTGTATATTTTATTGAACGCTTGATTTGCCGTTTTTAAATCGTCAAAAATGTTCGCTTTTTTATCTTCTGAAATACTTAAATTCATGTTTTTGTTTTTTTGTTAGAACGCAGATGACGTAAATTTTTTATGATTTCCGTTGTTTGAATATAAAAATATCAGCGAACATCTGTTTAATCAGCGTCATCAGCGTTCCATTTTTTTTAACTTCCTCTATAAGTCGAGTATCCAAATGGATTAATTAATAATGGAATATGATAATGGCTACCATCAGTGACTTCAAATTGAATTGAAGCTTCAGGATAAAAGCCTTTTTGGTTATTATTTTTGTAATATTTTGCGGTGTCAAAAGTCATACTGTAAGCACCAGGATCTAAAAGTATTCCAGGTGGTAATACATCTGATATTCTACCATCAGTATTGGTAATACCAACACTCATAGGTCTCCATTGATTATCACGTATGCCTTTTAAGGTGATAAGCATATGTTTTGCAGGAACACCAATAGATGTATCTAAAGCATGTGTCGTTAAGTGACTGCTTAAATCTGCTTTTGTAGATAAATCTTCTATAAGCTTAACTAAGCGAATCACTGTGATTTTATGTTGCTCGTTCATGGCAACATAAATTTCATCATCTGTATTATGGTTCAATCTAGAATTTACAATGGCTAACATTTCTTCAGCAGATTTTCCGCTGGCACTAACAATAAATATATAACCAAATCTATCTTCATAAAGTTTGTTAGCTTCAGCTAAAGCTTCAATCGTTTCCATATTTCCTTCAGCCATTTTAGACTGCTCGTTTCCTGCCCATTCTGCTGTATGCGCAAACTTTTCTTTTAAGCTATCTACATTTCCTATTTTTGGATGACCAGTAAATGCCTCTTTAAAATCTTCAACAGAACAATCGTTATACCAAATAGAAGCTGCTTTTTTTATCAGCTCATTTTCAGAGGAAAACGGTCTACTTGTAAGCATTTTATTAACCCAAGTTTTGGAAACACAGCATTGCTCTAATTGTGCAAAAGCGTCTTGTTCTGAAAGTGAATTAAGTTGACTTAATGTTATCATAATCGTTATTTTGGTGCACCTTGATTAATCCAGCAATTAATCATATCGCGTTCTTCTTGCGTCATTTGGGTTTGGTTATTGTTAAATGGCATATTCTTACTAACTACAACCCGTTGAAAAATCTTGTCTTTTAAATTATAAATCTGTTCTGCTGTGTCATATTTCACTCCATTTGGTGCTACTTTCCAGATAGCATCTGTAGGATTTGATGAATGACAAGCTGTACATCTGTTATTTATAATAGTTTGAACTTCTGTAAAGGAAACAATTTCTTGGCAATTTTCATATTTTGGAGGTGTAGGAGCGGTCATAAATGCCATTCCAAAGAGAATAATTACAGAAATAGGCATCACCCAAACGGAAAGTTCGCCTTTCTCTCTAACATTTAAATAATGTTTTACTCCAGCTGTTCCTATGGTAATGCCAATAAGCACTAGCCATTGGTAGCTATTTCCGAATGTGCTCGGAAAGTGATTACTAATCATCACAAACAATACAGGAAGGGTAAAATAATTATTTGTGTACGATCTTAAAAATGCAGCTTTGCCATCTGCAGGATTAGGTGGTAACCCTTTTTTTGCAGCAGCGACCATACGTTTTTGACCTGGAATTATAGTAAAAAAGACATTGGCTGCCATTAATGTTCCTAGAAAAGCACCAAAGTGAATATAAGCAGCTCTGCCACTAAATACTTGCGCATAGAACCAAGCAAAAAGAAAAACTAAAGCTGTAATGGCTAAAGTAAATACGACTTTATTATTGCTTAATCGTTTGCAAATTTGATCATATAAAATCCAACCAACAATCAAAGAGCTTATACTAATTGTTATAGCGGTTGAAGGCAGAATATCTAAAACTTCTGGGTCGATTAAATAAGAACTCGCATTAAAATAGTAGGCTATAGAAAGTAAGCAAAACCCAGATAACCAAGTGAAGTATGCTTCATATTTAAACCAATGTAAATGCTTAGGAATTTTTTTTGGTGCCAATTTATATTTTTCAACATAGTAAAATCCACCACCATGAACAGCCCATAAATTTCCGGCTAATTCATCTCTTACGCCTTCAGTTCTGTTCAAAGCATTTTCTAAAAAGACAAAGTAGAATGAAGCGCCAATCCAAGCAATACCAAAGGTAATATGGATAAGTCTAACCGTTAGATTTAACCATTCAGAAAAGTGACTTTCGTAAATAGTTCCTTTTAGAAAAAGATACAATATGCCTATACCACAAACAGAAGCAATTACGATTAAAGCATAAAACCAGTTTTGAGAAGTTTGAAGTGCATCTGCCTTATCATAATTTTCTTTAGCCTTAAGTGCTTTAATAGAATGATTTAATTTATAAGTAACAGCAATAATCACTGAAAAGATAACAAGCCAAGTTAAAAGTAAAATTACTTCAATCATTCAATTTATTTAATAGTTCCAAGAATTCGTAATCTACTGATGCCACCATCAGGATATATTTTTAACTTAACATGTGTCACAGGATGTTCAGTTGGTAAAATTTCTTTTTCAAAATGATGCTCTTTATCTGCTTCTAATTTTTGTTGAGGCAGTAATGGTTTCCAATCGTGTTTCCCATTTAAAACATCATCATCACTATCGCAGCTACAAACATCAATTGCGCAAGAGTCAGGATAGTTGCCTTTAAAATGTTTGGTGTCAACGACTATTTTATGAACCATTCCAGGATGACCCAATCGTAAGATTACAAAATCCTCATTATTAGGTGTTCGGTTGCGTTTAGTTTCCCAACCATCTCCCATATTTTTTCCTTTAGTTGGCGAAATAAGATTATCCATAACACTAAAGAACATGTCATTGCAATGCAATGCTTTTCCGCAGTTGTTTACTAATGCTAAATCAATTAAATCTTCAGAATTTACTTTATTCCAATCCTTGAATACTTCACCATAGATTCTAAAGCGAGCAACTCCACCATCTGGATAAATATGAAGTCGAACATGTGTAAAAACTTTATCAGAATTGATTTCAAAAAAGTGCTGACTTCCTGGATCTAATGGTGATTTAGGTAATATTTCTTCCCAAGATAAATCATCTGCATTACTCCAATCAGAAATGTCATCATCTAAATTTATAGCTTCAACAGAAGCATGAGGAGGATGGTTTCCTAAAAAGTGATTAGTATCTATATCAAAACCTTTAATTTTTCCTTCAGCACCTAATTTTAAAACTGCCCAATCATGACCAGAAGTACGTTTACGTCTAGATTCCCAACCGTCCATCCATTTACCAAATTCGGTGTATTTGTCTGGAATAAAAATACCGCGCCCTTCTTTAATAAGATTTTCTTTTTCAGCAAAAAAGTCATCGGTACAGTATAAAACTTGTCCTCCAATTTTCTCTGATGCTAAATCTGTATAGTGTTTTAATTTATCTTCTATCATTTATTTTTTAATATATCTATTTTCAGAACGCTGATGACGCTGATTTTTTATGATTAAATATGATTTTTCATCAGTGATAATCTGCTAAACCTGTGTTATCTGTGTTCTGTTTTTTTATCAATAGTTGTCCTTGTTGTAGTGTTTTTAATTTTGAATTTTCAACCACTTGTACACCATTAACAAATGTATGAATTACTTTTCCAAAAACCATTTCATTTAAATATGGTGTTGCTTTATGCTTATGTTGAATTGAATCTTCTGAAATAGTAAATTCTTCAGAATCATCCCAAACCGCAATATCTGCATCATATCCAACTTTTAAATCACCTTTTATATTATCAATTCCTAAAAACTCTGCTGGCTTTTTTGTTAGTAGTGGAATGAGTTTCTCAGTTTGTAAACCTCTTTTTTTACCTTCTGAAAACAATAGAGGAAGTGTGAATTGTAAACCCGAAATTCCTCCCCAAGCTTTAAAAAAGTCACCACTTTCTAATTGTTTGCGATTAGGTGGAGCAGGTGAGTGGTCAGATGCTAAAAAATTAAAACCATCGTCTAATAAAAATTCCCAAAGCTCATTATTGTTTGCCTTTTCTCTAATTGGTGGTGCACATTTAAAAATTGGAGACGCATCTGGAATCTCTTCAGCATTAAAGTGTAAATACTGCGGACAAGTTTCAACCGTAAGTTTATAGGTTTCTTGTTTACGTTGTTTAATGCGTTCAATTCCTTTTGAAGCAGAAAGATGAACGATGTGTACTTTTATATCAAATTGCTTTTGAATATCTAATGCTAAATCAATCGCATTGGTTTCCCAATGTTGAGGTCGTGATGCTAAATAAGCTTGATAACTTTTTGGGTTCATTACTTCGGGAACATCATTATCAGTTAACTCACAATGCAATAATAATGGGCTGTTATATGTTTTTAGAATAGGAGCAATAGCTTCTAAATCTGATTTTGAAACATTTGGAAATTCATCGATTCCTGAATGGGTTAAAAAGCCTTTAATCCCAAAAACACCTGCTTTTATTAAGTCTTCAATAGCATTTTTATTTGAAGGAATAATACCTCCATAAAACCCACAATTAACATGAAGTTTGTCTTTTGAAGCATCTAGTTTAAGTTTGAAAGCGTCAACGTCTGTCGTAACAGGACTCGCATTTAAAGGCATTTCAATTAATGTGGTTACTCCTCCAATTGCCGCAGCTTTTGTAGCCGTATCAAAGCCTTCCCAAGTCTCTCGACCTGGTTCATTGATGTGAACATGCGCATCAATAATACCTGGCATGATGATGAGGTTGTTATAATCTAAAAATGATATGTTTTCAAGTTTTTGAATTCCTTTATAAATCTGAAATATTGTTTTATTTTTCACATGAAGTGTTGCCTCAACAAATTGTGAGTCAATAAAGCAGCGTTTGCTATGGATTAGGAATTCTTTCATTTTATTGGAACACTGATGACACAGATGATTATGATTAAATATGATTTTTTACTCACTTGTCTATGAAAATCTGCATCATCAGCAATCTACTTTTTATTTATACAAAGACGACACTGATTTCTTAAGATTAAAACTAGTTCTTTATCTGCGAAAATCATATAAATCTGCGTCATCTGCGTTCTATTTCCCATACAAACCCATCAAAACTTTCTCAGGAGTCATTGGCGCATGGAATTCTAAATCATAGTTTGGATTAAAGGCTTTAATAGCATTTTGTATCGCAAAATAAGCACCAATGCCATACATTAAGGGTGGTTCTCCAACAGCTTTAGATTTTAGTATCGCTAATTCATGCCCTTTTGTTTTCACTGGAATAACTTCAACTATTTTTGGCACTGAAAATATATCAGGAATTTTATAAGTGGATAAGGCATTTGAAAGCAATCGTCCTTCGTCATTATAAGCAATCTCTTCCATGGTCATCCAGCCAATACCTTGTACTAATGCGCCTTCTACTTGTCCTAAATCAATACCTTCACTCATGCTTTTTCCATAGTCATGGACAATCTTAACCGAATCAAATTCGTAAATACCACGAGTACAATCTACAGTTACAGTTGTAATTGCAGTTCCGTAAACGTGATAAGCAAAAGGATGTCCTTTTTCTTTGGTTTTATCGAAGTGAATTTCTGGTGTTGCGTAATGTGCATTTTCAGTTAAAGCCACACGCTTTAGCATCGCGTTACTGATGAGTTCTGACCACGATAATTCTGATTTTTTACCATCGACATAAATAGATTCATCTTTTAAAGTGATATTATTTTCTGAAGTACCCAAATCTTCCGAAGCAACAGTTTTCAAGCGTTTTAAAAGTGAATTACAAGCCATTAAAGTCGCTTTACCATTTAAATCGGCTGTAGAACTTGCTGCAGAAGGAGAGGTGTTGGCGACTCTAGTTGTATTGGTAGTTTCAATCTTTATTTTTTCAATACGAATCGAAAATACTTGTGCTGCAATTTGCATCATTTTCGTATTTACACCTTGTCCCATTTCTACTGCTGCAGTACTTATGCCAACGCTTCCATCGAGATAAATATGAACAAGTGCTCGAGCATGATTCATTGGTGTATTGGTAAATGAGATACCAAAAGTAATAGGCATAAAAGCCAATCCTTTTTTGAAACTTGAATTATTCTTGTTGAAAACTTCAACTTCTTTTTCTAGTGCTTCAATATTAAATATCGATTTTGCTGAATCCCAAGTGTTTTTAGCTTCTACTTTTTTAGCAATCTGTCCATAAGAAAATGTGTCGTCTTCATCTAACAAGTTCGCTTCTTGAATTTGCCTTGGTGAAACACCAATTTCAGAAGCTGCTTTTGCAATTGCAGATTCAATAACAAACATGCCTTGCGGTCCACCAAAACCTCTAAACGCTGTGTTTGGTGGTAAGTTGGTTTTACAACTAATCACTGTCGTTGTTACATTAGGTACAAAATAACTATTCGTTGCATGAAACAACGTACGCTCAGCAATAGCAGGTGATAAATCAGCTGCTGCACCAGAGTTTTGAAGAAATTCAGCTTCGTAAGCTAGTATTTTTAAATCTTTAGACAATCCGATTTTATAACTGCTTTCATAAGGATGACGTTTGCCTGTCATACGCAAATCATCATGACGATTGAGAATTAGTTTTACCGATTGATTTAAATGATACGTTGCTAAAGCAGCCATCACAGCCCAGGGTGTCGCTTGGTCTTCTTTACCACCAAATCCACCACCTAAACGCGTCACATCGACTTCAATTTTATGCATAGCAACACCAAGCACATTGGCAACCGTTTTTTGGACAGCTGTTGGTCCTTGTGTAGATGAGGTGATTTTTATATTTCCATTTTCGAGTGGCTCTGCATATGCACCTTGCGCTTCGATATATAAATGTTCTTGTCCGTTTGAGAAAGTTTCTCCTTCAAAAACGTATTCACAACCTTTGAATGCATTTTCTGCATTACCTAGACTAAATGATCTAGGAGCATTGATGAAACTACCTTTTGCTTTAGCTTGTTTAGCAGTTGTGATGACTGGTAATTCTTCGATGTCTATTTTTATGAGACCTCTAGCTTTTCTAGCTATGAATTCGGACTCTGCAACAATTAGTGCAATTGGCATTCCCCAAAAATGCACCTCGTGTTCTGCAAACAAAGGTTCATCTTTAATAATACCTCCAATTTCATTTTCACCAGGAACATCCTTATAGGTAAAGATCCGTTCAACACCTTCTAAGGCTTCTGCTTTAGAATAGTCGATATGTTTTATTTTCCCATGTGCTTTTGGCGAATCAAAAACAACAGCATGAAAGGTGCCTTGTCTTACATTAACATCATCCACATACAACGATTCTCCACGAACATGCGTATAAGAATCTAAGTTTTTAATGCTTTGCTTAAGAGCAATAGAAACAGCATCTAATTTAGAATTAAGAGTCGTATTTGAGTTGTCTTTATGCATGCTGAACAAAATCGTTTAGATTAAACTGTTTTGGGAATGATTCTATGAAATGTGCAAAAAATAGTTGTCGTCCTAATAAGCGTTTATAAACACTTGTACCGCGAACATCGCTAATTGGTGAGATCTCCATTTGAAGTACATCACTTGCGTTTCGTATGGTTTCTGAAGTCAATAATTTTCCTTTTAAAAATGCAGAGGTTTCATGTAAATATTTCGGAATTGCTGCTACACCTCCAATAGAGACATGTGCTTCTGTAATTGTGTTATTTTTAACTGAAATATGAATAGCAGAGTTCACAGTAGCAATATCTAAATGGGTTCGTTTACATACTTTTTCAAAATTGAAAAAGGATTGTTGTGTTGGCAGCTTAAAGCTGATTTGCTTTAATAACTCACCTTCGTTTAAATCATACGTCTTGTAGCCTTGATAGAAATTTTTAAGCGGAATTGTTCGCTCTATTTGATCTTCATTTGTAATAGTAATAACACTATTCAACGCTAAAAAGAAAATCGTCATATCACCAATTGGAGAAGCATTTACCAAGTTACCACCAAAGGAAGCCATATTTCTAATTTGTTCTGAAGAGACTAGCTTTAAATGCTTTTTTAAGTTGGGTAGAATCGAATTTAATTCAACATGATTCCATAAATCTGATACTGTTGAGTTAGTTCCAATTGTACAAACATTGTCTTTAATTGAAATTCCTTTTAAATAATCTTTTTCAGCAATAAGATGCACGTCATTATCTGCTAAATGATCAGCTTGTTGCACATATAAATCGGTTCCTCCAGATACATATTTTCCTTTGGGTTGATTAAGGCTTTTGAACTCTATATCTTTTAAACGCTTTGGAATAGCTGAGAAGTACTCAGGTATAAAACCGTTAGTAATTAGCCAATCAAACCTGTTTTCTTGTTTATAATTTTCTAATTTTTCAACAACTTGATGTGCTGCTTTTTCAATGGCTTTATAACCTGTGCAACGACAAATATTTCCGCTAATGGCGTCTAAGGCATTACTGTAATTGTTTTCAGAATTTGATAGTGCATAACCAGTCAATGCAACTACAAAACCAGGAGTGCAAAATCCGCATTGTGTAGCATAATTGGCTTTCATGGCTTCTTGAGCCGTTGTTAATTTGTTTTTAAGATTGGTGCCTTCAACAGTGACGATATGTTTACCATGTGCATTTCCTAATGGCGAAATACAAGAGGTGATACTTAGGTATTCTAGACGACCATTTTTTAACTCTCCAACCAAAACCGTACAAGCAGCACAATCACCTTCTCGACAACCAATCTTGGTGCCTGTAAGACGTTGTTTGTAGCGTACAAAATCTAACAAAGTCATTCCAGAATGTTCTGACGTTTTAATGGTTTTATTATTTAGGATGAAGGTTATCATATTATTTTTAATTGGTTTCAAAATGTTCTCGATACGTTTTGACAAAAAAGTCAAAACACTCGAACTGACGAAAACATACGAAATTTAACACTATCGTCACTTCGAGTAAAATTCCTTTTTTTTTTTTGGAATTTTGTGTCGAGAAGCTGTTTTTATACCTAAGGTTCTAGATACATTTCTCACTTATTCGAAATACTAGAACTGACGTAATTTATAATTTAATATTCAGTTTTATCAATTTTTTTAGTCCATTCTTGAAATGGTTCTAAAGCAATTTCTCTTGCCAATTGCTCAAAAGGAATACTTCGTTTTTCGTAAGGTAATGGAATTTCTTTATAGATAAACTCATCATCAAAGCCAATATTGGCAGCATCAATTTGATTGCTTCCGTAATAAACTTTGTCTGGTCTAGCCCAATAAATGGCACCTAAACACATAGGACAAGGTTCGCAAGAGGTATAAATTTCGCAACCATCTAACTGAAATGAGTCGAGATTTTTACAAGCATCTCTAATAGCCGTAACTTCTGCATGAGCTGTTGGGTCATTAGTTGAGGTTACTTTGTTATTGCCACGACCTACAATTTTCCCATCTTTTACCACGACGCATCCAAATGGTCCACCTTCATTATTGTTCATGCCTTTTAGAGCTGCGTTTACAGCTTCTTTCATGAATTGTTCTTTTTCTATCATAAGATTTGAGTTGTTTTGTTGTATTAGCTAGTTGCAATATAGCTAAGATAGAATTTTATATGAACTACTTTTAATTTATAAAAAAAAAACATATATCGATTATTTGAACTAATTAATTTTTTGTATTATTTTTAAGGATATATTCACCCCAAATTGTTTAATCATTAAGTAAAGTACTTAAGCCAAAATCTTCATGAAACCCAATACTAAATATACCAAGAGCGGACAGGTTAATATTGCATACCAAGTTTTTGGATCTGGAGCTATTGATTTGGTTTATATTCCTGGATGGATTTCTAACATTGATTTAATGTGGGCTTGCCCAGAACTAGTTAGTTTTTTAGAAGAATTAGGCAAAATAGCAAGAGTTATTTTATTTGATAAACGTGGTACAGGATTGTCTGACCGTGTTGTTGAGTTTCCTACTTTAGAGGAGCGCATGGATGATGTTAGAGCTGTAATGGATGCGGTTGACTCTGAAAAAGCTGTTTTGTTTGGGCACTCAGAAGGCGGATCTGTATCAGCGTTATTTGCGGCTACTTATCCTAACAGAACAGTCTCACTCATTACTTTTGGGATATTTGCTAAACGCATATATTCACCAAACTATCCTTGGGCACCAACAAACGAGGAGCGTCAGAAAGTGTATGATATGATTGAAAATAGTTGGGGAAGTGGTGATATGAATTTAGAATCATTAGCACCTTCTAAAGCTAATGATAGTGTATTTATGGATTGGTTAGCAAATTATTTCCGATCAGGTGCCAGTCCTAGTGGTGCTTTGATGCTTACAAAAATGAATACACAAGTAGATATTATTGATATTTTAAGTTCTATAAAAGTACCAACTTTAATACTGCAAAGGACCAATGATATTGATGTAAAAATTGAAGAAGGTCGTTTTATTGCTGAACGCATAGATGGTGCAAAACTTATAGAATTTGAAGGCGATGATCATTTGTTTTGGGCAGGAAATACGCAAGAGGTTCTCGAAGAAATGAAAGCCTTTATTTTAAATATAAAACCAAAACCTGTTTACGATAAACAATTGTATACACTAATTGTTGGGAGTTTTGTATCTTCTACAATAGATGGTTTAGAACGCTTTAAATCATTAGTTGATAGTTGTGTAAAAGTACACAAAGGTAATGCTGCGCAATATAATGATAGCACTTTTACAGTGACCTTTAATGGCCCAAGTAAAGCCGTTAATTGTAGTATAGATTTAATAGAATCTGTAAGAAATTTAAATGCACAACTAAACATAGGTATAGATATTAGAGAGTGTTATGCGAATCATTGTATTAGTAAAGAAACTGAGACTACAGCTAAATCCATACTAAAGCAATCACAACCAAACCAAGTTGTATTAACCCAAACTGTAAAAAACTTGTTAGTTGGCGTGAGTTTAAATTTTAAATTACACAAAACGATTTTTAATGTATCATCTGGTGAATCTATTTTGTTATTCACAGTTGCAAAAGAGCAAAAGCAAGATGCAAGATTAAATGGTATCGATCCTAATAAAATTTCTCAAAATGACTCTTTTTTAGATAATGTAATACAGACTATAGATATTAATTTAAGTAACGAATATTTTAGTGTAGAAATGCTTTGTAAAGAAATAGGAGTTAGCGAACGACAATTGCAGCGTAAACTAAAAGAGATTACTCAAAAGTCTCCCAATCAATTAATATCTACAATACGATTAAATCTTGCAAAAGAATTAATACTAAGTACACAAGATACAATTTCTGAAGTTGCCTATAAAACTGGGTTTTCTAATCCTTCTTACTTCTCTAAATGCTTCAAAAAAGAATTTAGTATAAATCCCTCTAATCTTAAGAGTTAATAATTAATCTTTTTCTTTTTTAGTGTCGGGATTTTTATACCGCGTCGGTTTCTCATTACTATTTTGTCGTAAATGTTATAGTGTTTTGCGGTAATGTTATACTTAATCTTGCTCGATAAATTTATCTTTGTACTGTATTAATAGTGTACACTATTGAAATCTCAAATTAAAAAAAACAAGAAAATGAAAATAAGCAAACTAGCTATACTTACTTTATTTGTACTGGGTATGTTTAGCTGCAGTTATGATAGTGAAAGCGATTTAATAGATGCAAGTGATCCTATTGATCCAGATGTCATAGTTACTTACACAGACAATGTTGAAGCAATAACACAAAGTGCTTGTATTGGTTGTCATGCAAGCCCACCTGTAAATGGTGCTCCTTTTGCTTTAGTGAATTTTGAACAAGTAAGTCAGCGTGCTAGTGCTATGCTTAATAGAATGAGTTTGCTGAGTGGCGCACCAGGTGCAATGCCACCATCTGGACGATTACCGCAAGCTACTATAGACATTATAGAGCAATGGATAGTTGATGGAAAGCTAGAGGACTAATTAATTTGCTCCAAATTTTATGATAAATAGTTCTTATGATAAAAAATATAAAACTGATTAAATTATTGAAATTTTAAAAATATTGATTATGAAAACTAAACAAAATATAATTGTGCAATTCCTATTGTCTATTGTTGTATTAATAAGTGCTTCAAGCTTATTAAGTGCTCAAGGTAAATATATTGATAAAAAAGGCGAGATCGTATTTGAAGCTTCAGAAGCGCTTTTTGAGCCTGTGAAAGCGACTAATGAATCTGTTACTGTTATTCTAAATACTGAAACTAGTGAGATTGCTTCTCTAGCACTTATGAAAGGTTTTAGGTTTAAAAACTCTTTGATGGAAGAGCATTTCAATGAAAATTATATTGAGTCTGAAACATATCCTAAAGCTACCTTTAAAGGAAAGCTATTGGATTTCAATTTTTCGGAAATAACTGAAAACAATACTGAAGTAACCGTTGATGGGAAAATAGAATTGCGTGGAAAAGAAAAAGAAATTCGTACGACCCTTAACATTAAAAAATCAGGTGATTTAATAATTATTCAAGGGTCATTTAAAGTGACTCCTGCTGATTTTGATATTGAAATTCCAAGTATTGTAAAAAACAAAATAGCTAAAGAAATAATGGTATTACTAGACTTTAAACTTAATAAAAAATGAAAAAGAAAAAAGTTATAATTCTAGGCGTAATTGTTCTTGCAATATTGGCGGCTGGTTTTGTGTATGATTATACATTTAATAGTAAACATAGAGATATTGCCAATGAAGAAGCTACAATAGTTTTATCTGCTAATGAATTGTTTTCTGATTTTCAAAATGATGAGTCCTCAGCTACAACTAAATATTTGGATAAGGTCATAGCTATAGAAGGTGAAATAACTGCTGTTGAAATAAATGATATCATATTAAATAATCAAATACAAGCAAGTTTTAATGTGGAACAACTGCTAAAAGTAGAAGAAGGAACTTCACTAACAATTAAAGGAAGATGTGTTGGCTACGATGAGCTTCTAGAAATGGTAAAAATTGATCAAGCAACTATAATAAATAAATTCTAATGAAATATATATATCTGATATTTTTTTTAATACCAACAATCCTTTTTGCCCAAGATGATTTATTCTCAGAAATAGATGTTGCAACAGAAGAAGATTTTAAAAGTGCAGCTTTTAAAGGGTTAAAGATCGTGAATTTTGAATCCACTAAAATGATATCCAAAAAAGAGTTATACTTTGTAGTGTCTCATAGATTTGGGTCTATAGAAACAGGTTTTAAAGATTTCTTTGGTCTAGATCAGGCCGTTACAAGGCTCAATCTTCTTTATGGTATTACAGATGGTATTAATGTAGGTTTTTCAAGAAGTTCGTTTCGTAAAATTTATGAATCGTCTCTTAAAATGAGATTGATACGCGAAAAAAAAGGAGGCTTCCCATTTACAGTGGTTAGTTTAAGTAATATTCTAATTAATACATCTTTAGATAAAGATATATTGCCAGGTTTAGAATTTAAAAACCGACTAGGATATACCACACAATTACTAATCTCAAAAAAGTTTAATAAAAACTTTTCACTTCAGTTAATGCCTACGTTTTTTCATGACAATTATGTAGATATTGATGAGCAACACAACTCTCAATATGTAGTTGGTTTTGGAGGAAGACATAAATTAACCAAAAGATTATCTTTTAATTTTGATTATGGGTTACACTTAAATAGAGCTGAAGAATCACCATTCGTTAATCCACTTTCTATTGGTTTAGATATAGAGACTGGTGGTCATGTATTTCAACTTCATTTCACCAATGCTCAACCTATGAATACCAATGGGTTTTTAGGTCAAGGAACAGGTGACTGGGGAGATGGAGATGTTTTTTTTGGGTTTAATTTGTCAAGAGTTTTTTAAAATGTTGGCAGGAAAAAATGTTGCAATTACAGCTAGAATTGAAGTTCAACAACGCTTTTGTGATGGTTGTTCAGTTTGTATTAAAAACGAACTACAAGAAATTGATGATATTAATAATGTTAGGTTATATCCAAAAGAATCTCTTATAACGTTTAATTTCACTAAAGCATATAAGCTATCTACTGTTTTAAATAGATTATCAGAAATCGGATATTATGAGGTAGGCGAAACAGCTAGTAAACAGCAATTATTAGAGATTTGTAGTTGCTAAAAAAAATTTTGTTTTAGTTTTTGTTGATTAATTAAGGGTAAAAAAGGCTTTCTTCGGGAAGTCTTTTTTTTGTTTAATTTGGTGTAAATAGTATCCTAAATATTATGCAACAAATTTTGTGATTATTTTTGTAGTATTAACTTCCACTTTAAAAATAGGTTTTAAGAACTTCTCCAATTGATCAAATTCTATTAAAAAAGCATCATGTCCATGAATAGACCTAATTTCGTGAATATTGACATTTTCCTTTACACTTTTTAGTTCTACAAAAGCATTCCAGTTTTCTTCCGCTTTAAAAAATAAATCAGAATTAATAGTAATAATATGAATGTTGCCTTCAATTTTAGATGCAACATTAATAAATTCAGTTCTATTTCTTGTAATATCAATGGTTCTTAAAATTTGATTCATCAGTTTGTATGCTGAAACCTGAAAACGATTTTCGAGAGCATTACCATGATAGTTTAACCAAGATTCAATATTATAAAGGGAATCGTTTTTCTTGGTTCTTTCAAACTTTTGAGTTAATGATTCTGGTGTGCGATATAATGTCATGGCATGCATTCTGGCATCGACCAATGGTTGCGAAGAATTATTCAAAATAGCATCTTGAATATAGCAATTTGCAATAACCCAATCTGTAGATTTCCAATCGGTTGCTACAGGAATTAAATGTTGAATTAAATTAGGCTTTAAAGCAGCTAGTTCCCATGCAATTCCACCACCAACAGAACCTCCAATAACAGCAAAAAGTTGCTTAATTTTTAATTCCTCTAAGCCTAAAGTAAATAATTTAGCAATATCTCTAGCTGTAAAATCTTTATAATTTTCAATTAAATTCTCGCTTATATTGTCATATCCATTTCCTGGAATGTTAAATGCTAAAACTGTATAATTGTTGGTGTCAATACATTTGTTTTCACCAATTAAATTATTCCACCAACCATTCTCACCAATAACATTAGAGTTTCCGGTAAGTGCATGATTAACTAATACAATAGGAGCTTCATTTAGTGCTTTTCCAAAAACTTGATAAGACAGATTAATTGAGTAGAGTTTGCCACTATTTGTTACGAAATCTGAAATATGTATGTACTTTAATTCTTTCATTTTTATTTGAATGATTAAACAGATGTCTCTCATGACAAAGACATCTGTTTCTAACTAAACAACATTAATAAATGCTAATTTTGAAGTGTCTTTTTCTGCTTAACAACAGCAAAGGCTTCTTTTAAATCGGCTTTTAAATCTTCTATGTTTTCAATTCCTACAGATAAACGAATGAGATCTTTTGTGACTCCTGTAGTTTCTTGTGCATCATCACTTAATTGTTGATGCGTTGTACTTGCAGGATGTATAATGAGTGATTTTGTATCGCCAATGTTAGCGAGAAGCGAAAATACTTTAGTAGTATCTGCAACTGTTTTTGCAGCTTCATAACCACCATCTGCTCCAAAGGTTACGATACCACTTTGTCCTTTTGGTAAATATTTCTTGGCAAGACCATTATATTTGCTTGTTTCTAATCCTGGATAATTTACCCAATTAACTTCTGGTTGTTCTTGTAGCCATTGTGCTAATTCGAGTGCATTTTCGCTATGTTTTTTAATACGTAATTCTAAAGTTTCTAAACCTTGAATAATTTGAAACGCGTTAAAAGGACTCAATGCTCCTCCATAATCACGCAATCCTTCTATCCTAATTTTAGCAATAAATGCTGCTGCGCCAATGGTTTCGCTATACACTAAGCCATGGTAACCAGCAGAAGGTTCTGTAAATTCTGGAAATTTTCCATTGGTCCAATCAAAAGTTCCTGCATCTATAATAATTCCGCCAAGTGATGTTCCGTTACCATTTATGTATTTGGTTAGCGAATGGATAACGATGTTAGCTCCATACTCAATTGGGTTTAATAAAGAAGGAGTTGCTACTGTATTATCTACGATTAATGGCACTTTATGTGCTTTTGCTGCAAGGGAAATCGCTTCAATATCTAAAACATCGAGTTTTGGATTTCCTAAAGATTCTACAAAAATTGCTCTGGTGTTTTCTTGTGCCGCTTTTTGAAAGTTTTCTGGATCAGATGGATCTACAAATGTCGTTGTAATTCCATGTCTAGGAAGCGTAACGCTTAATAAATTATAAGTTCCTCCGTACAAACTATTTGAAGCTACAATGTGATCTCCTGCTCTTAATAGGGTTAGCAACGTTGTAGAAATTGCGGCAGTTCCAGAGGCAGTTGCTACTGCTGCAATTCCGCCTTCTAAAGCAGCTAATCGTTGTTCTAAAATATCGTTTGTTGGATTATTTAAACGTGTGTAAATAAATCCTGGAACCGAAAGATTAAATCGACCAGCAGCATCGTCCGAATCATCGAAAACATAAGCTGTAGATTGGTAAATAGGGACAGCTCTTGTTCCTCCTGTAAGATTTGTGTCGTGTCCTGCATGCAACGCTTTTGTTGCGAATTTTTGTGTACTCATTTTTCTAAGTTTTTTGAGTTAATATTGAGTGCTATTAGTTAAACAAGATTAATGGAGTAAAAAGCATCTTTTTCGCCTATACTTCAAAATAAACATTTACCGTAGCTAAGGCTATGCTAAATATTTCTTTCTCGTCTAATCAAAAAATCTATCTGTTTCCTCTTCAACAATTTTGCTCAACAAATAGCACGATTAAACCAAAAGCCAAATAAGCCTCTTTTGTTCCCTGAGCGTTGTCAAAGGGAGAAGCATACTTAATAGAAAAATATTATAAAGAAAATGCTAATTACAGATGAGTAATTAGGCTTTAGTTATCTATCCAATACGTCGATTAATGAATCGCTATATTAAGTAGAATTTAGCACCTTCTTAGTAAATCTAAGGGTTGCTAAGGCTTCAATGGGTCATTCCCTCCACCTTTCTTGATAACATTTTTGGAAAATTTTAAAACTAAAATTTTCCTTTCAGTAAGTGTTTGAACTTTGTGAGCACAAATATTGCAACACAAAAGATTCATATCCAAATTAAATTACAATTTTTATGTTTTTTTTATGAAATTCGTAAAATTGTCAACTATTCTTTGCTAAATCCAAATTATGTATTAGAACTTCGTAATGAAGTTTCAAATTACAATAAAACCGAGTATTTTCTTAATTTCTGCATAGCATCGCTATGGTTAAATTAAAAAATGCAGCTGGAGTTTGGTTTTGAAGTAATTTTAAAATGGAATAGATTTTCTAATGCATATTTTGGGTTGCATATTTATTTTGAATAATTTGTCCAACAGGTTTGTTTTCAATTTTACTTTCTAGCCAAGAAATAATATCTAAATAGAGGAAAGCTCTACGTTCAAAAGGATGATCTTCAAAAGTCTTCAGCGTTTTATGTAAATCTTTAAAGGCATTTTTAAGATCGTGCGGATAAATATCTTGAAGACCTCTAATAAATTTTATCATTTCCTTTTGCACTTCATGCAAGTCATTCATTTTAATTAAAAACTTGTATGTACTTCTTAAAAGGGTTTCTAAATGATAATCTAAACCAGCTTCATAATGTGCCACAAGATTTAAAACTCTAGAAAAACAGAGTAAATCTTCACGCATCGAAAGCGTTTTGTTCGAAATTATTTTGTCTAAATATTTTATACATGCTTTATTATTGCCAGCTCCAAAATGTAAACTAGCGAACTTGTAATAGAAAATCATTTTGTGATGCGGATCAATTCTATCATTAAATTGAATGAGTTCTTTTTCAATTTGCGGAATCAACTCTAAACCTTCTTCAAAACTACCATCAATAAAGTGCTGATTGATACTATGAAAATTGGTATAGAGGAATATTAGTGTTGAAACATTCTCATCTTTGTTAAACTTAGTATTGTTAACTGTTGTTTTAAAATGTTCTAATTTTTTTACAAATTTTGGTTTGTTTCTAATGAAATAGATGGACTCTAAAAGATAATTATTTCCTTTTAAATAAAATACAGGATTAAGGTTAATCATACTTGGATTTTGATGAAATAAATCCACCCATTTAGACGCGTATTTATAACAATTTAAAAAATCTTGCATTAAAAAACTGTACCACAAATGTGCTTTGTAAAACCAAAGTTTTTCTCTAAAACCAACCTTACTAAATTTAAACTTCGGTAATCTAGCATTAAAGTATTTTGTTACTAATTCACTCTCTTTTTCGTTTTTAACGTAGCCAGTTTTAAGAATAGTACTGTAAAGTTGAAGCGATAAATTAGATAACTTACTCGCAATTACATTTTGAGCACTTAATTCCTTTGCTTGTACAGCCAATTCGTCTGCTCTTGTGCTAATACTTCTAGTAATGTATTGTGCTTCAATTATTTTTTCGAGTTCTACAATTTCAAAAGCTGAATTTTTTTCTTCATTTGTAATTGCTAATTCTTTGGCTTTGTCTAGAATTTTTAAACTCTGTTTATACAAACCTTTGTGATATAAAATCGATGCAAAATCGAGCTGTTCTCTAATTTGTAACCGCACATTTTGATGGGAAGGGTTAAGTTTTAAGCTGATTAAAATTTGTTTATATAAATGCGCTTTTACATTGGCAAGCTGTGTTTTTTTTACAATTCCAGTTTTAATAATTGACGCTTCGTTATAAGTTTTTGATTTATCTAATAGATTAAAAAGTTTTAGAAATTTGGAATCAGAATTTACGCCAAGTCTTCCTACGTAAAGTTTGAATTGCCGTTTTTCCGACTTTGTCAAAGACTTTACCAATGAAAATAAATTATCTTTTTGGTCTCTAGTTATCAATTAAAAATAGGTTTATATATCTGTTAATCAGTAATTTAAAATAGATTTTAACGATTGAACATCGTAGAGTAATAGTAGTCAACGACGTTTAAGGCAATTTCAAAACATATATTCGTAAGACAATACTATAAAATATATTTTGATAAATGTCAAATAACAATATACAAATATTCGATACTACACTAAGAGATGGTGAGCAAGTTCCTGGTTGCAAGCTCAACTCTGAGCAAAAAGTTATTATTGCAGAACAGTTAGATGAGCTTGGAGTTGATGTTATTGAGGCAGGCTTTCCGGTCTCTAGTCCAGGAGATTTTAAATCGGTTGAAGCGATTTCAAAAATTGTTAAAAACGCAACGGTTTGTGGTTTAACACGTGCTGTTGAAAATGATATCAAAGTAGCAGCAGAATCATTGCGATATGCAAAAAAAGGTAGAATTCATACAGGTATTGGGACTTCGGATTCACATATTCTACATAAATTCAATTCAAATAGAGAGGCGATTATAGAACGAGCTTTTGCGGCAGTAAAATACGCAAAATCTTTTGTTGAAGATGTTGAGTTTTATGCTGAAGATGCTGGTAGAACAGATAACGAATATTTAGCAAGAGTTTGCGAAGCTGCAATTAGAGCTGGTGCAACAGTATTGAATATTCCTGATACAACAGGTTATTGTTTACCAAGCGAATATGGAGCAAAAATTAAATACCTAAAAGAAAATGTAAAAGGTATTGAAAAAGCGATTTTATCTTGTCATTGCCATAACGATTTAGGTTTAGCAACAGCTAATTCTATTGAAGGAGTAATTAATGGAGCACGTCAAATAGAATGCACCATAAATGGTATTGGCGAACGTGCAGGAAATACCGCTTTAGAAGAAGTAGTGATGGTTTTGAAGCAACATCCTTACTTAAATTTAGATACAAACATAAATACCTCTATGCTTTACGGAATGAGCCAATTGGTAAGTGATAGCATGGGAATTTACACACAACCAAACAAGGCGATTGTTGGAGCAAATGCTTTTGCACACAGTTCTGGGATTCATCAAGATGGTGTGATAAAAAATAGAGAAACATACGAAATAATCGACCCAAAAGATGTTGGTGTTACTGAGTCGGCAATTGTTTTAACAGCAAGAAGTGGAAGAGCAGCATTGGCATACAGAGCTAAAAATGTAGGCTATGAATTAACGAAGCTACAATTAGATGATGTGTATGCTAACTTCTTAAGTTTTGCAGACCAAAAGAAAGAAATTAATGATAATGATATCCATCAAATCATTGAAACAAGTAAAGTCTACGAACAAATAATTTCTGCTTAGATGTCAAAGAAAACATTATTCGACAAAGTTTGGGATGCTCATGTGGTAGATGCGATAGAAAACGGACCACAAATTCTTTATATTGATAAACATTTAATTCACGAGGTAACAAGTCCACAAGCTTTCAATGAATTGGAAGATCGCGGAATTCCTGTTTTTAGACCAGACCAAATTGTGGCTACTGCAGATCACAATACTCCGACTTTAAACCAAGATCAACCAATAAAAGACACACTTTCTAGAAAACAGTTAGAGCAGTTGTCTAAAAACTGTAAAAAAAACAATATTACATTATATGAGTTAGGTCATAAGTATAATGGAATAGTCCATGTAATGGCTCCAGAGTTGGGCGTGACACAACCAGGCTTGACCATGGTATGTGGAGATAGTCACACCTCAACACATGGTGCCTTCGGAGCCATTGCTTTTGGAATAGGAACAAGCCAAGTTGCGCAAGTTTTTGCAAGCCAGTGCTTGTTATTAACTAAGCCAAAAAGTTTAAGAGTTACGGTTAATGGAAAATTGAAAAATGGCGTACTACCAAAGGATGTCATTCTTTATATTATTTCAAAATTAGGAACAAATTCTGGGACAGGTTATTTCTGTGAATACGCTGGAAATGTTTTTGAAGACATGAGTATGGAAGGTCGGATGACGGTTTGTAACATGAGTATTGAAATGGGTGCACGAGGTGGAATGATTGCGCCAGATGAAACGACTTTTCAATACGTAAAAGGCCGAAAATTTGCTCCGCAAGATGAAGCTTTTGACAAAAAAGTAGCCTATTGGAAAACATTGCCAACAGATGAAGGAGCGGAATTTGATAAAGAATACAGTTTTGATGCAGAAGATATAGAACCAATGATTACTTATGGAACAAATCCAGGAATGGGAATTAAGATTTCTGAAAGAATTCCTGTGGATGAGAATCCATCATTTAAAAAGTCATTGGCTTATATGAATTTTGAAGCTGGTGAAAGTCTAATCAATAAACCTATCAACTTTGTGTTTATAGGAAGTTGTACCAATTCTAGAATTGAAGATTTTAGAGTCGCAGCAGATTTTATAAAAGGTAAGAAAAAAGCTAAAAATGTTACTGCTTGGTTAGTGCCTGGAAGTAAACAGGTAGAAGCTCAGATTATAGAAGAAGGTTTAAAATCTGTTTTTGATGAAGCAGGATTTGAATTAAGACAGCCAGGATGTTCAGCTTGTTTGGCAATGAATGATGATAAAATTCCACAAGGAGAATATTGTGTATCAACGTCGAATAGAAATTTTGAAGGTCGCCAAGGCCAAGGTTCAAGAACTATATTGGCAAGTCCGTTGGTTGCAGCAGCAACAGCAGTAGAAGGTAAAATTATTGATATTACTAAACATTTGAATTGATTAGGATGATAAAATTGGAATTAGACCTCACAGGTTTTTTAAACCTGTGAGGTCTGTAAATAATTGTCTGTATATCCTGCAAGGTTTCAAAAACCTTGTAGGTATTTAAAAAAAGAATAAAAAAGCAAATATGCGTGTATTAGTGGTAAAGCAAAAAAATAATTAATCATTCCAAATTCTTCCCTTTAGGAAATCGAAGATTCAACGAATCTTTTAAAAAATAAATAAAAAAGGAAGAGTTAAATGTCCGAAAGGACAGATGGGAAAAAAAAATTCTGCCTTAGCAGGAATAGATACCCACTTTCGTGGGCATTAGTATGAAAAAATTCACAACATTAAAATCCAAAGCCATTCCATTAAATATTGAGAATGTAGATACAGATCAAATAATTCCTGCTCGTTTTTTAAAGGCAACAGACCGAAAAGGGTTTGGGGACAATGTATTTAGAGACTGGAGATATCATAAAGATGGTTCAGTGAATTCTGATTTTATCCTAAATGATTCTAAGTACTCAGGTAAGATATTAGTTGCTGGGGATAATTTTGGTTGCGGATCAAGCAGAGAGCATGCGGCTTGGGCAATTACAGATTTTGGTTTCAAGGTTGTTGTGTCTAGTTTTTTTGCAGATATTTTTAAAGGAAATGCTTTAAATAATGGGTTATTGCCAGTCCAAGTTTCTAAAGGTTTTTTAAGTGACTTACTTAAGCTTGTTGCGTCCAATCCAGAGACGGAGTTAGAAGTTAATTTAGAAAATCAAACCATTTCTGTAAAAGATTCAGGTGCTTCAGAAGATTTTGAAATAGATGCTTACAAAAAGACCTGTATGATTAATGGTTACGATGATATTGATTATCTTGTAAATAATAAAAAACAAATTGAAGCTTTTGAAGCTCGGAAAACATATTAATTAAACGAAATTAGTTTCGTCACTTCGAGTGATGCGACGATAGGAAGCATTGTATCGAGAACAAATTAAAAATAACTAACAATTAAATAAAAGTAGGAAGAGATTCCTGCTTTCGCAGGAATTTATGAAATTAAATATAGCAGTTTTACCAGGAGATGGTATTGGTCCAGAAGTAACAAAAGAAGCTGTAAAAACTTTGAAAGCGATTGCTTCGGAATTTAATCACAATTTTAAATTTACAACAGCAGATGTTGGAGCCATTGCTATTGATAAGTATAATAGTGCTTTGCCAGATAAAACTTTGGATTTGTGCAAAAAAAGCGATGCCATTTTGTTTGGCGCCATTGGAGATCCTAAATATGACAATAACCCATCTGCAAAAATACGCCCAGAACAAGGTTTGTTGAAATTACGTAAAGAATTGGGTTTGTATGCTAATATTAGGCCAGTTAAAGCTTACGAGACGTTATTAGATAAATCGCCTTTGAAGAAGCATATCATACAAGGTACTGATATTCTTATTTATAGAGAATTGACAGGTGGTATTTATTTTGGGGAAAAACATACGTCTGAGGATGGTGATTTTGCTTCGGATTTATGTGCGTATTCGCGTGAAGAAATTGAGCGTGTTGCCCATTTGGCATTTGTTGCTGCTGAGAATAGAAATAATAAAGTAACGTTAGTTGATAAAGCCAATGTGCTTGAAACATCACGACTTTGGAGAAGAGTTGTAAAGGAAGTTGCGGAGCATTATCCAGACGTAATCCTAGATTTTTTATTTGTAGATAATGCAGCCATGCAAATGATACTAAACCCAAAACAGTTTGATGTTATTTTAACTGAGAATATGTTTGGTGACATTATAAGTGATGAAGCTAGTGTAATAGGTGGTTCCATAGGTTTATTAGCTTCAGCTTCGGTTGGAGATAAGTATGCGATGTTTGAGCCAATACATGGATCTTATCCTCAAGCAGCTAACAAAGGTATTGCAAATCCTATTGCTTCTATATTATCGGCTGCCATGTTGTTGAGTCATTTTGAATTAACTGCTGAAGCCGAATTGATAAAACAAGCTGTTGAGAAATCGCTGAGATTAAGCATTTCAACTCCAGATGTTAACACCAAGTACGATAACGTTACAACGAATAAAGTTGGTGACTTTATTGAAGATTTTATCAATAATCCAAAGGACACCAACATGAACTTTGAAAATATTCATTTAGGTCAATCTACAATCATATAAATTAAATGCCTACACAACCAAAGCTTACAAGATTTAATCAAAACGTATTGTCAAAGTATCAGATATACAACGGTATATTTATGACTTTACCCTTTGATACAATAACAAGAACTAGTACATTATTGCCTTTGTTTCATGCAACATGTAAAAAAGGATTTGCTAATCAAGAGGATCCAACAACAATTGTAGAAACGTTCTTTAAAAAATATCAAGCTAGGAGATCGCCTCAAAGCCAAATCAATTTATTATTCCGATTTATTCAATATATAGAGCGACAGGTAGTTTTGTTTGACGCGATTGAAGATGCAGCTTTTCCTATGGTGAATAACATGGATGGTATTGGTACACTCAGAAGTTTAAAAGAAAGGGTTTCTGCGGATAATAAATTAGAAACACTTCAAAAATATCTTGAAGATTTTAAAGTAAGAATTGTACTTACAGCACATCCGACACAATTTTATCCTGGTTCTGTTTTAGGAATTATTACAGATTTAACGGAAGCGATTCGTGCCAATGATTTACTTAAAATAAATAATTTACTAGCTCAACTCGGAAAAACACCATTTTTTAAAGACAAAAAACCGTCTCCTTATGATGAGGCTGTGAGTTTAATATGGTATTTAGAAAATGTATTTTATAAATCCTTCGGAACCATTTACGATTACATTCAACAAAATATTTTCGACGGTAAACAGATAGATAATGATATTATAAATATTGGTTTCTGGCCAGGAGGTGATAGAGATGGAAATCCATTTGTGACACCCGAAATTACGTTGAATGTCGCCAACCGATTGCGTACAACTGTGATTAAAAATTATTACAGAGATGCACGTCGATTAAGAAGAAAGTTAACCTTTGAAGGGGTTGAGGACAGAATAGTAGTCTTAGAAACCGAACTTTGGAAGATTATAACGAATAAACGCTCAAACTTAACGGCAGAAACTTTTGCGGCAGAACTAAAGATAATTAAAGATGTGATTGTGAAAGAGCATCAATCGCTTTACGTGTCTGAAGTGAATAGCTTGCTTAATAAAATTCACTTATTCGGATTCCATTTTGCGAACTTAGATATTCGCCAAGATAGCCGTAAGCATGCTCAGTTTTTTAATGATATGGTTGATGCTTTAATGAAAAGCGGAAGCGATATTTTCCCAAAGAATTATCATGACTTATCAGAGAAAGAACAGATTAAAATTCTATCAAAGGTTGAAGGAAAGGTTGATTTATCTTTAATAAAAGATGAAGAAACTTTAAAAGCTTTAAATACGATGAAAGCCATTAAAACCATTCAAGATAATAATGGCGAGAAAGCAGCAAATCGTTATATAATAAGCAACAACCAAACAACACTTCATGTGATGCAATTATTTGCTATGTTGAAGCTGGTTGCTTTTCAAGATGGATTAACTGTAGATATTGGACCACTTTTTGAAACCATAACGGATTTAGAAAATGCGCCTGCAGTAATGGAGGAATTGTATAGAAATCCTGAATATGCTGCGCACTTAAAATCACGTGGAAATAAGCAAACTATTATGCTAGGTTTTAGTGATGGCACTAAAGATGGTGGTTATTTAATGGCAAATTGGGCGATTTATAAAGCTAAAGAAAATTTAACTAGAGTCTCTAGAGAACACGGAATTAAAGTCATTTTCTTTGATGGTCGTGGTGGACCACCTGCACGAGGTGGAGGAAAAACGCATAATTTTTATGCGTCTTTAGGACCGACAATTGAAGATGAAGAAGTACAATTAACAATTCAAGGACAAACGATTAGTTCTAATTTTGGAACTTTAGAATCGTCTCAATATAATCTAGAACAATTGATAAGTTCTGGGATTTACAACAGTATTAGTGATAAGGATTTAAGTATGTCTCAAGATAATAGAGTTGTGATGGCAGATTTGTCTAAACGTAGCTATAAGGCCTATTCAGATTTTAAAGCGCATCCAAAATTCATTTCGTATTTAGAACACATGAGTACTTTGAAATATTATGCGAAAACGAACATTGGAAGCCGTCCATCTAAACGTGGAAAAGCTGAAGGCTTAGTGTTTGAAGATTTAAGAGCCATTCCTTTTGTAGGTTCTTGGAGTCAATTAAAGCAAAATGTTCCAGGCTTTTTTGGAGTTGGTACAGCTTTAAAACATTATGAAGATACAGGTGAATTTGATAAAGTGCAAACCTTATTTAAAACATCGGATTTCTTTAAAACATTGATTGAAAATAGTATGATGTCCTTATCTAAATCATTCTTTGGTTTAACAAGATACATGGCAGAAGATTCTGAGTATGGTGAATTCTGGACAATTATTTATAACGAATATGAAACCTCAAAACGACTCATATTAAAATTGACAGGTTATAAAGAATTGATGCAAGAAGAACTAGCTGGTAAAGCTTCTATTGCTGTTAGAGAATCTATAGTATTACCATTATTAACGATTCAGCAATATGCGTTAAAGAAGATTCAAGAGCTTGAGAAATCTGGTGTGAAACCAGATGATGAACAAGTGAAAGTTTTTGAAAAGATGGTGATGCGATCTTTGTTTGGAAATATTAATGCAAGTCGTAATTCTGCATAGTCGTTAAGGAGTCCTATAAACCTGTCAGGTTATAAGGTTTTTTAAACCTGACAGGTTTATAAATTGAATTTTAATCCACAAAGGTTTCTCGAATAATATCTTTGCATTTCTGTATTTCAGATTTTGATAGTCGGTCAAACTTTTTTAGTATTCTTGATTTGTCAATTGTCCGAATTTGGTCTATTGCGATCATTCCTTTTTTATCATTATGCTTAACCACGATTCTGGTAGGATATTTTTTCAAATTCGTTGTCATTGGAGCAACAATAATTGTCTTTAGAAATTTATTTATTTCATTTGGAGATATAATCACGCAAGGACGAGTTTTTTTAATTTCACTCCCAATTGTCGGGTCAAGGTTTACAAGTACTATTGAGTATTGTTTTAATTCCATTCCTCAAAGTTTTCATCTTCGAATACATCATTAAAAAGTAACCTGTCGTCATTATTCTCGCGCATTTTTTCAAAGGCTTTTCCCCAATTCTTTCTTGGGCTATCAATTGGTTTTAGGATAATTTGTCCCTTTTCCAAAATCATTTCAACTTTGTCTTTTATATTGTATTTTTCCAAAATCGTTTTACTTAAACGCAGACCTTTTGAATTTCCGATTTGTATAATTGCTGTTTCCATAATTTTATATTGTAATTACAAAGTTACTACATTTTATTCAATCCGAAAAGTTTTTTTTCGTATTAATGGCAGCGTTTATTAGGTTTTTATTTATCGTAAAAAATACATTTGAGTAACTTATATTCTTTGGTTGTATTAAAAAAAATCTCACAAAATATTATTTTTAAGTTACTGTAAATAAAAAATATTTTCAAAAAAGTGTCATATTTTAAAAGTTATGGTAACTAAAATAGTAGAGACAAGCTTTGATAATGAGAAAAAAACGTGAAACTATATTTCTAAAGGCTCTGGAAGAGAATCAGAACAAAATATTTAGAATCTGTTCTGTTTATTCAAAGGATTCTGAAGACGCCAAGGATCTTTTTCAAGAGGTTTTGGTTAATATTTGGGGAGCTTTGCCTAAATTTAAAAGCAATTCATCTATTAATACTTGGGTGTTTAAAATTGCCCTAAATGTTTGTCTTCGTTTTAAATCTAAACACACTAAAAATCAAAATATACTAATTAGGTTAGATAGTTTGACTATTGCCAATATTGGGTCGGAAGAAAAGAGTGATGTTGAAAATGAAAAGCTCAATAATCTAAGAACGTGTGTAAAAACATTAAATGAAGGTGATAAGGCAATAGTTGCTTTGTATTTGGAAGGTCTGGCATATAGAGAAATTTCACATATTTTGGGACTATCTGAAAATCATATTGCTGTAAAAGTTAAGCGAATAAAATTGAAATTGTTGAATTGTATAAATGAATTATTATGATAGAAGATGAATTAATTAAGATTTGGCAATCATCAAATAGTCAGGAGCGAATTAAATTTGATAAATCAAAATTGATGCTTGAATTGCAATCTAGTTTAGGGCGTTTGCATAGATGGTGGAACTATCTAGAACTTATAGAAATGATTTCTGCAATTATTGGAATTTTGTCATTTGGTTGTATTGTTTATGTTGCCCCTTTTGTTGCTACTAAAATTGCTTCTGTATTAGCGATTGTCTTTTTTATTAATATTTTAATTCAATTGCTCGGAATAAAAAAGATTAAACCAAGCGATTTGGAAGAAAATTATATTGAATATCTAAAAAAAACGAGATTATATCTTGAAGCACAAAAGAGATTGCTCAAAACTTCCGTTTATTGGGTTATCTTACCTGTTTTTCCCATAATGCTACTGTTTCTAATTGGTTTTTGGGAGATTCCTGAAAAGCGTTATTTAATAGTTATTATTTATTTGATTACCATTGCAATGTGCATTTATGGCTATCTTTTAAATAAAAAAAGGGTAAAAAAAGAAATCAACCCGAGAATAGATAAGGTAGATGAACTTATCAAAGAACTAAGAGAATAAAGTCTAATATGGAAGAATAATATTTATTAAGCATTTAAAACGAATCAAAAAACCCTCTAAGCTTTATGTTTAGAGGGTTTCTGCTAATAACTAATTAAATTATCTAATCAATTTCAAGCTTAATTCATTTTAATGTGTTGTTTTATTAACCTCTGTCTCGTTTTCCAGGGTAAGCAATTTCTCCATGTTCAGAAAGGTCAAGACCAGCTTCTTCTTCTTCTTTTGTAACACGAAGTCCCATAGTAGATTTTAAGATTTTTAATATGATGTAGGACAGTCCAATTGCCCAAGCAGCATAAGCTAAAACGCCTATTGCTTGTGTGCCTAATTGACTAAATCCGCCACCATTAAATAAGCCTATTCCTTCTTCTCCATTAATTCCCCAAAGACCAATTACTAGTGTTCCCCAAGCTCCAGCAACTCCGTGCACAGATGCAGCACCAATAGCGTCATCAATTTTAAGTTTCTTTTCAATAAACTCTATTGAGAATACAACAATGATACCACCTATAAGACCTGCGAAAATTGCTCCTATTGCAGACATGTTGCCACAGCCAGCAGTAATACTTACTAAACCAGCAAGCGCGCCATTTAAAGTTTGAGGTAAATTGGGTTTACCATACCAGATCCATGTCGTGAATAGAGCACCTAAGCAACCAGCTGCTGCCGCTAAATTCGTTATTAAAACAACGTTAGAAGCACCAATTGCGTCAGCTCCTCCCCATGCTAATTGGGATCCACCGTTAAATCCAAACCATCCTAACCAAAGTATAAAAACACCTAAAGTAGCAAGAATTTGATTATGTCCTGGTATAGAAAAAACTTTACCATCTACATATTTACCAATTCTTGGACCTACCATAAATGCAGCTACAAGAGCAGCCCATCCGCCAACAGAATGAACGATAGAAGATCCAGCAAAATCAATAAATCCTAAATTAGTTAACCAACCAGAACCTTGCCATTGCCATCCACCAGCAATTGGGTAAATTAATGCTGTCATTACTACTGAAAAGATGATGTATGTAGAGTATTTAGTTCGTCCTGCTATAGCTCCAGAAACAATTGTTGCGGCTGTAGCGGCAAACATGGTTTGGAAAAATAAGTCAGCACCTTCTCCTTGCATCAATCCGCTCCAAAAAAACCATCCGTTAGAAGTGTCTCCATACATCAATGAATATCCAACTAACCAATAGGTGAGTGACCCTACACAGATATCGAGTAGGTTTTTCATTGCAATGTTTGCAGCATTTTTTGAGCGAGTCATTCCAGTTTCTACTAAAGTAAAACCAGCTTGCATAAAGAATACTAAGATACCAGAAAGTAGCATCCATAGCATTCCTAAATCTCCGTTGATGGCGCTTACCGCATCTTCAACGTCTTGTGTGGTTGCTGCTACTGTATCTTGAACAATAGCTAGATTTGGGAGTATTGTTAAAAAATTATCTGTCATAATAGTTGGTGTTAGTTAGTGTTTTTATTTGTTAGAATGTATAGATAGCGGCAACAGTGAAAACGCCTAAACTCTTTGTTGGTTCTAAATCACTATCAAAATATTTATCCTCACTCCAGCTGTCTAAACGAACCTCAGGAATAATGGTTAAGTTGTCAACTTTGTAATTTGCAGACAGAGTAGTTGCAAATACTGTTGCGTCATCATCTACTCCATCAATGAATTGTCCAAAATATTCTCCTCTTAATCCTAATGAGAAAGCTTCAGATATTGAATATTGTGGATATAGAGCAGCTCCATAAAAACCAGATCCATCATTATCTGCGTAAGCTGCGTTTATACCGATAAAAAATTCCTCTGTAGCATCAAAGCCACCTGTGTAATCGACCTCAAAACCTAATACAACACCAGAGTCATAGTAAAAATTAAGGTACTGACCAGAGTAGCCTAATTGTGCGCCAAAAGCATAATCTCCTGTAGTATTATTATTAGTATCTGTTGGATTCATTACTGCTAGCATTAAGCTAAAATCTTCAGATAAAGCAAAATCAGCTTTTAAACCTACGTGAGAGAAAGGACCATTAGAAAACATATAAGATGTGCTGTAGTTGAAATTTCCTGTAGGAGAAATCACTTCATAACCTAAGTAAGTGTTAAAACGCCCTATGGTAAGTGTTGTGCCTTCAGATACGTTCCAATAAGCGTACAATTGATTTATGTTGTAGCCACCTGTAGCATCGTCTCCTCTTGGGCCAAATGCTAAATCTGCAACTGCACCGACTTTTCCAGATTCGTAAGATGCTATAATATTAGCCATACCAAGTGCAAAACCTGTTTCGTTTGCAAATGAAGTTCCAAAAGTTTGAAATTCATCACTAAGATTACCAAAAACAGCTTCATCTGTAGATGTAAGATTGGTTTGGTAATAAGCATCAACACTTCCAGAGAGTGTGAATTTTTTAGCGACTGCAGTAGAATCCTGTGCCGTTAAAACTATTGATACTAATAGTAATGTTAAAGTAAATAATTGTTTCATAATAATTATATTTAATGGATTAAGTTCTGGTCAAAGCTATATAAACTTTAATTACACCCTATGAAAATATGGGTTTAGATTGCAATTTTTATGAATATTTAATTTTATACCCTATAAATTTTAGGGTATAATTATTTTTAGTAATTTTTTTATGATATTGATAATCTGATTTTTTAAAAATCACATCAAAATTGCTAATTGATTAAATAGTTGTTAAGGCTTAGTGGTTATCGCAAACGTTTTCGTAATAAATGTGATTTTTTGTTGAATAATTTTTCATTAGCTATTTGCTATTATATCCCGTTATTATTGAGAAATTTTCATTTAGAAAGCCCTTAATTATCGATATAGGAAAAGTGTTTCAACTTTTTTTAAAATCGAATTTTAGCCTCTATATTAGAGGTGAAACAAGGTGTAAAAGCTTTTAAATTTTTCAAAATCATGTATAAAAAACAAGGACTTTATTTACCGGAATTTGAACACGAAAATTGTGGTGCAGGATTTATTTGTAACCTTAAAGGAGAAAAGACAAATCAAATTATACATGATGCTTTAGAAATTCTTGTAAAATTAGAACATCGAGGTGGTGTAAGTTCTGATGGGAAAACAGGTGATGGAGCTGGTTTGCTAATAGACATACCTCATGCTTATTTTAAACGTGTTTGTGGTTTTAAAGTTCCTGTAAAAGGAAAATATGCAGTCGGAATGGTATTCTTACCTAAAAACAGAAATCAATACAAATTTTGTAAAGACACTTTCGAAAAAGAAATCATTGCACAAGGATTGTCTATTATAGGATGGAGAGAAGTTCCTGTAGATTCTACGCAACTTGGCGAAATAGCCTTAGCTTCAGAACCTAATATAGAACAACTCTTTGTTGGAAAATCTAATGAAGTATCAGAAGATGACTTTAAAGCAAAACTCTATGCAGCAAGGAAAATAACAGAGCATACAGTAAGAAAATCTAAGATGTCTCAGAGTTCTTATTTCTATGTGTCAAGTTTGTCAATGAATACGCTTATATATAAAGGGATCATTATGCCTGAAGATATTGGGCCTTATTATAAAGATTTACAAGAAGATGATTTAGTGACACGTTTAGCTTTAGTGCATCAACGTTTTTCAACCAATACGATGCCTACTTGGGAATTGGCACAACCATTCAGATTTATGTGTCAGAATGGTGAAATAAATACACTTCGTGGTAATGTGAGTAGAATGCGAGTTCGCGAGGAAATCATGAAAAGTGAGGTTTTCGGTCCACAAATAGATAAGTTGTTCCCTATCATTTTACCCAGAAAATCAGATTCTGCTTCTATGGATATGGTTGTGGAATTGTTAACACACACAGGTCGCTCACTACCAGAAGTCATGATGATGATGATTCCAGAAGCTTGGGAAAAACATCAAACCATGTCGCCAGAACGTAAAGCATTTTATGAGTATAATGCATGTATCATGGAGCCATGGGATGGACCAGCTTCTGTGCCTTTTACAGATGGGAATTATATAGGAGCATTACTCGATAGAAATGGATTAAGACCATCTAGATATACAGTAACTAAAAGTGGAAAATTGATAATGTCTTCGGAAATTGGAGTCGTAGATATTGCTCCAGAAGATGTAGAAAGTCATGGTCGTTTAGAACCAGGAAAGATGTTTTTGGTGGACATGAATCAAGGTCGAATTATAAATGATGAAGAAATTAAAAGTAAAATTGTTAGAGAAAGACCTTACCAAGACTGGTTAGATAAAACAAGATTACATTTAAAAGATATCCCTTATACAGGTGAAACTTGTCCAATTGAACTTTTAGATATAAAAACGAGACAACGTTTATTTAATTATACGTTTGAGGATATACAAGAAGTCATTACACCAATGGCTCAAAAAGCAAAAGAGGCTTTGGGTTCTATGGGAATCGATACACCTTTAGCGGTCCTGTCGAATAAACCACAATTAATTTCTAACTACTTTAAACAATTATTCGCACAAGTAACAAATCCACCTTTAGATGGAATTAGAGAAGAAATCGTAACAGATATTAGTTTATCATTAGGAAAGGATAGAAACATTTTCAGCATTACTGAAAGACAATGTAGAAAATTAAAAATTCAGAATCCTGTAATATCAAATGACGATTTAGAAAAAATACGACACATTTCAGTTGAAGGTTTTAAAGCCGAAACTATTGAAATGTTATATCAAAAAGACAAAGGTCTCAACGGTCTTGAAGATGCTTTGGATAACATTATAGTGCAAATTGAAAAAGCGTTAGAACGAAAAACGAATATCATTATTTTATCAGATAGAGGAGTAAGTAAGGAGTTTGCTCCAATACCTGCTTTATTGGCTTGTTCTTATGTAAGTCATCAGATGAATCGTTTACGAAAGCGTTCATATTTCGATATCATTATTGAATCTGCTGAACCACGCGAACCTCATCATTTCGCCACTTTATTTGGTTATGGAGCAAGTGCTGTAAATCCTTATATGGTAAACGAAATCATCAGAATGCAAGTTAAAGATGGTTTCATAACTGATATGGACGAACAAAAAGCGGTTGATAACTTCAACAAAGCTATTGGGAAGGGGATTTTAAAAGTGATGAACAAAATTGGGATATCAACTTTACGTTCATACAGAGGTTCTCAAATATTTGAAATTGTTGGTTTTAATTCACAATTCGTAGAAAAGTATTTTCCTTATACAACTTCAAGAATTGAAGGTATTGGTTTATACGAAATCGAAAAAGAAATCGATAAGCGTTATCATCATGCATATCCAGACAATCAAGTAGATAAACGTTTAGGTTTAAATATAGGTGGAGATTACAGATGGAGACGTAATGGAGAAAAGCATTTATTTAATCCAACAACGGTTGCGAAACTACAACAAGCGGTACGATTAAGTGATCAAGCGAGTTATGATGTTTATGCTAAAACCATCAACGAGCAATCCGAAAATTTAATGACCATTCGTGGTTTGTTCGAATTTAATAATATTGATCCTATTCCGATTGATGAGGTTGAACCTTGGACTGAAATCGTAAAGCGATTCAAAACAGGTGCTATGTCTTATGGATCTATTTCTCGCGAAGCACACGAAAATTTAGCAATAGCCATGAACAGAATTGGAGGGAAATCCAATTCTGGAGAAGGAGGGGAAGACAGAAGGCGTTTTCAACCAGATGTTAATGGAGATAGTAGAAATTCTGCCATAAAACAAGTCGCTTCTGGTCGTTTTGGAGTGACCTCTCATTATTTAACCAATGCTAAAGAGATTCAAATTAAAATGGCTCAAGGTGCTAAACCTGGAGAGGGAGGTCAGTTGCCTGGCGAGAAAGTATTACCATGGATTGCAGCGGCTCGAAATTCCACACCATTTGTTGGATTAATTTCGCCACCACCACATCACGATATTTATTCTATTGAAGATTTAGCACAATTAATTTACGATTTAAAAAATGCTAATCGTGAAGCAAGAATTAATGTAAAACTAGTTTCGGAAGTTGGAGTAGGTACTATTGCTGCTGGAGTTGCAAAAGCAAAAGCAGATGTTGTTTTAATTTCTGGTTACGATGGAGGTACAGGAGCTTCACCTTTAACATCGTTGAAGCATGCTGGTTTACCATGGGAACTTGGTTTAGCTGAAGCACAGCAAACATTAGTGCTTAACAATCTGAGAAGTCGAATCGTTGTAGAGTGTGATGGGCAGTTAAAAACGGGTCGTGATGTTGCCATTGCTGCATTATTAGGAGCAGAGGAATTTGGATTTGCGACAGCACCTTTAGTCGCTTCAGGATGTATAATGATGCGAAAATGTCATTTAAATACATGTCCAGTTGGGATTGCTACACAAGATAAAACCTTGCGTAAAAACTTTAAAGGTACACCAGAACATGTCATTAATTTCTTCTACTATATCGCAGAAGAATTACGAAGCATTATGGCGGAATTAGGTTTTAGATCCATGGCAGAAATGGTTGGTCAAACCCATAAAATAAATGCAAATAAAGCAATCAAACACTACAAAGCTAAAGGCTTAGATTTATCTTCAATTTTGCATAGACCGGCTGCTTACAGTGAGATGCAAGTTAGAAATTCTGAAAAACAAGATCATAATCTAGATAATGTTTTAGATTTTACAATTCTAAAAGATTCACATCGCGCATTATATAGAAAAGAGAAGATGACACTTTCGTATCCAATTAACAATATAAATCGTACGGTTGGAGCTATTGTAAGTAATGAAATTTCAAAAATATATGGCCATTTAGGATTGCCAGAAGATACGTTAAACATAAATTTTGAAGGATCTGCAGGTCAAAGTTTTGGAGCTTTTGGAGCACATGGACTCACATTTAATCTCGAAGGAAACACCAATGATTACTTAGGAAAAGGATTATCAGGAGCGAAACTAATTGTAAAGAAGCCTGTAAAAGCAGATTTCATTGCAGAAAACAACATTATAATTGGTAATGTCTGCTTATTTGGAGCAGTAGATGGTCAGGCTTATATCAATGGTATTGCAGGAGAACGTTTTGCGGTTAGAAACTCTGGTGCAGTAGCAGTTGTAGAAGGTGTGGGAGATCATTGTTGTGAGTATATGACTGGTGGAAAAGTCGTTGTGCTTGGTAAAACAGGTCGGAATTTTGCAGCAGGAATGAGTGGAGGTATTGCTTATGTTTATGATCCAGAAAACAAATTTGTAAACGGATTATGTAATACTGAAACTATAGAATTTGAAAAAATTCTTAAGAAAGATGCAAATGATTTAAAATCCTTAATTGAAAAACACGTAAAATATACGGATAGTCAGTTAGGTAAAGCATTATTAGAAAATTGGGAAACGAGTTTAGGCAATTTTGTAAGAGTAATGCCGACGGAATACAAACGTGCTTTAAAACGTTTGGAAACAGAGGAGCAAATGGTTGAAGCGTTAGAGATTGCGTAATATCAAATCGTTTTGAAGAGTTAAAGTAAAAGAAATTAAATTTAGAAAGTTAGGATGAGATTCCTGCTTTCGCAGGAATAAAATGGGGAAAGTAACAGGTTTTAAAGAATTCGATAGAAAAGACGAGAAGTACACACCTGTAAAGGATCGTGTAACACATTATAAAGAATTTACAGTCCCTTTAAGTGATAAAGACATCACAGAACAAGGGTCGCGTTGTATGGATTGTGGAATTCCATTTTGCCATAGTGGTTGTCCTCTAGGTAACTTAATTCCAGATTTTAACCATATGGTACACCAAGGAGAATGGCAAAAAGCATCTTGGATTTTACATTCTACAAATAACTTTCCTGAATTTACAGGGCGTTTATGTCCTGCTCCATGTGAACAAGCATGCGTATTAGGTATTATTGAAGATCCAGTTTCTATAGAAAATATTGAAAAAAATATTGTAGAACGTGCGTTTAAAGAAGGTTGGATTAAACCACAACCACCAAAAACAAGAACAGGCAAAACGATTGCAGTTGTAGGTTCTGGACCAGCAGGTTTAGCAACAGCACAACAATTAAATAGAGCTGGTCATACTGTAACTGTTTTTGAGCGTGATGATGCTATTGGTGGTTTATTGCGTTACGGAATTCCTAATTTTAAAATGGAAAAAGGCATCATAGATCGTCGTTTAGCTATTTTAGAAGCAGAAGGCATCATCTTTAAAACGAACGTTAATGTTGGTGTTAACTATGATGTTAAAGACTTAAAAGCTTTTGATGCTGTAGTGCTTTGCGGAGGTGCTACTGAAAAAAGAAGCTTACCAACTCCTGGTATTGATGCTAATGGTGTTGTGCAAGCCATGGATTTTCTAACACAGCAGACTAAAGTTGTTTTTGGACAGGAAATAAAAGATCAAATATTAGCAACTGATAAAAATGTTATTGTAATTGGTGGTGGAGATACAGGTTCAGATTGTATTGGTACATCGAATCGTCAAGGTGCAAAGTCAGTCGTTAATTTTGAAATTATGCCAAAACCTCCAGGACATAGATCACCAGCAACACCTTGGCCATATTGGCCGTTGCAATTAAAAACATCTTCTTCTCATAAAGAAGGTGTTGAAAGAAATTGGCTGATTAACACCAAGGAATTTGTAACTAATAAAAAAGGACAGCTTACAGCTTTAAAGACGGTTAATGTGGAGTGGGAAATGATTCCTGGTGAACAACCTAAATTAATAGAAATTGCAGGGACAGAGAAAACGTGGAAATGTGATTTGGCATTATTGGCACTTGGTTTTACAGGGCCAGAAAGCACAATTGCAGACAAACTAGGGTTAGACAGAGATGTGCGCTCAAACTATAAAGCGATCTATGGAAAGTACCAAACAAATATTCCAAATATTTTTACTGCAGGAGATATGCGACGAGGTCAATCACTGATTGTTTGGGCAATTTCTGAAGGAAGAGAAGCAGCACGCCAAGTTGATATTTACTTAATGGGTAAATCGGATTTAGCGACGAAAAATGCTGATGGTGATTTGGTAGGATTATAATTAAACTTTTCTACTACTATAAATCTAAGGGTTAGTCTATTGTTAGGGTAGAAGTAAAAGCATCTGTTTTTAGACGCTTTTTTTATTATCCTGCAAAGTTTCTTGTGCTGAACTAGTTTCAGTATCTTGCAGGTAACCTTTTTAGAATTATATACCTACAAGGTTTTTGAAACCTTGCAGGATTGGTGTCATTCGACTTTTGGGTAAATTATAAACTGTAGTGTTGGATAATTGATTTTAGTGACTTTTTGCAAAGTACTAATCTATCATTTTCTACTCTTCAAAACACCCTCAACATCCTCAAGAGTAAAACCTTTAGCTTTCAGTAAAATTAAATAATGATACATTAAATCTGCAGCTTCGTCTATAAATAATTTTGCATCGTCATCTTTGGCTTCAATGACAAGTTCTACAGCTTCTTCACCTACTTTTTGAGCAACTTTGTTTATTCCCCTTTTGTACAATTCATTGGTGTACGAATTGGGATCGTCATTGTCAATTCTATCATTGATGGTTTTTTGCAATTCGTATAAAAAGCCTTTTGCAGTTTCTTCTTTAAAACAAGAGATGCTTCCTGTATGGCAAGTTGGTCCTTTTGGTTCTGCTTTAATTAAAATAGTATCATTATCGCAATCTATTTGGATGTCTTTTACTGTTAGAAAATTTCCTGATTCTTCGCCTTTAGTCCATAATTTGTTTTTACTTCTACTAAAAAATGTCACTTTATTTTCGGCTTTGGTTTTGTTGAATGCTTCTTGATTCATATAACCTAACATTAATACTTGCAAGGTTTCATTATTTTGAATAATTACAGGAACTAATCCATTGTCTTTTGAAAAATCTATTTCCATCGTATTGCTATGTTTTCTTTTATTAAATATTGTTTTAATTCAGGAATTGGTATTTCGCCATAATGAAAAATACTTGCCGCTAATCCGGCACTTGCTTGTGTGGTTTCAAACAAGGTTTTAAAATGTTTTTTTGTTCCTGCTCCTCCTGAAGCGATAACAGGAATATTAACTGTCTCACTAACTTTTTTTGTAATATCTATAGCAAAACCAGCTTTTGTACCATCGTTATTCATAGAAGTTAATAAAATTTCGCCAGCTCCTAAAGCTTCTACTTGTTTTACCCAATCTAAGGTTTTTAAGGGTGTTGCTGTTCTTCCTCCATGCACAAAAACCATCCATTCGCCATCTACATATTTTGTATCAATAGCAACTACTACACATTGACTACCATATTCGTTTGCAATTTGCGTAATAAGCTCTGGATTTTTAACTGCAGAAGAATTAACACTTACTTTATCTGCTCCGGCTTTTATGATGGTTGAAACATCTTCAATCGAATTTATTCCGCCACCAACTGTAAAAGGAATATTAATTTCTTCAGCGATGTGCGTTACCAATTCTACTAATGTTCCTCGATTTTCTATAGTTGCAGTAATATCTAAAAAGACCAACTCGTCTGCTCCATGTGCTACATATTGTTTTGCTAGCTCAATTGGATCTCCAGCATCTATAATATCTACAAAATTGATGCCTTTAACTGTGCGTCCATCTTTAATATCTAAACATGGTATGATTCTTTTTTTTAGCATAACTTTTGCAATTCTTTAAGTGAAATGTTACCTTCATAAATAGCTTTTCCAAGAATAACTCCTTCACAACCTAATTCTTTTACTAATTCTAGATCTTTCATTGAGGCAACTCCACCACTTGCAATTAATTTTACCTTAGATTTTGAAAGGATTTCTTTATACAATTCGTTAGAGGTTCCTTGTAGCATTCCGTCTTTAGCGATGTCTGTACAAATTACATATAGAATACCTTTAGATTCGTAATCTTTTATAAAATCTACAACATCTAAATCGGAAGCTTCTAACCAACCATTGGTTGCTATTTTTCGGTTGTCGCAATCTGCACCAAGAATAATTTTATCTGCACCATATTGCGCTAACCATTTTAAAAACATTTCTGGATTGTTAGCTGCAATGCTTCCTCCCGTAATTTGGTTTGCTCCACATTCAAAAGCAATTCTTAAATCATCATCCGATTTTAATCCACCTCCAAAATCAACCTTAAGATTGGTTTTAGACGCAATGCTTTCTAATATATTATGATTGACAATATACCTCGATTTTGCTCCATCTAAATCTACTAAATGCAAATATTGAATGCCATTGGCCTCAAACTCTTTTGCTACTTCCAACGGGTTTTCGTTATATATTTTTTTGGTATCGTAATCACCTTTAGTAAGTCTTACGCATTTTCCGTCTATGATATCTATTGCTGGTATTATCCTCATAAATTCCTGCGAAAGCAGGAATCTCTTCCATGCTTTCATTTTTATTTAGTTATTTATTATTTGAGATGTTTCGACTGCGCTCAACATAACAGTCAGTTTGTAATTGTCATTAATCATAATTCCAGAAAATTTTTTAATAATTGTGTGCCAACATCAGCAGATTTTTCTGGATGAAATTGTGTTGCGTAAAAATTATTGTGTTGCATTGCTGTTGCAAAAGGCAAAATATAATCACAAGCTGCAATGGTTTGTTCGTTTTTTTCTGCATAATAACTGTGCACATAATACATATCATTATCTGTTTTAATGTCTTTAAATAATTCACCTTTAACTTCTGAAAAACTATTCCAGCCAATATGGGGAACTTTCTCTTTTGGTGGAAACTTCTTTACTTGTGTATTGAAAATCCCAAGACATTTGGTATCTCCTTCTTCTGAATAATCACACATTAACTGCAAGCCTAAACAAATACCAAGCATTGGTTTTTCGATAGATAAAATCACTTTATCTAAACCTTTTTCTTTTAAATATTTCATAGCAGAACTTGCTTCTCCAACACCCGGAAAAATCACTTTACTTGCATTTAATATTTCGGTTTCATCATCTGTAATTATGCTTTCGTAATCTAAGCGATTTAAAGCATTCTGAACGGAGCGAATATTGCCTGCGTTGTATTTTATTATAGCGATCATGGTTTCACATAATTTTTAAAACACCCCTAAAGTCACCTCAAGGGGACAATCCGAGTATTAAACTTTATCTTCATTTTTGATTTCAAGTTCAAGTTCAAATTCAAATTCAAATACATCTTCTATAGACTGCCTTTTGTACTTGGAATTGAAAAATTATTAGTTTTAGAAACTGCCATTTTTATGGCTTTGGCAAAAGCTTTAAAAATAGATTCTATCTTATGGTGTTCATTATCACCTTCAGCTTTAATATTCAGATTACATTTAGATGCATCACTAAACGATTTAAAGAAATGCATGAACATTTCGGTTGGCATTTCGCCAATCATTTCGCGTTTAAATTCGGTTTCCCAAACGAGCCAAGGTCTTCCTCCAAAATCAATGGCTACTTGTGTTAAGCAATCGTCCATTGGTAGTAAAAAACCGTAACGCTCAATTCCTCTTTTACTACCTAAAACTTTTATAAATGTTTCACCTAAAGTGATAGCAACATCTTCAATAGTGTGGTGTTCATCTATATCTAAATCGCCATCAACTAGTACATTTAAATCTATATTTCCGTGTTTCGAAATTTGTTCTAACATATGGTCAAAAAAGCCTAATCCTGTAGAAATAATACTTTTTCCTGAACCGTCTAAATTGATTGCGACTTCAATATTTGTTTCGTTCGTTTTTCTAACCACTGTTGCAGTTCTCGGAATTGCTTTCAAATAATTGTAAATGGTTTCCCAAGATGTAGTAGTTAACGTTGCATAATCATTTGCTTCTTTACTTATAAAAATGCCTTTGCTTCCTAAATTTTTGGCTAGCTCAATATCTGTAACTCTATCTCCAAGTACATACGAATTTTCAAGGTCGTAATTTCCGTGAATGTATTTATTTAGCAATCCTGTTCTTGGCTTTCTTGTTGGAGCATTGTCTTCTGGAAAACTTTTATCGATTAAGATTTCAGAGAATACTACACCTTCATTTTTAAACGCTTCAATTATTTTATTTTGTGCTGGCCAAAACGTATCTTCAGGAAACGAATCGGTTCCTAAACCATCTTGATTTGTAACCATTACTAGTTCATAACCCATTTCGCGAGCAATTCTGGATAACCATTGAAAAACACCTGGATAATATTCTAATTTTTCTAAACTATCTAATTGATAATCTACTGGTGGTTCGATTACCAAAGTGCCATCTCTGTCTATGAATAAAACTTTTTTCATTTATATATTTTTTAAAGCATTCAGTAGTTGTTTGTTCTCACTAGGAGTTCCAACGGTAATTCGAATACTATTTTTTACTAAGCTATTTCTATTTCTGGTTATTACTTTTTGATCCACTAATTTTTGATATGTATTATTAGCATCGGCAACTTCTATTAAGAAAAAATTGGCATCAGAAGGATAGATCTTTTTTATTACATGAAAAGTTTCCAATTGAAGTTTAAGCTTTTCTTTTTCTTCTAAAATGACTTTTTTATTACTTTCGAAAATAGCTTTATTTTGTAAAGCATCAATGGCAGCTTTTTGATTTAGGCTACTCATATTATATGGCATTTTTACGTTATTTAAAAGCTGAATAATTTCTTCACTTGCAAAAGCAATGCCTATTCTTGCAGATGCCAATGCCCAAGCTTTACTCATGGTTTGCATGACTATTAAATTAGGATAAGCTTCTAAGTATTTTGCAAAAGACGCTGTCTTACTAAAGTCTATATAGGCTTCGTCTATAACGATAATTCCGTTAAAGGTTTTTAAAATAGATTCTAAATCTTTTTCTTGAAAACTATTTCCTGTGGGATTGTTTGGAGAGCAGATGAAAATAAGTTTTAATCCATCTGTACTTAAATTTGGAATTAATGTTTTGGTGTTAATTTGAAAATCATCATTTAGTTGAAGCTTTACAAGTTCAATATCATTAATATCTGCAGCAACTTGATACATGCCAAAAGTTGGTGTAAATGTTAGTGCCTTGTCTTTTCCTGGATTACAAAAAACGCGATACAAAAGATCTATTATTTCATCACTTCCATTTCCTGTGAAAATGTTTTTTACTGGAATATCTTTATAGTTAGACAATTCTTCCTTAAGCTCTTTTTGATAGGAATCTGGATAACGATTTAGATTTCCAAAAGGGTTTTCGTTAGCATCAAAAAACACACCATCGTTACCTTTAAACTCATTTCGAGCACTTGAATATGGTTGAAGTGCTAATATGTTTTGACGAACTAAAGTTTTTAAATTAAACATTTTTAATTTCTTTTTTACGCTGAATTTATTTCGGTGTCTTATTTATTAATCAGGTACTGAAACGAGTTCAGCACGTGTTACTTTAAGCTTTTAAGTCGTAAAGTAACCGCGTTTTTATGTGCATCTAAACCTTCGGCTTCAGCCATTATCTCGATAGCTGGACCAATAGCTTGTATGCCTTCTTTGTTTAAATTTTGAAATGTTATTTTTTTTACAAAACTATCTAACGACACTCCACTATAATTTTTAGCATAACCATTAGTTGGTAACGTATGGTTTGTTCCGCTTGCATAATCGCCTGCACTTTCGCAACTATATTTTCCTAAAAACACAGAACCTGCGTTTGTGATTTGTTCTATATAATCTGAAGCATTTTCAATCGCAATAATTAAATGCTCTGGTGCATATAAATTGCTGAATTCAATACAGTCTTCAATAGAATTTAATAGAATTGAACGACTTACTTTTAGAGCTTCTGATGCAATGTTCTTTCTTGGTAAAAGATTGAGTTGTATATCTAATTCTGCGATGGTTTTATTAATGATTTCCTCATCATCTGATAATAAAATTACCTGACTATCTGAACCATGCTCTGCTTGTGATAATAAATCGGCTGCTACAAATGCAGGATTACTACTATCATCTGCAATTACCAAAACTTCACTTGGTCCAGCTGGCATATCTATAGCAACTCCTTGTTGTTGAATCAGTTCTTTTGCTTTAGTAACAAATTGATTACCTGGACCAAATATCTTATATACTTGTGGAATAGTTTCTGTTCCAAAAGCCATTGCTGCAATGGCTTGTGCACCACCAACTTTATAAATTTTTGATATGCCAACAAGATTTGCGGTATATAAAATTGCTGGATTTATTTTACCTTCCTTATTGGGTGGCGAACATAAAATTATCTCCTTGCAACCTGCTAATTTTGCAGGAATGCCAAGCATTAAAATCGTTGAAAATAAAGGGGCAGATCCTCCTGGAATATATAAGCCTACTTTTTCAATACCAACAGATTTCCTCCAGCATTTTACACCTTTTGTGGTTTCGATGATTTGTTCTTTTTCCTTTTGACTTTTATGGAAAATTTCAATATTCTGTTTTGCTAGATTAATAGCGTCTTTCAAATCTTGAGGTACTAAATTTTTAGCGGTTTCAACCTTAGAAACTTCGACAGCAATAGTGTCTAAATATACGTTGTCAAGTTTTTCAGCATATTTAAACAAGGCTTTATCTTTATTAATTTTAACATCATTAAGAATATCAACTACAATATTATTAAGTGTTTTTTGTTCTAAAACTGGACGCTTTACTAGTGCATTCCATTCGGGCTTTTTCGGATTTTTATATGCTTTCATATTTTTCGTTTAATTAGGTCTCGACTGCGCTCGACCTGACATTCGCTTTCGATTTCAAACTCGGTTTCAGCTTCAATTTTTACATTACCATTTTATCAATAGGAACGACTAAAATACCTTCAGCTCCTGCATTTTTAAGGGCATCTATATTACTCCAAAATTTATCTTCATCAATTACAGAGTGTAATGAACTCCAGCCTTCTTGTGCTAAAGGAAGAATTGTTGGACTTCTTAAAACTGGAAGAATGGCAGTGATTTCGTCAATTTTAGAAGTTGGTACATTCATTAATACATATCTTGAGTTTTTGGCTCTTAGAACGGCTTGAATTCTAAATAAAAGCTTTTCTAAGATCGTTTCTTTTTCAGTATTCAGATTTATGTTTTTTGCTAAAACGGCTTCCGACTTTAATATAACTTGTGTTTCCCTTAAACCATTTTTAAAGAGTGTACTTCCAGAACTCACAATATCACAAACACCATCTGCTAATCCGATATTTGGAGCAATTTCTACGGAGCCAGAAATAACATGAATATCTGCTTTAATATTATTTTCTTGCAAGAACGTATTAAGTGTGTTTGGATATGATGTTGCGATTTTTTTACCATTAAAATACGAAGCATCATTTGTGTCCACTTTTTTAGGAACAGCTAATGATACTTTACATTTTGCAAAGCCTAGTTTTTCAACAACCTCTATTTGTTTCTGTTTTTCAATCAGAATATTTTCACCAATTATGGCGATGTCTACGACACCATCTTCGATATATTGAGGGATATCAGAATTACGTAAGTACAAAACTTCTAGAGGGAAATTTCTAGCCGAAACTTTTAGTTGATCTTTGCCATTATCTATTTTAATACCACAATCCTTTAAGAGTTTTAAAGAATCTTGGTTTAATCTTCCGCTTTTTTGAATGGCAATTTTTAGTTTGTTCATTTTATTTTTAATAAAATCTGAATAAACCAAACGTGTAGAAATAAAAAACCCGTCTGATATATTCAGACGGGTTTTGAAATATTTTAAATTACATATATCAATTCCTGCTCGCCTGAATGCAAGTATGAAAATGATGATGATGTAATTGACTAAATGTCATTTGTTTCTTATTTGAGAATCAAAGGTAACATTAATTTCTAGTTGAAGAAATTAATCAAAATCATTTTCATTTTTTTTTATCCTACAAGGTCTTTTTTTTGCTAAACTTGTTTAAGTATCTTACCTTGTAGGTATTCTTTTATTTTGAAATTTTCATACCTACAAGGTTTTGGAAACCTTGCAGGATTTGTATCATTCAACTTTCGATTTATTTCGGAAACTTAGCCTTTATATCATCCAAGCACAAATTATGAATACTCCCAATATGTGAATGTTCTTTTCCTAAATCTAGTTTATAAGTTCCATTTTGAACTTCACTTCCTACCTGTTGATACGCTTCTCTAAAAGGCATACCTTCAACGACCAAATTGTTTATGCTATCTACTGTAAATAAGTGTTGGTATTTCTCATCGTTTAAGTCAATATCTTTCACAATAATCTGTTGAATGGAGTAATTAAAAATATCGAGAATGTCCTTTACATCTTCAAATGCATTGATGATGTTTTCTTTTAAAAGTTGAAAATCTCTATGATAACCACTTGGTAAATTGTTCGTGATTAATAACATTTCGGTATGTAAAGCTTGAATTTTATTACACTTCCCTCTAATCAATTCAAACACATCAGGATTCTTTTTGTGAGGCATTATGCTGCTGCCAGTTGTTAACTCATCTGGAAAAGTAATAAACCCAAAATTCTGACTCATATACAAGCAAACATCCATTGCAAAACGTGACATGGTATTACATAACCCGCCTAAAGCACTAGCAATAACACGTTCGCTTTTTCCTCTACTTAATTGTGCGGCAACGACATTATATTTTAAAGTTGAAAAGCCCAATTCTTTAGTGGTTATATCTCTATCAATAGGAAATGAACTTCCGTAACCAGCAGCCGAGCCTAATGGATTTTGATCCACAATTTTTGAAACGGCATTTAAGACATAAACATCGTCAATTAATAGTTCTGCATAGGCAGAAAACCACAAACCAAAAGAAGATGGCATTGCAACTTGCAAATGCGTATAACCTGGTAATAATTGAGTTTTATGAGTTTCGGCTAAATTTAAAAGCGTTTCAAAAAACGTTTTGGTTTTGACGTTAATGATTTCTAGATTCTCTTTGTAATATAATTGAAGTGCCACTAAAACCTGATCGTTTCGAGAACGTGCTGTATGGATTTTTTTTCCTACTTCGCCTAGTGTTTTGGTAAGTTCGTGTTCAATTTTAGAATGGACATCTTCAAAAGTGTCTTCTATAGCAAAACTTCCATTTTCGATAGATTCGGATAGGATTTGTAATCCTGTTTTAAGTTGTTCTAATTCATCTGAAGTTATAATTCCTATGGATTCTAACATAATGGCATGCGCGTGAGATGCCTCAATATCATATTTAGCAATATGCATGTCGATTTCTCTATCGTTACCAACTGTAAATTCTTCTATTTTTCTATTTATAGAAAATCCTTTGTCCCAAAGTTTCATACACATTCCTGCGAAGGCAGGAATCTCTGCCCTCATTATTTAGTTAATAATTTTATTTTATTACGTAATGGATTCCTGCCTGCGCAGGAATAACAGCACGCTTACAACACTTTTTCTAATAATTCAATATAAATCTTAACGCCTTCTTCAATTTCAGCCAAATAAATAAATTCATCTGCAGTATGTGAACGAGTACTGTCTCCTGGTCCAAGTTTTAAAGATGGACAAGTTAAAACCGATTGATCTGATAGTGTTGGCGATCCGTAGGTTTCTCTTCCTAATGCGATACCAGCTTCAACTAATTCGTGGTTAACAGGAATTGAAGACGAATTTAATCGCAAGCTCCGCGCTGTTATACTTGTACAAGGTGATTTTTTAGTTAAAATATCTGCAATTTCCTGATTACTGTATTTATCATTCACACGTACATCAATCACCAAATCTACTTCAGATGGTACAGCATTATGCTGTTTACCAGCATTGATTTGTGTAACGGTCATTTTTACATCACCTAGAACTGGAGATTTTCTTTCAAATTTATAGTCTTTGAACCATTTTAGAACATCTATAGTATTATAAATTGCGTTGTCGTTATTTGGATGTGCTGCGTGACTTGCAGTACCTTTTACAGTCGCATCAAAAACGACTAATCCCTTTTCTGCAATGGCTAATTTCATAAGTGTAGGTTCGCCAACAATAGCGACATCAATTTTTGGAATAATGTTTAACATACTATTTAAACCATTTGGACCGCTACTTTCTTCTTCAGCAGATGCAACGATAACTAAATTATAATTGAGATCTTTTTTGCTGTAGAAATAAGTGAATGTTGCAATTAAAGACACCAAACAACCTCCAGCATCATTACTGCCTAGTCCATATAATTTACCGTCTTCAATAATGGCTTTTAATGGATCTTTTGTGTAACCATTGTTGGGTTTTACAGTATCGTGATGGGAGTTTAGCAGCAATGTTGGCTTTGACTCATCAAAATATTTGTTGATTGACCAAATATTGTGATGGCTTCTTTTAAAAGGAATCTCTTGTGTGTTAAACCAATCTTCAATAAGCAAAGCTGTGTTGTCTTCTTCCGAAGAAAACGACTGTGTTTCTATAAATTGCTTTAATAATGCAATAGCTTTTGTGGTTAGTCTTTCTCTCATTTTATGATGGTTGTATATTTTGTATTAGCATTAAAAAGCATATCTGTTTTTCCGATACAGACTTTACTTATATTATGTGCAATGGCATGAAAGCAATTGTTTAGTTTCGGTAGCATACCATCTGTAATAATGCCTTTGTTTATTAATTCTTGATAGTTTTGTGTATTGATGTTTTCAATTACAGAATTATCATTACTTACATCTTCTAATACACCATTTTTTTCAAAACAATAATATAATTCGGTATTGTAAATTGAAGCAAAACCAATAGCTAATTCTGAAGCTATGGTATCTGCATTGGTATTAAGTAATTGCCCATTTTTATCATGCGTAATCGCACAGAAAATGGGTGTGATATTATTTTTTAAGAGCAACTCTAATGTGTTTGTATTAACCTGTTTAACATCACCTACAAAACCATAATCAATGTCTTTAATTGGTCTTCTGTTAGAAATTATAGTGTTTCCGTCAGCACCAGAGAACCCAATAGCATTGCAGTTTTTAGCTTGCAACTGTGCTACGATGTTCTTATTAATTTTTCCTGCATAAACCATAGTAATGATATCTAAAGTATCACTATCAGTAACACGTCTGCCTTCAACCATATTAACAGAAACATTCATTTGGTTTGCTAGTTTGGTTGCCAGTTTTCCGCCTCCGTGAACCAATACCTTTGGGCCTTTTAAAGTTGAAAAATCTTTAATGAAAGACAACAAAGCATCTTCATTATCAATGATGTTTCCACCTATTTTTATGATTTTTAGTGTTTTCATATTATAGGTTTTCTAAAATTTGCTTCAACACTATTTGCGCTGCATAAGTTCTATTATTTGCTTGCTGAATAACCACAGATTGATTACTATCTAAAACGGCATCTTCTACAACAACGTTTCGTCTTACAGGTAAACAATGCATAAATTTCGCATTGCCTAATTTGGCTTTGGTCATCATCCAATTCTTGTCATTATTCAGAATCTTTCCGTAGTCATTATAACTGCTCCAGTTTTTTACATAGACAAAATCTGCATCTTTGAAAGCTTCATTTTGATTGTGATTGATGGATGTGTTTTTTGTGATTTCTGGGTTTAATTCATAACCTTTAGGATGTGTAATGGTTAAATCGATATCTAAATTCTGCATCATTTCTACAAACGAATTTGCAACAGCTTGTGGTAATGCTTTTACGTGAGGTGCCCAACTTAAAACCACTTTTGGACGTTTGTGTTCTGTTAATTCTGAAATTGTAATCGCATCAGTTAAAGCTTGTAGTGGATGTGCGGTTGAAGATTCCATATTTATAATAGGAACTGTTGCATATTTCTTGAAGCTATTTATAATATATTCTGATTCATCTTTTACTTTGTCTTTCAATGTAGGAAATGCTCTAACAGCAATGATATCTGCATATTGCGAGATGACTTGTGCTGCCTCTTTAATATGTTCAGATGTGTGCATATTCATTATAGTTCCGTCTTCGAATTCTAAATTCCATGCGTCATTCACATTCAGAATCATCACATCCATTCCTAAATTTTTTGCCGCTTTTTCTGTGCTTAATCGCGTTCGTAAACTCGAATTAAAGAATAGCATTACCAAGGTTTTGTTTTTGCCTAATTCTGAAAATTCAAAAGGATTCATTTTTAATAAAATGGCTTCCTTTATGGTTTCAGAAAGATTTGATATGTCTTTTAATGTGGTATAGTTTTTCATATTAAACAAGTTCTTTTTCTAAAGCATCAAAAAAGATGTCAATGTGTTTTTTCTGAATAGTCAAAGGTGGAAGAATTCTCAATAAATTCGGATTTTTTGCACTTCCAGTAAATATGTGGTGATTAAAAATCATCTTTTTACGAAGCTCAGCAATTGGGAAATCAAATTCTAATCCCAACATTAAACCTCTTCCTTTGATATTTTTTATTTCTGAAATAGTATTAGCTTTCTCTATAAAATAGGCAGAAATCTCTTTTGCGTTTTGCATGAGTTTTTCTTCTTCAATCACTTCTAAAACCGTTAATGATGCAGCACATGCTAAATGGTTGCCACCAAATGTGGTTCCTAATAAACCAAAAGAAGCTTCGATAGAAGGATGAATTAAAATACCACCAACCGGAAAACCATTACCCATGCCTTTTGCTATAGAAATTATATCTGGTGTAATGTTGTGTTTCTGAAAGGCAAAAAAGTCACCTGTTCTACCAAAACCCGATTGTACTTCGTCTGCTATAAAACAAGTGTTGTATTTTTTACACAGTTTGTCTACGCCTTGGTAAAATTCTGTTGTGCTTTCATCTAATCCACCAACACCTTGAATACACTCAATTATTACAGCGCAAACATCGTTTTTTGCTAATGCATTTTCTAAAGTTACTAAATCGCATAATTCTAAAATTTCAACCTCTTGTTGAGCATTAATTGGTGCAATAATCTTAGCATTATCTGTTGCAGCAACAGCTGCTGATGTTCGTCCATGGAAGGAGTTTTTAAAGGCTAATATTTTATGTTTACCATTATGAAAGGAAGCTAATTTTAGTGCATTTTCATTCGCTTCAGCCCCAGAATTGCATAAAAATAATTGGTAGTCTTTACAACCAGATAGTCTTACTATGTTATCAGCTAAATTAGATTGAAGTGGATTTTGAATGGCATTGCTATAAAAGCCTAACTTTTCAACTTGATTAGTTATTGCCGATACATATTTAGGGTGTGAATGACCTATAGAAATCACAGCGTGTCCACCATAAAGATCTAAATATTCAACACCATTATCGTCATAAATGTAAACGTCTTTGCCTCGAATTGGTGTGACATCATATAATGGGTAAACGTTAAATAAACTCATGTTCTCGTTTTTTGTCCTGCGAGGTTTCAAAAACCTTGTAGGTATTTATGATTTAGTTTTATACCTACAAGGTCTCCAAAACCTCGCAGGATTACTAAATTTGTTCCTTTTTAATGGTGTTAATTTTATTAAAAGAAGCCACCATGCCTTGAATTAACGAAGAGCTCAACCCTTTATGCTCCATTTCGTTTAAACCTTCAATAGTACAGCCTTTTGGCGTTGTTACACGATCAATTTCCTCTTCTGGATGATCACCATTTGTAATTAATAAGTTGGCTGCACCTTCACTAGTATACATCGCTAACTCTTGTGCTTCTTTAGCATCAAAACCTAGTTGAATTGCTGCTTGTGTTGTTGCTCTGATTAATCGCATCCAAAAGGCAATTCCGCTAGCGCAAACTACAGTTGCAGCTTGCATTTGAGATTCTGGAATAGCCAAAGTATGTCCTAATCTATTGAAGATAGCTTCGGCCACTTTTATACGTTTAACACCTTTTTCATTACTACATAGACAAGTCATGGATTTGCCAACTGCAATTGCTGTATTTGGCATCGCTCTAATGATAAATTGATTGTTGCCAACTTGGGCTTCAATTTTTGGAATTAAAAAGCCAGTTATAGTTGAAATTAAAACGTGATTTTCCGTTAAATGCGGTTTTAAATCATTTAGAATTTTTTCAAAATGTGCTGGTTGAACGGCAAAAATTAAAATATCAGACTGTTTTACGGCTTCAATATTATCAGTAGTTAGTACCACATTTTTATAACCTTCAAATTCTTGAATATCATCTAAGTTTCTTTTGGTTAAATACAAAGTGGTAATCGCATTATTCGTGATTAAACCTTTTGCGATGGACTTTCCTAAATTTCCTGTTCCTATGATTGCTATTTTCATAATGTCTGTCTATTGTTTTATCCTGCAAGGTTTCAAAAACCTTGTAGGTATTTATGATTTAGTTTTATACCTACAAGGTCTCCAAGACCTCGCAGGATATTAAAAATAATTTGCTTTCAATTTTAATCCTTCAGTTTCTTCAAATCCAAACATGAGATTCATGTTATGTACTGCTTGTCCTGATGCTCCTTTTAATAGATTGTCAATGATACTCGTAACAAGTAATTTGTTGTTGTGTTTATGCAAATGAAGGATGCATTTATTGGTGTTAACCACTTGTTTCAGATGTATCTCTTCATCTGAAACAAAGGCGAAAGCAGTATTTTTGTAATAGTTTTTATAGAGTGTTTTTGCCTCTTCTATTGAACCTTCAAAGTTGGTGTAAGCAGTGGCGAAAATACCTCTAGAGAAATTACCACGATTTGGCATGAAATGTATTTCAGAATTAAAACCATTTTGCAATTGATTTACGGTTTGATTGATTTCTCCTAAGTGCTGATGTGTAAAAGCTTTATAATGAGAAAAATTATTATCTCTCCAAGTAAAATGCGTGGTTTTTGATAATGATGTTCCTGCTCCTGTAGCTCCAGTTACTGCATTTATGTGTACATCATCTTTTATTGCATTAGCTTTTGCTAATGGTAATAATGCTAATTGAATTGTTGTAGCAAAACAACCAGGATTTGCGATATAATTTGCTTTTTTAATAGCTTCTTTTTGTAATTCTGGCAAACCGTAAACAAAACTTTTTCCATTGAAAACCTTATTGGCTTCTAATCTAAAATCATTACTTAAATCAATGATCTTTGTGTTTTTAGAAAATGCGTTTTGTTCTAAAAACGTTTTTGAGTTCCCATGACCTAAACAAAGAAACAGTACATCAACACTAGGATTTATTTCGCTGGTAAATTCCATTTCGGTAGAACCAATTAAGTCTTGATGCACTTTATGAATTTTGTTTCCTGCATTTGATGTACTGTATACAAAATCAATGGTTGTTTGTTTATGATTTAGTAACAATCTAATCAATTCTCCAGCTGTGTAACCAGCTCCTCCTATAATTCCTGCCTTAATCATAATTCCGAATTTACTTGTTGATAGATTTTGTTTTGATTGCCAATTATCTTTATGAAACCTTTAGCTTCTTCTGCAGACCAACCTTTATTTTCTTCACCATAACTTCCAAATTTGGCATTCATTAAGTCGTGATTAGACGTTATGCCATCCAAAGAGAAATGATATGGTTTTAATGTTGCTACAACCTCACCTGAAACTTTATCCTGACTACTCTGTAAAAAGGATTCCATATTTCGCATTACAGGATCTAAATATTGACCTTCATGCAAATGCATTCCATAGAAGCTAGATAAATAATCTTTGTGTTGCAGTTGCCATTTAGTCAAGGTATGCTTCTCTAATAAGTGATGTGCTTTTATAATGATTAATGCAGCTGCAGCTTCAAAACCAACGCGACCCTTTATGCCAACAATGGTGTCACCAACATGAATATCTCTACCAATAGCGTAAGCAGAGGCTAAATCATTCAGTAATTCTATATTTTTTTCTGGAGTATTTGCAGTTCCGTTTAGTGCAACTAATTCACCTTTATTAAAAGTTAATGTAATTTTCTCTTCACCTTCCTTTTCTAACTGCGAAGGGTATGCTATATCTGGCAAAGGTTTTTCAGAAGTTAACGTTTCTTCACCACCAACACTCGTTCCCCAAAGTCCTTTATTAACTGAGTACTTGACTTTGTTCCAAGACATATCGATTCCGTTTTCTATGAGATAATCAATCTCTTGTTGTCGGGTTAATTTTCCGTCTCGAATAGGTGTTATGATTTCAATTTCTGGTGCTAAGGTTTGAAAAATCATGTCGAATCGAACCTGATCATTTCCTGCTCCTGTACTTCCGTGAGCGATATATTTTGCATCGATACTTTTTGCATATTGAACAATTTCAATGGCTTGAATAATACGTTCTGCACTCACAGATAATGGATAAGTATTATTCTTAAGAACATTTCCGAAGATTAAATACTTAATCACTTTGTTATAATACGACACAATAGCATCAATATTTTTATAAGTTGAAACACCCATTTTGTATGCGTTACTCTCAATGGTTTTGATTTCTTCTGAAGTAAAACCGCCTGTATTAACGCTTACTGCGTGTACATCGTAACCAGCCTTACTTAAACTGACAGCGCAGTATGATGTATCTAATCCACCACTGTATGCAATTACTAATTTGTTGTTTGAACTCATTTGTTGTTTTTTTATTCTTTTATAATTTTGTAGTGAAATCAATTAAATTGCTTCGTAAGGTGCTTTCGCGCAAAATATATTTTGCACTCACCAATTATCTTTTTTTTAGAAACATGGATTGCTTTATGTTTTTTAACCGTGTCCATACTTTTTTATCATAATTATGCTCTTCTGATTTATTTTCTTCCTTTTTTGTAGGATCGTAGAGCATGCCTGTGCATAAACACATCTTTTGTTCTGTTCTGGTTAATACATCAAAATTTTTACAGGTTTGACAGCCTTTCCAGAAGGATTGGTCATCAGTTAATTCTGAGAAGGTTACAGGTTTGTAACCCAAATCACTGTTCATTTTCATTACAGCTAAACCAGTTGTAATACTAAATACTTTTGAATCTGGAAATTTGGTAATAGAATGCTCAAAAACTACTTTTTTAATCTGTTTAGCTAGACCTTTATTTCTGTAACCTGGATGAACAATTAGTCCAGAATTAGCAACAAATTTTCCATGACTCCAAGCTTCGATATAACAAAAGCCAGCAAATTTATCTCCATCTAGAGCGATGACAGCATTATTGTTTTCCATTTTAGAAATAACATATTCTGGTTGTCGCTTTGCGATACCTGTTCCTCGTACTTGTGCAGCTTCTGCAATAGTGTCGCAAATGATTTCTGCGTAAATACTATGTGATTTATCAGCAATAACAATTTTCATAATATTGACCGCGAAAGCGGTTATCTTTTCAATTAAACCTCGATTTTTTGTTTTTTGAGATTCCTGTTTTCACAGGAATAAAGAACCGGACTCACCTAAGTTCTATAAATAGAAGTACACCCTAAGGGCGACGCGGAAAAAAGCGACGTACAATACTATGATTATCTATTCTGATAATTAAAGATTGAAAATGATATTTGAAAGTTGAGTTGTACACAATAAAAAAATAAAATGAATATAGAATTTTTGCTAAATTGAAGAATTAGCGACGGCGTTTTGCCAAGTTAAGACTTGTGGGTCTTGGTGTTCTATATTTGTGTGTTAGTGTAAACATAAAGCTAATCTACATATTAAATTATTAATTACGAGGGTTGAAACCTTGTTTTGTTTAAGTTTTATGAATTTCGAAATAAATGACCATAAAATTGTATATATCTCATTTTTAAGCTGTTTTATTAAAATAAGATAACCTGTGATAATCTGTTTTAAACTAAGAATTGAAATAAATCAGGTTTATCGTTAAGGTAATCTCCATAAAAATTATGAAGCTTCATTTTTGTAATTAAAGGTTCTAAATCCTCATGATTTTTAAGTTCAAGCCCAACGACGGCAACATCATTTTCGCGATTGGCTTTTTTTGTGTATTCAAAATGTGTGATATCATCAGTTGGTCCTAAAATATCAACAACAAAGTCTCTTAATGCTCCAGCACGCTGTGGAAATTTTATGATGAAATAGTGTTTTAGGTTTGCATAGAGTAGTGCGCGTTCTTTAATTTCCGCAGTACGTGTAATATCGTTATTGCTTCCACTTATGACACAGACTACATTTTTTCCTTTTATTTCTTCGGAGAACTGTTCTAAAGCTGAAAGACTTAAAGCACCAGCAGGTTCAACAACTATAGCATCTTTATTATACAGATCTAAAATAGTTTGACAAATCTTACCTTCATCTACTTCAACAACACGATGTAATGTTTCTTTACAAATCGCAAAGTTTAAATCACCAACACGTTTAACAGCAGCTCCATCAACAAAACTGTCTATAGATTTTAACTCAATATTTCTATTATTTCTAATAGAATTTAACATTGCTGGAGCACCTTTTGGTTCTACACTAATAATTTTTGTTTGAGGTGATAACAATTTAAAAACAGACGATAATCCAGCTGCAAGTCCACCACCTCCAACAGGTACAAATACATAATGTATAGGATGTGTTTCGGCTTGATCAATAATTTCCAAACCTACGGTTGCTTGTCCTTCAATCACTTTTTCGTCATTAAAAGGATGGATGAACGTTTTATTCAAACGCTTACTTTCTTCCATTGCCGCATGATTGGCGTCATCAAAAGTATCTCCAACCAAAACAACAGTAATAAAGTTTTCGCCAAATAGTTGTACCTGTTCAATTTTTTGATTTGGTGTTGGTACAGGCATAAAAATTGTACCTTTTATTTTTAGAAGTTTACATGAAAGTGCAAAGCCTTGTGCATGATTTCCTGCACTAGCACATACAATCTCATTTTCAATTTGTGTGGCACTTAAAGAAGAAATTTTATTATAAGCACCACGAATTTTATAAGATCGAACTTCTTGTAAGTCTTCTCTTTTGAAATAGATATTGGCACCAAAATGTTTAGAATATCGCGTGTTTTTAGTTAAAGGTGTCACAGATGCGATACCTTTTAATTTTCCCGCAGCAGCTTCAATCGCTTTTAATGTTGGTTTATATGTGGTTTTTGTTTTTTCCATAATTCCTGCGAAGGCAGGAAATCGAAGATTCAGTGTAGCTAATCTCATTTTCCTACCTCCTAATTTTTCTTTAATACCTACAAGGTTTCAAAAAACCTTGTAGGATAAGTGTCTCGTTATGCTAAAACAGAATCTTGAGTCTTTACATCAGATTTTATAATCTTCATTGCTGTCATTGCAGCTCTCAAGCGTTTTCCAACGGCTTCGATTGGATGATTTCTAATTGTATCGTTTATTGCGATTAATTCTATATTGTCAACACCATTTGAGTTAGAAAATGACTTTCCGATGATATTGATATCAACTGTTTTCATAAAATCGGTTAATAATGGTTTACAAGCATGGTCAAATAAATAACAACCATATTCTGCTGTATCAGAAATTACGCGATTCATTTCAAATAATTTTTTTCTTGCAATAGTGTTTGCTATTAATGGTAATTCGTGTAAAGACTCATAGTAAGCAGAATCTTCAATGATACCAGCACTTACCATAGTTTCGAAAGCTAATTCTACACCAGATTTTACAAAGGCAACTAATAATACTCCATGATCAAAGTATTCTTGTTCGCTAAGATGCTCTGTAGTTAAAGCGGTTTTTTCAAACGCTGTTTCTCCAGTTGCAGCTCTCCATTTTAATAAGTTTATATCATCATTTGCCCAATCTTCCATCATGGTTTTAGAGAAATGACCAGAGATAATATCATCCATGTGCTTTTCAAAAAGCGGACGCATGATGCCTTTTAATTCTTCAGATAATTCGAAAGCTTTAATTTTTGCTGGATTTGATAAGCGATCCATCATGTTGGTAATACCTCCATGTTTTAAGGCCTCTGTGATAGTTTCCCAACCAAACTGAATTAGTTTTGCAGCATAGCCAGGTTCTATACCCTCTTCAACCATTTTGTCAAAAGATAAAATTGCACCAGTCTGTAATAGACCGCAAAGAATGGTTTGTTCTCCCATTAAATCAGATTTTACTTCAGCAATAAAAGACGATTCTAAAACGCCAGCACGATGTCCACCAGTAGCAGCAGCATAAGCTTTTGCTTGCGCCCAACCTTTTTCTTCAGGATCATTTTCAGGATGTACCGCTGTTAATGTTGGTACTCCAAATCCACGCTTGTATTCTTCTCTAACTTCAGTTCCAGGACATTTTGGCGCTACCATGATTACTGTTAAGTCTTCGCGAATTTTAGTGCCTTCTTCAACAATATTAAAACCATGAGAATAACTTAATGTTGCTCCTTTTTTCATTAAAGGCATTACTGCTTTTACAACATTTGTATGTTGTTTATCTGGTGTTAGGTTTAATACTAAATCTGCGGTAGGAATTAATTCTTCATACGTACCAACAGTAAACCCATTAGACGTTGCGTTTTTATAAGATTCACGTTGCTGATCGATAGCAACTTGACGAAGCGTGTAAGAAATGTCTAATCCAGAATCCCTCATATTCAATCCTTGATTTAAACCTTGAGCACCACAACCTACGATTACAATTTTCTTTCCTTTTAATGCGTTTACACCATCTTCAAATTCTGAAGCATCCATAAAACGACACTTTCCTAATTGCTCTAATTGTTCTCTTAATGGTAATGTGTTAAAATAATTTGACATTGTTTTATGTTTTTTAGATAATAGAACTTAGACACCTAGAACATAGACTTGAAATAGTAAATCTGAATCTCTATTTTATTTGTATTTATTGAATTTTTAGTCTAGAATCCAGCGATCTATAATCTAGTCTCTATTTTTTTAATGTTGCAATGCCTGAAGCATTGTTGATATTTTCATTTCGTCTTTAGTTACAGCAATACGTCCTGAACGCGTAAATTGCATGATTCCAAAGACTGTTAATTCTCTATGTAATAAATCTATTTCTTCTTTTTTTCCTGATTTTTCAATAACGAAAAACTCTTTGTTTACGGTAACTATTCTAGCGTTACTTTCTTTAATTATATTCTGAATTTGACGTTCGTTAAACAACAAATCTGATTTTATTTTGAACATACAAGACTCTTGATAAATCGTTTCATCTTCAGTATGATAATACGCTTTAATGACTTCGACTTGTTTTTCAATCTGACCGATAATTTTCTTTATATTCACTTCAGACATTCTAATAAGAATTGTAAATTTTGAAACACCTTCAATTTCTGAAGGCGACGTATTTAAACTTTCTATATTAATATGTCTGCGCTGGAAGATTGCCGAAATACGGTTTAGTAAACCAATATTGTTTTCGGTATAAATGGATATGGTATATAGTTGTTTTTCTTGACTCATTTTTTTAGCTTTTCGTCTTTTGCCTTTTTAATTTTATTTGTTTCGTCACTTCGAGTGATTTTGTCGAGGAACGAGATAAAATTGTATCGAGAAGTCATTTAAATTGTTCTCGATACAAATTTCAAGTCCGTTGCACTTCCTTGAAATTTACTCGAACTGACGTTTACTCTAATCTTATGTCTGAAACACTAGCTCCAGTTGGAATCATTGGGAAAACATTCCCTTCCTTTTCAACTCTAACTTCTAAGAAATATGGACCTTCACAATCTATCATTTCTTTAACAGCGTCTTTTAAATTTTCTCTTGTAGTTACTTTTTGAGCATCTATACTGTAGCCTTTTGCAATAGCAACAAAATCTGGATTTACCATTTCGGTAGAAGCATAGCGTTTATCGAAAAATAGTTGTTGCCATTGGCGAACCATTCCTAAAAACTCGTTATTTAATACCACAATTTTTACTGGAACTTGTTGTTGAAAAATAGTTCCTAATTCTTGGATCGTCATTTGGTAACCTCCATCTCCAATAATTGCGACAACTTCACGCTCTGGTGCTGCCATTTTTGCTCCAATCGCAGCAGGAAGTGCAAATCCCATTGTTCCTAATCCACCAGAAGTGATATTACTTTTGGTTTTGTTGAAATCGGCATAACGACAAGCAATCATTTGGTGCTGACCAACATCACTCACAATTGCAGCTTCACCTTTAGTCTGAATGTTGATTTCTTTCAATACTTCTGCCATCGTTAAACCTTCCTTTGTAGGATATAAATCATTTTTTATGACTTTGTCATATTCTATTTTGTATAAATCTTTAAATTTCTGATGCCAATCTGTATGTGAATTTGCATTCAATAATGGTAATAAAGATTTCAAGCTCTCTTTCGCATCACCTAAAACAGCAACATCTGTTTTTACATTTTTATCAATTTCAGCAGGATCAATTTCAAAGTGAATCACTTTGGCTTGTTTCGCATATGTATTTAAACTTCCTGTAACACGATCGTCAAAACGCATTCCGATTGCAATTAATACATCACATTGATTAGTTAATACGTTTGGAGCATAGTTTCCATGCATACCAACCATACCTACATTTAATGGATGCGTTGATGGAATTGCAGAAGCTCCTAAAATTGTCCAAGCTGATGGTAATCCGGCTTTTTCAATGACTGCTTTAAATGCTTCTTCTGCTTCGCCTAAAATGACACCTTGTCCCCAAACCACCATTGGTTTCTTAGCATTGTTGATTAATTCTGCAGCAGCTTTAAGTGAGTTTTTGTCAGTTTCTGGAACGGGTTTATAACTTCTTATGCCTTTACATTTTTCGTATTTAAAATCAAATTCTTCGAACTGTGCATCTTTAGTAATATCAATTAAAACAGGTCCAGGTCTTCCGCTTTTAGCAATGTAAAAGGCTTTGGCGAAAGCTTCAGGAATTTGAGACGCTTTGGTAACTTGAATGTTCCATTTGGTTACAGGTGTGGAAATTCCAACGATATCAGTTTCCTGAAATGCATCACTTCCTAATAAATGCGAACCTACTTGACCTGTGATACAAACCATTGGTGTAGAATCTATTTGTGCATCAGCAATACCTGTAATTAAATTAGTTGCTCCTGGCCCTGATGTTGCCATAGCGACACCAACTTTTCCGGAAATACGAGCGTAACCTTGTGCTGAATGTGTCGCACCTTGTTCATGACGTGTTAAGACATGATGAATTTTATCTTGGTACTTATATAATTCATCATAAACTGGCATAATTGCTCCGCCTGGATATCCGTAAAGAATATCAACACCTTCGGCTAACAAACATTTTATGACAGCTTCGCTACCAGAAATACGCTCTGTAGTTTTTAGGCTTTTAGTTTGATTTTGTATGGTTTGTGTTTCTTTCATCTTCTCTTCTCTATAATTTAGAATTCATCGGTTACGCATCCTTTAGATGCCGATGATACTGTTTTTGCATATTTATATAATACACCACGTTCAAATTTTAAACCTGGTGCTTTCCAATTTTGTCTTCTTTTTTGTAATACCTCTTCAGAAACTTCTACTGAAATGGTATTAGTCTCTGCGTCTATAGTGATAATATCTCCATCTTCTACAAAGGCTAATGTTCCACCTTCTTGCGCTTCAGGTGTAATATGGCCAACTACGAAACCATGAGTTCCTCCAGAGAATCTTCCATCAGTAATTAAAGCGACATCGTTTCCTAAACCTGCTCCCATAATGGCAGCAGTCGGTTTTAGCATTTCTGGCATTCCTGGACCACCTTTTGGACCTTCATAACGAATAACAACAACATCTCCTTTTTCAACTTTTCCATCTCTAATTCCGTCGTTTGCATCATATTCACCTTCAAAGACTTTTGCTTTTCCTTTGAAACTAAGACCTTCTTTACCTGTGATTTTAGCAACACTTCCTTCGGTTGCTAAGTTGCCGTAGAGCATTCTTAAATGACCTGAAACTTTGATAGGTTCTTCAATAGGTTTTATAACGTCTTGCCCTTCTTTTAAATCAGCAACATCTAATAAGTTTTCGGCAATTGTTTTTCCGGTAACCGTTAGGCAATCTCCATGAATCAATCCTTTTTTAAGAAGATATTTTAAAACTGCTGGAATTCCACCAACGGCATGTACATCTTCCATAAGGTACTTTCCACTTGGCTTTAAATCTGCCAAGAAAGGAGTATTGTCACTTATATCTTGAAAATCTTTTAGCGTGAAATCTATTTGCGCTGCTCTAGCAATGGCTAAAAAGTGTAATACTGCATTTGTAGAACCTCCAAGAATAGTTACTAATCGCACTGCGTTTTCTAATGATTTTCTTGTAATTATATCTGAAGGTTTAATATCTCTTTCTAATAATAATCGTAAGGCTTCTCCTGCTTTTATTGACTCTTTTTGCTTAGCATCACTCAATGCAGGATTTGAAGAGTTGAATGGTAAAGTCATTCCTAAAGCTTCGATTGCAGAAGCCATTGTATTTGCTGTATACATACCTCCACATGCACCAGCTCCTGGACATGCTTTTTCAACGATATTCTGATATTCGTTTTCAGTCATAGCTCCAGCAACTTTGCTTCCCCAAGCTTCAAAAGCAGAAACTACATCTAGTTTCTTTCCGTTATGGCAACCAGAATCAATTGTTCCTCCATAAACTAGAATACTTGGTCTATCTAAACGAATCATAGCTATTAAAGCACCTGGCATATTTTTATCACAGCCAACAACAGTAATTAATCCGTCATAACTCATAGCTTGTACTACAGTTTCCATTGAATCTGCAATAATATCTCGTGATGGTAATGAATAACGCATTCCTGGTGTTCCCATAGAAATACCATCACTTACACCAATGGTGTTGAAAATTAAACCTATAACATCTTCATTTTCTGTACCTTCTTTAACCAATTTTGCTAAGTCGTTAAGGTGCATATTGCAAGGATTTCCTTCGTAACCTGTACTTGCAATTCCGACTATAGGCTTAAAAAAATCTTCTTTCGTTAACCCAATAGCATGCAGCATAGCTTGAGCAGCTGGTTGCGTTGGATCTTGTGTAACGGTTTTACTGTATTTATTTAATTCGCTCATAATTTTATTGTGGCAAAAATGATTTGCTAAATCTAAATTACTTGTAATATGATGTTTATTGACTTCTATTCTATCTTCTTAATCTAAATTCAATATTACTGACATTAAGTTAAATAATTGATAATCAGTAATTTAAATTAAAACAAATATGATGTTCAAGTACGTTAATTTTTTGAAAGAATTCGAAATGAAATGTGAGGAATTGTATAAAACCAAAAAACCCAATCACAAGGATTGGGTTTTTGATGGTGGTGCCTCCAGTTACATAACCCTCTTAATCTTATGACTTTTTTAACGCCTCTAAAATTAATAAAAATTCTTATTTCTTTACTGTTTAAAGGCTTTTGTTGTATGTAAAATAGTTAAGGTAAATAAAGTTGAATTAAACTAAATTAAGTTTTTTTCGGGATATTTTCGGGAAAGAACTACATTAGCGGTATAAATATATTACTTATGAAAGTACGTTTTTTTACTCGCTTCAATTCTAATCTTCAAAATGTATTTGTTAGGGTTTATCAAAGCAAAGATTTTGACCTAACAACAAAAACGGGTATAGTAGTTCCGAAAGATAGTTTTAGTAATACCTATCAAAAACTAAAGAACAAAGCAAGTATTAAAAATAAGGATAGCATTAATAATAAAATAGAAGATTTAAGGGCTTACCTTTTAGATTGCTATAATGAGACTGTAATAAACAACAATGATTTTTATAAAAACTGGCTTAAAGACAATGTAAACACCTTTTTTAATAGAGTTACTATAAATGAGGAATACAAAAAATATTTAACGGACTGGGCAAAGTATTACAATGAAACCGAAAAAATTAGTAAAAGTACAGGGTTGCCATTAGCAAAAGGAACTTTAAAAAAATATAATACGGGGTTAAATTGTTTAATAGCATTTGAAAAATATAAAGGGAGACGCATTTTATTAAAATCTATTGATTATGATTTTTATAAGGATTTTACAAACTACTGTTTAACCGTAGAGGGTTATACACGCAATACAACTGGAGCAAACGTAAAAACGCTTAAAATGTGGCTAAATGAAGCTAATAAAAGAAGTTTTTGTAATGTAGATATTTCAAACTTTAAAGCAATGACTAACGAAAGTTTAAATGTGTACTTAAATGAAGTTGAAATCAATAAGATTTACAAACAAAATTTTAGCGATAATTTAAGATTATTAAATACAAGAGATTTATTAATAATAGGGGTTCGTACGGGTTTACGTGTTTCGGACTTTATGAGACTAAAACTAACCAATATAGAGGGCGATTTTATAGAGATTAAAACGCAAAAAACGGGTAAGACGATTGTTATACCGATGCACTCACAAATTAAAGCCATTATTAAGCGTAATAAAGGAAAATTACCTAAAAGTATTTCAGACCAAAAATTTAACCAATATGTAAAAGAAGTTTGTAAGGTTGCTAAAATTGATAATCTTGTAGAGGGTAGTAAACAAAACTCTAAAACCAAACGTAAACAATTTGGTAATTACCCTAAATACGAACTTATAACCTCGCACACTTGTAGGCGTTCTTTTGCGTCTAATTTATACGGTAAAATAAACAATCCTGTAATTATGGGTGTTACGGGACACCGAACCGAAAAAGAGTTTTTAAAGTACATTAAAATTACTCCAAAGCAACACGCTCAAAGTTTGCAAAAATACTGGGAGAAAGAAGAAATACAACAAAAGGAAAAAGGAAGTTTAAGGGTTGCTAAATAACTTAAAGCTTGACTTATACATTAACTTGTGAAATTATGAATATTAAGACGGAATTAATCCCTAAAGATAAAATAGAAGAAATAACGAGTAAACAAATCGTTAAAATTGTCGATAGTTTATACGAGCCTTTGAAAGTTAGCATTTCTGAAAATGAATTGCCTAAATTTCAAAACTCTTACAATGAAATAGAATACAAAAACAGAGAATTTAGGAATAGATTAATTAGTGTTAAAAATGGAAAAGCACTTTTTGAGCCAAAGGCTAATGACTGGAAAAGCATTAAGATTTTTGATAGCGTGAAAGCGATTGAAAAACAGTTATTCAAATTAAAAATGAAACAAGCGGAACTCCGAAAAATTGACACAAAAAATAGAGACCAAAAAAGACAAAATGTTATTTTACTATTTGATAAGATATTTTACAAAAGAACTTTAAATAAAAGACCTCAACCTAAAAAGCAAATTTTCTCTTTAGAGTGTGATTATTCTGCAAATGAAATAAAGTCTAAATTGTTGCCTCTTTTTCAACAATTCTTTGAGTGTACAGAGATTGAAGTAATAAATTTATTAAGTGAAAACATAACTACTCAAATAACAGCAAAAAAAGAGTTTACAGGAAAAGATATTATTTATTTCATAAACTGGCTTAAAGAAAATAATCATATAAAAGCTTCACAATACGGCAACGTTATAGATAAGACAAAATGTATTATTTACGACAATAAGCCCTTAACGTCCCTAAAAATAAGAAAAACAAAATATACTTTTAAAAATTCGCTACCGTCCCTTAAAATATCAAAGATTTTAAATATCGCTAACTAAAATCAAATAAAAACTTTAGGGACAATAGGGACATTGTCCCCAACACCACGCTTATCTACTTTCATATTTGCTCCATAAAAATCTAATATTATGGAACAAAAAAACTACACTACTGTACAGGTTCAAGGCATTACAGCAAAAACGTTACTACAAAAGTTTTCAGACCTTGAAGAAAAAATAAACGAATTAAATAATAAACCTCAACAAACAACCGAAAAGTTATTAACTCGATTTGACGTAGCCGAACTTTTAGGCATTTCGTTAGTAACACTTCATAACTGGGTTAAATCCGATATTCTAAAGGCGTACCGTATAGGGAGCAAAGTAAGATTTAAAGAAATTGAAGTCTTAAACGCTTTACAGTCCATTAACTCAAAGAAAACAAAATAATTCGTTGAGGTATGATAGACGGGGTTAAAATAAACGTACCAAGTATAAACGCAAATAACTGGTTAAATAATCGTTATTTACATTTCTACACTTACACGAGTACAAAAACAGGAGAACAATTAAAAGATGTTTTATTCGCTAAATATAAGGGGTTGAAATTCTTTATTATAAAGTCTAAAAAACATAAAGGAAAGTATTATTATGAAGTAAGAGGCTCTTTACATAAGTACTTTAACAAAGGAAAGCATAACGCTAACGATTTTACTATTGAAAACTTAAAAAAGGTTTTAAAAGAACTACATAAGAAATTTGATATAGACCCAAAAACAGCAATTTTAAGAAATGTAGAATTTGGGGTAAATATATTAGCTTTAATAGATGCAATAGAGTTTTTGAAATGTCTTGTTTGCTATGGAAATTATCCATTTAGTACGTTTCAAATAAATAGAATTATAATCGGTAAAACTATAAAGCAACAAAGAAGTCATTTAAAAATTTACAATAAGAGTAAGCAATTAGATTTACCGATACAAAATCTTATTCGTATTGAAATAGTAGTAAAAAAAATGATGTTTCTAAAATCATATAAGATTAGTACACTTTCAGACCTTATAGATGAGAACAAAATAAAACAATTAGGCACGCTTTTATTATCCTACTGGGAAAATGTTATATACTTCGATAAAAAAGTAAATTGGAAAGAATTAACACCATTTGAACGCAAAAAACTATTATACTACGTTACGCCTCGAAACTGGGAGGACTTCGATAAAAAACAGCGTTATAGAGCAAAAAAGCATTTTAAAGAATTAATGTGTAAATACAGCACTTCTACAACTCAAAAAGATATAACCGCATTATTAATTCAAAAAATAGAATTTTTAATATGTCCACCAATTAACCACGTTTTGTAATTAAAATTAAAACCTAATATGTCCACCTTTTAACTGTTAGAATACAATGTTACAAAGTGGACAAATAACTAACAAAAAAGGGGCAATACTAAAAATAAAATTTCAGCGTTTTCTACAAATTTTCACGAAATAATAAATAAATATCCTTTGTGCAATTGTGCTAATTTTCAAAAAATGATAGGTATAAAATTCATATCTTTGCTTCAATTAAAAGCGAATAATATTAGATAAAAACCAAAGATAATTTAACATAGTAGCGTAATCGTATTCTTTCTTTGAGAAATCGGCAAAATTAAACTCCAAAGAATATAGATAGTGTGCTACGCCTGTAAGGGCGTGGTCTGTCTATATTGGAGTGGGGTGTTTGCCGATACCTTTAAAGAGTATAGTTCAGTTCCACGCTTCTTTTTTGTATAAAACTTTACTCGGAACTGGTAAAGGGAAATAAAAAAAGAAATGAATAAAATATTTACAGGATTAAGCATTGTTGGAGTAATTCTATTAACATCTTGCACGCAAAAAGAACAATCAAAAGAAGATAATATTAAAGGGGTTACAGAGATTTATATTAATGACTTTTTTAAAGATGAAACGGATATTGCCTACGTAATAGATAGCTTAATAATAAAGGATATTACAGAAAAGCTAAAATTAGAAAATGAAGCTCTCTACAATAAAAAAATTGCTTTAAAAACACTTAACGAGGCAAAGAGTTTAGGTAAAGATTATAAAGAAAAGAAAGACTTACACGATATAATGTTAAGTGCGAGTAATGGAACAAAAGATGCTTTTATTACTTCAAGTCAAAACGATTTAGATAATATGAAATCTAATTTTGAAGATTTACAAGCCAAAACATTAGAATATAGTAATAACGCTCAATTATTAGCCCAAAAATCTTTTACAGCAGATAGTTTACAGCTTCTTTATTATGATGTTGTAGTAAGAACTACTATGACCTCGACCGCTACAAATGTTCAGAAAAAAGGTGTTATGCCTTTTCATATTTCTAAAGACTATAAAATTATAAAAGAGCCTTTAGAATTAAGACAAAAATAATTAAATACTACAATTGAATAGTTTGGCAAATAACTAAATTATTAAGGTATTCTACCAAAAAACCTTTAAGATTAATCTATTATTAGAAAACCTCAACTAAAACCGTTGAGGTTTTTTATTGCAAAACGCATAAGTTATTAGAAAACCTTTAGATTTTTTCGGGAAGTTTTCGGGAATACTAAAACCAAAAAACCCTTAAAGCACTCTTTTATAAGTAATTAAGGGTTTAAAGTGGTGGTGCCTCCAGGAATCGAACCAGGGACACATGGATTTTCAGTCCATTGCTCTACCAACTGAGCTAAGGCACCAATTGCTTAATTAAGCGGTTGCAAATATAGATGCATTTTTAATATTCACAAAAAGAAATTGCTAAAATTTGATTTTATAAATTTGTTGTACCAAATGAATTTTAAAATGAGCTATAAATAATTTGAATTATTTTGAGCTTAGATGAATTATAAAATCCAAGTATAGTATTAGCTATGGTTTTATTTTCTAATGAAATAGAAGTGTAATAGAAACGAATTATATGGATTATTTTAATGTTTGTTTGGTATAATATAGAAAATACTTATGAATCTTATTGTAGATGTGGGAAATACGTTTGTTAAGTTTGCTGTTTTTAATGTTGCAGATTTAATTTATAAAGTGAGTTTTAAGCTTAAAGCGTTTAAAATGCAATATAAAGCCCTAAAAGAAAACTTTCCAAACTTAGAGAATGCAATTGTTTCTTCAGTTGGTCACTTGTCTAAAGCACAAGTAGAGCTTATTGCTGATGATTTAAATGTTATAGAGCTAAGTTCAAAAACCAAGTTGCCATTTAAGAATCTTTATCAGACTCCAAAAACATTAGGAGTAGATCGTATCGCTTTGGTGAGTGCTTCGGTACAACAATTTCCTGATAAAAACGTCCTTATTATTGATGCAGGCACTTGTATTACTTACGATTTTATTACTAAAGATAACCACTATTTTGGTGGAGCAATCTCTCCAGGTATTAGATTACGTTATAAAACATTAAATAATTTAACGGCAAATCTTCCGTTATTAGAGACAGAACAGCCAAAAAACATCATTGGAGATTCTACAGAAACATCAATTCATTCAGGTGTTGTTTATGGCGTTATTAAAGAAATTGATGGAGTTATTGACCAATATTTGGAAGATTACTCAGATTTAACAGTTATTTTAACAGGAGGAGATACCAAATTTTTGTCAAACCAATTAAAAAATACCATATTTGCCAATTCAAATTTCCTATTGGAAGGTTTGAATTTTATTCTAGAATATAATTTAAAATAATGATAAAACGATTCATTGTAATTTGCATTACAATTATAAGTTCTGTTGCATTTGCACAACAAGGAACCGGTTCTCCATATTCATTTTATGGTATTGGAAGTCTAAAGTTTAAAGGTACTGTAGAAAACCGTAGTATGGGAGGTATTGGTGTTTACTTAGATAGTATTCACGTTAATTTAAGAAATCCGGCAGCTTATGTTGGTAAGAATATTGAATCTTTTCCTTTTGAAGGAGAAAGTAGACCGGTTAAGTTTGCTGTTGCAGGTTCAATGTCTGATGTCAAGTTAAAAAGTAATTCTGGTGAAGCAGAGACTAATAGTACAATCTTTGATTATATAGCAATATCTGTACCTATAGGTAAATTTGGTTTTGGTTTTGGGTTATTGCCATTCACTTCTGTAGGTTATAAACTAGATGATATTAATAATGATAATGTCATAGTTAATCGCTTTAGTGGAGAAGGTGGTGTTAATAGAGTTTTTGCTGGCTTGGGATACCAAGTAACGGAAAAACTGAGCGTTGGGATGGATTTCAATTATAATTGGGGAAATATTCAGAATACAGCTATTGAAATAAAATACACACCAGAAGGTGATGTTGTTCAATATCAAACTAGAGAATTTAACCGATCTGATTTAAGTGGTTTAAATTTGAATTTTGGTGCAGCATATAAAACCATGATTAGTGATAAGTTAGAGTTATCTGCGACAGCAACTTTTGCTCCAGGCAGTAAATTAAAATCAAATAATATAAGATCTTATTCAGCAGTTTCTTTAAACGCAACTACGCTAGAAGCTACAAGTGTTTCTAGTGCAATTGATGCGGACTTAGAGGCTCAAAATCTTAAAAAAACAGATTTAACGTTACCATCTAAACTCTCAATTGGTGGAGGTGTTGGAGAACCAAAATCTTGGTTTGTAGGTGCAGAATATACCTTTCAGAATTCAAGTAAATTTTCTAATCCAGTTTTTTCTAATCAAGATTCAAGTTTTGAAAACTCATCAAAGATTGCAGTTGGTGGTTTTTTTATTCCACAATATAATGCGTTCTCAGGTTATCTTAAACGTGTAGTTTATAGAGCAGGTTTTAACTTTGAAAATACAGGTTTAGTCGTAAAAAATGAATCAATTAAGGAGTTTGGCATATCTTTTGGACTAGGTTTACCAGTTGGAAACCGAAATTTATTTTCTAATGCTAATTTAGGTGTAGAATTTGGACGAAGAGGAACAACTAAACAAAACTTAATTCAAGAGAATTTTGTAAACTTAAATGTAAGTTTATCTTTAAACTCTAGATGGTTTAAACAAAAGAAGTATAACTAACAAAATTAACAAAAGATGAAGACGAGAATTACTATACTAATATTAGCACTTTTTATGAGTGTTAACATGGGATTTGCTCAGCAAGATGAAGAGTGTATGAATAACTTATCAATTTTTGATAGTTATGTAAAGAGCAAAAAATATGATGACGCTTATGGACCTTGGAAAATTGTAAGAGAGAAGTGTCCTAAGTTTAATAGAGCTATTTATGTACATGGTGAGAAAATACTAAAGCATAAAATAAAAAACTCAACAGGAGCTGAGCAAGTAGCTCATATTAAAGATTTAATGTTGCTACATGATCAAAGTAGACAATATTTTGAGTCTAGATATCATCTAGGCGATGTTATAGTTGATAAAGCAAACTTAGCATATAAGTATAGAAAAGAGTTAAAAAATTCTGATCAACAAGTTTATAATATGTTTGATGAGGCTTATAAAAAAGATGCAAAAAACTTTAAGAGCGCAAAAGGATTATATACTTATTTTTCTTTAGCAGTAGATCTTTATGATGCAGGTACAAAGACTCCAGCAGATGCTCAGAAAATGTTTGATAAGTATGATGATGTTAATGAGATTATAGAGACACTTATTTCAGGTTATACAACAAAACTGAATAAATATGCAGCAAAAGAAGAAGCTGGAGAAACATTAACAAAAAAAGAAGTAAATCGTAAAGGAAGTTACGAATCTAATATAGAGGCTTTCGAAACTCAAATTTTAGGAAGTATGGATCAAAAGTTAGGTAAAAGAGCTAACTGTGAAGTTTTAGTTCCATTATACCAAAAAGATTTTGAAGAAAACAAGAGCAATGGAGTATGGTTGCAACGTGCAATGAACAGAATGTACGCAAAAGGCTGTAAAGAAGATCCGTTATTTTTAAAATTAGTTAAGCAAAAAAACAATATAGAACCTACTGCTGATACAGCGTTTTATTTATATTTATTAACTGGTGAGCAAAAGTATTTTGACCAAACAATAGCTTTAGAAGAAGATCCTTTAAAAAAGGCAAAATTGTACAAAAAGCTAGCTCAAGAGCTTAAAGGAAAAAGGAGTTACGGAAAAGCGAGACAATATTATATGAAGGCTTTAAAACTTAATCCATCGGATGGTTCTCCATATTTATCCATTGCAGCAATGTATGCTAAAAGCGCAAACAATTGTGGAGATACTAACTTTAACAAAAGAGCCGTATTCTGGTTAGCAGCTAATGAAGCTGAAAAAGCAGGTAGAGTAGATGGAAGATTAAGATCTGCAGCAGCTAAATCCGCAGCAAGTTATAGAGCTAGTGCGCCAACTAAATCTGAAATTTTTAGTGCAGCAAATGCTGGTTCAACTATTAAAATTGGTTGTTGGATAGGACGTTCGGTAACGGTTCCTAAAAATTAATGACAAAACATAATTTACATAGTATAAAAAACTTAGTCACAGCAATTGTTGTGACTTTGTTTTTTTCATGTAAAAATGATTTTGACGATGTTCAAAAAGTAGGAATATTACAAAATCAACCCATTGCTGAAGCCGAGAATATAGATTTAAAATATACCGAGTTTAAAGAAGATACAGTACGATTACTCGCCAATCTTCTAAGTCCTAAAATGTTAGATTATTCTAATAGAAGTTTTAAATTTTCAGAATTTCCTAAAGGTGTTGAGCTTAAAATTTATGATAAAGATAATAACCAAACAACTATAATCTCTGATTACGCTATTGTATATGACGAAACAGATATTATTGATTTACGTGGTAATGTAAAAATTGCAACTCACGGAAAAGACACTTTGTTAACAGAGCAATTATACTACAATCAAAAACTAGAATGGGCTTTTACTAATGAGCCTTGGTTGTTTAAACGTGCTGTTGGTCCACTTCATGGTATTGGTTTCGATTCTGATAAAGAATTTAAGAATTTTCAGATGTTAGAAATGGGAGGCGACTTTGAACTCAATAATTAGTTATCTTTGTTTCAATAATTATTTCAATTGACTTATGAAACGAGCATGTTAAAGTATTTTCAATCTATAGAATGAATAAGCGAAAAGCATGTGACCTTTAATTATAATAAATAAAACTACATGAAAATACAGAAGATTTTTCATTATGCTTATATTGTTTTTGCTGTACTATTTTTATATGATGCCATTTCTAAATGGTCTGATAATAGAAATGGCGCATACATGTCTCTAGTTTTTTCCGCTTTGGCAACCTTTATGTTCTTCTTCAGAAAGCGCTTTAGCAAAAAATTTGAAGATCGCAACAATACCTAATTTATGACTGCTGATCTGGTCATAATTATAACCACCCTTATACTATCAGCCTTTTTTTCTGGTATGGAAATCGCTTATGTCTCTTCTAATAAAATTCATATTGAGTTAGAAAAGAAACAAGGAGATTTTTTAGGAAACATCTTAGGTAAACTAACTGCAAAGCCTTCTAAGTACATTGCTACAATGCTTATTGGTAACAATATTGCCTTAGTTATCTATGGTTTTAAAATGGGTGAAGTTTTAGTGCGTTGGTTTCAGTCTATGTTACCTTCAGATAGTACAGCTTTAACCTATCTATTTACCGATTTACAGTTGTTAACGCAAACGGTAATTTCTACTTTGGTGATTTTAATTACAGCAGAATTTTTGCCTAAAGTGTTTTTTCAGATATACGCGAATACGCTTCTAAAGGTATTAGCACTTCCAACATATATATTCTATGTATTATTTTCATGGGTTTCAGATTTTATCCTTTGGATTTCAGATGCTGTTTTAAAATATATATTTAAAGCCAAAGGCGAAGATGTCGTTTTAGCAATGACCAAAGTAGAACTTGGTAATTATATCACTGAACAAATGGAGTCAGTTGAAGACCATGATGATGTAGATAGCGAGATTCAAATTTTTCAGAATGCCTTAGAGTTTTCAGATGTAAAAGCGCGCGAAGTTATGGTGCCTCGAACAGAGATTACTGCAGTTGATATTTCGGATAGTATTGAAAACTTGAGACAACTTTTTATAGAAACAGGTAGAACTAAAATCATTGTCTATAAAGATAGTATCGATGATATTTTGGGTTATGTGCATTCTTTTGAGCTGTTTAAAAAACCAAAAACGATTAAATCTATTATTATTCCGGTAGGTTTTGTGCCAGAAACGATCCTTATTAAGGATGTTCTTAATATTCTAACCAAAAAACGTCGCAGTATGGCTGTGGTTATTGATGAGTATGGTGGAACTTCTGGAATTATGACTGTAGAAGATATTATAGAAGAATTATTCGGTGAAATTGAAGATGAGCATGATACTATTGAAATGGTTGAAGAGCAACTTAATGAAAACACTTATAAATTTTCAGCAAGATTAGAAGTCGATTATATTAATGAAACCTATAAGTTAAATCTTCCTGAAAGCGAAAACTACGAAACTTTAGGAGGTTTGATTGTTAATGCTACTGAGGGAATTCCACAGGAAAATGATGATGTGTATATCGGAAATTTCAAATTTACAATTACCGAAGTGTCTTCAACAAAAATTGATGAAGTCACATTAAAAATCCTTGAAGTAAGTTAATTGAAGTTATTTCTGAATCTATAATTTTACAGCTTTTTCTAAACAATTAAGTTCAGTTGTATAAGGACATTTCTGTAAAATTCTGAATAAACGCTTTAACACTTATAAAAACTACACTTCTACTTTTATTATTTACTAGAATATACTATTTTCGCAGACTTATTTATACCAAATAAAAGATTATATAATAGACTATGGCAGTTTTAAATAAAATTAGACAACGCTCACTAATATTAATATTGGTTATCGCATTAGCGTTATTCTCATTCGTAATTGGAGATTTATTCAAAAACTCTGATGCCTTAACAGGTGGTTCACAAGACGTGGTTGCTACTATTAACGGAACAGATATCAATCGTAACGAGTTTCAACAAAAAGTAAAGAGCTATCAAGATAGAGCAGGTGGAAGACAAACTTCTACACAAGCAATGAATGCAATTTACAGTCAAGAACTTCGTAAAATCGTTCAACAATCAGAATTTGATGAATTAGGATTGTCTGTAGAAAAAGATGAAATGAGAGACTTATTGAAGAATAGTTTTTCTTCTTATCCTGAGTTTCAAGATGAAAACGGAAATTTCGATGTTAATCGTTTAAATGCATTTATTTCAAATTTGAAAGACCTCAAAGGTGAAACTGCACCATTAGGTAATTTTATGGTAAACTATGATAGTTGGACAAACAATGAGCAGACTATTGCAGCAAATGCAATTCAACAAACGTATTACAATATGATTAAAGCTGGAGTTAGTACAACGATTTCAGAAGCTGAGGATGATTATTTTGGAGATGCCAAAACAGTAGATATTCGTTACGTGCAAGTGCCTTACACAACAATTGCAGATAGCTTAGTTGCAGTTTCTAAGAGCGAGATTACCACTTACATGAAAAAGCACGAAGATACATATAAGGCTGATGCAAGTAGAGAAGTTGTATATGTTGAATTTAAAGAAGAAGCTTCTAAAGCTGATGAGGACAGAATTATAGCAGATTTGCTGGCTTTAAAGTCGGATAAATCAGAATATAATGAGAGTAGTAAGAATACGGAAACTATTCCTGGATTTGATTCTGCTACTGATATTGAAGAATTTGTAAATTCAAATTCAGATATTAAATATGATGATAGGTTTTTAAGAGCAGCAGAATTACCAGCTGCAGCTAAAGATACTTTAGTTAAACTAAGCGTTGGTGATTATTACGGACCTTATAAAGATGGGGAATACTATAAATTGTCTAAAGTAATTGCAATAAAGCAAATGCCAGATTCAGTTAAAGTACGTCATATTTTAATTCCTAATGTTGGAGGTCAAAGAGCAGATCCATCGGTTACAAAAACAGCAGAAGAAGCTAAAGTAACAGCAGATAGTATTTTAGCTAAAATTAAAAGCGGAACTAAATTTATGGATTTATTGGAGTTATCTTCTGATAAAGTTAGTAATGAAAAAGATGGTGAGATTGAATTTGATTATAAAGCAGCAATGGCACCTCCTTTTAAAGCGTTTTCTTTTGATAAAGAAGTTGGGGATGTAGATGTTGTTCAAACCTCTTTCGGTTACCATGTTATTGAAATATTAGAACAAAAGAGTTACAATAAAACTGTAAAAATGGCAACTCTAGCAGATAAAATTGAACCATCAGACCAAACACTTCAAGATGTGTTTAACAAAATGTCTAAGTTTGAGATTGCTGCAAAAGGAGGGGATTTTAATGCCTTAGCTAAAGAACGAGATTTAACTGTAAAGCCTATTACATTTAAGGAATTAGATGAAAACATGCCAGGTTTAGGAAGTCAGAGAGAAGTAGTACGTTGGGCTTTTGATGATGATACTGAAACAGGAGATTTCAAAAATTTCGCAGTATCTAACTTTGGTTTTATAGTTGCTAAAGTAGTAGAGAAAAAGGAAAAAGGATTAATGAGCACTGAAGATGCTTCTATTACGGCTTTACCAGAAATAAGAAAAGAAAAGAAAGCGAAGATGATTCGTGATAAGATTACGGCAACCACTTTAGCTGATATCGCTAAAAATCAAGGGCAGAGTTCTAGAACAGCAGCAGCAATAACAATTAAGAACACAACTCTATCTGGTGCTGGAGCTGAGCCTAAAGTTGTTGGTGCAGCATTTGGTTTAGCAGAAGGAGTAACATCTAAACCAATTGATGGAGAAAAAGGTGTCTATGTTATTGAAGTGACTAAAATTAACGAAGCAACAAAATTAGAGAACTATACAGCTATTATGAACAGATTAAATTCTGAACGTAGAAATGCAGTACAGACAAAAGTATTCACTGCTTTAGAGAAAGCAGCAGATATAGAAGATAATAGAGCTAAAACGGTTTACTAACACAATAGTTTTTAGATAATTTATAAATGGCTTTGCAGAAATGTGAAGCCATTTTTTTATGCTATCATCTTTCCTGCAAGGTTTTGAAAACCTTGTAACCTGAGTTCGACGTAAGATTTAATTCCAGTTTGAATGAATTTTTATTCAATTTGAAGTTAGAATTTAGAAGGACTAACTCGTTAATTTGAGAAATTATAGCAAAAATTGGAAAAAATTCATCAAA
>Ga0209633_10000150_pt1 | contig 82430 bp, 67 predicted proteins | sample Cruoilmetagenom1_FD_187290 | JGI IMG/M metagenome (GOLD analysis project Ga0209633, IMG submission 187290) | Oil polluted marine microbial communities from Coal Oil Point, Santa Barbara, California, USA - Sample 1 (SPAdes) (version 2) | ecosystem: Environmental > Aquatic > Marine > Oil seeps ... | reverse complement strand
GACTCGCTTCTCGGGCAATAGGTCTACTAGACCTATTGATACCCTTCGAACACCTTTCTTTTATGCCATTATTTGAAAAATATCTCAGTAATAATGGTGATATATAAATATGATTGTTTGTATTTTTATTGATATTTCAGAATTAGCATAACTTATTAGATTTTGAATATTTTTAATCTACAGCTAATCTTATTTATGTCATACAGAAAATATATAATTGCTTTTATTGACATGTTAACCTCTTTATTGTAGATTTGGACGTATGAACTATAAATATTGTTATATAATTGAATTACAATTTTTGGGTTTTCGATTTCATGGATGGCAAAAACAAGCCAATGTAAAAACTATCCATGAAATGGTAGATAAAACCTTGTCTTTCGTGTTTGAAGACATCAAGTTTAAAACCTTGGGTATTGGGAGAACAGATTCAAAAGTATCGGCTAATAGTTATTTTTTTCAACTTTTTGTGGAGAGTGAATTTAATAAGCTTTCTTTTTTAGAAGATTTGAATTCAAATTTTCCAAATGATATTAAAGCTATTTCAGTCCGAAAAGTAAACGTTGATTTTAATATCATTCAGACACCAAAAATTAAAGAATACAATTATTTCTTTTCATTTGGTGAAAAAAACCATCCATTTTCAGCTCCTTTTATAGTTGGGTTTGAGGAAGAGTTGGATATAGATATAATGAAAGTAGGTGCACAACTTTTTAGAGGAAATCATTGTTTTCATAAATACTGTACAAAACCATCAGAGCATACAACATTTAATAGAGACATAATAAGTTGTGAAATTTTAGAGAACACATTATATACTGCAAATTTTTTTCCTAAAAAAAGTTATGTATTAAATGTTAAAGGATCAGGTTTTTTACGATATCAGATTAGATTAATAATGGGTGTTTTAATCCAATTAGGAAGAGGAGAAGTAACCATAGAATTTATAAAAAGATCCTTACAAAAGGATAATGATCGAAAACCTTTAAAAACAATTGCCCCTTCTTCAGGCTTACAATTATATAGTATTGAGTTTTTAAATTAATTGTTAAGCCGTCAATAAATCTCCATTACCTTTCGTTGGTAAATTAGATTCACCCATCAAAAAAATATCAACTGCTCTTGCGGCTTCCCTTCCTTCGGAAATTGCCCATACAATTAATGATTGTCCTCTACGCATATCTCCTGCAGTAAAAATATGTGGAATATTCGTTTGGTAATTTGTTGCTTTATAATTACTTCGGGCATCTAATTCTAAACCTAATTGTTTGCTTAATGTGGCTTCAGGTCCGGTAAAACCTAATGCCAACAATGCCAGATCACAAGGCCATGTTTTTTCTGAATCAGGTTTTTCAATCAATTGAGGTTTTTTGCCCAATTCAATTAACCATTCTACTTCAACAGTTTTTAATGCAGTAACTTCTCCTTGATCATTGGTAATAAATTCTTTGGTATTAATTAACCAGTTTCTATTACAACCTTCTTCGTGAGAAGAGCTTGTCTTTAGTTGTAAAGGCCAAAAAGGCCAAGGGGTAGTCTCACTTCTTCCAATAGGAGGTTTAGGCATAATCTCAAAGTTGGTAATTGATTTAGCGCCATGACGATTTGAAGTGCCAACACAATCTGATCCGGTATCACCACCACCAATAACAATGACGTGTTTGTCTTTTGCGCTAATTATCTCACCTTCTAGAGGGCTGTCAAATAATTTTTTGGTTTGCTGAGTTAAAAAATCCATTGCTTGAACAACCCCTTTATTATCAATACCTTTTACAGGAAGACTTCTACGTATCGTCGCACCTCCGCACAAAACAATGGCATCAAAATTTGCTAATTCTTTGACATCATAATTTGTTCCAACATTTATATTGGTTTTAAATGTAATTCCTTCTGCTTTAAGGATATTAATCCTACGGTCAATAATTTCTTTTTCAAGTTTAAAATTCGGAATTCCATAACGCAATAATCCACCAATGGCATCGTCTCTCTCAAAAACTGTGACTGAATGACCGCCACGATTTAATTGTTGGGCAGCAGCTAATCCAGCAGGGCCAGAACCAACAATAGCAACAGTTTTATCAGTTTTTTTTGTAGGGATTTCAGGAAGAATCCATCCTTCCGAGAAAGCTCGTTCTACAATATTTTTTTCAATATTCTCTATAGAAACAGGATCATCAATGATGCCTAAAACACAAGCTTGTTCACAAGGAGCAGGGCATAACCTACCTGTAAATTCAGGAAAATTATTTGTAGCATGTAAAATTTTTGAAGCTTTTTGCCATTCCCCTTTATGAACCATATCATTAAAGTCAGGAATTAAATTCCCCAATGGACATCCACTATGACAAAAAGGAATGCCACAATCCATGCATCGCGAACCTTGATGTTTTAAAGCTTCCTCTTTTAAAGAAATTGTAAATTCTTTATAATTACGTACTCGTTTTTTAACAATAATATTGCTCTCATCTTCTCTTTTAAATTCCTTAAATCCTCCCAATTTTCCCATCTCTATGCTGTTAATTGTTCAATTTGATTTTCTTTTGCAATACGTTCTAAAGCCTTTTTATAATCTTTAGGAAATACTTTTATAAAGTGTTTTACCGAATTATTCCAATCTAAAAGTATTTTTTCAGCCAAAGCACTATGCGTATATTTTTTATGATTTTCAATGTGCTGCTTCAATTCTTCTTGGTCAACTCTGGTTAGTGTTTCAAGATCAACCATTTCCATATTACATAGGCCGTTTTTAAAGTTATTAATTTTATCGAAGACATATGCAATACCACCGCTCATACCTGCTGCAAAATTTCTTCCTACCTTTCCTAAAACAATAACTTTTCCACCGGTCATATATTCGCATCCATGATCTCCAACACCTTCTACAATTGCTGTTACGCCGGAATTTCTGACACAAAATCGCTCGCCCGCAATACCGTTAATATAGGCTTCGCCTGAAACAGCTCCATAAAAACAAACATTACCAATAATAATATTGTCTTCGGCAATAAAGTCAGCCTCAAAAGGTTTTTGAATAATTATTTTCGCTCCTGAAAGTCCTTTTCCTAAATAGTCATTGGTTTCTCCTTCAAGTTTCATAGTAATACCTTTGGTTGCAAAGGCGCCAAAACTTTGTCCGGCAGATCCTTTAAAATTTAAATACAAAGTATCCTTAGGTAATCCCTCAGCTCCATGAATTTTAGAGATCTCATTACTTGTAATAGCGCCCACAGTTCTATCGGTATTTTGAATACGATAACTCAATGTAGTTTTAATTTTATTGATGATGGCCGCTTTTGCATCCGTAATAATTTGAATATCTAATACATTTTCTAAATTATGATCTTGTTTTTCGGAATTTGAGAGCGCCGGATCTGCATCTTTTTTTGGTCTATATAAAATCGTGGATAAATCCAATCCTTTAGCTTTGTAATGATCAATAGCAGTATTGGTATTTAATTTTTTACTTTGTCCTACCATTTCTTTTACACTTCTAAAACCCAGTTGAGCCATAATTTGACGTAATTCTTCAGCAACGAAATACATGAAATTAATTACATGTTCGGGAGTTCCTTTAAAGTTTTTACGCAGCTTAGGATCTTGTGTTGCAATGCCAACAGGGCAGGTGTTTAGATGACAAGCACGCATCATTATACAACCTGATGCTACTAATGGTGCTGTGGCAAAACCAAATTCTTCAGCACCCAATAAACATGCTATAGCAACATCTCTACCTGTTTTTAATTGACCATCACATTCTAAAACAACTCTACTTCTTAGGTTATTAAGTACTAAAGTTTGTTGTGCTTCTGCTATACCTAATTCCCATGGTAAACCTGCATGTTTTAATGAGGTCAAAGGAGAGGCTCCGGTACCACCATCAAATCCTGAAATGAGAATTACATCAGCCTTTGCTTTTACAACTCCCGCTGCTATAGTACCAACACCAACTTTAGAAACTAATTTTACGTTGATCCTTGCTTCTCTATTTGCATTCTTTAGATCGAAGATCAATTGTGCTAGATCTTCAATAGAATAAATATCATGATGTGGTGGTGGTGAAATTAGGCCCACATAAGGAGTTGAGTTTCTTACCTCGGCAATCCAAGGTAGAACTTTTTCACCAGGCAATTGACCGCCTTCACCTGGTTTGGCGCCTTGTGCCATTTTAATTTGTATTTCTTTAGCATTGGTTAAATAGTTACTCGTAACTCCAAACCTTCCTGAAGCCACTTGTTTGATAGCGCTATTTTTCCAATCGCCATTAGGTAATTTTTTAAATCTATTTTTATTTTCGCCACCTTCACCTGAATTACTTTTGCCACCAATTCTATTCATAGCAATGGCTAAATTTTCATGTGCTTCTTGACTTATTGAACCATAAGACATGGCTCCGGTTTTAAAACGTTTTACAATTTCTGTCCATGGTTCAACTTCTTCAATGGGTATGGGATCTAAATTGTTGAATTCAAATAATCCCCTTAAGGTCATTAAATTTTTACTTTGCAGATTAACTGCATCAGCATAAGTTTGATAACTTTCTTTACTTTTAGACCTAACGGCTTGTTGCAATTTAGAGACGGTAGTTGGATTGAACATGTGTTTTTCACCAGTTCTTCGCCATCTGTAATCTCCGCCAATATCTAAATCTAGTGCATCTTTTAAGTTCTCCTTTGCAAAAGCACTATGATGCCTCTTAATAATATCTTTTTCTAAGACATATAAGCCAATACCACCTATTCGTGAAGGTGTAAACGGGAAATATTTATCTACGAAGGACTTCTTTAGACCAAGTATTTCAAAAATTTGAGAAGCTCTATAGGAATGTAGTGTAGAGATTCCAATTTTATTCATAATCTTCAGAATGCCCTTTCCTATTGCCTTATTAAAATTTTTAACAGCTGTTTCAGCGTCAATATCTGTGATTACATTTTCATTAACTTGAGTTCTGATTATTTCATTGACCAAATAAGGACAAATGGCACTGGCGCCATAACCAAATAGGGTAGCAAAATGATGTGGTTCTCTTGGTTCTGCAGTTTCTAATACGATACCAAATTTTGAGCGTTTTCCTAATTTATTTAGAGAATGATGAACATAAGAGCATGCTAGTAAGGCGGATATCGGTGCGCTTTCTTTAGTTACACCCCTGTCTGATAAGATAATAATATTCGCGCCTTCATTTACAGCTTTTTCAGTTTGAATTAAGATATCATCCAGCGCTTTTTCAAGTCCGTTTACTCCTTTTTCAACAGGATAAAGTATAGGAATAGATACTGTTTTAAAGTCAGGATGGTTGATATTTTTTATTTTATCTAGGTCTTTGCTAGATATTACCGGATTCTGAATCCGTAATTTTTTAGCTTGCTCTTGTATGATATCGAAAATATTTCTATCTCCACCAAGAGCTAAACTGATGTCGGTTATAATTTCTTCTCGAATTCCATCAAGTGGAGGATTAGTGACCTGAGCAAAAAGCTGTTTAAAATAATTATATAATAATTGCGGTTTATCTGATAGAACAGCTAGCGGAGTATCAGTACCCATAGAACCGATGGCTTCTTTAGCGTTTATTGCCATGGGTTTGATAATTGTATTCAAATCTTCAGAAGTATAGCCAAATAGCCTTAGTCTGGTTTTATAATCGGTAATTTCAATTGGGCGTTTGAAATCTGTATAAGGTACTTTCGCTAATGGTAAAGTATGATCTGACACCCATTTCTTATATGGATGTTTAGAAATGATTTTACTTTTAATTTCATCGTCTTCAACTATTAGACCGGCATTCATGTCTACTAAAAACATTTTACCTGGTTCTAACCGTCCATGTTTAATAACATTTTCAGGTTTGATATTTAAAACGCCAATTTCTGAAGACATTACAACATTTCCATCTTTTGTAACTGTATACCTTGAAGGCCGTAAACCATTCCTATCTAATAAAGCACCAATAAAATTGCCATCGGTAAATGGTATAGAGGCAGGGCCATCCCAAGGCTCCATAATACATGAGTTGAACTCATAAAATGCTTTTTTATCTGCACTCATGGTTTGATGTTTTTCCCAAGCTTCGGGTACCATCATCATCATTACTTCAGGTAAAGATCTACCAGTCATTAATAATAATTCAACGACCATATCCATAGAAGCTGAATCAGATTTTCCTTCGCTGACTATAGGGAATAACTTTTCAATGTCTTCACCAAAAAGATCACTTTTCATCAATTCTTCTCGGGCTCTCATTCTGCTAACATTACCTCTTAAAGTATTAATTTCACCATTGTGACACATATATCGAAATGGCTGGGCCAGATCCCATGAAGGAAAAGTATTGGTAGAAAAACGTTGATGTACCAAGGCTAACCTAGTTACCACGTCTGCTTCTTTCAAATCTGTATAATATCTACCTATGTCTTCAGGAATTAATAATCCTTTATAGATAATTGTTGTGGTTGAAAAGCTTGGTAAATAGAAATAGTTGTATTCTGCAATTTTTGATTTTCGTATTAGATGTTCGGTAATTTTTCTTGCTGCAAATAATTTTGCGTTGAACTGAAGTTCGTTTAATTCTAAATTATTTTTACCTACAAATATTTGTTTAATTTTAGGTTCAATTTTAGAAGCAATTTTACCCATGTACGAATTGTCAACAGGCACATCTCTCCAACCTAAAATTGATAAGCCTTGTTTGATGAGTTGTTCTTCAAATACTTGAATGCAATATCTTGATTGATTATAACTTTTAGGTAAAAATGTCATACCTACAGCATACTCTTTAGGTTTTGGTAGTTCAAAGTTGCAGACTCTTGAAAAGAAATTATGTGGAATATCAATTAAAATTCCAGCGCCATCACCCGTTCGCCCATCTGAACTTACAGCGCCTCTATGCTCTAATTTCACTAAAATCTTTAGTGCATCGTGAATGATTTGGTGAGATTTCTCACCTTTAAGGTTACAAATAAATCCTGCACCGCAATTATCTCTTTCAAACTCGGGTAAGTATAAACCTTGTTGCTCCATAAAATTAAATATAATTCATCAAAAAGAACATAAAATTAGATTATTTATACCGAAATGAAAAATTTCATAAAAAAAATGCATTGAATGTAGAATATCAATGCATTTTTTTAAAATATTGTAATAAAGTGATATGGAAATTGCGAAATTAAAAGCTTTTTCCCAAGTTACTTCTTAAATCTAAATAATTAATTCATTTTATTTAGATGTTATTTAGATGTTATTTAGTGTTCATTCATTCTAAAATCAGGATAGGCATTCATACCATGTTCATGTGCATCAAGCCCTTCTAATTCTTCTTTTTCAGAAACGCGTATTCCTACTATTTTCTTTAATGTAAATAGAATGATAAAAGTTGATACTATACAAATTACGGCATATGCTGCAACTCCTGTTAATTGACTTACAAATTGACTCCATCCTGCCATGTTACCGAATATACCAACTGCTAAAGTCCCCCAAATACCACATATTAAATGTACGGCAATTGCTCCTACAGGATCATCTAATCTTAATCTGTCAATAAATGCAACTGCTAATACAATAATTCCACCAGCAATAACTCCGATAAGGATAGCATCAGTAGGACTCATTTGATCAGCACCAGCTGTTATTCCTACTAATCCGCCTAAAATACCATTTAAAAACATAGTTAAATCATAGTTTTTATATAAGACTGTTGAAAGTATAAATGCGCCAACGCCTCCAGCTGCAGCCGCTAAACAGGTTGTAACTAGTGTAAGTGAAGTCAGTGCTGGGTCTGCTGATAATACCGAACCACCATTAAAACCAAACCATCCTAACCATAAAATCAATACACCTGCAGTTGCGAGTGGAATATTATGCCCCAAAATCACAGCAGTTTTGCCTTCTTTAAATTTACCGATACGTGCACCTAATAACCAAACAGCTACTAAAGCTGCCCATCCTCCCACTGAATGCACCAATGTAGAACCTGCAAAATCATAAAATCCTAGTTTGTCTAAAAAACCACCTCCCCATTTCCAAGATCCTGCTATAGGATACACCAATCCTACATAAAGGATTACAAATATCATAAATGGCCCGATTTTAATACGTTCAGCTACTGCGCCAGAAACAATGGTTGCTGCGGTTGCTGCGAACATTCCTTGAAAAAGGAAATCTGTCCAATAGGTATAACCTTCATTATAGGCTAAGTCTAAACCACCTTCAGCTGTTAAAGGTGAATCTAAGCCAAATCCGGCAAAACCGAAAAAACCATTAAATTCTCCTGGATACATTAAGTTGAAGCCAACTAAGCAGTATAGTAGTAACCCGACCGTGATAATAAATATATTTTTAAATAATACGTTGATCGTATTTTTTTGTCTCGTTAAGCCGATTTCCAACAATGCAAAACCTAAATGCATAAAGAAAACGAGTGCTGTACAGATCATCATCCATACATTATTTGTAGTTAATAATTCCATAATATGTTGTTGATTTGATTTTTTATTTTAATGTTTCACTACCTTTTTCTCCTGTTCTTATTCTATAGGATTCTTGTATGTCTGATACAAATATTTTTCCATCTCCAACTTCTCCGGTAACACCTGATTCTAGAATAGCTTTTACAGCAGCTTGCTCAAAGTCATCGTTTAAAACGATAGAAAGATATCTACGTTGAATGTCACTAGTGCTATAAGTAACACCTCTATAGACATGACCTTCTTTTTCGTGACCTTGACCAGTCACATCCCAATAGGAGAAAAAATTAACACCAGCTTCATGCAAAGCTTCTTTTACTGAAGAAAATTTTGATTTTCTAATGATTGCTTCAATTTTTTTCATAATATAATTTGTTGATTAATTAAAAGGTATAAACAGCTGCTAAGACAAATGAGCTCAGACTTTTTTGTGCTTCTAAATCTTTATCTAAAAAGAATTCATCTGAACTAGAATCGAGACGTAGTTCCGGTATAATAGTTAGTTCGCCAATTTTGATATTTGCTGAAAGTGTGGTCGCAAAAACGCTTGAGTCTTCAATTCCTGTTCCTATTGCCCCAAAATCTCCGGTTTCTACAAAATATTCACCTCTTAGCCCTATAGTAAAGGTATCAGATGTTGAAAGTTGAGGGTATAAGACTACACCTGCAAACCCTGTTTTTTCATCACCACTTTCACCGTTGTCATATAGTGCAGCGTTAATACCTAAAAAGAACTTTTCAGATAAATTTACACCTCCAGTATAATCTATCTCAAATGCCCCATCATCTAATAAGAAATTTAAGAATTGATCTGCATAACCAAGTTGTGCGCCAAATGCATATTTTCCATTCGGATTGAATTCTGTGGCATCAGTTGGATTCATGACGGCTAACATTAAGCTAAAATCGTCTGATACAGCGAAATCTGCTTTTAATCCTGTGTGACTGAACGGCCCCCAAGAGAACAAGTAAGAAGTGCTATAGTTAAAATTGGCAGTTGGTGAAATTACTTCGTATCCTAAAAATGTGTTGAAATTTCCTATAGTCAATTTAACAGATTCGCTAACGTTCCAATAAGCGTATAGCTGATTTACAATGTTTGAACTCCCTCCAGGTCTTAAAAATGGAGATAAAAAGGTGGCATCTTCACCGCGAGGTCCATAAACAAGATCTGCTACAAAGCCTACTTTTTCGCCTTCATAGCTAGCTACTATGTTTGCCATGCCTAATGCGAAACCAGGTAAATTGGCAAAAGCAGACCCGGGAGCTACGGCGTTTTCATCATTTGGAGCATTGAGATTGTTTCTAAAATAGGCATCTACACTACCACTAAATGATATTTTTTTTTCTTCTTCCTCTTTTTTTTCTTCTTCTTGAGATAAAGAAGTTAAACTTATCATAGATATTAATAAGAATAATAAGTGTTTCGTTTTTTTCATGTTGATTTGCTTTTAGTTATTGTTTAAAATCTCTTAAAGCGGTCAAATGTATGTATAAATTTTTCAAAATACAGGGGATGTATTAATGATATGATGCAATATTAGAGTTGTACCCTTAAAATAATAGGGGTTAAATTATTAAATTATTAAATTAGATGTGATATTTAATAATTATATAGGGGGTTGATAAATTTTGTTTGTTTTTTTGATATATTAATAAAAATGCAATTATTGAAAAATAATTCCTAATTAATAACTTAATGTCAAAATCAAACGAGGTAATTATAACGTTACCTACTGTTTAAGAATTCGATTCTAACCATGGTTAGATTATAATAATCATCTTGATTTTCAAACCTAGCTGTTTGTATCTATGGAACTAATTCGATTTAATTTTAAGACATTTCAAAATCAAATTATTGTAAAAGAAAAGTCTTGCTTAAAAAGCTAGACTTTTATAAAAGTATAATGAGTTGTATTACTCATTAATCTATTGGTACTCTGATCTTAAGATTAAAAAGAAGACTTTTAATCTCTCAAAACACTCCTTGAGATTACAATTTTCTGTATCTCAGAAGTACCTTCATATATCTGTGTAATTTTGGCATCTCTCATTAAGCGCTCAACATGATATTCTTTTACAAACCCATAACCACCATGAATTTGTACAGCCTCTACAGTAACTCTCATTGCCATTTCAGCAGCATATAATTTTGCCATAGCACCAGATAAATCATAATTATTATGTTGGTCTTTGTCCCAAGCCGCTTTCATACAAAGATGTCTAGCTGCTTCAATCTCTGTTGCTATATCGGCTAATTTAAAAGCAATGGCTTGATGTTTGCTAATTTCTTTACCGAAAACTTTACGTTCTTTAGAATATTGTAAGGCTAACTCATAAGCCCCAGAGGCTATGCCTAGTGCTTGAGAAGCAATACTTTTAAAGATTTTATCTTGTTTTTCCTTTTTTGGTTGACATACTATAATTAAGGTAGAATCTAAAAAAGGATTCTCCAGAACATTTACCTGAACAATGTATTTGAAAAACATAACCATAGGTACAATACCTTTTTGCTGTAGCTTAGCACAACGTTTATTGGATATAGTCTAAGAAAAATCATTTTGATTATATTAACAAACATGATTTAGATAAAATACTTAAAACAACCATAGCATTCGAGGTTAAACAAAAGCACAATAGTAACAACTTCACATTGAGACATTTTACATTTTCTATGTAACCTTGTAATCATAGAGCGGTCAGAAATAGTACTTTTATCAATAATTTGATTGATTTATTTGTAAAATCATCTACAAAGCAGAAGGTTTCACTAGCCATATTTTAAAATATCTTTTTTACGTCGAAATCACGTTAAAATGATAAAAGAGACACTAAAATTTAGCTTAAAAGCAAAAAAGCTGATAATCAGTATAAATTATCAGGATTGATCTTTTATTTTTTGCAAAAGTAGTTTGCTTTTTAAAGTTTTTATTGAAGAATCTTTAAAAATAGGACAGAAATTTACTAAAGAATAGAGTTCTGTTAAAGTGTTAATAGTTGTATGATATTAAGATACTAGAATGAAAATCTAAATTTGATTATATCCACAAAACTAATTTAATTAATACTTTTAATTATTTTGATAATTGAATGGACGATTGTAGAGAATGGTAGTAGGTTAGTAATTTTGCCACTTCATTTTCGTCTCTAAGGTCTAATTTGTTTTGGGCAATATAATTTTTTAATTCTTCCTTTTTATCACTTAATAAGTTTAATACTTGTTTTTTCTTTAAGCTACTTATTTTTACATATTTTTTATCTTTACCCATTAAGTAATAGAATGTCTTTTTTTTATATTTTTTATCATTATCAGTACTTGTATAAGTACTTTTACTGCTACTGGGTTCAGTTAATGTTTTTGTATAATTAATTAGTAAATAATCATTTTTGGCTTGAAGTGGTCTCACAAAATACTTTCTGTCAATTGTTAAATTTAAGAATTCATTTTTTTCTTTTCTTATATAATGAAATTTATCATTCTTATTTCTAAGAATAAAACCAGTTACAGAATTGTCTAGAATAATAAATCCTTTATTCCCTAATTTTTCACTTCCAAGTATAATATCTCCAGATACCAAATCAAATTGAAGCTTTGGTTGGAATGACCGAATTGTATCATTTATTATCAACGTACCTTCAGACCATGAGTCAAATAAATATTTATGTCCTTGGATACCTTCTATGCTAGAATAATTAATTGTGCTGGCAGAGCCAGTTGATACGGGAGAAAATCCTCCTCTCTCAACTGTTTGTGAATAAGCAAAAAGAGGAGTAAATAAAAAAAATAAAAGTATTCTCATAATAGTATGTTAATATAAAGCAATATACAAACTATTTTAACAATCTGTGGTGTAAATTTTAATAAAATAAATTAGTGTGCTATAATTAGAAATAATATCTTAATAATTTTGAAGTATAGTTAATCTCTCAAAACACTCCTTGAGATTACAATTTTCTGTATCTCAGAAGTACCTTCATATATCTGTGTAATTTTGGCATCTCTCATTAAGCGCTCAACATGATATTCTTTTACAAACCCATAACCACCATGAATTTGTACAGCCTCTACAGTAACTCTCATTGCCATTTCAGCAGCATATAATTTTGCCATAGCACCAGATAAATCATAATTATTATGTTGGTCTTTGTCCCAAGCGGCTTTCATACAAAGATGTCTAGCTGCTTCAATTTCTGTTGCCATATCGGCTAATTTAAAAGCAATGGCTTGATGTTTGCTAATTTCTTTACCGAAAGCTTTACGTTCTTTAGAATATTGTAAGGCTAACTCATAAGCCCCAGAGGCTATGCCTAATGCTTGAGAAGCAATACCAATTCTACCTCCGGCTAGTGTTTTCATGGCGAATTTAAATCCGAAACCATCTTCTCCAATTCTATTTTCTTTAGGCACTTTTACATCGGTAAATAATAAGGAATGCGTATCAGAACCCCGAATCCCTAACTTATTTTCTTTAGGACCAACTTCAAAACCTTCAGTACCTTTTTCAATAATTAATGCATTGATACCTTTGTGACCTTTTTCAGCATGAGTTTGAGCTATCACCAAATAGATACTAGCACTGCCACCATTTGTTATCCAATTTTTTGTTCCATTTACCAAATAATGGTCACCTTTGTCAATTGCAGAAGTACGTTGAGAAGTTGCATCACTACCCGCTTCAGGTTCACTTAAACAGAATGCACCAATAACCTCACCAGTAGCAAGTTTAGTTAGATATTTTTGCTTTTGCTCTTCTGTTCCATAAGTTTCTATACCCCAACATACTAAAGAATTATTTACAGACATCACCACAGAAGCAGAAGCATCTATTTTTGATATTTCTTCCATAGCTAGAACATAAGAAACCGCATCCATACCGCCACCTCCATATTTTGGATCTACCATCATACCTAAAAAACCGAGTTCCCCCATTTTCTTAATTTGTTCATGAGGAAATTCTTGTTTTTCGTCACGTTCAATAACTCCGGGTAACAATTCAGTTTGTGCAAAATCACGAGCTGCATCGCGAATCATTATATGTTCTTCGGTAAGATTAAAATCCATATTAAATGCTTAATTATTAAATTCGTAAAAATTGTCTTCAAAGATACTTTTTTAATAGCAAATTTTCAATAATCTTTAGTAATTTTACTGAATTATGAATAATAAAACTTGTTATTGTATTGGTGTAATGAGCGGAACCTCCCTAGACGGTGTGGATGTTTGTTATGTTCGATTCAACTATGGTGATACTTATGATTTTGAAATTTTAAAAGCAACAACTTATAAGTATTCTACAACATGGAATTTAGCGTTGCAACAAGCCTTTTCTACTCATGAAAAAAAGTTGAAAGAATTAGATATTGATTATGGCGATTATTTAGGAAATCTTGTGAATCAATTTCTCGACGAGAATGATATTACTAAAATAGATTTTATTGCCTCTCATGGTCATACTATTTTTCATAAACCAGAAGAAGGTTATACGTTGCAAATTGGTAACGGACAAACTATAGCCGATGTCACTCAATTGAAAGTTGTTTGCGATTTTAGAACACAAGATGTAAAGTTTGGAGGGCAAGGAGCACCGTTGGTCCCCATTGGTGACAAGCTATTGTTTTATGATTACGATTATTGTTTGAATTTAGGCGGGTTTGTAAATGTATCCTTCACTGAAGGTAATAAGCTTATTGCTTTTGATATTTGTCCTGTTAACATAGTTTTGAATTATTATATACATAAATTAGGTTTCCCATTTGATAATAATGGACAAAAAGCATCTACTGGCAAAATAAATAAACAATTGTTTGAACAATTGAATGCACTTGATTTTTACCACAATAAACCTCCAAAATCGTTAGGGTTGGAGTGGGTATTAGAATATGTACAACCTATGATAGATTCTTATCATCTTGATATTCAAGATGTATTAAGAACATTTACCGAGCATGTGGCATTTCAAATTTCGAAGGTAATTAAAGAAAAATCTAACATTTTAATTACTGGCGGTGGTACATTTAATAAATTTTTAATGCAACGAATTGAATTTTATTTAGAACAGAAGATAAAGTTGCCTTCAGCCGAGTTAATTGATTTTAAAGAAGCGCTTATTTTTGCTTTTTTGGGATTGCTTAGGTTGAGAAATGAGGTCAATGTTTTAGGATCAGTAACTGGAGCAAAAAAGGATCATTCTTCTGGTGTAATTTTTGAGCCCAAAGAAAAATAGGTCTTTTAATTATCCTATATTTGTTATCAAAATAGTTGTTAAAATTTCTAATTTAATATTTTTAAAATGAATCAACTTTAGCTTAGCATAGGGAAAAAATATCGAAATAATAGTACAGGTTATAAGTTTGAATAAATTGGAATACATGAAAGAATTACTTAAAAAATACGAAGATAAAGAACCAGAAATAGTTTTTCATTGGAAAGATCAAGAAACAGAAGCCGAAGGTTGGACAGTTATCAATTCTCTTAGAGGAGGCGCTGCTGGAGGCGGTACAAGAATGCGTAAGGGGCTGGATATGAATGAGGTATTGTCATTGGCAAAAACGATGGAAGTAAAATTTACAGTTTCCGGTCCGGCAATTGGAGGAGCAAAATCGGGAATTAATTTTGACCCGAATGATCCTAGAAAAAGAGGTGTTTTAGAACGTTGGTATCAAGCAGTATCACCTTTGTTAAAATATTATTATGGAACTGGTGGAGATTTGAACGTTGATGAAATTCATGATGTCATTCCGCTTACTGAAAACTCAGGAATTTGGCATCCGCAAGAAGGTGTTTTTAATGGACATTTTAAGCCTACAGAATCAGAGAAAATTAATAGGATTGGTCAGTTACGTCATGGAGTTATAAAAGTTATTGAAGATCCTAATTTTACGCCCGAAGTATCTAGAAAATATACAGTTGCAGATATGCTCACAGGGTATGGAGTAGCAGAAGCCGTCAAACATTATTATGATATTTTTGGAGGTGATATAAAAGGGAAACGTGCCATTGTTCAAGGTTTTGGAAATGTAGGCTCAGCAGCAGCCTATTATTTAGACCAATTGGGTGCAAAAATTGTTGGTATTATTGATAGAGTAGGTGGAGTAATAAATGAAGATGGCTTTAGTAAAGAGGAAGTTAGAACGATGTTTTTGAATAAACGTGGTAATAAATTGGTTGCAGAAGATATGATCTCGTTTGAAGAAATGAACAAAAGAATTTGGTCAGTACCGACTGAAATTTTCATTCCTGCGGCAGCATCAAGATTAGTGACTAAAGAACAAATATCTAGAATGATAGAAACCGGGTTAGAAGTAATTTCTCCTGGGGCTAATGTTCCTTTCGCCGATAAAGAAATATTTTTTGGACCTATTATGGAATATACAGATATGAAAACTAGTTTATTACCTGATTTTATTTCTAATTGCGGAATTGCTAGAGTGTTTGCCTATTTAATGGAAAGTAGAGTTGAATTACCAATGAGAGATGAATCTATTTTTAGAGATACTTCAGATACTATAAAAAGAGCATTGGAAAAAGTTTATAAGCAACACCCATATAAAAAAGATATTTGCAAAACAGCATTTGAAATAGCATTGCAACAATTAATATAATTAGAAATTTTTATTTCATATATTTAACCCACTTAAAACCAAACTATGATCGCTTTAATTATTTTTGTTTTCATTTTCGGATACATTGGTATCACTTTAGAACACCCTTTAAAAATGGATAAAACAGTTCCTGCCTTATTGATGGCAGCTGTGATGTGGGCGTTACTCGCTGTTGGGTTTCAACAAGGTTGGTTTAATGTAATTGATGGGCATGAAAATGTTTTTAGTTTTTTAGGCGGTCATGAAAATGAACATGCAGAAGAAGGTTTCACAAACCTGTTATTGCATCATTTAGGTAAAACGGCTGAGATTCTCGTATTTCTTATTGGAGCGATGACTATAGTTGAAATAATAGATTTGCATCGAGGTTTTGATGTATTAAAGAGTTGGATAAGAACAAAGAGCAAGAAAAAATTATTATGGATAATGGCAATTTTAGGCTTTATATTATCTGCTATTATTGATAATTTGACAGCTACTATAGTTTTAATCACATTACTTAGAAAATTAATACCCAATAAAACAGATCGATTATGGTATGCAGGTATGATAGTTGTCGCTGCAAATGCTGGTGGAGCATGGTCTCCGATAGGAGATGTTACAACGACGATGTTATGGATTGGTAAAAGAGTTTCTGCTGGGGCATTAGTTACTAAATTAATCATACCTTCTATTATTTGTATGGTGATTCCTACATTCATTGCTTCATTATTATCACCATTTAAAGGCAATTTAGAAATTGATATTAAAGATGAAGATGAAGAAAAAAAATCTTTATTAAGTAGTAAGACAATGTTGTTTTTGGGACTTGGGATGATTGTTTCAGTACCAATCTTCAAAACGGTAACACATTTGCCTCCTTATTTAGGAATGATGTTGGCATTAGGTGTGGTATGGTTGGTTTCAGAATATATACACCCTGAAGAAGACTTTACCGAGGAGCGTAAACATTTGTACTCAGCACATCAAGCTTTATCTCGAATAGAAATGTCGAGTATTTTATTTTTCTTGGGGATTTTAATGGCGGTGGCAGCACTTGAGTCTTTAGTATATGGAAGCATCATGATTGAAGGTCAGGAAGTGCAAATGGGAACATTACGATACGTGGCAGAATTATTGAATGGAGCAATACCAGACCAAAATATAGTCGTTGGAATCTTAGGTGTTTTATCAGCTATTATTGATAATGTACCATTAGTTGCTGCGTCTATGGGTATGTATACATATCCAATAGATCATAGTCTTTGGCATTTAATTGCATATTCAGCTGGTACGGGAGGTAGTATGTTGATTATTGGTTCAGCTGCAGGTGTTGCTGCAATGGGAATGGAAAAAATAGATTTTATATGGTACTTTAAAAAGATTGCTTGGCTTGCCGCTGTAGGATTTGCAGCCGGATTTGTAGTAGCACTGTTTTTTGTGTAAAAATTTAATCCCACCTATTTAGGTGGGATTTTTTACTTATTAACTAAAATACGTTTCTATATTTTATTCTACCTTTGGCTTCGTCTACTGCCGCTTTTAGAGCTACCATAACTACTTTTTTTAGAATCTCTGTAACCTCCTGAAGATTTTTTACGGTTACTACTGAATCCACTACCGCCTCGTCTTTCTCCACTACCAAATCGTTTTTTAGAACGGCTACGGTTTCTATGTTTTGGTTTTGTAGTTACTTCTACGATTACTGCTCTACCATTAAATTCGGCATTTCGAAAAGCACTTTCTATTTTATCCGCATAAGCTTTATCTATTTCAAAAAAGGAAAAGCTCTTTAAAATTTCTATTTGACCAATTTCAACATTTCCGTTGCTTAGATTTTCATTAATCAATCCCATTAACTTAGCAGGATTTAATTTATCCATTTTACCTAAATTGATATAGAATCGAGTGAAATTTTCATCACTACTTCTTTTCCGTTCTCTTGAATCATCACCGTTCAAATCTTCAGCACCTTCATAATAAGATAAAAAGTGATTGAATTCAATTGATACAAAACGTCTGATCAACTCATCATGGTCAATATCCTTTAGCTGTGCATAAATACTCTCTAAATACGGGTTTATCTGTTCATCATTTACTTGAACGTCTTTTACTTTGTCAATAAGCTTAAAGAGTTGCTTTTCGCAAATCTCTTTACCGTTAGGAACCTGTTTTTGAATAAACTTTTTACCTATTTTATTTTCTATTGGCCTTAATTTATTTTTTTCTCTATTCGTGATAAGGGCAATTGAAATACCTTCCTTACCAGCTCTACCAGTTCTACCACTTCTATGTGTATAATTTTCAGTTTGATCGGGTAATTTATAATTAATTACGTGCGTTAGGTCATTTACATCTAAACCTCTTGCAGCAACATCTGTAGCAATTAATAATTGTAAATGTTTTGCTCTGAATTTCTCCATTACAATATCACGCTGTGCTTGTGATAGATCACCATGTAATGCATCAGCATTATAACCATCATCAATTAATTTAGCAGCGATATCTTTGGTTTCTCTACGCGTTCTGCAAAAGACAATACCATATATATTAGGATTGATATCTGCTAATCTTTTTAAAGAAGGGTAGCGATTTCTTTCAGATACCAAATAATATTCATGCGAAACTTTATCAGCACCAGCATTTCGTTTGCCTGCATCAATCTCAACAGGTTTTTGCATGTATTTTTTAGCAATGGCATCTACCTCTCTAGGAAAAGTAGCCGAAAATAATAATGTTTGTTTTTCTTGTGGTGTTACTTTTAATACTTGATCCAGGTCTTCTTTAAAACCCATATTCAGCATCTCATCAGCTTCATCTAATACAACCCATTTGATGTGTTCTAATTTAAGTTGCTTGCGTTTTATCAAATCAACAGTTCTACCCGGCGTACCTACTACAATTTGAGCTCCTTTTTTTAAACCTCTTATTTGATCTTCAATACTAGCACCACCATAAACGGTAACTACATTGATGTTTTTTAGATTTTTAGAAAACTCTTGAATGTTTTTCCCAATTTGAATTGCCAATTCTCTTGTGGGTGAAAGAATAATAGCTTGAGTATTTTTACTTTTACTATCAACTTGTTCTAAGATAGGTAAACTAAAAGCAGCAGTTTTTCCAGTTCCAGTTTGCGCGAAGGCTTTAAGATCATCTTCGGATGAAAGTATTTGCGGAATCGCTTTTTTTTGTATTGCAGTTGGTTGTTCGTAACCTATATCGGTTAGCGCATCAGTAATAGCCTGACTTAAGCCAAGCTCTTTAAATAAAGACATATTTTAAATTTATCAAACCTTGGCTCCAAAATAAAATGCACGACAGCAGATAAATAAGCCTTTAGTTTTATGAGTTTGCAAAAGTACGCTTATTTTATGAGAAACAATTGTAAACTGAAGAAACATTCGTTAAGTGCACTTTTTATATTAAAGTACATCATTAATAATTAGGATAATTTTCGTCTTTGTGTGTACTAGTTTCTTGTCGGGTGGAAAGTGTAAATTTGAATAAGAATTAGTTAATTTAATATTTCTTGAAATGCTTTAGTTGTTTTTCAAAGCTTCTACTCGCCAAGTGTGTCATATTATTGCGTACGATACCCTGTTTATCAACCAGTATAGCACTAGAAAAATTAACATCTAACCAATCAATGCCATTATCAACCCGATATTGATTATTAGAATTTAGCTTTTTAGATTTCACAAGGGTTTTCCAACGGTATTCAGAATTTTTAGAGTTGATACCTATAAATAGGTAATTAGGATATTTTTTTTCTAAATAGTTTACCCTTTTTGCTAAGTTTTCTATTTGACGTAAATCTATAGGCCACGTATAAATCACTATATTTTTATCTTTGGCAATAGAATTTAAATTCAAGCTGGTATTATTAAAACTATAAAGATTTACATCAGGAAGCTTCTCACCTTTGGGTAATTTTTCAGAAGCCTTGATTAAATGTGCTATTTCGGCTACACTTTTTTCATCACTGCAGTGATCAAAAAATAAGCGTTGCGCTTTTTCTTTCTCTTTTTTAGAAATATTCTGATCTAATAGTGTATACCACATTCCTTGATGTAAAAATTTATTTTTTACGGCATCAATCTTTAAATTTTCTAATGCAGCTTTCATAAAATAAACATCCATTGCTCCTTTATGATCATCTAGAATTTGCTTTTCATAGGCTAGATGATATAAGTAAGTTCTTACATAGTCTTGATAAGGGTAAAAATCAACTAAATCTTTATCGTTAATGTCAATTTTTTTCCTAAACTTATAAAAAATAGGATCAATATGTGGATAGTTTTCAATTTTTACAGCTTTTTTATGCCGGTAAGGATATGCTTCTTTTTTCTTGTATAACGGATAGTTAATCGCAGCGCTAGCTAGCTTTTCAAATAAAGGAGAATTTTCAGCACTCTCTTCTTTAAACTGATTGTATAAAATTATTTTTCGTTGAAGAATTGAATCAATTTTTGATCCGAAAAGGCTATCATTAAGTTGATAAAAATTGAAGAATAATTTGTCTTCTTTTTCATTTTCTAAAAATAAATTGACTAAAAAGTTATTTCGTTCAGCACCTTTTCCACTAAACACTAATGATTCATCAAATGCCCATGTATTTAAACGGATTAATAAACTATCTTTAGGTTCTAGATAAATATATTGTATTTCATCATAATGCTTAAATATGTATATACCTAATGCTAGAGAATCAATTTCAATTAAAAATTTATTGTTCGAATTTAATTTCACAGAGTCCAATAACTGTTCGCCTTTATAAAGAAAAACTTGATCAGATTTAGGGTTAATTATTTGCCCACCAAAATATGTGGTAGTTTTACCTTCATTACTTTTACATGCTATAAGTAAAGCTATAGAAAATAATACAGACAAATACTTTATTGATCTCATAATACTTGTATTCTCTTTTTAAATCTAGAATTAATATTAGCTAACGTACAAAACTAGCCATTAGCATAAATAATTAAGTTAATTAGATGTTAAAATATAGTGTTAGTTATAGTTAAAATTAGTAGCATTTTATTAGTTTTGCCAGAATTTTAAAATTACTACAATGCTTACAGTTTCAAACTTATCAGTTCAATTTGGTAAACGTATTTTATTTGATGAAGTAAATACTGCATTTACGCAGGGTAATTGTTATGGAATAATTGGTGCTAATGGTGCTGGAAAATCAACGTTTTTAAAAATACTATCCGGAAAATTTGATCCGACTTCGGGTAGCGTTTCATTAGAAAAAGGTAAGCGCATGTCTGTACTTACTCAAGATCACTTTGAATATGATGAATTCCCGGTATTAGAAACTGTATTGAAGGGTAACAAAGAATTATATACCATTAAAACTGAAATTGATAAACTATATGCTGACTACTCAGATGAAAATGCTGATAGAATAGGTGAGTTACAAGTACAGTTTGAAGAAATGAATGGTTGGAATGCCGATAGCAATGCTGCGGCTTTATTATCAAATTTAGATATTAAAGAAGAATTGCATTATACTCTAATGAAAGATTTAGATGGTAAAGCAAAGGTGCGTGTATTATTAGCACAGGCTTTATTTGGAAATCCCGATGTATTGATTATGGATGAGCCTACCAATGATCTGGATTATGAAACTATTGCGTGGTTAGAAAACTTTTTAGCCAATTATGAAAACACAGTTATTGTGGTTTCGCATGATAGACACTTTTTAGATGCTGTTTGTACGCATATATCTGATATAGATTTCGGTAAGATCAATAATTATTCTGGTAACTATACTTTTTGGTATGAGTCTAGTCAGTTAGCAGCTCGTCAACGCGCTCAACAGAATAAAAAGTCTGAAGAAAAGAAAAAAGAATTAGAAGAGTTTATCAGACGATTTTCTGCCAATGTTGCTAAATCAAAACAAGCAACTAGTAGAAAAAAGATGATAGAAAAATTAAATATTGAAGATATTAAACCTTCAAGTAGGCGTTATCCTGCCATTATCTTTGAGCAAGAGCGTGAAGCGGGAGACCAAATTTTACATGTAGAGGACTTAAGTAAATCACTAGATGGAGAAGTATTGTTTAATGATATTCATATTAATTTATCGAAAGGAGATAAAGTAGTTGTTTTGTCAAAAGATACCAGAGCAGTTACTGCTTTTTTTGAAATTGTAAACGGAATAGCTAAAGCAGATAAAGGAGAATTTAAATGGGGAGTTACTACTACTCAAGCTTATTTGCCTTTAGAAAACTCATCATTTTTTGAAAATAGTATGACCTTGGTTGATTGGTTGCGTCAATGGGCAACAACTGAAGAAGAACGCGAAGAAGTATACATAAGAGGCTTTTTGGGTAAAATGATCTTTAGCGGTGAAGAAGCATTGAAACATTGTAATGTGTTATCAGGAGGTGAAAAAGTGCGTTGTATGCTCTCTCGGATGATGATGTTAAGAGCTAATGTTTTAATGATAGATGAACCTACAAATCATTTAGATTTAGAATCAATACAGGCATTTAATAATTCACTGAAGAATTTTAAAGGAACCATATTATTCTCAACACATGATCATGAGTTTGCACAAACCGTAGCCAATAGAATCATAGAACTTACACCAAAAGGCGTTATTGATCGATATATGACCTTTGATGAATATTATGCGAATACTAAAATAAAAGAGTTACGAGATAAAATGTATTCGTAAAACCTTATTAAGAGTGATTAATTAAACTCCAATTGAAATTTTCAGTTGGCTTTATTAATTGGAGGTAATTTATTTTGACTATTTTCGAATAAAAAAAGATTCCTTATTGACAGGAATAAAGTTTATTCAAACTTATACCATTTATGAAAAGACCATCGATTATTTCCTCGAGGTTATACCATTTTGTAACAGGTAATTTATAGGAAGAAATAAGAACTCATTTCAACAAATTATATAAATGAAAAATAAAATAGTACTATTATTTATTTTGTTAATAAGTATATCAGGAATATCTCAAAATCGTATTGGTGTTTTTGTAGGATATAACAATTCAGTTTTGGGCGAAGGTTTTTTAAAAAACATTGAAGGTCTGGGTGTGATTCAAGACAGTAATGCTAGAAAAGCATTTCATATCGGTGGTTTATTTGAGTTAGAATTAAATGATCTAGTAACATTTAGGCCGAAATTAGTTTTTTCCTTACAAGGAGATAATCCAAATTATAAATCGACTTATAGAGGTTTTAAAAACTATGGTTTAAGTTACTTAAACATACCTTTAAGCTTTAAATTTTTCTCAAAACCTAGTATTATAATTGGACCGCAAGTAGGAATATTACTAGGTACAGAAAAAGGGGATGTAGATTTTGGTGATATAGAAAAAACATTAGATTTTGGTGTAAATTTTGGTGTAGGCTATGATATTAACAATTTTTTTTTAGAATTAAACTTTTACCAAGGTATCCAAACAATAATAACTGTATCTAGACCTTCTTTTCCAGAAGGACGTACTGATGATATAACTAATACTGTATTGCAATTTAGTATTGGGTATTATTTTATAAAATAACCTTGTAACTGATGATAGTCCTTGAAGATGATAAATTTAAACTATTTTCGAATAAAAAATTCCATGTAGATAGTAGGAATGTGAATATACTATCAGAAATTAAATAAATTTATGAAAAAGATCATCCATTATTTCCCCCAGATTCTATTAGCATTATACTTATTACTTTTTTCCATCTGTGCTATTGATCCATTTAACAGAGCTGTTTGGTGGGCAGAGAATATTCCTGTTATAATACCGGTTTTAATATTGATTTTCACTTTTAAAAAATTCCGATTTACAAATTTATCCTACTTCCTGATGTGGTTTTTTATGTCTATACATACCATAGGAGGCCATTATACTTTTGAGTTAGTACCATTTGATTTTTTTAATAATTTATTGTCAAAATTAAACCTAGATTTTTTATTCCCTGATGGAAGAAATAATTTTGACCGCTTTGGACACTTTTTTGTTGGTGTATTTGCATATCCACTGGCAGAATTCACCTATAGAAAAAAATATATTAGTAATATACTTACAGCTATATTGTTTGGTGTATTCGCCCTTGGTTTTTGGGGAGCACTATATGAAGCTATCGAAATGGTCTATGCAATTAAAGAAGGTGGAGATGCCGGCGCTGCATTTTTAGGATCACAAGGTGATATATGGGATGCCCAAAAAGATATGCTATTAGATATTCTAGGAGCAATTGCTGTTTCTATTGTATTTTTCTTTGTATGGAGAAAAAAATAAGAATGAGATAAATTGTTCGAGTTTAAATCTAATCCAATCTTAATTTAAAAGAGATACCAGTTAGATATTTTCTATAAAAAAGTATTTAATTGTGAGCAACAGAATAGTCAATTGCTCAAAAGATTGTAGAAGCTATTCAAATTTGTAAAATATGTTGATTTTCATAGCGTTATAATTGCAATGAATTTATAGTATTAAAAAGGTTAACCCATGAAAATATATAGAATTTCACTACTCATTTTAATTTTCTCATTTAATGTATTTGCACAAGATAACAAAGTGGATATTCCGCTTGATGTGAAAATGACAGACGTCTTTGAAGATGATCATAAAAAAACAAAACTTGCGTTTTCAACAAAAGATAATGATGAAGGTGTTTTTATTGGTCGTCGTTATAAAAAAGGATATTATATAGAACATTTTGATAACAAATTGAATCTGGTAAAAAGTTATGATTTTGAAGTTGATAAAAGGCGCGGAAAAATAGATAATGCTTTTTTAAGTGGAGAAGATCTATGTCTAATAGAATCTGTGTACAACAAGAAAGATAAAAAAATCGAATACTTTATAAACAAAACACCTAAAGACACTTTTTTATTTCAAAGAAGTTTATTGTTTTCAGTGCCTGTCGAAGATGTTAAAAGAACCGTTTCTTTTTTTGGATTAGGACAAAATAGTGCAGATGCAGACGCCAGCGGAAATTTTAAAATATCTAAAAACCAAAAATACATTGTATTTACAATTGATATAAAAGATAAAAATTTTGAAACACATCGCATTTTTGTTTTTAATAATGCACTTGAAAAAATGTATCAAACCGAATTTAAAAGAGGTATAAAAGACCGAAATTTTAAATTAGAAAATATTGATATTGATGAAAAAGATGGAACAGTTTATTTGTTAGGAAAGGTATTTGCAAAAGAAAAGAAAAAGAAAAAAGAAGGCGGTAAATATCAATTTGAGCTCTATAAAATAAAAGGGAACTCCACACAGTCGTTAGTTTTTGATTCTAGCGAACGATATATAGGTTCATTGACAACTGTTATCAATAATGACAAACTATTTTGTGTAGGGTTTTATTCTGAAAAAAATGATAATCGTTATAAAGGGTTGGCATATTTTGATATAAACCAAGAAAGTATGTCATTAACAAATAAAGTATACTCACCTTTTACAAAGCAATTCATTTTGGATAAATACGGAAAAGAAAAAGAAAAAGAATTGAAAAATGTATCTTTTAGAAGTGTACATATAACCGAGAATAATGAATATGTAATTAATGCTGAAGAATTTTTTATAAGAGCACATCAATTACAGAATCAACAAGGAAGTTCTTTTAATTACACCTATCATTTTAGAGATATTGTAAGTGTGAAAATTGATATAACGGGAAAATTAATATGGGCACGAAATATTAATAAAAAACAAGCCGATAATTATTATTCTCCATATCTATCATATACATCACTTTACCATGATAGTAAAAGTTATTTCTTTATAAATTGTTCTGATAAGATTAAAAAACTATCAAATGATAGATTGCAATTTAAAGGAACAAAAATAAATAATTCTAACTTTTATGTAATCACCTTGGATGCTAGTGGAAGTTTTGAGTACAAAAAAATATTAGATGCTAAAGAATCAGAAGTACCTTTTGCAGTAGGAAACGGAATATTGAATAAAGATCAAACCGAGATTGTTTTTCAAGGACGTAGAGGGAGTAAAAAACAAATCATGAAAGTTTCACTATAAAGTAGGATTTTCATGAGCTGGTTTAAGAAGTAAGTATATGTAAACGAAAAAGAGGAAGTTTTTAACTTCCTCTTTTTTGTTTAGTATTAAGGTCTTGTGACTTCATAAAGACCTCCTTTGGCTGTTTTATAAAAAACCCCATTAGATTTATAATATTTTTTCCCGCCCATTACTACAGTTTTGCCATTTTTTGGTAAAAATGAAATTTTTGCGCCTTTCGGTGCTTGACGTAAAATCAATTTATTTTTAAATTTTATATGCCAAATACCTTCAATGATATAATAATCAAGACCATCATAACTGATTTTTTGTGGTTTCTTATCAGAGATGTTTATGGTTTGTTTAGATGATGATTTACTCTTTTCATTAATCACCCAATCTCTTTCATTATTGACCTTTTCTTGCGCGTTTACAACCGAAAAAGTAGTAAGCGTTAAAAGTAGGAATATACTTAATTTTAATTTTTTCATATTTCAATTTTTTTTCAATCTCAATTAGTTAACGTATTTAATCTTAAATTCTTATATACTAATTAATTTCTTTTAAATCTTTTTTCGCGTAATCTTTTTAATAATTCTTTGTTAAAGCTTTGCTCGGCTCTTAATAGTTTTATCATTTTTTTTGATGAAATTATTCCTGTTAAATTTTTATGAAGCTTTTTTTTCTCATTTGCAATATTGAAATCTATTTCAATAAATTCACGCAAAACGGTATCAGCTTCAGTTTCAGAAAGATTGTCAATGCCACCGGCCAATCGCACTTTACGAGCCATTGTTCTAGTTTTTAACGTTTTCATCTCATGAACTTTTTGATCAAATTCATTATAAATAGGCCAAAATTTTTCAGCTTCACTTGCTGTAAGGTCTAATGCGTTTGTTATATGAGCAGCTTTTAAAGCTTTAATTTTATCTCTATTAAAATCTTGAGCAGAAACTGTAATAGTTACAAATAGCAATAAGATTAAACTCAACAATAATTTTTTCATCTTTTTAATTTTCAAATAGTAAACTTTCAATATCCGTGCCATTTAAGTAATCTACCAGTTCATTTTCATCTTCAGAACTAAAGACTTGGTTTTCTAATTCAGTGTCATTATATACTTCGGCAATTTCAGCTGTTTCGAAAGTAATTAAATCATCTTCTATCCATTGTTCTATTTCGGTTGCAGCAACGGTATCAAAACTAGTGGTTTTAGAATTGTAATTTAAAATCACAAATAATAATAATGAAGCGGCAACAGCAAACGGAATAATTCTTTTTATAAGAGTTGTTCTGAAATTAACTACTTTAACCTGTTTTGTGTCATCTTTGAGCTTGTCAGAAATAGTACCTTCAACAGATTTTAGATAATTTTCAGGAAGAATAAAACCTGCTTTTTTACTTGAGGGTAATTTAGCTTGTTGACTTTTTTCTTTCTGTATTTTTTCTAAAATATTATTTTCTACGTTTTCAAAATAAGAATCTGGAGTAGAAAAACCTTCGGTATCGGATAACTTTTCAGCAGACAATTTTGAAAACACAGCATCTTCTATAGTATCAAAATAACCTTCCGGAATTTTAAAGCTATTTGCTGATGGTTTTATATGTCGTAACTTATTTCGTTTCATTATGCTTATTTGACCGTAAAAACGGTAAAAGGTTTAATTCTATTCATCTGTTAAAAAACGTTCAATTTTTTTTACTGCATGATGATAGGAAGCTTTTAATGCTCCTACTGAAGTATCGAGTATTTCTGATATTTCCTTATACTTCATATCATCAAAATATTTCATATTAAATACCAATTGCTGCTTTTGAGGTAATACAGCTATTGCTTTTTGTAATTGCACCTGCATTTCATCACCATCAAAATAAATATCAGCTTCTAAATTCTCAACTAATTTAGATTGCATCTCATTAACATCAACCTTATTTTGTTTTGCTCTTTTATTAATAAAAGTAATTGATTCATTGGTAGCTATTCTGTACATCCAAGAATACAATTTACTTTCAGCCTTAAAGTTATTAATATTTCGATACACTTTTATGAAAGTATTTTGTAGGACATCATCCGCATCATCGTGTGAAATTACAATTTTACGTATATGCCAATACAAACGCTCTTTGTATTGAGACATTAAGGTTCTAAATGCTTGCTCTTGAGTAAGCGGATTTTTAAGTTGCGCTATTAGCGTGCTTTCGGCGATCAATAGACTTGGGTTTCTCTTTAGACTAATAACGTTACAAAAGGTTTAATATTGAGGCTTTTTTGAATTCAGATTGACGAATTTAAGATGCTAGAATATTCTAAATTGTAACACGTACTGATAACTTGGTACTACAAACCATGATCCTTTAAAACTTCATACTCATTTTTACATTCAAAACCCTTCCCGATAAAAAATTAGGAACCGCCACAGAAGCCTGAGATGAAATATCTCTTACCCAAGTGTTTGTAATCGAATTTTGCACATCAAACATATTAAAGAGCTCTATACCCACAGAAAATTCTTTAAATTTTTCTAACCATTTACCTTTAGAATTATTTTCATGATCTTTAAATATATAAGAAATACCTACATCTGATCTAAAATAACTTTTTAACCTGTTTTGAAAGACATAAGGATCGGCATACGATGGTGATCCACCAGGAACTCCGGTTTGATACAACATATTCAGGTACATTTTTAAATTCGGATAATTTGGCACATAGTCTTGAAATAAAATAGCAAGTTTTACCCGTTGATCTGTAGGACGCGAAATATACCCTCGATTGTCAATGTTTTCTTTTGTCATTAAAAATCCTAAACTGAAATAAGATTCTGTTCCCGGCACAAATTCTCCGTTTAAACGTGTGTCAAATCCTGTAGCAAAGGCTTTTGCATTATTTCTTGCTCGATATCTAATTTGAACATTATCTACCGTAAACGGATTCACATCTGTCAATGATTTATAATAAGCTTCAGTAACTAGTTTAAAAGGTCTATCCCATAATTTAAAGCTATAATCATTACCCAATACAAAATGAATAGAACGTTGCGCTTTTACTTCAGGATGTACATTCCCTATCGAATCACGTAATTCTCTATAAAAAGGAGGCTGATAATAATAACCACCCGAAACTCTAAATAGCATATCTTTTTCCCAATCGGGTTTAATGGCTATTTGTGCACGCGGACTGATAACAGTATGCTTATCAGAAACTATTCCGTCTCCTTTTACATTCCATTGTTGGGCTCTTACCCCCAAATTAAACCAAAGTTGATGGTTATTTATATACGATGTTTTACTCCATTGAGCAAAAGCAGTCATTCTATTAATTTGTATTGAATTTGTAGCTCTAGCACTTATAAACGGAACTAAAGGTCCGGTAAAAGGTGTGTAAGGTTCATCTCTGGGTAATAGGTGAGGAGGTCTAAGTGAAAACCCTGCAGAATCAACAACTTCCCATTCTATAATTCTATCCTTTATATCTTCTAGTTGATATTTTGCACCAATTTCAAAAACATGGTCTTCTTTTTTAAAAGTTACTTTTGCCTGAACACTTGAAATCAACGCATCTAGATCATTACGTGCATGGTCTAATTGCGAACCGATAGCTTGTGTAAATTCTACATCTCCGGCATTTACACTTCCTAAATCGATATTCACTTCTCCAATTCCGTAAAAAGCAAAAATATCAAAATACTCTTCTTCTTGTGTATTGTATGTCGATGCTGTTAGGTTTATATTTAGATTATCATTTACTTGATAATTTCCTTTTAACGCACCAAATAATGTAAGGTATTGATCGTCTTCTTTTCCTTGATAATTTACAATTAATGCTTTTGGGTCAAAGACCGTACTAAAAATTGTTCTTCTTGTAACGGGAGTATAATCATAATTATTTAATGAAAAGGTCCCTAAAAAATCTAGATTAAATTTTTCATTAATTTGATAAGACACATATGATTGTATATCAGTAAAATTAGGTTTGAAATTGGCTTCAATATCCTTACTATTCACAAATAAACTATTGTCTCTATAACGAACACCTACAATTGTAGATAGTTTGTTGTTTAATGATGAGTTCTCGAGCGTTGCACTTGCCCCCAATAAGCTAGCTTCAATACTGAGTGCGAATTCTTGGGGTTTTCTATAGGTAATATCAAGTACAGATGATAATTTATCTCCGTATTTTGCTTGAAAACCACCTGCAGAAAATTTGACATTTTGCGTAAGATTTGAATTTACAAAACTCAATCCCTCTTGTTGACCAGATCGTACTAAAAAGGGTCTATACACTTCAATTCCATTTACATATACTAAGTTTTCATCATAATTACCACCTCTAACATTATATTGAGTACTCAGTTCGTTAGTACCACTTACACCTAAACCTATATTTTTAAGTGTATTTTCAATACCAGCATTTGCGCCGGGTAATTTTTTAATAGTTTCAATGGGTACTTTATCGATGCCTTTAGCCTTGTCTTTGTTGTTTTTTATAACAACTTCTTTAATTTCTTCTGTTCTGGTTAAAAGTTTTGGAGAAAATGTGAGAGTTCTTCCTTTAGGAATTCTTACACGCTTTGTGTATGTTTTAAATGTTAAGTGGCTGAAAGTAATCGATACAAATTTACCAGAAGGTATTTCTAATTGATATTCGCCGTTGATATTTGAGGCTGTTCCTTTTTTATTGAAAGTAATACTTACATTTTCAATGGGGTTTCCATTTTCATCTTTTACAATTCCTTTTATAGTAGCAGTTTGTCCAAATAGAGAACTTGTAAAAAAGAATAAAAAAATAATAAAAGGAATAATCGCTTTCAAATAAATAGATTTAATTTTTTCTAACTTCCATCTTCGGTCTTCAAACACCACCTCATCCTTTTTTGTTAAACGTTGCAATATACACTTTAGTATTGTTAACGTTATCAACAACAGTAACTTTTAAATTGTGTTTGGTACCTACTAATTCTTTATCGTTAAAATCATAAGTCAATAAGCCTTTTTTCGCATCATATTCTAATAAAATCCATTCACCGTCAATCTCTCCTCTGTAAAATTTAATACCTGAAAGGTTGTCAGAAATTTTAAATTTTAAATACCGATATTTTGTCAATAACTGATTATTCTTAAAGTTAATTGGCGTTATTTTTGGCTTAATCGTATCTAGTGCTAAGGTATAATTACCAAGCGTTTTGCTCAACGTATATAACTTGTCTTCTTTACGACGCGTATTGGTAAAGTATAACCTGCCTTTATAATTCTTTCGAGCGATAAAAAGTTGCTTTCTTTTTTCCTTAGGATACTTAGAAACATTAAAAGTTAAAGTAAAATTTTTGTGTAAAGGAACACTTTGGTTGTGTAAGCTTACAATACTGTCTTTATAATCAAAATTGAAGTACAGATCCTTATAGAAACTATTTTTAGGAAAAGCAGCTGTTACATTGCTTTGGCTGACTTTATTAAATTCATTCGCCTTAAAATAATGTGGGGTTTTAGTAATTTTTTTTGTAACTATAACGGTATCTTTTTTTCCTTTAATAGGAATGATCAATGAACGTTTATTGCCCTTAAAATCTTTAGCAGTTATTTTTACGGTATAGGATAAACTATCTTTAACTTGTAAATATCCTTTATTTACTAAATTTTTATAAATGCTTAATTTATTTGCTGGTTCTACGAAACATTTTTGAATTCGTTGCCTTTTATGATAATATCTTTCGTAGTCAATTAAAGTATTTAAATACCTGGTTTCGCTAAAGGCATAGGTATCTACTTTATGTTCATATACTTTTTTACCATTGACTGTCATTTCTAAACTAAAAATTCCATTATTATTAAGCGCTCCATCTTGCTTATCAATAACATTGATACCGAAACCTAAAGTACCATATGCTTCTATCGGACTTGTTGTTATAGTGCCATTCTTTTTTTTGATAATTTTTAACACTTTCAGTTTATTTGATTGATTTACATGAGAAGAATCTCCGAAAGAATATACTACACCAGCTCTAATTTCAGGAATTTTGGTATCAGGTATTTCAATACCGAAAAGCATCGGATTAATCGGTTTAGCATTAGCATCTCTTATTTCATAATGCAAGTGTGGTCCGCCTGAGCCTCCTGTATTACCACTATAGGCAACAATTTCATCTTTTCCAACAACTAAATCATTGGCTTCAGGAAATAAATGAATGGTGAAGCTTTCTTTTTCATATTGATACTTTTTTACGTAAGCTTCAATTTTTGGTCCAAACTTTTTTAAATGTGCATAAACTGAAGTATATCCATTAGGATGTGTTATATACAGCGCTTTTCCATAGCCCCAATGAGATATTTTAATACGCGATACATAACCATCGGCTGAAGCATGCACATTTAGGCCTTCACGTTGTTGGGTTTTTATATCTAAACCTGAATGAAAATGGTTACTACGGAGTTCGCCAAAAGTACCCGATAATATCAAAGGTATTTTCAAAGGTTTTACAAAATAATCTTTTGGATATTTTGTTTGACCAACTAATGTGCTAAAACTAAAAAATAAAACGAATGCTAAAAATAATCTCCCCATAATTGGGGCTAAAATACTGATTAGAAATTGAAATTAAAAAATAAAACACAATTTATTAATTGTTAAAAAAATATAGTAAAACGTTTCTCATTTAAAATAAACATCTTACAATCAGCGTGTTAAAAAACACATTTAATTTTATTACTAAAAACAGTTGTGAGTCTCTATGAAGAACACTAAATTTGTTCATACGGTTTAGAATCTTTGTATTTAATGAGTAATGTAATAGAAATAGTTGATTCTCTGCAAAGTAAGCTGAATAGATTACTTTCGAAATATGAATTATTACAAATAGAAAATCAACAATTATTAGAGAAAAGTGAAAAACTTGTTCAAGAAGTTCAAGAACAGCAAGAATCTTTAAATTCTATTGAAAAAAAATACGATTCATTAAAAATTGCAAATGCAATTGTAGGCAGCAAAGAAGATAAACACTCAACAAAGCTTAAAATAAATACGTTAATACGTGAAATTGATAAATGTATAGCCCAATTAGATGAATAAGCTCAATTGATGGAAGAGAAACTTAAAATAAAGGTTACCATTGGGGATAGAGTTTATCCACTAACTATAAAAACAGAAGGAGAAGAAGAAGGTGTTAGAAAAGCGGTTAAAAAGATAAATGATCTTATCAAAAAGTTTGAAGAGAACTATGAAGTGAGAGATAAGCAAGATGTTTTGGCTATGTGTGCATTACAATTCGCATCATTGCAAGAAGTCAAAAGTATTTACAATGAGCAAGACGGTGAAAAGATTGAAAATAAATTAAAAGAAATGAGTTTGTTATTAGATACTCATTTATAATACGTTCTTTAAAATATAACAATTACTGCCTACATTAGTTATTTGTTTAATAAACTCAACATTATTTATTTAAAAAGGGTGAGTCTTAGTTAGTAAAGCGTGCCGTACCATTGCTATGGAATTTACGGATACTTGATCAACTAGTTAGCCCTAAACTTGTCTTACAAGGAGTTTATAAAACCCTCTCTAGTGTAGGCTTTTTTTTTGGAATTTTTTTTGAAACAACCTAGCATCGAATTTTACGCTTACAAGGTTGATAAAAAGAATTCTTAAACTTAAAATGAACACAATGGATGGAATGATATTACCAATTATAATTGGTACAGTAATAGGGTTGATAATAGGCTTTGTAATAGCTAAAGTGCTTGAGAAAAATAAAGCATCATTAATTTTAAAAAGTGCTAAGAAACAGGCTTCAACAACCTTAAGACAGGCAAAAATAGATGCTGAAGTACTTAAAAAAGATAAAATATTACAGGCGAAGGAAAAATTTATTGAATTGAAATCTGAACACGAAAAAGTTATTCTTAGTCGTGATAAAAAAGTTTCTGAAGGCGAAAAACGTATCAGAGAAAAGGAATCAAAAGTAGCCCAAGAGCTTGATAGAAATTCGAAATTGAATAAGTCTATTGAAACAAAAATAGCCGATTATGATTATCGAATCGATTTTCTGGATAAGAAAAAGAAGGAATCTGAAAAAATGCATAAAAGACAAGTAGAACAGCTTGAAGTAATTTCAGGTTTATCTGCTGAAGATGCTAAAAAAGAATTGGTAGAATCGTTAAAAGAGGAGGCCAAAACTGATGCAATGGGTTTTATACAAGATAAAATTGAAGAATCAAAACTTACCGCACAACAAGAAGCAAAGAAAATTATATTGAGTACCATACAGCGTATTGGTGTTGAACAAACGGTAGAGAATTGTGTGTCAGTTTTTAATTTAGAATCTGATGATGTTAAAGGAAGAATTATTGGTAGGGAAGGCCGTAATATTAGAGCCATAGAATCAGCTACCGGAGTTGAAATAATTGTCGATGATACACCAGAAGCAATTATCTTATCATGTTTTGATCCGGTACGAAGAGAAATTGCCAGATTATCATTACATAAATTAGTAACAGATGGAAGAATCCATCCTGCTCGTATTGAAGAGATAGTTGCTAAGACCAAAAAAGAAATTGGTCAAGAAATTATTGAAGTTGGTAAACGTACAGTCATAGATTTAGGTATTCATGGTCTACATCCTGAATTGGTAAAAGTCGTAGGTAGAATGAAATATCGTTCTTCTTATGGTCAGAATTTATTGCAACACTCTCGTGAGGTGGCTAATTTATGTGCATTAATGGCCGCTGAATTAGGTATAAATCCTAAAGTAGCAAAAAGGGCAGGACTCTTACATGACATTGGTAAAGTGCCAGATACCGAAAGTGAACTACCACACGCATTATTAGGAATGGAATGGGCTCAAAAATATGGTGAAAAACCGGATGTTTGCAATGCTATAGGTGCGCATCATGATGAAATAGAAATGAAATCATTATTTGCACCAATCGTTCAGGTTTGTGATGCTATTTCGGGTGCAAGACCAGGTGCAAGACGTCAAGTATTAGATTCATATATTCAACGATTGAAAGATTTAGAAGATATCGCTTTTGCATATACAGGTGTACAAAAAGCCTATGCGATACAGGCAGGTAGAGAATTACGTGTTATTGTAGCAAGTGAAAAAGTAGATGATATAAAAGCAGCTGAACTATCATTCAATATTTCTCAAAAAATACAAAATGATATGACCTATCCGGGACAGGTTAGGGTGACGGTAATTAGAGAAACCAGAGCAGTTAATATTGCAAAATAAAGCCCACCTCATTCCTCCCAATGGGAGGAGGCCGGAATAGAAATTTATCCTGCTTTTACAGGAATGACCATTAGATTTTGAAGTAATAATTCTTAACTTCACTTCCCAAAAGAAGGGAAATTTAATTATTAAAGTCTTCCCTTTGGGAAGATTTAGATGGGATTATTTTCTTGGATGATATTTTTCAACAACTCCTTTTAAGAAACTTTTATCTAAATGCATATAAATTTCAGTGGTAGTAATGCTTTCATGACCTAACATTTGTTGTATAGATCTTAAATCTGCGCCGTTTTCTAATAAATGTGTCGCAAAGGAATGCCGAAAAGTATGAGGACTCACTTTCTTTTTAATCCCCGCTTTTTCAGCCAAGTCTTTTATAATTATAAACACCATATTCCGAGTCAATTGTTTTCCTCTTCTATTTAAAAAAAGGGTATCTTCAAAACCTTTCTGAATAGTAATATGATTTCGAATTTGATTTATATAAATATCAATATATTTTTGAGTATTTCTATTTATCGGTACTAAGCGTTGTTTGTCACCTTTACCAATAACTTTAATAAAGCCTTCATCAAAAAACAGGTCTGAAAGTTGCAGACTAATCAACTCGGTTACTCGCAAACCACAACTATATAATGTTTCTAACATAGCTCTGTTTCGCTCACCTTGAGCATTGCTTAAATCAATTTGAGAGATTAGTAGATCAATTTCTTCTGTTGATAAGGTATCAGGTAATTTTCGTCCAGTTTTGGGAGCTTCTATTAATGAGGTTGGATTATCATTTCTATAATTTTCAAAAATCAAGTAGTCGAAAAAACTTCGCAGCCCAGAGATTATTCTGGACTGACTTCTAGAATTTACCTTTTTTGAAACTTCATAAGTAAATTGTTGAACGATCTCATCAGAAATTGATATAGGAGACGTTTTTATACTATTATCTTCTAAAAATAAGATGAGTTTATAAACATCTCTTGAATAGTTTTCAACTGAATTTAAAGATAGACCCCTTTCAATTTTCAGGTATAACTGATAATCACGTAAAGCATCTTGCCATTTCATAAGAATGATTTCATTTTTTTATGTTGCAATATAAACTTAAAATCATTATTTTTTTAAATTGCTTTTATTAAAATCATATCTTCTTAAACTTATAAACAATTATTTAATTCAATAAAGTGGCTATCATTTCGTTATATTATGACTTGAACTATAAATTAAATCAAATATTATGAAAAATTTATGTATTGTTGCTATAATAGCAACTTTTAGTTTTACTAGCATTAATGCTCAAGAGTTTAATATTGGCGCTAAAGCAGGTGTTAATTTTGCTTCAATTACAGGAGATGAAACTGATGATCTTGACTCGAGAACATCTTTTCATATTGGAGCTGTAGCTGAGATTCCTATCTCAGACAAATTTTCAGTACAACCTGAGTTGTTATATTCAGGACAAGGAGCTAAAGCTGAGTCATTATTAGGTGAAGTAAAATTTAAGTACGATTATTTAAACTTACCGGTTATTGCTAAGTATTATGTTGTTGAAGGTTTGAGCCTTGAAGCTGGACCTCAAGTAGGATTATTATTATCAGCTAAAGTAGAAACAGATGAAGATATACTTATTGAACTAGCTACTTCTAAAAATGCCAAAGCGGATGTTGATGTAAAAGATGAAGTTAGCGATATCGATTTTGGATTAAAATTTGGTGTAGGCTATAAATTAGAGAGTGGTTTAAATTTTGGAGCGCATTATAATTTAGGATTATCTAATACTTATGATGGTACAGGATCAAATAATTTTAATAATAAAAATGGAGTGATTCAAGTTTCTGTTGGCTATTATTTTCTTTAAGAGAGTTTAAAATAAAATAGATTACTAAAAAGCGGCTTTATGCCGCTTTTTTTTGATTAAATTAATAGTGATATAATTAACTAAAATAACAACATTTTCGTTGTATGAAAATAATTAAACAAAATATAAAAAATATTATGAAAAATTAGGAATTACTGCTATACTAGTAATTTTTAGTTTAAAACTATAGACGCTCAAGGAGTTCATTTTGGTACTATTACTGGGTTTTAAGCGGTAATGGGAGTAAAGTGATAGTGAATATATAACTGGCTCAGATTTTATACTTTATATCGGATTTGTTTCAGAGATTGGATTAACTAAAAAATTTAAGCTTTAACCAGAGTTATTATATACAAAAGTTGGAGAAAAAAACTTTTTGCAGCTACTAGTCAGCGCTAAATTTTATGTTTCTGAAAAGTTTAATTTACTTGCTGATCCTCAAATAAACTTTACATTAGCTAGTGATGTAGGGAATGATTTTACAAAACTAAATATTGGACTAGGGGTTGGTATGAGATATGATTTTACCAAGAAATTATTTGAACAGTCAAGATATACATCACAAGTTAATAATTATTATACTGGAATCTGGAATCTTTCTTCAAGAATAGGGTTTTTGAGCGCTGGTTTAGGATATCGCTTTTGAATTGGTGAATATAAAATAAAGTAAAAAAGTTGAAGTATAACTTCCACTTTTTTGTTTTTAAATTAATTGTATTTTTGCATTATGAAACTAATTATCATCAATGGTCCAAATTTAAACTTACTTGGGACAAGAGAACCTGAAGTTTACGGAAGTTTATCTTTTGTCGAATTTATGGCTGAACTAAAAGAAAAGTATTCTACTATTTCAATAGATTATTTTCAATCTAATATAGAGGGAGAGTTGATAGATAAGCTACATGAAGTAGGTTTTGATTATGATGGGATAATTTTAAATGCTGCTGCATATACGCATACTTCAATAGGTATTGGAGATGCTATAAAAGCCATTAAAACACCTGTTATTGAGGTACATATTTCTAATGTGTATTCTAGAGAAGAATTTAGGCATATCTCATATATAGCGCCTAACGCAAAAGGTGTTATAATAGGATTGGGATTGAAAGGGTATGAATTAGCGCTACAAAGTTTTGTGCTTTAATAATTATACGACTTAGTAGTTAGAAATAAATAGTAGTATTGCTTTTACAATATTTTTTTATAATAATTCAGTTTTCGTTCTTTATAAGTACTTTCTCTTAGATATTGAAAACCATGATTGAGAGCAACAGAAACTGATTCAAATGATTGTATTTTTATAATTTCAGCACCATTTTAATATCACTCCGTTGATAAGGATTATCGCTTTCTAATGCTACTTCTTCGAATCCATATTTTCTATAGATATAAATAGCATTTTTAAGTATGGTGTTTGAATAGAGTAGCAATTCTTTCCATCTTTTATTTTTGGCAAAATCAATACAATGTTGCATCAATTGTTGTCCTATTTTTAAGCCCTGATAATCTGGTAATACTGCCATTTTACTCAGCTCATAACCTTCATCTTCATTTACCAAAGCTACAGTACCCACGACTTTGTCATTGTACATCGCAAAAAAGATAAAACCTCCATTATCAATAATATAGGTTTTAGCATTTTCTAATACTTCTTTGTCATGGTCTTCTATATAGAAATATTTTTGAAGCCATTCAAAATTTAAATCTCTAAACTTATCCGATAGATTATCATTAAAATCTATAATTGTGATATTATCTTTGCTGTTCATTTTTTTTAAAACTCTAGTGGAAAAAGATTCTTTTTTAAACTCAGTTTCCATATAAGTTATATGCTCTAATAAGGTTTTGTTCACTGCATTATGTGATACTGATTTTATTTCATTATCAATGATTTTCCAAATTGGTTTTAGTTCCGTCAACAATTTTTTTCCTGATTTTGATAGACTAATTTTACGTTTTCGTTTATCTACAGCACCTACTTTTACGGTGATTAATTTTCTTTTTAATAGTGAGTTAACAAATTGTGTAACTGCTGGTTGCGTGACATTTAACGCGTAACTTAACTCACCAATAGTTAATTCATCTTTTTCACTAATCAATTTAAAGATAGGCATTAGATACGGATCAAAATGGATGTCTAATTCGTGATATATCTTAGATGCTTCTTTCATCATTTGGTCACTCAATCGTTTTAAACGAGAACCTAATGCCAATTCTTGATACTGTACTAATTGATCTTGAACATTCATCAATATAATTATTTATATAAATAATTATATAAATGTATAAAATAATATTTAATTCGTATTAATTTTAAAATTGAAGGATTGAGGATTTACATTTCACTATCAATATAATCAATAACCTCTTTTTCAATTTGTACGGTTTCTAAATATATTATTTTTGCTTTAGCGAGGATATCTTCTGCGAACTTTCTGTCTTTTATATCTTTAGCATTGATACGAACATTAAAATAGGCTCCTAAAACAGCTGTTCTTGCACATAGTACGCCAACTCCCGCATCTGACAATGAACTTTGCAAACCTTCTTTTACCATTGCTTGCATAACTTCCATAGAATTATAAGCAGTTTTCATGACTTGAAACGGAATTTCAGTTGCATATTTTGTAGCTTCTTGAATCGCTTTTTTTCTCGTTTCTTTTTCTACATCAGAGTTATTCGGCATTCTAAATCCGTCAATAATTTTATTAAAAGCGTTTGTGTCTTCATCAACTAAAAAGAGCAATTCGTTTTTATAAGTTTGTCCTTTTTCTGCCCATTTTGAATAGAATTCCCACTTATCATCCCATCCTGCTTTGTGAGCTGATAAATTGGCAACCATAGTTCCTAATGAAACCCCTAATGTACCTACATAGGCTGCAATAGAACCACCTCCGGGTGCCATCGATTCTCCGGCAGTTTCATCCGCGAAAGCGTCTAATTTAAAATCAATTAATTGTTGTTTACCATCGTCAAGCATATACTCCACAATTTTTTCTTGCGGATTGAACGACTTTAAATCATCTAAACCTAAGGACTTTACGGCAATTTTTATTTTTTCACTTTCAGCGATTCCTAAAGAACGTTGTTGTTTTGTTAAAAAATAATCTGCAGCATCTAACATTGCCTTCAAAGGCACTAAACCAACTAATTCTGAACCTGTAACACGCAAACCACGTTCATGAGCAGACTGACAACTTTCATCAAAAGCAATATGCATTGGTGTAATAGAAATATTAGTTAAGTTATATGATATTTGAGCAATACCATATTCTTCAATATACCAACCAATACCTTTTACCGCTTTTAACTTTCCGGGTATACGAACAGGTTCACCATTTTTGTCCATTACCTTTTTACCTGTAATTGGATTCCCTTCACGTTTAATGCGTCCAGCTTCGCGAATATCAAAAGCAATAGCATTGGCTCGACGTGTAGAAGTTGTATTTAAATTAATGTTATAGGCAATTAAAAAATCACGTGATGAAATTGCAATAGCACCTGTTTTTTTAACTTTATCATTAAATTCTGCCGGACCAAAATCTGGTTTCCATTCAGTATCTACAAGTTTTTTTGCCAGGCCTTCATATTCTCCAGAACGACAATTAGCTAAGTTTTTACGTTGATCTTCTTTAGCGGCACTTTCATAAAAATATCCAGGAATACCAAGTTCTTCACCCACACGTTCTCCTAATTGATGAGCATACTTAGCAGTTTCATCCAACGTAATTCCAGAAATAGGTACTAAAGGACAAACATCGGTAGCGCCGAAGCGAGGATGTTCACCAGTATGCTTACTCATATCAATTAATTCTGAAGCTTTTTTAATGAGTCTAAAGGCAGCTTCAATAACTTGTTTTGGTTCACCAACAAACGTAATAACTGTTCTATTGGTTGCCTTTCCGGGATCTATATCTAATAGTTTTACACCTTCAACAGTTTCTACCACATGAGCAATTGCATTTATTTTAGAAGTATCTCGACCCTCACTAATATTAGGGACGCATTCTATCAATTGTTGTTGCATTTTGTTTATTTATCAATTTGTATTCAAATTTAAAATTGTTTTCTAAATTGAATCTATTTTTATTGAAAAAATGAAGAAAAGAACCAATTTATATTTCCTATTTTTGCGAGAAATTAAATAATACTAAAAATAAAATGATGAAAGTAATTAAATTATTAGTTGTTCTTATAACAATTACGATGGTGTTTTCTTGTAATAGTCAAGGAACTACAAAAAAGTCACTAGAAAATGAAATTGATACAGTAAGTTATGCTTTGGGCTTAGATATGGCTTATAAGTTAAAGGCGAATTTTTCTGAAGTTAACGAAGACCTTTTTAAACAAGGGTTTGACAATGGAATAGACTCAACTGATATTTTGATTGATAATAAAGAAATTAATGTAATATTGAAAAAATACTTTCAAGCTAAACAGATAAAAGCTAGAGAAAAACAACAAGAAGAAGCGTTGAAGAAAGCAGAGGTTGAATTTGCACCTTATAAGGAAGCCGGAATTAAGTTTTTAGAAGAGAATAAATCTAAAAAGGGTGTTCAAGTTACAGAAAGTGGTTTACAATACATTGTTATGAAACAAGGTTCAGGAGATAAACCTAAGGCTGATTCTAAGGTAAAAGTTCATTATCATGGAACATCACTTGACGGTAGTGTATTTGATAGTTCGGTTGATAAAGGAACTCCTGCAGAGTTTTTTGCTAATCAAGTAATTAAAGGATGGACAGAAGGATTACAGTTAATGAATGTAGGTTCTAAATACAAATTTTTTGTTCCTCAAGAATTAGCCTATGGAGCATTTCCTCGACAAGGTGGCCCAATTAAACCTTTTGAAGCATTGATTTTTGAAGTTGAATTATTAGAGATTGTAAAATAGTCATAAATTCTATACATCATAAAACAAAAAAGAGAGCTTTTAAAAGCTCTCTTTTTTGTTTTATTTAATCCATAAAAATAAATTCCTATTTTCATGTGTACATGAAACCGCAGTGATATCCAGACAAAAACTATAATTATAGCTTATAAAAAAGAGTACAAATTATCTTTTGAGGTTGAAACGCGAGATAATATTTTAACGTTTGAAAAGTAAAAATAATCCTTTTTAATTGTAAATTTAAACATCTTAAATTTCAATAGTATGCAAAAAATATCCTTACTAGTATGTATAACCATTTTTCTAACGTTAGCTTGTAAAAATGATAAAAGTACAGATGAAAACTCAAAAATTGATATGAATAAAAACTCTTTATTGGTAGAATGGAATACACCGTTTGGTGTTCCTCCATTTGACAAAATTAAAAGTGAAGATTATGTGCCAGCCTTTAAAGAAGTCGTTAAGCTTCATAAGGAAGAGGTTGATTTAATTATTAATAATAAAGAAAAAGCTACTTTTAAAAATACAATAGAAGCATTAGAAACAAGTGGCAAAATGCTTGATAGATTTTCAAATGTTTTTTTTGCCGTTAGTTCTGCAAATACGAATGATGAATTAAAAGAAGCGAGAAAAATTATTTCACCTGAACTAACTGCTCATTTCGATGAGATCAGGTTGAATTCTGAACTTTTTAATAGGGTAAATACTGTTTATAAAGAAAAGGATAAATTGGGTTTAACTTCAGAAGAAATGCGTCTTTTAGAAGAATCGTACAAAGGATATGTACGCTCAGGTGTAAATTTAGAAGGAAAGAAGAAAGAAAGACTTAAAGAAATTAATAAGAGGGTTTCTGAACTCTCTACGAAGTTTGGAGACAATTTATTAGATGAAACCAATAATTTCGAATTATATGTTACTCATAAAAAAGATCTAGGTAATTTATCTGCTGGTTTAATTGAAGGGGCTGCCGAAGAAGCTAAGAAGAGAGGACATGATTCTGGTTGGTCGTTTACTTTACAACGTCCGAGTATCAATCCTTTTTTACAAACCTCTCCTAATAGAGAATTTAGAGAAAAATTATTTCAAGGATATGCATTACGTGGAGATAATGACAATGACAAAGACAATAAAGCAATTATTCAAGAAATGACCTCGTTACGTGCCGAAAGAGCAAATTTATTAGGTTTTAAAACACATGCTGATTATGTACTTTCAGATAATATGGCTGAGAACCCTGAAGCGGTTTACGAGTTCATGAATAAATTATGGCCTTCGGCCTTAAAAATGGCAAAAACTGAACGTAAGGTTTTGACTGATATGATGAAAAAAGAAGGTGTTAAAGGTGAATTCAGAGGCAGTGACTGGCGTTATTATGTAGAGAAAGTGCGAGCAGAACGCTATAATTTTAACGAAGATGAAACTCGACCTTATTTTGAATTTAATGCTGTGAGAGAAGGTGTTTTTACATTAGCAAATAAATTATTTGGACTTAGTTTTAAACAATTAAATGATGTTCCGAAATGGCATGAAGATCAACAAGTATTCGAAGTATTAGAAGCTGATGGAAAACACTTAGGGGTTATTTATATGGATTTTTTCGCACGTGAAAGTAAGCGTGGTGGTGCATGGATGAATGCCTTACGAAGCCAGTCGAATACTGATAAATTTGTGACACCCATCGTAACAAATAATTTTAATTTTCCGCCTTCAACAAAAGATACTCCTTCATTATTGTCATTTAGTGAAGCACAAACGTTATTTCATGAGTTTGGACATGCATTACATGGTTTGTTGTCTAATGTAAAATATCGATCATTATCAGGTACAAATGTACCTAGAGATTTTGTAGAGTTTCCTTCTCAGGTAATGGAAAACTGGATGAGTGAACCGGAAGTATTGGCACTATATGCTAAGCATTATAAAACAGGAAAGATAATACCTGAAGCAATGGTTAAAAAAATGAATGAGGCGAATAGTTTTAATGAAGGTTTTAGAACTGTAGAGTACATGGCAGCGGCTTACTTAGACATGAACTGGCATACGTTGACCGATGCGACAAAACAAGATGTAAGAAATTTTGAAAAAGAAGCCATGCAGAAAATAGGATTGATAGATGAGATCTTACCGCGTTATAGAAGTAATTATTATTCACATGTATTTGCCGGTGGTTATTCATCAGGATATTATAGCTATTTATGGAGTGAGGTTTTAGATGCCGATACGTTTAATGAGTTTAAAAAGACGGGTAATATTTTCGATCCAACATTGTCAAAAAAATATCGTACAATGTTAGGTAGTGGAGGTTCGAAAACAGGGATGGAACTCTATAAAGAATTTTTGGGAAGAGCACCTGAAATTGATCCTTTATTAAAGAAAAAAGGGTTTATATAGGTTGATGATAATGGTATTGACTAGTCCTAAAAAGATGCTGTCTAAAAAGGCTAAATTCAAATGAACTGTCTCCTTGAGCACAGTCGAAAGGTTCTTATTTTTAATAACTTATAGTTTTCGACTGTGCTCAAACTGACAAAAGTATTACTTTTTAGGCAGCCTCTTTTTTATTGAATTTAATGTTGTACGACTAATTTTTCTGCATCATTTTTAAAGTAAACCATCCTAACACTAAAATTATAATTGTCATTAGTGCCCATAACCAAGTCTTATTTTTAAATAAGGGCTCTGCTTCTACTATTTCTTTTTTATCTATAATCTTTTCTCCTTTCATCGATAGCATAGTCAATGAATCAGGAATAATAGAAGTAAGGTGATTCAAGTCATAATTAGGACTACTAGTTCTGCTATTACCATAAGTTAGAAAATATATTGCCGGTTTGGTAAAGCGAGCAAGTAATCCATGTGAATATCCTTTTATATTAAGGTTTTTAAATGTCAATGGTTCATTGTCATTGTTGTGAATTATTATTTTTAAATTTTGAAGCACAGTACTCGTAAATTTAAATTTATTTTCTTCTATTGAACTAAGTGTCCCTGATGATAAAGTACCGTAGTTATAATGCCATCCTTGTTCTGTTTTGACACTGTCAATTAAATATTTAATTGTAATTGGCCGGTAGTAATCATAGGTATCAGCCATATTTATTTTAAGAATACTTACAGGAACAGTGTTTTCTAGCTCAACATCAATTACCGTTTCTTTCTTTTGTTTTGACTCATTTACCTTCACTGTTTTTATTTCAAAATCCTTAAGGTCAGCACCAGAAAATTCTTCAAAACTTATTTTTGTATTATCTAAAAGAGGTTTCTGTTTACTATTAATACGCAACCTATAAAAAAGATAATTTGAATTTGGAAAATTAATGTTTGTAAACTGATAGTTGGTTCGTTCATTTTTAATTGATAGGATTCTATAATTATCTAAAATTTGAAACCATTCTTGTTGATTTTGACTGCCTTGAAGTTCTATCTTCCAATCAAAATTGTCCCGTTTAAAATCTAATTTTATTTGATTAATTGGTTCTTTTGCAGGTATTTTAAAAGTAAAATAATATCCATTTTTATTAAATGATTTATTAATAGAGTTATAGTTTATTTCATTGATTATTGTTTTTCCTTTAGAAATATTTAAAAGATAAGGAGCTTCAATAGTATCATTTTCAGTAGTTATACCATAAATTCTAAGATCGGAAAGATTTGGAGAAATTTTACTAAAAATTTCGTTTGGCAATTCTATAGTATGCCATCGATCATTTACACCAACTAATTCTCGTTTATAATTATACTCGCTAATCTGTCCAAAGGTAAATGAACAGATACATAGAAATAAACAACAATTAATTTTAGTTTTCAGTTTCATCAGAAATTAGGTCTTTGTATTTGTTATATAAAAATGAAATAAATAATAGTATAATACCGAGAGAAACGAGTACAATAGTTTTTGAAATTGTGGGTAGATGGGCAATATCATATAAGAACAGTTTTAAAAGCGTAACTGCGAATAATATAATAGCACTTATGCGTAAATATTTTTTCTTTTTCCAAATTCCCAATCCAATTAGTAATAACGAATATGCTCCCCAAAGTATACTCAAACCTAGTTTGTCTGATTGAGTTGAAGCAGCCATATCCATCCAATGTAATAGTTCACTACTGGCAATCCATAAAATCGAAATATGTAATAAAATAGTGAAAGGAACATTAAAATTTACTTTCATAAATTTCTGACGAATATAGTGATAGAATGCAAATAGTAATAATGCTAAAAATGCAAAAGAGATATATCGCATTCCGATATTAAGTTCACTGGTTTGATAATATTTTGCAGTGGCTTCATTTAAATAGCTATGACGTAATTCACTTAATTCATATAATGCTTCAGATAGGAATAGGAGTATGGCTAAAATATTTACTGCTAAATTTAAGGCTCCTAACATCTGATTTTTTATTTTTTTAATATTTATAAAAGAAACAATTGTCAGAAATAATAAGGTGTAATTTATTATCCAAATATTCTTGTATGTACGCAAATCATAATTATATTCATTTATTGGATATGTTGATTCTCCATCTCTATTGATGACAATTGCTGAATCAGTATAAAGTTGATTCCAATATGTTTCAATTTCAATTTTGAATGCATAGTAAATTACAAATAAAAGAATAGCCGGTGCAGCGTAAGAAATGATCTTAAAAAAACCTTTTTGAAGAGCTTTCGGTTCCGAATAATTTTTATTTCGATTTATAAAGTTTATAAATCCGAAAGCAACGATAAATAATAAAGACGACAGGAAATTGATATTAAAAATCGGAGTTATTTTTGATTCAGGAAAATCTGGATTATAATAACCATAGAGTGTCGACCAATCATGAATAATACTGAATAGTGCTAGTATCATTAAAGGATAAGATAGTTTTTCATAAATAGGAACATTTTTAGTTCTACCAATCCAAAATAATAAAGCGGCTTCACCAGCCCATAATAATGTCACCCAATTACCATCTAATTGTACAGGAATGGCAATTGTAATAAACACCAAAACCAAACCAGAAATAAGACGGAGTAAGTTTTGGTCTGCCAGTTTTTTCTTGTATATAATAACGCTTACAACAAAATGTATGACAGCATTACACAGCGTAAACAAGCCTAACAATTGCTCTCCTATACTATGATTAGATAATATGGCATATCCCACACCGTAGAATATAAACGAATTAGAAAGTAATAATAAAATATCTTGCTTTCCGAACTTTTCCTTTTTGAGTACTTTGTAAGAAAGAAAGGTTAAGTAGAAAATGGCAAAAAATAGAGCGAGAAATATCAATGCTAATCTAAAATGTACATCAGGATAATAATCAAAGAAGTACCAAGAAAAATAGATAATCCATGTCATTACAAATGCCGAAATGTATAAAGCTTTCCAATATTTTTTAAACGAGATAAATAGAATTCCTATATTGGTAATTGCCATATAACTAAATAATATATCTACCCTTCCAGAATTTTCACTTAGCAAAAATGGTACTGCATATGCACCCACTAATCCTATATGAGCAATAACCTGTTTATTGTAATTTATAGCTGCAACTACAGTAAAAGCTGTAAGTAATAACATTAATATAAATGCAAATGTTTGGGGTATTAAATCATAAAAATCATATGCTGCAAAAGTTATAAAATACATAATAGCCATTGCGCCGCTAACAAGTACTGCACTAAAGTCTTCGTATTTTTTCTTCAATTTAATTCCAAATCCAATGAGTCCTAGTCCGACTAAATATCCTAATATTATTCTTGTTAAAGGGCTTATCAAATCATGTTCAATAGAATATTTTGCGCCTATTGCAACGCCGATTACCGTAATCGCAATTCCAATTTTGTTTATTAAGTTTTCACCGATGAATTTTTCAAGATCGGATTTAACCTTTGGCTGTTTAATAGCTTTTTTGGCAAGTTGTTTTGGAGGTTCAGAAACGGTTTCTGTTTGTTGTACTTCTTTGTCAGCAAGAACATCTTCTTTTGTTATCTCAGTACTTTTTTCGGTTAATGTCTCTTGAGTTATTAAGTTTTCTTTTTCTACAGTTGTAGGTTCTTGAGAAGTTTTAAGCTTGTAAATTTCTTCCTTAATTTCTCTAACTTCAACAGAAAATAGTTGTTGTTTTGCTAAAAGTGTTTCAAGTTTTTCAAGGAGTTGGTTAATTCTATCTTCGTTTTCGATCATTTTTATTTTTTCTTGTTAGCAAATCTAATAAGGTGTCATTTTCAGTGAATGCTCAAGTTTAAGTATCTAATAAACGAAGTTAATCTTTTATTTAGTTTAAGCAAATGAGTTGCTTATAATATTTACGAAGTCTTAATGTTATAAGCGAGTTAGAGCCATTACATTATAGTTTGTATCCTTTCAAATTACAGTTCAACATTAAACCCTACCTCTAAGAGAGCAGTATTTATACCACTATTTGGTTGATTTAATTCTGCATTAGAGATATGTCTATAATACCCTTTCATATCAATGTAGACTTTTTTATATATTTTAGAAGTAATTCCTAAGCCAATAACTTCTGTAAAGGCAAAACCCTTCGGCAAACGTTCTGTACGTTTACTAAGATAAATAGGACTAATACCTATTAAAGCATACATACTATTTGATCGATTTAGTTTATACCCTACGAGTAAATTAGTATTTAAAATATATTCAGTTAGCTTTTTTTTAGTAGTAAATTCTTCTCGCATAGCCATATAATTTGGTTCGACAGGTTTTACAAAATGTTCATTTAGTAATTGATGTTCAGCAAAACCTAAGGTTGGTTCAAAAACTATATCTAAATTGAATTTTCCAGATTTTAAGGGATAGAAAAATTGAATTTTAAATAGACGGGTATTATAGCTATAATCTTCATCATGTAAAAAAGGTTTTTCTTGATTGCCATAACTATATGAAAACCCAATTTTTGAAGGAGCATACCATTCTTTGTTTTGTGCGTTAATGGTTAAACTATTAAAGCAAAATACGATGTATAGAACAGTAAGTATAAAAAAATTATGCAGCAATTTATATGTTTAGTTTAGAGGGGTTATGGTAATATTACAACAACTAGTATGGTTTATATTATTTTTCCATTAATAATTACAGTATCAATCAAATTACTACCAAAAGCATAGGGTAAAAAACCATAGGATGGTATAAGCTTAGTAATAATAAGATTTGCCTTTTTACCTTTGGTTATACTGCCATGAGTGCTCGATATATTCATAGCATAGGCTCCATTGATAGTTGCTGCATTGATGGCTTCTTCGGGGGTCATTTTCATCTTAATACAAGCGGTACTCACTACAAAATTCATATTACCACTTGGCGTTGATCCCGGATTATAATCAGTAGCTAAGGCTAATGGTAGTCCGGTATCAATGAGTTGACGAGCTGGCGTATAAGGAATGCCTAAAAAATAAGAGCATGATGGTAATGCTACAGGCATTGTATTATTCTTTTTTAATGCAATGATATCATTGGTGTCCATAACTTCTAAATGGTCTACCGATAAAGCATTGTGTTTTATACCCATTTGTACACCACCCATAATGGTAAATTGATTGACATGAATTTTAGGTGTCAATCCGTATTGTTTACCGGCAGTAAGAATTCGGTCAGTTTGCTGAGTTGAAAAATATCCTTCTTCACAAAAAACATCGATAAATTCTGCTAGTTTTTCTTTGGCTATTTTCGGAAGTATTTCATCAATAATCAAATCGACATATCCATCCTTATTGTTCTTAAATTCTTCAGGAAAAGCATGAGCTCCTAAAAAGGTAGCTTTTATTTCTATAGGATAGTTTTGTGCTAACTTTTTAATTACTCGAAGCATTTTTAATTCTGCTTCTACTGTCAATCCATATCCTGATTTTATCTCAACGGCGCCTGTACCCAAAGTCATCACTTCTTCAATGCGTTTTGACGATTGTAGGTACAATTCATCCTCAGAAGTATGCTGCAGTTTTTTTGCTGAGTTTAAAATACCACCACCTTTGTTCGCTATTTCTTCATATGAAAGACCATTGATTCTATCAACAAATTCTCCTTCACGATTGCCGGCATAGACAATATGTGTATGGCTATCACACCAAGTAGGTAATACTATTTTTCCTTTAGCATTTATAACAGAATCTGCAGTAATCTCGCCTAGATTTTCCATGCTTCCAAAGTCACTAATGAGATCATTTTCAATAAGGAGATATCCATTTTTTAGCGTTGGTAATATTTTCATATCATCACCTGAAACTTTCTGTATAGCTATTTCTCTGACTTGGAGTAATTCTTTAATGTTTGTTATTAATATTCGCATTAATATTTATCTTTGATGTAAAGATAATTTAAAAGTATTAAAAAATGTTACAATTACCTGATAACGAATATGCACCTTTTTACAAGCCCTATATTTTAGCTGCTTCAAAATCAGAGAAAGGAATTATCGAGAATTTGCAAGGCAGCTTGATTGACTTTTTTGAGCTTTTGTCTGAACTATCCCAAGAAAAACAATTGTTTGCTTATGACGAAAATAAATGGACGATCAAAGAACTTGTCCAGCATATGATTGATACTGAAAGGGTGATGTCTTACGGAGCTTTACGTATTTCGAGAAATGATAAAATTGCTTTACCAGGATTTGATGAAAACGATTATGTTTTAAATGCTAATGCAAATCAGATTCCGTTTGTCGAATTGTTAAAAGAATTTTCTTTGGTACGGAAATCTAGTATCGCAATGTATAAAGGATTTACTGATGAGATGTTACTTCATAAAGGAACTGCAAGTGGCACAAATGTTTCGGTAAGAGCTTTGGGTTATATTTTAACAGGTCATGTTTTACACCATTTAAAAATTATACGAGAGAGGTATTTATAACGAACTACAAACCTTATAAATATCTGATAATCTGTTTTTTAAAGTCGAACTATACTAAACCGTAATAAATAAACGTTATTTATGTGTAATTTGACCAAAATATGAAAAACAACAACCCAACTATCGAAAACGAATCTCCACGTTTAAAAAGAAGAAAAAGAAAAATTAATAGTCCTTATAAAAAAGGAAAATATTCAATCTCAAGACTAGATGAATATGAAGTTTACCTCAACCATATTGAGTTATTAAGTAAAAATGGAAATTTAGAAGCTATATAGAGCTTAATATTCAGTTTTATCTTCTTTCTTTTCCCATTCTTGAAAAGCTTCTAATGCAATATCGCGAGCACATTGTTCAAAAGGGATGCTACGCTTATCATCGGGTAACGGAATTTCTTTATAGATAAAAGAGTCATCAAAACCTATATTTGCTGCATCTTCTTTATTACAACCATAATAAACTTTATCTGGTCTTGCCCAATAAATGGCGCCTAAACACATAGGGCATGGTTCACAAGAAGTATATACTATGCAACCATCTAATTGAAATGAGTTTAAATGATTACAGGCGTCTCTAATGGCAGTAACTTCTGCATGTGCAGTAGGATCGTTGGTTGATGTAACTTTATTATTACCGCGCCCAATTATCTTACCATCTTTTACAATAATACAACCAAACGGACCACCTTCATTTGCGTTCATACCTTTGATAGCTGCCTTTATGGCTTCACCCATAAATTTATCATTTTCTGAAGGAACCGCGGTAGGATCTAAGTTATTTTTTTCCAATGCTTTTGCAGCTTCGTCTAGAAATTTTTTATTGAAATTATTACACATAAAGTTTATTTTTGACAAAATTAAACAAATTTCAAAAAGCTAAAAAGCTAAAAAGCAAATACCAAATTCAATAATTACAAACTTGATTTTTTTTACTGAATTTGATATTTGCCTTTTGATATTTGTTTTTTTAAAGACTTCCCGTCATATCTTCAGGTTTCACCCATTCGTCATATTGTTCTTCTGTTACATGACCTAAACGGACAGCCTCTTCTTTTAATGTGGTGCCATTTTCATGAGCCGTATTTGCAATTTCAGCTGCTTTGTAATATCCTATTTTAGTATTCAATGCAGTTACAAGCATTAATGAATTATTTAATAATTCAACTACTTTTTTATGATTTACTTCTATACCTGTAGCACAGTTATCATTAAATGAAGCACAAGCATCACCTAATAAGCGAGCAGATTGCAAAAAGTTTGCTGCCATCAATGGTTTAAAAACATTCAATTCATAATGTCCTTGCAAACCACCAACAGATATTGCTATATCATTACCAATAACTTGAGCACAAACCATTGTTAAAGCTTCTGCTTGTGTTGGGTTTACTTTACCTGGCATAATAGATGATCCCGGTTCATTTGCTGGAAGAATCAACTCACCAATACCAGATCGAGGTCCCGATGCCATCATTCTAATATCATGAGCTATTTTATTTAGTGATACAGCTAATTGTTTTAAGGCTCCATGCGATTCAACTAAGGCATCATGTGCAGCTAAAGCCTCAAATTTATTTTCAGCAGTTATAAATGGTAGTTCTGTAAACTCAGCAATTTTTTGGGCAACCAATACGTCATAACCTTTTGGTGTATTTAATCCGGTACCAACTGCAGTTCCACCCAATGCTAATTCAGACAAATGTGCTAATGTGTTTTTTAAGGCTTTTAATCCGTGATCAAGTTGAGAAACATATCCTGAAAATTCTTGTCCAACGGTTAGGGGAGTGGCATCCATTAAATGGGTACGTCCGATCTTAACAATATCTTTAAATGTATTAGATTTAGCCTGTAGCGTATTTCGTAATTTTTCAACTCCTGGAATCGTTGTTTCGATAATCATTTTATAGCAAGCTATATGCATTCCTGTTGGGAAGGTGTCATTAGACGATTGAGATTTATTTACATCATCATTAGGTTGAATAGTTTTTTCTCCCTCACCAATCACATTACCAGCTATTTCATGAGCACGATTAGCAATAACTTCGTTGACATTCATATTACTTTGTGTGCCAGAACCTGTTTGCCAAATCACTAGAGGAAATTGGTCATCGTGTTTTCCGTCTAATATTTCTTCACAAACAGTTGAGATTAGATCGCGTTTATCTTCGGTCAATACACCTAATTCACAATTTGCATATGCAGCAGCCTTTTTTAAGTAAGCAAATCCATATACAATTTCTAAAGGCATTGAAGCAGAAGGCCCTATTTTAAAGTTATTTCTTGAGCGTTCGGTTTGAGCTCCCCAGTATTTATCGGCAGGTACTTCAACCTTACCCATAGTGTCTTTTTCTATTCTATATTCCATAATAGTAGTTGTATTAAGTTTATTAACCTAAGTTCGATGTAAGAAAATCTTACATCGAACTTAGGTTCTAACAAAGTTACGAAATATGAACATTAAAAGGGTTAGTATTTGCTAACCCTTTTTATAATTTTATTGTATTTCGAACTGAAGTTAATTTACCACAGCACATTTTTCAATAATGACATTTTCTGTAAGATCTAAATCTTCATCATATTCAGCTCCAGAGCGAATAACTCCTTTAATTTTTATTTGATTTCCAACTTCTAAATTATCAACTTGGCTATTGCTATCTAGCGTAAATGTGCATGAAACACCCATTTTTTCTGATGCCTTTTTAAGGAGTATAACTTTCTGTCCTAATTGATCTTTTGAAATATTTGCAACGATACCATTAACAACTAATACTTTTGATTCTCCTTCGCTATCTAAATATAGATTATTAGCTTTTTCTTTATCCGATAAAAATTCATTTACTAATTTGGTAGCATCAATTGTAGCAAAAGCTTTTGTGTTTTGAATATTTCTATGTGGCATAAACCACATATAGGCAAAATAACCTAATGTAACTATAATTACAACCGCTATAATTTTAAAGATTTTAGATTTCATAACCTTATTTTAATTGGTTTTTTCGGTGTAGTTCAAGTTAGCAGTTATTTTAATTGTTTTTGAAATATTAGTAGATGGTTTCCCACTTTTGAAAATAACTCCGTAATCTGCTAATACAATATCAAATTCAGTTACACCAGTTACATTCCCGTTTTTTACAGTAAGTGCGAGTTTTTCAGAAACATCTTTGCTCACTCCATGAATAGTTAAGCTACCGTTTACTTCAGCTTCATAGGTGCCATCTTTAGTAAAATCTATGTCAGAAAGATTTGTAATTGTACCTTTAAATTTACTTTTTGGAAACTGTTTTGTATCTAAAAACTTTTTAGAATTATAATGTTTTTGCATTAACGCCTTTTCAAATTCAAAACTTTGCATAGGTACAGAAAAAACAACATCACCGGTCGCAGGTTTGATAATACTGATAACTTTGTAGTTGTTTGCTTCGATGTCTTCAGCTGGTGTACTAGAGAAAATTTTAATGTGTCCGCTTGTAGTTGATTGATCGTTCTGACTAAAAGCCGTAATAGAAATTACAGCAAGAAATAAAGTTAAGAATAGATTTTTCATAAATAATAAATTTAATTTTTTTGTTATTAAATTTCGTTATACCCGATTTGACGTTAAATTAAATATGCCTTACAGTAGTTATGTCAATTATGATAAAATTTTTTATCATAATTGGCAATTTTAATTTATTTAACCAAGATTTATATTTGTAAATAATCTAAAATAGTATCGGTAAATGCAATGCTCACTATGAATTATCCACCAAATTCTTCACCACCATCATCAAAATTTTGTCCACGACTTGGTCTTTTCTTTTTTTGGTTGAATCGATAAGTAAATGATAAATTGAAGCTACGTTCTCTCCATTGAAATTCACTAGTGCCTATAAAGCTATCAGGCACAAATATCTCAGAATCTCTTTTTCGTGTATTAAACAAATCACTTATATTAAAGGCGATTGAAGCTTTTTCTTTAAAGAGATCTTTACTAAAAGCTAGATTCGTAGAAAAGATGCCTTTTCTAGTAGTTTGTGCATTTTCACTTGGTCCTCGATAGAATAATCGTGTTTGCCAATCTATTTTTCCGGGTAGTGTTACTTTATTATTTAACCGTATAAACCAACTGGTATTCTCTGCATCTAAATTTTGACCGTTAAAATCTCCTTTAGTGATTGATTTAAATAGGTTGAAGTTTCCGTTTAAACGCCATTTTCGACTCGGATTATAAGTAAGTGTAAATTCAAATCCGTAGCGATCATTACTTGCTAAATTTATAAGAGTTCTTCTAATTACCGGAACTAACTCATCGTTTATAGTTTCAAATTCTCCTGTAGGTTCACTAATTGAACTAAAAGCATCTGTGGCATGTTGGAAATAAATTGATGAATTTAATGTTAGTTTTCCAAAACGATTTAAATAACTTAAATCAACTCCGTTAGAAAAACTCGGATCTAAATTAGGATTCCCCTGAAATAAATTAGTAGCACTAGAACGCGATGGAAAAGGATTTATAAAACGAGATCGTGGTCTCCTTATACGTCGATTATAACCAAGAGTTAAATTTTGATCCTCACTAATTTCATATCCTAAATTAATAGTAGGAAAAAATTCGGTATAGTTTTTTACTTCATGTTCGTTGCTGGTTATTTGATCTATAGTAATACGTGTGGTTTCAAGTCGCAATCCTAATAGGTAACTAAATTTTTTAATTTTACTTCCATATTGTGAATAGAGAGCATTGATATTTTCTTTATAAATTAAACGATTGCTTAAATTTTGATTTAAAATAGCAGCACCATTAATAATAGAGTCTACTCTGTAATCAGTATTTAGTTCATTAAAATTACCGCGATAGCCAAATTCAAATTGATTATTCTCTCCTATGGGTAATACATAATCACTTTGAAGTAGAATTCTTTCTTGATTTTCTAATGTTCTCACTTTTTCAACTTCAATATCATCTTGAGTAATTAATGAGTTCTCATCTTCACTACTATCTTCATATTGAAAATCAAAAGTGAACTTGTGCCCATCAGTTTTAAATTTTTTATCATAATTAATTGAATACTGTATGGTTTTATCATCTTCAAGCTCAGGATCAAACCTAATACTTTCAGTTTCTATACCATCTCTATTTCGTTGAAAAATAGCATTAGTTGTATTACTTTCATTATCACTTTCTCTAAATAAAACTGATGTTGTAATTGATGAAGTTTTATTTACGTACCATTCTAGACCAGCGCTTGTGTTGAGCCCTTTTCTGAGTCTATCAAAATCTCGAGTTTCTTCAAAAAGTAAGTCTTTATCAAAAAAAGTAGTAGAGGAAAATGCATTACCAGGTACTTCTCTATAACTATATCCTGTAGTTGTAAAGAAATTAAAATCGCCTGTTCTATAGTTTATATTGCCAGAGATACCTGCTGCTTTTGGATAACCAACATTAGTGGTAATAGCTCCATTTAAACCCTGTAATTTACTTTTACGTAAAATAATATTTAGAATTCCGGCAGTTCCTTCGGCATCATATCTTGCCGATGGAGAAGTTATTACTTCAACTTTTTCTATGGCCTCGGCGGGGAGCTGACGCAACGCATCGGTAGAGCTTAATCCGACAAGTCCCGATGGTTTTCCATTAATAAGGATTCTAACATTTTCATTTCCGCGTAAAGCAACAGTACCTTCAACATCAACAGAAACCGAAGGTACATTATCCAATACATCACTTATAGTACCACCTTTAATGGTTAAATCTTTACCAACATTATAGATTTTTTTATCTAATCTAATTTCAACAGTAGTTTTTTCTGCAATAATTTCTACTTCATCTAACGTTTCTCTATCAATATCTAATACAATTGTACCAAAATTTATATTTTCTGTTATCTTTTGTTTTGGAAAATGATGCGTTTTAAAAGAAATGAATTCAATAGAAATGTCATACATGCCTCTATTAATTTCGATATTAAATTCACCGTTACGATCAGTAAGACCGCCTGAAACTTTTTTACTTCTTAATGAAGTTAAAACGATAGTTGCGTATTCAAGTGGCTGTTGAGTTTCTTTATCAATTACTTTCCCAGAAATTTGAAATTTTTGAAATGTTGGCTGTTGTGCATTAATTGAAAAAGGAACACTCAAGAATATTGCAAATAGAATTGCTTTATACATATTGAATAGTATTAATTAAAACATTCGTGATCCTTGCCCTCTTCCTTGTCCTTTTCCTTTTCCAGAACCCTTATTTGAGCCTTTTTTTGATTGGGAGTTTCTTTGACTATTTTGTTCTTTAACTATTTTGTCTAGCGAAGTTATTTGTTCTCCGGTTAACACTTCTGACAATTCTTCATTTCGATTCATAGTCAGATCTCTCATTTTAGCTCTCATTACTTCACCTGAATCAGATTGATTTCTAAGTTCTTTTCTTTTCGTAGCATATTTTTGTAATATCCTTTCTACTAAAACCGATTGTAAGCCATCAAGACCTAACTTTTCTTGAATTTTAACCATTTGTTTCTCTACAGATTCTACGGAGTTAGAGTTCCTATTATTCTTGTGCGAATTTTGATTGTTTTTTTGAGAAGTAACTATTTGAGGATATATAAATAGCACTAAAAATGATATAAATAGTATGTAATTTTTCATTGACGATTAATTAAAAGGTGATACTTTATTTATTATAAAATAAGACATGCGAAAAGTATAAAGGTTTAAGTGATTTTCAGTTAAATAAAAGTTAAAACCCCAATAGAATAGATTGTTTAGAAAAAGTATAAATAGATAGGTAACGAATTGTATGTCAGTAATTTATTTAAATTTTAAAATAACGAGTGATTCATTATGAAAATTTCTTTTAAGTTACAGCATATTTGAGACAATATTTCTCTCTATAAGATGCTATCTAAAGGCAATTCTTTTTATGACTCAATGTGATATTTAGAGAACTATTAGGCTGAGATCCGGTTATCAAAAGTTTTAATAATACAATTATGACATGCCGTTTTGTTACTATTGATGAATAAAAATATTTTTATTTTTTTCGTGACCATAAAATGGTAATGATTGGATATTGTTACTAAGTTAAGTTAAAAAAAATAAAGCTTATATTATTTAGTTTGAAAAAATATAGTATTTTTGGAGCAGATTTAAGTAATCAAATTATGGAATTTCAACAATTTATAGGATTTATTATTTTTTTAAGCGTTTTTACAATGGGATTTTGGATGTTAATCTTTTTATTGACGTTTGTAGTACCTTATTGGTTGTTCGGTGCTTTTAAAGAAGGAATGCAATTGAAACGGGAAGCTAAAAAGTTAAAAAAGTAGTTTATCTTACTATAATATATTAAAAAAGGGTGGACAAATGTCTACCCTTTTTTTATGCTCGTAAAATTCTTTAGATGAGTAATTTAACTATAATTTTTCATCTTGTTTATCTTGCATTACATCCTTATTAATATCTTTACTACGATCTCTTGAACTTCTTCTTTTTTGATTGAATCGATATGTAAATGATAGGTTAAATTTCTGGTCATACCTCACTCTTCTAAGCATATCAGTATTTGCTTCAAACGATTGAGTCGAAAACCATTTCGAATTAAATACATCAATAGCCCTAAATGTTAATGTTGCTTTCTTTTTAAATAGGTCTTTACTTACCGTTATATTCGAAAAATTTATAGTTCTTAATTTCGTTAACCCGTTAGTTATCGGAGATTGATAGTAGTGATCGGCTTTGAATTTCAGTCCGTTTTTTAATGATATTAACGCTGAACCGCTTGCATACCAAACCCAACTATTAAAATCGTATTGATTATTTAAAGTATTAGAGATGTCTAAATTATAAGGACTCACATAAGCACCTAGACGTAATCCTGTAATTGGTTTGTATGTTATATCCATATCTACACCAGTAATATTTTTATCACCACTGTTAATGAATGTTCTTCTAAACGTATCTAAACCATCATCATTTTGGCCGGTATCTTGTATAATTGATAAGAATTGATCACTTGCATTATTAATATAAACAGATGAGGTCAATATTAATTTGTCAAAGCTCATATCATATAATAACTCAAAATAATTAGTGTAGTATGGGTTTAATTCAGGGTTGCCAATAGACTGAAAACGTTCATTGGTTAATGAAATAAAAGGATTTAATTGCGCTATTGAAGGTCTATCAATTGACCTGCTGTAATTAGCTGATAAATAACTACCGTTTTCAAATTCATAACCTAACATAGCCGAAGGAAATACATCAGTATAATTTTTTGAAAAGTTGTCAATAGTCGAATTCTCTCCAAAAGTAACATCAGAAATTTCTGTACGTAGACCTAATGAATATGATAGATTGCCGTGAGAGGCATTATATTGCCCATAAAAAGCATGAACTTTTTCATCGTAATTAATGACATCGTTAAAGCCGCCTATAGTGACAAAGTCTCTTAAAATTTCATCAAACTGATCTACCTTATAATCATTTTCATAAAGACGGAAAGTACCTTTATAACCTAGCTCTAACTTTTTGGTTTCATTTAAAGGAAGTGCATAATCTAATTGAAATAAGAAATTATCAAGATTCTGATCTTTATCAACTTTTTGAAATATATTCTCAGAAATTGGTATTATAGTGTTTTCATTAATAGTAGTATTATTTTTAGAAACAGTATTGTCATATTTAAAATCGAATGAAAGCTGATGGCCATCATCATTAAATTTTGTAGTATAGTTTAAAAACAACTCAATTTTAGAAATATCATCAAAATCTCCAACATTTCTAATCGCTGATTGCTTTAAGCTATTAGCAGCATCAAAATCATCTAAACTCAAGTTTGAGATAAAATTTTTATTATTTGTATTTACAAGAAATGAAGTGGTTAATGTACTGTTATTATTGATATAAAAATCACTACCAAAACTAAATAAGAAACTGTTTCGTTGGTTTTCATCCTTACGAATTTGCTCAAAAAAACCAGTAGCAATATTGTCACTATCTAAAAATGTTTGATCAATTGTTGCACGCTTAATTTTCTTTTCATTATTAAAGCTAATGGTCGAAAACAGATTGATATTGTCAGTATTTTCATTCAGAAAAGTAGAGCCTCCATTATTATCAGGCGTACCTAAATGCAGGTCAATTGAACCGCTTAGTCCAGTACCTTTCCTCTTTTTAGTGACGATGTTTATAATTCCACCACCACCTTCTGCACTGTATTTGGCAGAACGTGTAATAATCTCAACTTTTTCAATAGAGTTGGAAGGGATAGTACTTAGAATGTCAGTGCCACCATCCAGGCCGAATACAGGCTTACCATCTATTAAAACGGTAGCGCCGGCTCCTCTCATAATTATACCGCCATCATCATCAACTCTAACAGAAGGTGTGTTATTTAACACATCTATAGCGTTTCCACCTCTGTTTGCAATATCTTTGGAAGCATTGTATATTTTTTTATCAACTTTAAATTCCATTAATTTTTCTTGGACAACAACTTCAACTTCATCTAGCTGTTCTGCACTAAATGCTAATTTGATAGTACCTAAATCGGTATTTATATTTAATTTTTTATCGATGAATTGTTGAGGCTCATAAGAAAGAAACTCGATTTTTATAGTATAAACACCAGCGGGAATAGACATCTTGAAATTACCTTTTCTATCAGAGGTAGTACCTACTATTTCTTTACTATTTTTAAAAGAGATTGTTGCAAATTCAACGGGTTGTTGTGATATAGAGTCTAGAATTTTTCCTGTTACAGTAATTTTATCAACAACTGATTGTTGTCCATATGCATTAGCCAAAAAGAATAAGAAACTTATAAATAGAATGATCTTTTTCAAACGCGTGTAATTTTGAGAGCGCGCTAATTTAAGTATTTAGACTTAATTAAAAAATAGCGTTTCTGGGTATTTTTTACGTATCCTGAAACTATACATATTTAGTTAGAGAAGCTGATTGATATTTTCAGGCGGTCTTCCAAGCACAGCCTTATTGCCTTTAATTACAATAGGTCTTTCTATTAATTTGGGATTATCACACATAGCTTTAATGATCTCACTATCGCTTAACTCTTTATTTTTATAGTTCTCTTTCCATATTGCTTCGTTTTTTCTAACCAATTGAATAGGAGTAATGCCTAACATATTGAGAATCTCTTTAAGCTCTTTTACGGTAGGAGGATTTTTTTGATAATCAACAATTTCAAAATTTTGATCAGAGTTTTCTAAAAGTTGTAAACCTTGTCTACTTTTACTACAACGTGCGTTGTGAAATATTTTCATGTGTTTAATTTTTTGTTTTCCTTTTGATTAAAAAGAACTGTATTGGTTACAATATTTTTAAAGAATTATGCTAAACTATAAAAAAATAAATAGAATATTATAATAGTTGTTACAGAACAAATGTGTTATTAGTTTAATAATTAGCTTTATTTTTACCCTTTACTTCTTTAAATAGAATCTTTTGATTTTACTAAACAGCAATCCTTTATTTAATTTCATAAATATCAATCTATTACAATTAGGTCTTACACCTTAAGTCTTTAATAATACAACTAGATAATATAAGTACCTTTGAAACATTAAAAAACAGAAAATGATACTAACAGATACACACACACATTTATATTCTCAACAGTTTGATGAAGATAGAAACGAAATGATGCATCGGGCTATGGATAAAGGCGTATCTCGTTTTTTTATTCCTGCGATTGATTCAAGTTATACAGAAGCAATGTTGAAATTAGAAAATGATTATCCGGCACATGTTTTTTTAATGATGGGCTTGCATCCAACAAGTGTAAAAGAAAATTATCAAGAAGAGTTGAAGTTGGTTAAAGAATGGTTAGATAAGCGTAACTTTTATGCAGTAGGAGAAATAGGAATCGATTTGTATTGGGATAAAACATTTTTACAACAACAACAAGATGCATTCAAACAACAAATAGAGTGGGCCAAAGAAAAAGAACTACCAATTGTAATACATTGTCGTGAAGCTTTTAATGAAATTTTTGAAATACTTGATGAGGTCAAAGATGATAAGTTATATGGTATTTTTCATTGCTTTACAGGAACATTAGAACAAGCAAAACGTGCAATCGGTTTAAATATGAAATTAGGAATTGGGGGTGTTGTAACATTTAAAAATGGGGGACTTGATAAATTTTTGAGTGAAATTTCATTAGAACATATTGTCTTAGAAACAGACTCTCCTTATTTAGCACCTACTCCTTATCGCGGAAAGCGTAATGAAAGTAGTTATCTAATAAATGTGTTGGATAAGTTAGTAGATATTTATAATTTAACGCCTCAAGAAATAGCCCAAATAACCACACAAAATTCGAAGGAAGTTTTTGGAATTTGACAAAGTAACATATTATAAAACCCCTATAGGGATTGCCAGAATTGTGGGCGATGACGATGGAATATCTTCAATATCCGTAGTAGATAGTGCCACCGAAAGTTCCACTAAAATTCCTGCATGTTTGCAAGATTGTGTTACCCAATTAGATGAATACTTCCAAAAGAAAAGAACTATTTTTAATTTAAAATTGAATCCGCAAGGAACAGAATTTCAAAAGGAAGTATGGAAAGCATTACAGCAAATACCATATGCAGAAACAAGATCTTATTTAAAACAAAGTGAAACTATGGGCAATGTTAAGGCCATTAGAGCAGTTGCTTCGGCAAATGGTAAAAATCCTATTTGGATTGTTATTCCCTGTCATCGAGTAATTGGTAGTGATGGATCGCTTACAGGTTACGCCGGTGGTTTGTGGCGTAAACGTTGGTTGCTAGAACATGAAAATCCTCCTGAGCAACAATCGTTGTTTTAATTGAAAAAATTGTACTCTGCGAAAATCAGTTTAATCCACGTTATCTGTGTTCTAATTAAACTATTTTTACCGTCAAAACGTTTGTTTAATTGATGAAGAAAATCATTTGCATATTTTTAATTTTGATAGGGTTTTCTTCTCATGCGCAAAAAAACACTAAAAATTTTAGAACAAAATCAGTTCATGTAGTTTCTGATACTATTCAAATAGATTCTGTAAGTATTAGTCCTTATAATTTTAAAGTACTCGATCAGTTAAAACAACAAATTGATTCTGTGAATTATAAGGTTGATTTTGCAAAAGCACAATTGATCATTGATAAAACCAACTATCCACAAATTAATATTGAATATACAGCCTTGCCTGAGTTTCTTACAAAGGTATATTCCAAGTTTGATAAAAAATTGATAGTGCAGCAAGCTACTGATTTATCGAGGTTATTCAGCGTGAAGGGTAAAAGTCAGAAAAATTCATTCATTCCTTTTGACGGATTGAACACCAGTGGAAGTATATCAAGAGGATTGACCATCGGTAACAATCAAGATGCGGTTGTAAATTCTAATCTAGACCTTCAAATTTCTGGAAATTTATCTGATAAAGTAAAGATTAGAGCTTCTATTACAGATACGAATATTCCGCTTCAGGAAAACGGATTTACACAAAGATTAGATGAATTTGATAGAGTGTTTATTGAACTATACACTAAAGACTGGAGTGTAAAAGCAGGGGATATCGATTTTACCAATACTGAGAATTATTTTATGCGTTTTAATAAAAAAGTGGCGGGTGTTAAGTTAGATGCTATTATTGACAAAGACGAAAGTGAAACTCGATTTTTTGCTTCCGGAGCGATAGTGAGAGGTCAGTTTGCTAAAAATACATTTACAGGTCAAGAAGGCAATCAAGGTCCGTATAAAATTACTGGAGAAACTGTTGAACAGTTTATTTTACTAATTTCTGGTAGTGAAACGGTGTATGTAAACGGACTTCCTTTGAAACGAGGTGAAAACAGTGATTATACGATTGACTATAATACCGCCGAGCTTACTTTTAATCCCACATATCCCGTAACTGCAAATATGAGAATTACAGTTGAATATCAATTTTCTGAAAGAAATTATACCCGATTTGTAACCTATAACGGAGCCGAATATAAAACTGAGAAATTAAAACTTGGGATTCGTTTTTATAATGAGAATGATGCCAAAAATCAAACCCTACAACAAGATTTAAGTAATAGTCAGAAAGAAATATTGTCCCTTGCCGGGGATGATACCTCACAAATGATAGTGCCTTCAGCTTTTGCCGATGTTTTTGCAGAGAACAGAATCTTTTATAAAAAGGAATTGCAAAACGGAGTAGAAACTTTTGTGGTTTCAAATAATCCTGATGATGAATTATTTACGGTACGATTTACGTTTGTAGGACAAAATATTGGAAATTATAATATCCAAACTACCATCGCATCAGGTAGAATATACGAGTATATCGCACCTATTAACGGAGTACCGCAAGGAGCATACGAACCAATCGTACAGTTAGTTGCGCCCAATAAATTGCAGATGACAGTAGTAAATGCCGATTATGCACCGAATACAAAAACAACAATAAGCTCTGAGTTTGCTTACAGTCTTAATGATCAGAATTTATTCTCATCGTTGAATGATAGTGATAATCAGGGATTTGCAGGTAAGATAAATTGGAAACAAACACTATTAGATAATGTATGGAAGCTGAATAGCGCCATAAATTACGAATACATTACAAAAGATTTTAAGACCATAGAACGTTTTAGAAATATAGAGTTTACAAGAGATTGGGATTTGGTAAACCCTCTAGGAAATCAACAATTTTTCACAACTTCACTATCATTTGAAAATGCTGACAAAGGGAGAGTTGCATATACATTTGACCAATTGAACTATAGTGAGAATTTTACAGGAAACAAACATAATTTTTTAGCCGATTTAAAACTGAATAATACCAAAATTAAAGTCGATGGTAGTTTTTTAAATAATGATTCTGAAACCCATAAAACACAGTTTTCTAGATTGTATTCATCTATAGATCAATTTTTCACTAAAAGTTGGATTGGTGCAAAGTTAAATTCAGAAGACAATGAGCGAAAAGATAAAAACACACAAATCATATCTAATCTAAGCCATAAATTTTTAGAATATGAAGGACATGTTGGAGTAGGAGATACTGCCAAAGTTTTTGTAGAGGTAGGTTATAATTTTAGAACAACTGATAGTTTGCAATTAAACAAAATTCAGAAAGTTAACAGTTCAAATACATATTTTTTAAGATCTAAATTAGTACAAAACAAATCGGCAGATGTATCTTTATTTATAAACTATAGAACAGTGAATAATGTAAATATTGCTGATGAAGAATCACTTAACTCTCGTATTAGTTATAGACAGCAAATCTTTAAAAATGCCATTTCTTTACAAACGGTATATCAAACAAGTTCGGGTACATTGCCTCAACAAGAATTTAGTTATGTTGAGGTTGATACTGGTTTAGGTTTTTATACCTGGAACGATTACAATGGTAATGGTATTCAAGAACTCGATGAATTTGAGATAGCTCAATTTCAAGATGAAGCGAATTATGTACGAGTTTTATTACCAACAATCAATTTTATTAAAACACATCAAAATAAATTCAGTCAGGCTTTGACGATAAATCCATCAAGTTGGAAAAATAAAAAAGGATTTAAAAAGCTATTGTCACATTTTACAAATCAATCCTTTATTTTAATTGATGGTAAAAAAGAAAGGAAAGGCACTGATTTTAATTTTAATCCTTTTGCTATTGATGATGGAATATTAGCTTTAAACATGAACTTAAAGAATAGTTTGTTTTACAATAGAGGAAAGCAAAAATACTCTACGACATATACCTATTTAAAGAGTAGGATTAAAACAGTATTTTCTATTGGTGATCAAGAAAACAACCTCATTTCGCATCAATTATTATTTAGTCATAAAATGGGTAAATTTTGGTTGTTTGATATCAAAGGAACAGTTTCAGAAAACAAAAGTGAGTCTCAAGACTTTAGTAGTAGAAATTTTTTATTAGATACTTATGAAGTGAATCCGAAACTATCCTACGTGTACAGCAACAATTCAAGATTTGAATTAGTATATGATTTTAAAAATAAAGAAAATAAAGATAACGGATTGGAAACATTACAACTACATAATCTAGGAGCGAATTTCAGATATGCTCGTAATCAAAAATTTTCAATCAATACATCTCTTAATTTTATTCAGAATAATTTTGAAGGTAGTATAAATTCTCCCGTTGCTTATCAAATGTTAGAAGGCTTACAACCAGGCACTAATTATACATGGAATTTAACATTACAAAAAAAAGTTACTTCTTATTTAGATATTAATTTTAATTATTTGGGTAGAAAATCAGAAAATACAAAAGCAATACATACTGGTAATTTACAATTACGAGCGAGTTTTTAATCCTCCTTCGCATTCTGCTTCGGGGGACGAGAAGATTTGTATTAATTTCACGACCCTAAGGTCGGAAATTATAATGTGAGCGGAGTAAATTACATGTAATACATCGTATGCTTGTGTTGAGGTTGTTTATTAGTAAAGAATATCGAATAATTTAGTTTGTTTCTTGGCTCCAAAAATGATAACTTCGCTTACTTGTGCTGTCCCGATAGATATCGGGATAGTTTCAGTATCATTGGATATTATAATTTATTAAAAAGTAATTATATCCTTACGTTGGGCACAATTAAAGACACTCTTGAAACAGTCAATAAATCATCATTATATTCCAATATTCTTTCAAAAAGGATTTTGTAATGAAAATGAGCTGATTTATGTATATGACAAAGAATTAGATATAATTTATCCACCTTCAATTCCTGACAGACGATTTTTCAAAAAAAACCTAAACAACTTTATACACGAAAATAAAATTATTACGAGTTCAGAAAAAGATGTTTATGGTCCAATTGATAATTTTGGAAGCAATATTTTGAAAAAAATTATTGATAATACAAGCTTATCCGATTCTTCTACTGACTTTGAAAAAGCTGACCTCTTAAATTTTATGATAAATTTGTTTTGGAGAACACCTTCTTCTGATTTTCTATTAAAAGAATTGATAGAAAAAGAAGGACTATGTAATCCATATTTTGGATTATCCGACGAAGTAACAGGAAAACGACTTTCTGATAATGATGACTCTGTAAAAGAAATAAAAAATGAAATCTTGAATGATCCAGAATTTGCAAAACACTTAAAGGTTATTGTAGCCAATTCAGATGCAAGTAAACAGGAAATCATTAAACTCATAAAACTTTGGAAATTATTTAGCCTAAATACTAATTCTAATAACGAATTTTTGATAGGAGATATGCCTTTTTTATTTTTAAACAAAAATCTGACTTTAGATAATGTTTTTGAAAAAGTTATATTTCCCATATCTAAAAATAAGGTTCTAATTTTAAATAAAAACAACCCTTTATTTATAGACGATTTTGCTGTTAATGGAGTTAATCTTTGTATAATGAACAAATCAGAGAGATTCATTGGCTCTGGAAACAAAGAATTACTTAATTTTTATGTCGAGTATTATAAAGAAACTAATAAGGAAAAAAAATCTGAATTTACAGTTGAAAATTTATTTAAACATATAGATTATCTAGCTAAATTTGAGGATATGATAGATTATTTGCGGAATAAATAATTGTAAATTTAAGACGTGTATAATTAATTGCTAGTTCTTGCCTACTTGCGAAAACCCTCTCTATTTTCTATTCGATTTGTATTTACTAAATTAGGTGCTTAAAACAAGGAACAAACCATATACAAACGCGTTGTACGTAATTTTGAAAAAGACATTTTTAAAAATATTATCCATTGCTTTATTATCCATTGGTTGTCAAAAATCAATAGAAAATAAAACTGAATTATCTAAATTTAATTTAGATACTGACCTTCTGAATTTTAAAAGCAAAATGACCGAAAAGGATACATTAAAAATTTTTATAAACCATTCTGTCTGTACTTATCAGGGATATGAGAGGATAGAAATAACCAAAAAATCTGACTCTTTAAAAGTTATATCTGAATTCAGAGAAGATACATTTGAGCAAAACCCTGAATGGAAAGTTATGTATGAAAAGAAAATTCCAATCACAGATACGCTTTGGAAGTTCGAGAATTTTATGAAGAGGAACAGAGATCGACAGACCTCAAATACAAAGGATTATGGAACTATTCAAGTTTCTCATAATCAAGAGAAGATCCACTTTTTTTCAGAAGGGTTAAGTGATTTAAACTCACTTATGGAGGATTATGGAAAGACAATGTTAAAACTTTATCCTGAAGACTCAACATACATGTACAAAATGGTGGAAATTGAAATGGCTGAATGAACTAACGTACAACACAGGTTATAATTCATTACTTGGTATGGTTCAAAGCTCATAAGTTTATGTAAATTCACTAAGCTTGCTTCCTACTTCGAAAAATTCCTACAGTGCTATGGCCGTGGCAGAGGAATTTTACTTGCAACTAATCATAGATGTAACGATAAGCGTATTGTTTATGACCAAACAAAACCCACACCAATCAACAAAACCTCAATAATCTAAATATCAAGAATAATTAAGTTAATAAACTCTTAAATTGGTTATCTCTATAACACTATTAATAAAAATAATGGCTAAATTCATGCAACCGATGCTATAATTAGTATTTTAGCCAAATCATAATGAGAAAAATTATTTCCATAACATTGATAAGTTTGATCTTATTTCAAACTTCTGGCGCCAGTTTTGGCGATGTTTTGCAGGTAAAGAATTTATACCAACATGCAAAATTTCATCAAGAGACCTATGGTGATAGTTTTTTTGCATTTTTTTCTGAACATTATGGTAATGAGAGGCTAGTGCATCAAGATGAACATCAAGAACATGAAGACTTGCCTTTTAAGCATCAACATAATTATGTAGATACAGTGACTACAGTTGCTGCTATTACGAATTATACTATTAAAGAACAATCACTTATAGAAATTCCATTTGATTTTTTCTATACAGAATCTACTTCTATTTTTGAAAAATTATCCGTTTTTCAACCTCCCAAATTAGCTTAATTCATTTCGAAATTTAATTATTGAAACTACACATTTCGTAACTTGTGTGGTATTTATTAAACTTTTAGTATTGTGAATTATGTTAGAAAACATTATAAAATTCAGTTTAAAGAATAAACTTATTATTCTACTATTTATCGCTTTTGTTATTGGTTTCGGTATCTTTTCCTTAACTAAAATTCCTATTGGCGCAGTTCCTGATATTACCAATAATCAGGTTCAAGTTATTACAACATCACGGAATTTGTCTACGCAAGATGTAGAGCAATTTATTACCTATCCCGTAGAGTTAGAAATGGCAAACCTGCCTGGAGTAATAGAAATACGTTCAATTTCTAAATTCGGGCTCTCAGTAGTAACCATTGTTTTTGAAGATAAGTTGGGTACGTATTTACCGAGACAATTGATTGCAGAAAAAATAAAATCAGCTTCAGAGAAAATACCTGAAGGTTTCGGAACTCCTGAAATGGGGCCTATCACAACAGGATTAGGTGAAATTTACCAATATATTTTAGATGTAAAACCCGGTTATGAAGATAGGTATACACCAACAGATCTGCGTACCATTCAAGATTGGATCGTAAAACGTCAACTCTCTGGTATTCCCGGTGTCGTTGAAGTAAATACTTGGGGTGGATTTTTAAAACAATATGAAGTTGCCGGAAATCCTCAAAAATTAGTCGCTATGAAAATTACTATAGCCGAAATATTTGAGGCTTTAGAGAAAAATAATAGCGTTGCTGGCGGTGGGTATATAGAAAAGAACAATAAAGCATTTTATGTGCGAGGAGAAGGTTTAGTAACCTCATTAGAAGACATTGAAAATATTGTTGTAAAGACCAATAACGGAATCCCTATATATATTAAAGATATTGCTAAGGTTGGATTTGGTAGTGCAAATAGATTTGGAGCTATTACAGGAAATGGACAAGGAGAAAAAGTACTTGGACAGATTATGATGCTTAAGGATGGAAATTCAAAACAAATAATCGATGCCGTTAAAGAACGTGTTGCTTCCATACAAAGTACCTTACCAGAAGGTGTTTATATAAACGGTTTTTTAGAGCGAAGTGAATTGATTGACAAAACTACATTCACAGTCGCCGAAAATTTAATATTAGGCTCTCTAATTGTGATTTTTGTAGTGGTTTTACTTTTAGGAAATTTACGTTCTGGTTTAGTAGTTGCCTCCGTAATTCCGTTAAGTTTATTATTTGCTATTTCGTTTATGAATATTTTCGGAATCGATGCTAACTTAATGAGTTTAGGAGCGATAGATTTCGGAATTATTATTGACGGGGCTGTAATTATTGTAGAATTTATTGCCTTTCAAATTACAGCAAAAAGCAAAGAGATATTAGCATTATCTAAAGAAGATAGGCAAGAAGAAATTGACGAAGTGACGTATAAAGGCGCTTCGAAGATGATGAATTCTGCGGTTTTTGGTCAGCTTATTATTTTAATAGTATTTATTCCTATTTTATCATTAAGTGGTGTTGAAGGTAAAATGTTTAAACCAATGGCGTTAACTTTTAGTTTTGCATTGATAGGCGCTATGATATTTTGTTTAACATATGTTCCTGTAATAGCTTCAATGTTTTTAAAACCTGCTGTACAAAGTGATAAAAACATTTCAGTAATATTGATGAAATGGCTAAACAAATTGTATGCCCCAACCATACATTGGGCCTTACTAAATAAAAAAATTGTAGTGGCACTTTCCATTGTATTACTAGCTTCAAGTTTTGGAATTTTCAACAGTATGGGTGGTGAATTTGTACCCACTTTAGATGAAGGTGATTTTGTGATTCAACCGGTATTAAAAACAGGAACTTCGTTGAGTAAAACGATAGAAATTACAACTAAAATTGAACAAATACTTCTTGATAATTTTCCTGAAGTAGACCAAGTAGTGAGTAGGATTGGTGCAGCAGAAGTACCAACCGATCCGATGTCAATGGAAGAAAGTGATGTCATTATTAAATTAAAACCGAAAGGCGAATGGACTTCAGCTTCAAGTAAAGATGAATTGGCCGATAAATTTAAAGAAGCCTTGACTGTTATTCCGGGAATGGAAGTTGAATTTACACAACCCATAGAGATGCGTTTTAACGAATTAATTACAGGTGTTAGAGCAGATGTTGCCATTAAAATATTTGGTGAAGATTTAAATGTTTTATCCAATAAAGCAGGAGAAATTAAAGAACTCATTAAAAACGTGGAGGGTGCTTCAGATATATCTGTAGAAAAAGTAGAAGGTTTGCCACAGATGAATGTGAAATTTGACAGAAGTAAAATTGCGAGATATGGTTTAAATATAGCCGATTTAAATAGATATGTTTCTATGGGATTTGGAGGAGAGACTGTCGGAAATGTTTTTGAAGGCGAAAAACGTTTTGATATGGTGATGCGCTTAGATAAGCAAAGTAGAAAGAGTATTGAAAATCTTAAAAACCTATATGTTGATATACCTAATGGAGGAAAAATACCGATGAGTGAATTGGCAGAAATAAATTATACGACCGCTCCTGCAAAAATTTCAAGAGATGATACCAAGCGGAGAATAGTTGTAGGTGTTAACGTAAGAAATAGAGATTTACAATCGGTTGTAGATGATGTGCGAGAAATAATTCAAAGTAATTTAAAATTACCTTCTGGTTATAGTATTACCTATGGTGGACAGTTTGAAAATTTACAAAGTGCAAAAGCAAGATTAATGGTAGCCGTACCAATAGCTTTGGTTCTCATTTTTATTCTATTACATTTTGCTTTTGGTTCAATAAAAGAAGCATTGATGGTTTATTCTGCGATTCCGTTATCTGCAGTAGGAGGAATCTTATTTTTATGGATAAGAGATTTGCCTTTTAGTATTTCTGCCGGTGTTGGTTTTATCGCCCTTTTTGGTATTGCCGTATTGAATGGTATTGTACTAATTGAGCATTTTAAAGAACTTAAAGAAGAAGGAGTTTTAGATATTGAAGAACGTATTAAAAGAGGAACATCTGAACGTTTACGTCCTGTATTATTAACCGCTGCAGCTGCAGCACTAGGATTTTTGCCAATGGCAATTTCAACAAATGCTGGTGCTGAGGTCCAACGTCCGTTAGCAACTGTAGTTATAGGAGGTTTGGTATCAGCAACCATATTGACTTTAATTGTATTACCAGTATTATACGCTTGGTTTGAAGAAAAGAAACATATAAAAATGAATAAAAAAGGAATTATAACAACAGTAATTTTGTTGGTTTCTCTTTCGATAAATGCGCAGCAGAAACCACTAACAATTGATGAAACGGTAGCCTTGGCAATTGAGAATAATGCAAAACTGAAAGCATCGTCTCTAAAAGTTGATGCCATTAAAGCCAATATTGGAAGCGCCTTTAATTTTGATAAAACGTCGTTGTATTACAGTTTTGACGAGAATAATTTAGCGATAAATAATGAACCATTAAAGGTTTTCGGAATTCAACAAGATTTTAAATTTCCGACAGTGTATTTTACTGATAAAAAAGTGAATAAGGCACAACATACGATAGAAAAATCTAATTATAATATACAATTAGAAACATTGAAAAAAGAAGTGTTTTTAGCCTATTACAATTTGAGTTATGCTAAAAATAAAGCTGAATCATATAGCCTTTTAGATAGTTTGTATCAAAATTTTTCAAAATCTGCAAAACGGAGATTTGAACTAGGAGAAACAAATTATTTAGAAATGATTACAGCAAAATCTAAAGAAAAACAACTTCAAATGTTGTTTAGACAATCTCTGCAAGATGTTTCTTTAAAATATGAAGCGTTGAAAAAAGTAGTACAGATTGATACAATTGTTATTGAAGACAACTCCTTAATTAAGCTCGAGCTAAAAACTATTTCTACAAAAAATAATATTGGCTTGCAATATTTTGAAAGCTCAAAAGCTTATTATAAAGCTAAATATCAACAAGAAAAACAAAATTTATTACCGGATTTAAGTGTGGAATATTTTCAGGGGACAAATAGTACACTTCCCGGTACTATTAATGGATATCAGTTTGGGGTTAAAATTCCATTGTTGTTCAGCGGTAGAGCATCTAAAATAAAAGCATCAAAAATTGCTAGACAAATTGTTGAGGAACAACAAATTAATTATAAGGTTAATCTTGATGCAGAGTATAATAAGTTACTGGCAGAACTTCGTCAATATAATGAAGCAATTGACTATTATAATACACAAGCAAAACACTTGTCCAAAGAAATTATCAAGACCGCAGAACGAAGCTTTAAGCATGGTGAGATAGACTTTTTTCAATATATTCAAAGTATCGAAAATGCAAAAGAAATTGAATTGACATATTTAGAAAATCTAAATAAGTACAATCAAACGATCATAGCAATTAATTTTTTAATCCTATAAAAACAATAAATTCAAAAATATGAAAAGTATATATATAGTAGTATTTTCACTGGTGTTACTATCCTGTGGAAAATCAGAAAAAGAGACAGAAACAGAGAGTCCAATCACAAGTAATATAATAACGCTAACAAAAGCTCAATTTGATACTGAGAACATGCAGTTAGGAGTATTGTCTGAACAGGCATTTAGTGAAAATGTAAAAACGAATGGTTTTATAGATGTACCTCCTCAAAATAAGGCGAGTGTAAGTACCTTTATTGGTGGGTATATAAAAAGAACACCATTACTTATTGGTGATAAAGTTCGTAAAGGACAACTTTTAGTAACACTAGAAAATACTGAGTTTGTAGAGATACAACAGCAATATTTAGAGGTAGCCGAGCAGCTTAATTACCTAAAATCAGAGTTTGAAAGACAAGAAACATTATTTAATGAAAAAATTTCTTCACAAAAGAACTTTTTAAAAGCCAAAAGTACCTATAAAAGTACCTTGGCTTTATATAATGGTTTACGCAAAAAGTTAAGAATGATGCATATCAATCCTGCTTCGGTAGAAAAAGGAAATATATCTTCTACAATTAATTTGTACGCACCAATACAAGGTTTTGTAACGAAAGTTAATGTAAGCAATGGTTCTTATGTATCTCCTGCTGATGAAATTTTAGAAATTGTGAATACAGAACATATTCATTTAGAATTATCGGTTTTTGAAAAAGATATTTTAAAGATAAAAAAAGCTCAGCAAATTGATTTTAAAATTCCTGAAGCTTCTGATTCTATTTACAAGGCAGAAGTTTATTTGGTTGGTACTTCAATAAATGAGACAAACAGAACTATAAAGATACATGGTCATATAGAAGATGATGAGCATACCAATTTTGTGATGGGAATGTTTGTAGAAGCAGATATTGTAACAGCTTCTAAAAAGGGATTGGCACTACCAAAAGGTGCAGTTTCTGAGGTTGAAGGAAACCATTTTGCGTTGGTGTTACGTAGTGAAAAAGAAGGTGTTTATAATTTTAATAAAGTAAAGCTTACTGTTGGTAAAGAATCTGAAGAGTATATTGAAGTGTTGAATGTAGATGATCTTAAAGATAAAAAAGTACTCACGAATGGTGTATTTATGTTGCTAAGCGAATAAGAAAAGAATTATTAATTTTTGAAGCAACCATCTTTAAAAAATTGCATCTTTGTTTGGTATGGTTTTTGGTAAAATCATTGCTTATAACTTTAATTAAAATTTAATCTATGAAAAATGTAATTTTAGTAATTGCCCTTTTTGTTTCTATGGTCGGATTTTCACAAGAAACTGAAGAAAAAATTGAAAGATCGCATGAGTTGAAGGTAAATGCCTTTAATTTAATTGTTTTTAAAAGTGTTGATTTTTCGTATGAGTATTTGATCGATTCAGAATCATCTTTTGGAGCATCTTTATTTTTTAATCTACAAGATTCTAATGATGATTCGTATGATGATTCGTATGATGATGGACCATATTATGATGAAAAATTTGCATTTACACCTTATTATAGACGTTATTTTTCTAGTAAATATGCATGGGGATTTTTCATAGAAGCTTTCGGTATGTATAATGTGCAAAAAGATTATTATAGTGGTTACTATGACTATAATACTAATCAATATATTGATGTCAATTCTAGCGAAAGTTCAAATAATATGGCCTTTGGCATTGCGGTTGGTGCTAAGTTTGTTAGTAAAAACGGATTTCTTTTTGAATTTTTTGGCGGAGCAGGTAGAAATATATATTCTTCTAATGAAGATTTTGCAACAGAAATTGTACCTAGGTTAGGAGCCACTTTAGGATATAGGTTCTAAAGGATAAAATATAAGTCATTACAAAAAAGCTTCAAGATATCTTGAAGCTTTTTTGTTTTATGATATAAAACTGATTAATTCCAGCCTGCGTAGGAATAACAGAACGATTTTAAAATATCAATTTTTCAAGAACTACATTTTTTATTTATATAATTCATGTTCCATAGATACTCTTAAAAAGTTGAGACTACTTCAACCAGTTTTTAATTGCTACTTTATCATCAATAATTTGACGTAAATCAGTAATCTTTACTCGATTTTGTTCCATACTATCTCTATCACGTATAGTTACAGTATTATCTTCTTTGGTTTGATGATCAACAGTAATACAAAATGGTGTTCCTGCGGCATCTTGACGTCTATATCGACGGCCTACAGCATCCTTTTCGTCATAAATTACATTGAAGTCCCATTTTAAGTCTTCGATAATATTTCTTGCTATTTCGGGCAAACCATCTTTTTTAACTAATGGTAAAATGGCTGCTTTTGTCGGTGCTAATACAGCCGGTAATTTTAAAACAGTACGTGTAGTTCCATTTTCAAGTTCCTCTTCTTGTAAGGAGTTTGAAAATACTGCTAAGAACATTCTATCCAATCCTATAGAAGTTTCAACTACATAAGGCACATAATTTTTATTTTCTTCATGATCGAAATACTGTAATTTTTTTCCCGAAAATTCTTCATGTTGATTTAAATCAAAATCTGTTCGAGAATGGATACCTTCTAATTCTTTGAATCCGAATGGAAAATTAAATTCAATATCAGCAGCAGCATCTGCATAGTGTGCTAATTTCTCATGATCATGAAAACGATAGTTTTCTTTCCCCATGCCTAAAGATAAATGCCATTTCAGCCTGGTTTCTTTCCATTTCTCATACCACTCTTTTTGAGTGCCAGGTTTGATAAAAAATTGCATTTCCATCTGTTCAAACTCGCGCATTCTAAAAATGAATTGTCTGGCAACAATCTCATTTCTAAAAGCTTTTCCTGTTTGCGCAATACCAAATGGAATTTTCATTCTACCTGTTTTTTGAACATTCAAAAAGTTTACAAAAATTCCTTGAGCGGTTTCAGGGCGTAAATATAAATCCATTGCACTTTCGGCAGAAGCACCTAGTTTGGTTCCAAACATCAAATTAAACTGCTTAACGTCCGTCCAGTTTTTACTTCCTGTTAAAGGATCAGCAATTCCTAATTCTTCTATTAATGCTTTTACATCTTCTAAATCTTCACTTTCCAACGATTTTGCCATGCGAGCTAATATTTCATTTTTCTTTTGAAGATAACCTACAACTCTGGGGTTGGTAGTTTTAAATTGTTCTTCATCAAATGAATCTCCAAAACGTTTCGCAGCTTTGACTATTTCTTTTTCAGCTTTTTGTAGTAGTTTTTCTGCATAATCTTCAATTAATACATCGGCTCTATATCGCTTTTTTGAATCTTTATTATCGATTAACGGATCGTTAAAAGCGTCGACATGCCCAGAAGCTTTCCATGTAGTAGGATGCATCAAAATTGCAGCATCGATCCCTACAATATTTTCATGCATTTGCACCATAGCTTTCCACCAATACTGTCGAATATTATTTTTAAGTTCAACACCGTTTTGAGCATAGTCATATACTGCACTTAAACCATCATATATCTCACTAGAAGGAAATACATATCCATATTCTTTTGCATGTGAAATTACCTTCTTAAATTTATCTTCTTGTTTTGCCATCCTGCAAAAATAGATAATTAAACCCGAATTATTGATTGATTTCCGTTATGAAAAGTCAAAATTTTAATAGAATCGGAAAGCACATATATTTTTTAGTAAAAGAATTGTAATTCAATTGTGAATTAAACAAATTTCGGACATTTTTGATAGTCGCAGATAGTTTGCCTTTGAAATTGAATAGCAGTGAATAATTTGGGTTATGAGTATTCATAAACAAAAAAAAGGTATAAATACTATACAAGTATTTATACCTTTTAAATTGGTTAATTTATGTTTTTCTTATAGACCTAAGAAAGCATCCTTAAGTTCAAACTTTGTGGCTCCTACCAAGTTTCCTTCAACATACACTTTTACAGTATAGATACCTTTTACAAATTTTTGAGTTACTTTATCTACGAACATTACTTCATCGATATCTGCATTTTTATATTCGAACATATCTTGTGCAGTATATGCAACTTCTTCACCATTTTTTAATGTGAATGTTCCTTTTTCACTAAGGACTGTTCCTTTAGGGTTTTGAATTACAATATAAGCTTCTTTTTCACCCGGTGATGCAATTTCATTTTTTATAATTCTAAAATTAACACGAACTGCTTCCGTTTTTTGAGCTTTATTTGTCTCCGTATATTTTCCACTACTTTTTAGCCTCATAGGCATAGCCTTTACAGAACTAATTCGCAATGCTCCGCCGATTTCAACTTTTTTAGATAAATCTATATTTTGAGCGATCAAAGTATCATTAAAACTTGTTTGCTCAACAAGTTTACCCGTGATACTATCTTTTTCAACTTCAAGTAAATTGTTTGCAATTGTTAACGAATCATTCATGAAGAATAAACGCTCATTACTTGATTCAAGATCCTTAATTTTCTTTCTATAACGTCTTACTAAAGACCAATTTGCACTTTTTAAATTCTTTACAGAATCTTTAAATGCAATGATTTTATCTCTTTCAACAGTCAATTCATCTGATATTGAACTGTTTTTGGCAATGGCTACATCATACTTTTCTTCCATTGAGGTTAAATTACCTAAGATTTGTTCCTTCTCTTGTTTTAGAAATTCTTCAGAAGCTTTAAATTTTGAATTTTGTTTATACGTATATACTCCTAGTGCAACGAGTAACGCAATCAAAATTCCGGTAATAATTTTTTTGTTTGAAGATGATTTTTGATCTTCCATAAGTTTAAGGTTTTAATTTAGAGTTTATGATATACTAAAGGCTAAACGTAAAATTATGTAAATATTGTATACAATGGCTTGTTTTTTCTTGTATTTGTTGATAAGTTGGGTAATATGTTAAAAAATTAAAAATCCTCTTAGTTTTCAAGCGAAATCTATAGGTATATTTTCTTAAAAGTATGGATTTAACACGATGTTTATATAATAAAAGGTAAATTCACGAAATGTTTAGAAACATGCAATTTTTAAAAGATACTTTTCAGTTGTTCTTTCCGAAAATATGTGTTTGCTGTGATGTACTTTTGATGAAAAACGAATCTCAAATTTGTTTAAAATGCAGATTTGATTTGCCAATTACAAACTTTACTAATGAAATAGACAATAAAGTTGAACAAGCATTTTACGGACGTATAAAAATTGAGTTTGCTACAGCTTTATTATTCTATAGAACAAAAGGAATAACGCAAAAGTTAGTGTATCAACTAAAATATAAAGGACAACAAGATATTGGTGTTTTATTAGGAGAATGGCTTGGATTTGAATTGAAAGAAAGTGAAAGGTTTCCATCAATCGACTATATTATACCTGTTCCGTTGCATGCTAAAAAGTTAAAGAAAAGAGGTTATAATCAGTTATCAACTTTTGGTATGAGCATTTCAAAAATTTTGAAGGTTCCTTATATTGATACTGTACTAATAAAGAAATCTGTGACTGAAACCCAAACCTTAAAGCGAAGATTTGAGCGTTGGAAAAATGTGAATGAAATTTTTCATTTACTGGATACTATTATTTTTCAAAATAAACATGTGTTACTCATTGATGATGTAATTACAACAGGCGCCACTCTTGAGGCATGTACATTACAACTGTCAAAAACTACAGGCATTAAAATTAGTATTGCGACTATGGCATTTACCGAATAAATTATCAAAAAATAATTGTTAATTTGTAGCAAATTTAAAAAATGAAGAGAGTTTTTAGCATTGTTGTAATTTCTGTTTTATTGATTTCCTTTTTATCAGATTGTGCTCGAAGAGGGAGGCCCGAAGGTGGACCAAAAGATGAAGATGCACCTATAATGACAATTGCGAAACCAGCACACCTGACGACGAATTTTAAGGAAGATGAAATTAAAATTTATTTTGATGAATACGTGAAACTAAAAGATTTACAAAAACAATTGATAGTATCACCACCATTAAAATATCCACCAATTATTACTCCTTTAGGCACACCTAGTAAATTTATCTCTATAAAAATTTTAGATACACTTAAAGAGAATACAACCTATACATTTAATTTTGGAGAAAGTGTTATCGATAATACTGAGAGTAATGTATTGCATAATTTTAAATATGTTTTCTCTACAGGTGATATTATTGATTCTCTAAAAGTTTCGGGTACTATTAAAGATGCTTTTGAGAAAGATGCTGATAAAAATATAACTGTGATGTTATATGAGGCTAATGAATCATTTACAGATTCTACTGTTTATAAAGAAAAGCCTTATTATGTGGCAAGTACGTTAGATACCACAGCATGGGAAATTACGAATATGAAAGCCGGCAGGTATTTATTGATGGCTTTAAATGATGTTTCTAAAAATTATAAATTCAATCCCAAAGAAGATAAAATCGGATTCTTAAAAGAATATATTTCCATTCCGAAAGATAGCAGTGGTCATCAAATTAAGCTATTTAAAGAAGAACTGCAGTTCAAGTTAAAAAGACCTTCAGAAGTTTCTAAAGGGCATATTCATTTTGGGTATGAAGGTAAAGCTGATAGTTTAAAAGTGGTGCCATTTGAGGTGTCTGAAAAATTTGAAAGCTTTTCATATTTTGAAAAAGATAAGGACACACTTAACTATTGGTATAAAAATAATGTCAAAGATTCCATACAGTTTTATGTGTTTAATAAAGAGTTCCGTGATACGATAACTGTTAAACTTCGAAGTAAAATAATTGATTCATTAGAACTTAAAGGATCTACAAGAGGGATTTTACCTTTAAGAGATAAGTTTAAGATAATTAGTAATGTACCCATACAGAATATCGATACTACATTAATTAGTTTTATTGATAAGGATAGTGTAGATGTTGCTCATACGTTTAAAAAATCGAAGGATAAAAATGAAATTGATTTAATTTTTACAAAGGCCTATAATCAAAAATACTCTTTAGAATTGTTACCTAACGCTTTAACAGATTATTTTGGTAATACTAATGATACATTACAGTTTAGATTGAATACGAAAAAACCAACTGATTATGGCAATATAAACCTCACGTTACAAAATGTAAATAGATATCCAATAATTGTACAACTAATAAAAGAAAAGGGAGATGTTGTTGAGGAAATATACGCAGAAAAAGATCAGGAATATGTTTTTAAAAATTTGATTCCCGAAAAATATTTAATTCGCATTATTTATGACGATAACAAGAATAGAAAATGGGATACAGGTAATTTTTTATTAAGAATGCAACCCGAAGAAGTTATTTATTTTGACTTTGATGATCCTATCAGAGCCAATTGGGATATATCACAGACTTTTATTTTGAAATAATTCTGCTATTATTTCCTACATTATACGATCCCGAATTCTCAGAGTACAAAATAATGCATAGTTGAATGTTATAATATGTCCATTTATAAAGCAATAATTGTTACCAAAAAACCTTTTATTTATTAAAGACTAAAGCGTATATTTGTAATTTAGAATGAATAAAAATAATCCATGAAACTAAATAAACAAGACATATACAATGCGTTGGATACTATTACCGCTCCAGGAGAAGGTAAAAGTTTAGTTGAAAGCAAGGCCATCAAAAATATCGTTATTTTTGGCAAAGAAGTGATTGTAGAAGTAACAATTTCTAATCCTACTTTACAAGCAAAAAAGAAGGTTGAAGTAGAAATTATGAAAGTAATACACGACAAAGTGTATCAAAAAGCAGATGTTAAAGTGAATGTTACAGTTGAAGCTTCAGAAAAAGCACCAACAAATACAATTAACGGAACTAGAATTGAAGGTGTACAAAATATCATCGCGATTGCTTCTGGTAAAGGAGGTGTAGGTAAATCTACTGTTACTGCTAATTTAGCAATAACCTTATCTAAGATGGGCTTTAAAGTTGGTGTTTTAGATGCAGATGTTTATGGACCTTCGATGCCGATTATGTTTGATGTAGCTGATGCAAGACCAACAGCTGTTAACGTAAATGGCCGTTCTAAAATGGTACCGGTTGAAAATTATGGTGTAAAAATGCTTTCATTAGGGTTTTTTACAGAATCAAATCAAGCTGTAATATGGCGTGGTGCCATGGCTTCTAAAGCTTTGAATCAAATGATTTTTGATGCCGATTGGGGAGAGCTAGATTTTATGTTGATAGACTTACCTCCGGGTACAGGTGATATCCATTTATCTATTGTACAGGCTGTTCCTATTACTGGAGCTGTTATTGTGAGTACACCTCAAAATATCGCTTTAGCGGATGCTAAAAAAGGAGTCGCTATGTTTCAGCAAGAAAATATCAATGTGCCAGTTTTAGGCATTGTTGAAAATATGAGCTATTTTACACCTGCTGAATTACCAGATAATAAATATTATATCTTTGGTAAAGATGGGGCTAAAAATTTGGCAAAAGATATAGATACCACTTTTTTAGGAGAGATTCCATTAGTGCAAAGTATTAGAGAAGCAGGTGATGTTGGTCATCCGGTAGCATTACAAGAAGGTACACCTTTAGAGGATGCATTTATTGAAATCGCTAAAAATATGGCCGCACAATTGGTTAAACGCAATAAGAATTTGCCTCCAACCGAAGTTGTTAAAATAACGACTATGACAGGTTGTAGCACTGTATAATAATAATTGTATGAATGATCAAGAACTAAAGAATAATATTGAAAAAGCTTTAACGGAAATCAGACCTTTTTTACAAGCTGATGGAGGAGATATTTCTTTTGTTTCTGTCGAAAAAGATATCGTTAAAATTCAACTTTTAGGAGCCTGTATTGATTGTTCTGTAAATCAAATGACACTTAAAAATGGTGTTGAAGCAACCATTAAAAAATATGCTCCTCAAATTGTAGAAGTAGTAGATGTAAGTTAGACAACTCAATTCTATTATGCGTATTCTTCATTTTAATAATAAATTTCTTCTATTATTTTAAAGTTAAATGGTGTAATCAATTTTTGCTTATCTTTAGAGTCTAAAAGGTTCGTGTTATTATGAATACACCATTTATATACTTAAAAATATTCCTTAATTTTTTAATTAAGAGAAATCCTGAATAATTTATTTCCTTCAAGGATCTATAACGTTAGTATTCATAAAATTAAATCAATATATTATGCCTAGATATCATAAATTAGGTAAAATTCCACCTAAAAGACATACGATTTTTAAGAGCCCTGAAGGGAATTATTATTATGAGGAACTGTTCGGAACGATAGGTTTTGATGGTATGTCGTCA